>Ga0307974_1001205_pt1 | contig 17561 bp, 18 predicted proteins | sample OrgLakmetagen784_FD_201812 | JGI IMG/M metagenome (GOLD analysis project Ga0307974, IMG submission 201812) | Saline water microbial communities from Organic Lake, Antarctica - #784 | ecosystem: Environmental > Aquatic > Non-marine Saline and Alkaline > Saline | place: Antarctica: Organic Lake... | reverse complement strand
CTCTCTCTCTCTCTCTTTCTCTCTCTCTCTCTCTCTCTCTCTCTCTCTCTCTCTCTATATATATATACATATATATCTCTGTCTCTTTCTCTCTCTCTCTCACACACACACACACACACACACACAAGCACATGCACACGATTTGTTAGAGGTGTGGATTACAAGCCTGACATCACGAGCAGGTGACACTGAGGTTGGACTTCATGCCTGCATTTCCCCTTCTTGTTTCTTTCAGGCAGCGTATGTGGGGCACGCTGAGCATGATGCAGACTTTTCTTAGCAACAGTGCCTGCTGGTTTGAGCACATGGCGCTAGACCTCGAGACTGGCTTGGGTAGGTGGTGTGGTGTGTACATGTGTGTGAATGTATGTGTGTTTGCATCTGTGATTGTGTGTTTCCGTGTGTGTTTGCACTTGTGTGTGTGCGTGTGTGCACATGTGCCTGTATACACCTGTGTATGTGTGTAAGTATGCACATGTGTAAAGAGCACGTGCAAGAGAGGCTAGGTTGAGCAGGTGCTGGTGATCTAGTAAGAGGTCTTTTCCATTCTCTTGGTTATCATGATGTCAACTCTGGATCCGTCTTGCTCTTAAGTCACAAAGTTAAGCTGCTTGACTAGGGGACTAGGGGGGTCACTCCTGTATGTTAGCTTATTTAAGGCACATATTTCCCATTGCAACGAGATACAGAATAAGGATTGGCGCACGGTAATCTGTTGTCAGCCATCGTTAGACATACTTTGCGTCTGAATATCGTGAGGAATGCTTGGTCTGTACCAGATCCAGAACTGCCAGGGAGCGTGCCAGAAAATTACCCTCTGGCTCTGAGACTCTTTGTGCAATAATACAATGTTTTTGAGGGTCTCCTGGACATTTAAGGTGAGCAAAACCGCTTATGTGCGTGTCAGGCTGGAAAATGGGTGCAAAGAGGAACGGTAATTAAACGCATTTTTTGCGCACGAAGTAATAAACACGATTCTGTATTACCTTACACAATTTTAGATGTGCGCAAAACGGCCTCAGTGTAAAATGTTCCTTATCTGCTCACCCACGGCCAGCCGCTTGCCCGACTGTGCCACATAGGTTCAATGTTTGACCATACATTTACCAAGATGTGTACCTTTGCCAGGCTTCAATTTTGCCTGAAACAGAACTCCGACCTTCCTCTTTTGTCCGTCTAAAGGTGCAGGACGCTTCTTTTAAACATGCTTAAACCTGTTATGAATATATGGGAGCCAGGATTGGGGCAGTTTAATATTTTTCCTTTAGCGAGGTATTCCCTTCCGCACCCCACCGCACACACATGAGCCCCCCATATCCCAAACTGTTTTGGTCTGTGAGGTGTCTTATGCTCTGTAGATTAGGTCTGTGTTGAAAAGTTTTGGCAACGGTGCAGCCAGGGGATCTGGCTGAAGTTTCCTAAAATCAGACCCCCGTTTTGGGGGGAGGGGCCTCCCCCTGCTGCTTGACTGATGCGAAGCATAGCTGTCAGGCGGCATTTACCACTGCTTCTAAACACTGTCCTCCTCACCATCTAAACCATAATCTTGCTTTGATTTTATAAACCTCACAGATCCAGAAGGAGTGAAGATCAGAGCGGCACAAGGCTTAGAGGCTGTAGACTTCTTTATCCAGGTACGAAGCAAAGGCGTAAAAGCGGAGAGTCCTCATCTGCGTGTAACACAGCCGGTTTTTAAAGGCTTGCTTGAACGTAGTCCTTTAGGCATTTGTGCAATCCAAAGGCTTGCTTGAACGTAATCCTTTAGGTATTTGTGCAATGGTGATTGAATTTTACAATGATGATGAACGCTGTTCCAAGTCAATAGACTGAGGAAGGTCTCTGCACTTATTCTGAGGAAGACACAGCATGACACAACCTGAGCAAGAAATCACAGCCATTGCGGGAATTGGATCATGAACCCATGCAGGGTTACTGGGTGTGGGGACGCCTTGTGGAGGCCCTCGCGGACGTGGGGTATGACACCAACACAATGGTCACAGCCGCATTTGACTGGCGCCTGGCCATTCCGCTGATGGTAAGGACTGCCGATTTGTATGCATGCTTATGGACGTGAGCATGTGTGTGTGGGTGTATGCGTGTGTGTGTGTGTGTGTGTGTGTGTGTGTGTGTGTGTGTTGAAACCCATCTAGCTTGGCTGGCAATTGACATTCCATTGAAACAGTGAGGCACGCTTGTGCATACTGTGTTTGCAGATAATGTTTGTGAGATGGTGATTGTACATGACCTGAAGCACCCAGCGCTTTGTTGCTTTGCATTGGACACGTACGTGCTCCGTATTCACGTGCATGGTTGTGTGCTATCTGTCAACACGTTGTTTGCACTGCCTTGCTGCAAAATGTGGCCATGTTTGTGAATGCAGGAAGCCCGGGATGGATGGTTTACAAGGCTGAGGTGAGTCAGTCTAGTACGGTTTAAAAAAACGAGCTGGTAGGTTGTATCTGATTATGTGTACTGACGAGGTGAGCATGAGGATTTGCACTAGATATTGGTATGCACAGTGGAACTGATACAGCTTTGGCTGAACTGTTCAACTATTTTTAAAGAAGGGCATAATAAATACTTTTGGATGAAAACATTTGACGGCAATGAATGGGTTAAAGTTGGCTACGGTTCTGTCTCACGGTGCACGCTTTTGTTATCAAGTGAGGATGAACCTTTGTAATTCAGGACACATTGGCTCGCGTCTGCGTGAGCGCGACTTTCATGCAGGTAGCTGCCCTGTCTCAGGTCTTGTGCCTCGTAATTAATCTGCAGGTACCAAATAGAGAGCCTGCTGGAAATCACAGGCCAGAAGGTCGTGCTCACAAGCCATAGCTACGGCGAAAACGTTGCGCGCTCGTTCCTGCACTGGGTTGACGAGCGTTCACCGGGCTGGCTAGAGGAGCACGTGGAGGCGCACGTGGCAATAGCTGGCACCACCCTGGGTGTTCCCAAGGCCCTGACGGCTGCGCTGTCAGGTAGGGGGTGCAGCTTTGCGGCTGTCCTTTTGAAGGTCTGGTCAGGTCTATGGTGCTTTGGCATGACGTTGGGGGTGCTCAAAGCTGTGACGGCTGTGCTGTCAGGCAGTGGGTGTAGCTCTCATTGTAGTCCTGTTATAAATTGTAAGGCCTGTGGCCAGACACAAGCCAACATGACCGGGTGTTGCTAAAGCAATTGTGGCTGGATGTTAGGCAGGTGAAGCTGCTTTGTTGCGTTGTTCGAGCCAGGGGTCACACAAAGGTACACATTGCCAAAGTTGCATGTGGGCACAACTCTTCTTACTGCATTTTGTGTGTGGGCAAGATCAGTTTGAGGCCCACAACAGCAAAGCTAGCACCCCCTCGAATGCCTGTTGGTATGGTTCAGATGGATACAATAGGTACGCTGTAATTGCGGAAATGCTGGTGACCAGTTGTGGGCAAAGTGTATAGACGCATGCTGCGCATCATAAGCGTGCACCGTGCAAGGCGTAGCCCTCCAAATTTCAGTGTCTGGTAAGCTGTGGTGTTTTAAAGTCAATCATGCAGGTGCTCTTTTCAATAAACCTGCTTTCTGTTTCCTGGCCCGCCCTCTTTTGCTTGGGTCAATAAGGAATAAGGGAGGCTATCACGTTTGCATTTGACCAGCTGTGAAACAGGGGCGGCGCTCTCATGTCACATGTCAAAAGCTGATATAGTTTTTTTCCCCGCCTTTCTGTCTGCATGGTTCCTATTAATAACCCTAGCTACTCGTGTAACCTGTTTAAGGAACGGACCCTGAACAACCCTTAGTACACACGGCTTGCAATGCAGGAGAGATGCGTGATACAGCGCAGCTGGGAGCCTTAGCTAGCTACCTTACCAACAATTTGGTAGGAATGTTTTGATTTTATGCTCTCCCAATGTTCAGTATCAAACTCGTGTTATGCCGCCGGCGGGGATGTGTCATGCAACTAAAGACAGGTATTCTTGCTTTTCACTTGCTCTTATGAACGCCTGCAATTTGAAGTTTTGTCTCTGGACGTTTTTATGTTGCACATACACGCACGCATGCACTCACACCTTACAAGTACTCACACATGCACGTGAACAAATGCAACTCTGAATCCTGTACAACTATTTCCAATTTCATTGCACACCCTACAGATCCCCCGTGAAGCTCGTGTGCAGCTGTTCAGATCGTGGGCCTCTGTGCTTGCAATGTTTCCAGTCGGAGGCCCTAAGGTGTGAGGCAAAATATTCAAGCTACATGCGCTCGCTTAATACTTCTTTGGAGAGCTTATTACTTCCTATGTAAGCGCCAATATTGTTGGCCAACAGCTTAAATTCTGTGTGTTCCCAGCAATCACATGACCCCATCGTCAATTCTAAACAAGTGTCCTTCAGATTGCAGGCGTTAGTGTCTCACGGTACTGGCCGGGGAGCTGGTTTGTGCCCAAGGCAGTTTTCTTGATCAGGAGTCAAGCCTTCCTTGATCAGAAATCAAGCCAATGTAGTGCTTCAACAAATGACTAAGAGCAAAATAATTGTCTGAGTCTTCTCAATATGCTTCTCAAATCAGGTGTTGTAAATTGTGTCTGCCCCTTTTCTTATCTTAACAGCAAGTTTGCACTTGCATTTCTTTGCTTATTAATCATGCGTTCCTTTGGCTCCTACCAGTCACAGGATTTTCTTCATACTTTTCCTTTTCTCATCTCCATGACAGTGGTATGACACAAAGCCCAACACTACATACGTCGATTATTCTTTAACAAAAGATGCAGGTTAGGGGAAATGTCACTTTTGGGCGCTGCATTTCAGCGGGAAGGGCCCAAAATGAGGGCTCCCTCACATCAGATCACTCTTGATACTCATGATGATGCAGATCTGGGGCAATGGCACGTGGGCACCAGATGATACGAAACAGATGCGTGACATGGGGCGCACGTTTGGCGCGTTTTTGACTTCCGCGCCACTCAAGCATGCAGCGGCGGCCGCCGCTGCTGCCGCTGCTGCCGAGGAGCAGCACAGGCAGTTCCTGTTTCAGGTAACAGGGGAGGTGCTGCACGTTGTTTGGGACAAGATGCAGGAGAAGCCGTGCAGCAGGTCCTTAAAGGTTGTCACTGGTGCAGAGGAAGATGAACGATTGTATAGCAATACTGAATTGTGTTGCTCTGGATGGTATGTATTCAAAATCGCAATCATTTTGAGCAGCCAAAGCACAAGACTGGAAGGGAACCTTCAATCTTCTAGGTCATGAATAGGCTCCCTATTTGCAGCCTTTTAAGTGTGTGTGTATGTGTTTGTGTGTGTGTGTGTGTGTGTGTGTGTGTGAGAGAGAGAGAGAGAGAGAGAGAGAGAGAGAGAGAGAAAGAGAGAAAGAGAGAGAGAGAGAGAGAGAGAGAGAGAGAGAAGAGAGAGAGAGAGAGAGATTTTCAGTGCAAAAAAGGAAGCAGCAAACATGTGCAGACAATGGCTTTGCTTCACTTTGCTCAATGGCCCTTCTGCCTCTTTCTGCTCAAGAAAAACCCTTCCATATTTCAGCCCTGAAACATTTCAACTTATGAATGAGCATAGTGCTGTGTACAAACAGGGAAGTATGAAATATGGTGGCAAAGACACGTCTTTGGACAATCCTTTAATCAACTCTTCACTGCTTTACAGTGTCGCAATTATATCTAATCCACGCAGGCAAGCAGTTGTGTGGTGGCACAGGCATGGCCTCGGAACCTATGCACCTCACTGACCCTTTTTACTCTCAAATGTAGCCAAGCGTCCCTATCTTTTCCCTTCTTATACCCACAGACAGGAAACCGTGGCGGCACAGGTATGGCCTCGGACCCTATGCACCTTACTCACCCCGACAGATACCGTGAGGCAGTGCGGCATAGTGATCAGGATAAAGAGGAGCTTCATCCCACTGATGAACCAAGCACGCGGCCATTGCGGAGCTCTGATTCTGACACCGCTGGTACTGGTGTTGGTGCTGGTTCTGGTACTGGTACAGGAACAGGAACTGGGGCTGGTGCTAGTGTTGGTGCTGGTGAGGGTGTCTCTGCTGAGGCATCCAGTGCTGATGCTGGTGGGGGTAGGTGTGGGATAGCAGAAGAGGGGGGTGCTGCTGATGAAGCAGGCCGGTGTGGGAATGATGGAGGTAAGGACGGAAACCGTAGCAGCAGCAGCAGCAGCAGTGGCAGTAGGGGCAGCAGCAGTGGCAGTAGTAGTGGCAGCAGCAATGGCAGTAGTAGTGGCAGCGGCAGCAGCGTTGGCGGCGGTGCTGGTAATAGCAGTGAAGAAGGTGAAGGCAATGATGGGGCGTCTGCCGTCAACCGATACAGCAGTGCTGTGAGTGGCATAAGCAGCACGCTGCGGCAGTGGTTTCTCAGCGACAGCAGCGCTGGCAAGCTGCTGGACTTGTCTCAGGTACGCGTTCGCTTGGAAAGACTTGATATGGCAAGGTGTAGAGGTGTAAAGGCACGCGTTTGTTTGGCAAGACGGGTTACAGTAAGGCATGGATTGTATGAGCTCCGGATTACAGTAAGGCATGGATTGTAAGAGCTCGTGTCTGCTTGACAAAACAGGAAACGGCAAGGCTGAGTGTGGATTGTACTATGCATGCTTCTGCACGGCAAGATAACATATGGCAAGGCTAGATCTGTCTTGGGTATCCTCTTTGCAAGTCCTTGGCATAGCAATGGCAAGAAACTGCTGCGTCGTAAGGGACAAGGCTTCTTAGCCGTGCTAGGCATAAATATAGAGAGATTTGCTTCTACCTAAGGACAAGGCTTTTCAGGCATTCTTTGAAAACACAAAGGAAGAAGTGGCTGCTTTTATAAGGATGAGGCAGCACCTCATTGTGCCTGGCACGCAAAGGGTTGCTGATATGAAAGGATGAGGCTCCTCAACCATATCTGGCAAAAATTGAGCTGGCGTTTGTGTAATGAATTTTGCTTTCGCTTTCAAGCCAGATGACTTGACGAAATGAGTTGAGAGATGTGCACTGCATATTTAGCCCGGCCAAGAAAAGGAAAGACACAAGCCTGCTAAGAGAGGGAATAGCCTAAGCGTCGTGGTTAATGCAGGCTGATGTGTGGATGGCTTATTTTGTGAGGCGCAGCTGTCAAGTTTGCGTGAGTCACGTTGTTGTTTGAAGAAGTTGGTGCAGACCAACAAAAGTGGGTTTTAAATCGCTGTGATACTATTGCAAGGGGCAAACTGGAGATTTTGTGTGAGTGGAGCTGGTGCTCAAATGCACATATACACACTTCACACACACACGCACACACGTACACTCACACACACTTACACACACACTCAGGCTCAATCTTTGGACGTCAGGCAAGCCATTGACGCTGCCTTAGAAGCAGCAGGTCCTCGATACAGAGAGCACTACTCTGAGTGGGGAGCCGTACACACGCACTCAAGCGTTGCGCAAGGTGAGGACGGCTCTGCTGCTGCTGCTGCTGCTGCTGCTGTTGTGTTGTGTTTCGCTGTATATTTGCTTGAGAAGAGCTCTGTTGTGCGTCTCTCTGCGCTATGCTTTGGAGTCATACCAAACAACACTCACAGCACAAGGCATTAGGGATGCTTTTGCGCAGCACTTGCTTGAAGGCTCTTGCGTACGCTGCACTCCTTGCCCATACCGTGCACTGCGCCCAAATATCAGTGAGTAGCTTTGTCATTGTGAGGCGATCGTGCCATGTGATGATGCGCTTGTGCTGCATGTGTTTGCAACTGAGCTGTTCTTTGACCGCCAACACTCTAAGCATGCTTAACGATGTGATCATGTACAATATAATATAGAGTGATATAGAGAAATATAGAGCGTCACTGACGCTGTACCAGAGGCACTGTGGTTGGCAGAGTGCACAGCCTTAAATTGACCTGCCATCGGTAATTCAATCACAAGGTTCTTCATCAGTGACATCTAACGCACTCTCAAACAACACAGTACACCTGACGTGTTTACAAGGATACGTTTGAAAGGTCGGTTGTAGGCAGCACACTTTAACTTTGGCAAGTCCGCATGTCCTTCCATACGGCAGCTTAGCGCCCCTTTCTTTACCATAGCATAATTAGTGGGCTCATTGTGCTTGGTAAGTACGGTTGTGTGTGCTTAACCACGTCGGCCACGTTGTGCATGGCAAGCACTGCTTGCAGGTGATTGTTCTGAAATGCTTCTCCGTGATGCATTTCAGATGAACCCCCATCCAACCTCTCGTTTCAGCCCGAATAGTCCCTCTGGTGTTTGGCACACTCTATTCCAGGTGGCGCCAACGCCTCCATCGCGGATACCATCCTACGTCGAATTGCTGGCACGGTTCAGCAGGTGTGTGGATGACGTGTTTGATTTCTGCAATGCATGGTGGATAGGCATTCAAATGCTATCCTATCACATTTCATGATCAAAGCACAGCTAGGAAGGACTTTGTACATGTACCGCGGTGAGCACAAAAAATGATGAAGAAAGCCCTACAACCCTGGATTTGCACACTGCGTTGCACAGAAGTCTGACAGAGGATCATTTCTAGGCGCAAAGCAGGCGTGCAAGACGAGGTGCTTGTCCAAAAGCACTGATCAAATGATGGCATACTCACACGCACGCACAGACAGACACAGACATACACATACATGTACGTACACACATATACACACACCACAACACACATGATCGTACACACATATACACACACACCATAACATACACGATATATAGGCACAGTCAGCGGCGGCTGGGTCCCGGACCCCAGAAGGCATGCGCAAAACCATGCCTGAGCGCTTGGCCCTGTTCCCTAACGCACTCACCACACCTCTGCCACCTGCACCTTCGATGAAGATTTACTGCATGTATGGTAAGTGATCAAATGTGTGCTACGCAGCGCCTGACTAAAATTACACCCCCTTCTACCTATTACCAAGACCTAAAGCGCGTAAAGTAGATTCCATGCCTGCTGCATTATCCTGTCTTCTCCATTGTTAATGAGCAGAGAATAGAAAACAAGGAAAGCATTGAGGAGAACGTAATTAACAAGGGGTGGTGCTGAATTGCCCTAATGAACCTCATACACAATTTAAAGGCACAATGCAACCAGAAGATCTTGAGATTGGAAGACCTGCTGCTTGCATTCCAGTGCTCCAACCTCAATGCAAGCTGATCTGCAGAATCTAACTGCCCTGGCCCTTTGTGACGATGGCCTTCCTAACACACATTCTTAACCCTACCTTCTGACATTTTCTCAACCTTTTAATTGCAAACCTATAAACATTCTCAACCGTGCCTTTGGTTAAACCTATGCGGCTAACACCCTTCGTCAGGAAATGGAATCCCTACCGAGCGCTCCTACCACTACACCCACCCGGACGGGTGGACGCCAGGCAAAACAATGAACAGCAACTTCTCTGGCGACAGCTCTTGCAGCAGCAGGTACATAGTGCATACACCTTTCTGGGTGTAGTAGGGAGCACATACCATAGTGAGAGTGCATGCACCTTTCTGGGTGTAGTAAGGAGCACAAACCATAGTGAGAGTGCATGCACCTTTCTGGGTGTAGTAGGGAGCACACACCATAGTGAGAGTGCATGCACCTTTTTGGGTGTAGTAGGGAGCACAAACCATAGTGAGAGTGCATGCACCTTTCTGAGTGTAGTAGGGAGCACAAACCATAGTGAGAGTGCATGCATGCACCTTTCTGAGTGTAGTAGGGAGCACATGCCATAGCGAGAGTGCATGCATGCACCTTTCTGGGTGTAGTAGGGAGCACAAACCATAGTGAGTGTACACACGGTTTCACACACACAAGCTCACCTGCTGCCAGTGAGCAGGAATTGCAGCAGCTAGTGGAAGCCGTGGTGAAAAGGTATCATCTGTTTTTTGAGATTTGTTTCATCAGCAAGTCACGTGCAAGCGCAACAGGATTGCAGCAGCGGGTGTGGGTTGTAAGGTGGGGTGGGTGAAGAAGGAAATAACAGGGAAGGCTGTTTCGTTTGTATGCGTGGTAATAAAACCTGCCATGTGCATTCAGGCGCATGAAGAAACGCACATAGTCACACACGCACATGTGTAGGGGTCATTAGGAACAGGTATGTCTAGTTATAGATGACAGGAAGAGCACACAATGGGGGTGCAGTCAAGAAGTTGTATAAGGAGACGAAAAGAGGCACTGCAGTAGCATGAGCAGGCATTACAGATCTCAGCACCAAGGTACTACCTCAAACACATACTGGAGCACAAAAACGTACACCGCATTGTGAGCTTCATCATGTAGAAGCAGATTCTGATCTGCACAAATTTCTGGTATTATGGTTTCACAGCATCAAGTAGTAAAACTGACAAATCGTGTAGTAAAATTGACAAAGTAATGTCTCATTGACACGTTGGTGTCTGTAGCTCAGCTCTTCCTCCTTCCTCCTAGAAGACGCGAGCTGTCCGTTCCGAATTAAGTTTCCTTGCCTGTTGTCCATCCTGCGGCCACTCTTAGAGCAAACAATCAAAGCTGTGAGAGCAAGCTTAACATCTGAACGTTTTCAACAAATATCTCTCTTTGCCTGATGCCCTTCCTGCAGCCACTCTCAAAGCGGCAGCGAGCAAAGCTGTGAGAGCGATGCCAGCTACCAGTTCCCTCAAGGCAGTACAGACCAGTTCCGCATCAACACTGAAGTGCACGACCCAGAAAAGGGCCTGGTAAGCATAAGGTCGCCATTGTTGTTTATTGGGGTCAGATGGTCCACTGCCCCGTTGCTTTTGCATGTCAGGAACTGCGGAAAATAGTTAATGTAGGTTGCTCAGCAGCATATATTCAGTTGTTTGATATTGTGAATGGGTGGCTGCCCATAATAATTAAAACTGTGTACCACAGCGCAACCAAATATCATTTATACACTGCAATGGTCACAGCAGTCTGGCCGCTAAGCAGCCAGATTGCTCGTCTTGTTTACTTTATTCCTTAATTGATGTGGGGAGTGGTCCTCACTGTCTGTGCAGTTCTTTCTCTTTGTATCAGCCGGAAGTGCAGCCTGTGTTGTGTGCTTCAGGTGTTGCTGCCTTCCTGTGAGTGCTCTAGACATTTCGCACATGTTTTTCCCCCTTGCAGGATAGCGGCATCCAAATGCAGGATGACGGCGATATCACAGTGCCATTGATCAGCCTTGGCCTCAGTAAGTCTTTCATGGCACCATATGGGTGTTTCATGGTGTGTGTGTGTGTTTTTCTTTGTTCCTTTTGCACCTATACAACCATAGTACAGAACTTTTCCTCGGTACTCGGGTTTCCAGCACTGATATTGCTTCGAATCAAAATCCCAGATTCACGCAAGCAAGCTGCATGCCCACTCCATGCCTTGGCTGCACAAGCTTGCATTTGGGTGGTGCAGTCCTCCTTCCAGGCTCCTTTCCAAATTTGATGGTGTCGTAAACATGCTTTGACTCTCTGCATAATTGTGCCAACTCTCACGTTTTTACATTGTGGATTTTTTTATCTATTGTGGTCACGTTGTTGTTGTGTGCTGTGTGCGTAACTGGTCTGCTATCATGCTGCACGCGCTTTAAAGATACTGCAGCACTATTTCATTAATGCACACATGCATGGATGCACCACGCAGTGTGTCATCGAGGCTGGCGCAGCAAACGCCTGAATCCTGCTGGCATGCAGATTATTTCCAGGGTGCGTGCATGCTGTAATCCTAGAACCTAGCTTTCTTTTGGGCGTTTACGGGGTGTAGTCCACATTTTCAGTATGTGTTGCCATAATCCCTCCCTCAGGCATTCAAGCAAAAATCAAACTGAGCGCTAGCACTGAATTGTTGGACTAGTTGGAGATACAGCAACAAAAGCAAATATCTCGCAGCCGCTGCAATGCATTCTTGCTAGGGTGGAACTGTTCCTACGTGTTGATGAGCGCATTACGGTTGCGGGGCTGGTTACTTAAGCAGGGGACAAGTCAGGCCAAGTATGCTGCAGAATGTAATTTATTCTGGTCCTTGACAGAAAGTGGCACTGCGATTAAATCGTGTATGTTTGCAGGAGTACAAGCACGTGGAGCTGGGTCTGCTGAACCCTTTATCTCGGGGTGGGCCTGCCTCAGGGCAGCATGTGGACATCTTGGGGAATGAAGAGATGCTGTGAGTGATGCGTGGCAATGAGTGAGTTTATTGAGCTGTGATTTAGATGACGTTACCCTGTAAGGAGAGGAAGGCTTGCAGGCGTATGATGTCAACTGCTTACTTTGCGTTCCTGCACTGAAAAGCTACGCAGGCAATGTCACACTCTTATTAATTAATTTAATGTATTGGCTTGAACACCTGCCTTTCCTGCTAACTGCCTTTCAGGTCTGATGTGCTAAGAGTGGCGACCGGACATGGGGATGAAGTACAAGACAGAGTGGTTTCACGTATTGATGAGATTGCCAACAACATTGACTTTGAGGATCCAGACGGGTGGGAGTAGCCTTGTCGTTTTTGTCCCAAGTGTACACATTTCTTGTCTCAATTATTGGTGTTGTGCATGCAAAGTGCGCAGCCGCTCCCAAAGCGGGCCCCAAAACGAGACTTTTTTTATTGTGAAGAGTTTAGTCATAAATATCTGTTATTGATAGCAGTAGCTCCTGATATCATTAATCAATAGCAGGTTGCAACTTTTTTAGTCATCAACCTAAAAAACGTCTAGCCTGACCACGTTCATTGGTGTGGGTTGCTAGATTTGCAGCCATAAGTCCCGGGTAAAAAAGAAGTGTTATAAACCTCTAAGCCAATGCTTGCACAAGCGGCAATAAAATAGAGGGGGCAATTAAGCCACAGTAAAAACAATTAGGCAACAAAAACGGGAAAGCTATTTGTTGTTTACCAGCTGAATGAAAAAACACAGTACAAGCTCGTAGTAGGGAGTGTGCTATCTCCCCTTGACCTATGTAAACACGCCCAAAAAATTACAGTAGAAACAAATTCTTAAATGAATCAAGGTAATTGTGGGTCCAACGTCTATGTAGCTAGTTACCATGCAACTCTCTACCACTGGAAAGGAACTAAAATCAATGTGGCTCAGGAACTCATAAATGAGTTCAGTGTGAAACACCTGAACTCAGGTTCTTGTAGTGTAGCATGAAGTGAGTTGTCCTCACTTTCTGGTTTTCTCCGGTTTCTGCTTCCCTTCTCCATTCTTTTTATTCCTTGGAGAACACAACTCTCTCTTTAGAATACTTCCCCCCCTCTCTCACCTCTTTTCTATATTTTAGTCCTTAGTTTTCTCCTGTCTCTCTGGTGTCTCTGAGTTGTTGTGTTTTCCTTGGCAATAATGACAGAGCCCTATGCATCTCACGATGCAAGCGAAATAGAACTAAAAAGAAGACGTGTCCAGTCGTACAAAACCAAATCTATCTATCACTCTCTCTCTCTCTCTCTCTTTCAAAAATTGCAAACACCACCTCAATCTGCTTCACACTCGCCTTCAAAGCTTCTTGTCGGCCTGTGCTGGTAAACATGGGCATTAGGCAACAGAGGCAGACGCAGCTCCTTAGGTATGATTGGCACTGCCTCATCCCAGGGGCCGTTGATCTTTGCTTTGTATTTTGTAATGCTCACTAGCTGCCATGGGAAGAGGAACGACACAGCGAGCACAGAAGCCAGCAGGGATGCTGCACGCACAAAAGTGAAGATGAAAGGAAACCCTCTATTTGCATCTGTACCATGTGTTACACCATTTTCACAGGATTTTGAGACAAAGTAAAGGCAGTCTGTTTGAAGCTGTAGGGACCTCAGTTGCTCCAGCAATGCACGGATCTGTGCCACAAAGTGTAGTGTCCTACTGACTTTTAGAACAGACTGTTTTAACTGAAGAAAGCCTTCCACCCAGGTGGCACAAGGCTGCAGGCTTAGAAAAGCAGGGGGGGGCTTAATGAAATGAAGTGTGACCAGGGCTGCTTCATTGAGGCAGAGAGCCTGAAGGAGCTGAAAAGGTGGGGGAAGTTCAGCGGTACAATGCAGTAGGAACAGCCCAGCCGTTTTGGAAGTCGTGCCTACCGAAACAAGCAAGGGGCAGGGGAATAATAAGGATGGGACTTTGATTGAGAGGCTTTAAGTGAGCGCAGAACAGAGGTTGAATAAGGAGCATCGGGCTCAATAAGAGCCAGACCTAGTAGAATTAAGGGAGATAAAGAGGGCCAGGTCAATTCGTTGAGGTCCCTGAACAGGCTGGCTGCGAGGTTGCATGGCACGCTTCTGGGAAGGAGCTTGGAGATGCAATTTGCAGAACAGCGTCAGGAGCAGCAGTGCATCTTTGTTCAATACCAGCGCAGGAGAAAGGCTACTGCGTTGATGGACAAATGCATTGATGCAGCATCAGGTCTCAAAACGTGTCACCCCATCTGCTATGTGTGTGCGATGCATGGTAGCAAATTTTGAGGAAGCGCGCTCACCTGCTAAGCCCGTGGATAGGGGCATGAGAAGGGCCAAGGCCACAGCAGCTAGCAAGAAGGTAACGACCAGGTGCGCGGTGATGGAGACTGGAGTTGGCAAAGGGGTGGGGAGGGGTCGTGAGGATACTCCGGTGGCAGCCTATAGAACACTCTGAACAGCTAGGGTTGTCATGTAAAGGACAAAGGTGCATGGCAGTGACTTGTCCAATGCCAGGTGGTAAATGCTGTAATTGGCTAAGGGGGGGGAGGGTTCTGTGTATGTGTGATGTACTAAGGTTCCATGGTGGAGGCTGGAGTAGGAGTTTAGGGGAAAGAAATGTATTACAGTGACTTTATTAGAGGATGGTCCAGCTGGTCATTGAAGTGAGATTTGGAATGTGGCCAGTGGCCATACTGTGTGACAGTGACACTATCAGGAGCACTGTCGATAATGGAGAAGATCTTGTGTTGTTTGAATGCACTTCAGTCTGACAAGAGAAAACTCACACAGAAAGGGAGAACCGCTCCCTACATAATTAACTGTGGCAAATGCATTGAAGGCTACATAACGCAGGAAGTTTGCCAGGCAACCTGTTCCAAAATATTTGTGCCGGCAAAAACTCGTGCCTGGGGCTTTTAAGTAATTAGAAGATAGGTATTGTTGATATAAATTACACGCTAAGGCCCTACCCTTTTATGCGATGCATGAATCAGCTGAGGAACTACAGATCCTGTTATCCACACCAGCCTATCCCCAACTCACACTTGCATTAAAGCATGCTTCCCACGATTTAAGAAGCACAGATACGCCTCTGAATTTTGGGGCATGTCAAATCCATCCCACGCCACTGCTCTTTACCATGCACTGAACAAAATGATTCAACTGACCATTGTCACACATCGCACACACATACACACATATACACACACACCTGCATGAATGTAGCGGCGCACATATGGGGACAGAAGGTAGAGCTCCAAGGACAGCAGCACTTGAGCAAACTGCACAGACATTTGCATGTATTTGTGTCTGTGCTAATTTGTACGGGCTTGTGTGTTGCGCGTACACGTGTATTGTGTGTGTACGTGTCTTTAATAACATACAGTACTGTCACGCTTCACAACAACTGTGCTGTCATAGACCTACAGAAGACTCAATGATGAGATGACACAGCACGTAAGTAGGTGTAGAATAAACAGTTCAAGAAAAAAGAACAGTGAGTCTTTAAAAAGGGCGCCAGCCCAGGCAACAGCTAAAAACAAGCTTGCATACATTCACATGTACACGCACGCACACAACACACACACACACACAGACACACAGCAAGGCGTACCACATGTAGCTCAGAGGCCATGAGGCTGGAGATGAGCACAGCTGCTAGCATGGCAGCTCCAAGGGAGAGGGTTCCAGTCAAGCAGTCCGTCACGCTATTTACAAAGCTGCACATAAAAACATCATAAGGAAAGAGGGAGGCAGTCAGGAAGGAAAAGAAAAGATAAAACTACGCAGGCAGCAAAACACTCCCTGCATCAATTAAGGAAAATGAGACACTTTGGCCCGAAGTGCCGTGAGTCTTCCCCACCAAATCTGGGGGCTTGCGTGTTAAGCTGTGCAGAGAAATTTAAACAAAGGAAGTCAGTAAAACAGCAAGCCGTGCTGAGAGAGAAAGAGTAAGAGTGTGTGAGTGAGTGTGTGTGTGTGTGTGAGAGAGAGAGAGAGAGAGAGAGAGAGAGAGAGAGAGAGAGAGAGAGAGAGAGAGAGAGAGCAGGAACGCAATATAAAGAAGCAGGGGAAGAAAGGGTCTCGAGCACTACATGCAAATGAGACAGAGATCAAAGACGGATTTGTTTGCGGGGGCCTTTGCTGAATTTTGTTGCCATGCCACACCTTACCTTTGTGTTTGACCAGATATGCATCGATTATCATATCACACACATATTCGCGCAAACACACATACACGCTCACACACACACACACACACACAATGCAAAGTTGGTGGCAAAGAACAGCAATGCTCACTTGTAGTCGTGAAGGAAGAGATGGGCCAACAGCAGGACGCTCGTGAAGGCCACAATGCTGTCTGCGCTGACCGTAGCGGCGAGCGTTTTGATTAAGGGTGAGAGCAGGTACACACCCCCAACCAGCAGCACGCCCTGACGAAGTCCACGGGCCTGAGAGTGTATGCACGCGTATGGATGAGTGTGTCTACGTATGCATTGCCTATGTGTGTATGCGTGTATGTGTGTGTGCACGGGTTATATATGTGTGTGTGTGTGTGTGTGCGAGAGCATGTGGTCGTGTGTGTTTGCGTTGCCTGTCTGTGACATAACAAGTCTGGCAAGGTTTCCTGTGATGTACTATTATCAGAATAATCAGAGTAGCGAATGCGGATAAGAGGTTATAAAGTTTGCTGTGTATAATACTCACCAGCGAGCCCCCTAGCAGATGGTTGCCCAGTAGGGCACAGGTGGCATACCCTGCAGTCGCGGTGTTTGAAACAGGGTGAAGGCTTGCGTGGCATACGTTTGCGCCACTGGATGCCACTGGCAAATAATCTGGGAGCTTCAGAGTTTGCTGATGTTTGCTTTATTGATGCTGTAAGCAATGGCCCTTGCCCTGAAACGAGCAACACCGCAAGGCCTCAGGACACTGTGCGTATGTGTGTGTATGTGTGTGTGTGTGCGTGTGTGCGTGTGTGTGTGTATGTGTGTGTGCTCATGTGAGTAATAAGCTTTGCACTTTGCATGTCCAGATTTGGACAAGGTTGAAGCGCAGCACATATATTTGCATTGCGCCTAACCAAGGTAACAGCTGCAGTGCTGGAAATGGTTGCAGTATACTCTTGCAAACTGGGACCACAGTTCTGGAAGTACACGCCCAAACCGCACCCCGTTTGCTTTGCAACTCCAGAAAGAAAGAACGATGAGAGCTCATGTTAACAATGTGGTCGTATGCCGAGTCTACCACGCGTCGACTTCAAAGCAGGCAGCAGCTGGACATGCTGACTCACCTAGCAAAAGCAGCAGTGAGCAAACGAGCAACAGCTGGTGGGCACTGATATTGCCAGCCCTGTACAGGGTGTGTGCGCGTAGGTAGGTAGGTAGGTAGGTAGGTAGGTAGGTAGGTAGGTAGGTAGGTAGGTAGGTAGGTAGGTAGGTAGAGAGAGAGAGAGAGAGAGAGAGAGAGAGAGAGAGAGAGAGAGAGAGAGAGAGAGAGAGAG
>Ga0307974_1001202_pt1 | contig 17568 bp, 19 predicted proteins | sample OrgLakmetagen784_FD_201812 | JGI IMG/M metagenome (GOLD analysis project Ga0307974, IMG submission 201812) | Saline water microbial communities from Organic Lake, Antarctica - #784 | ecosystem: Environmental > Aquatic > Non-marine Saline and Alkaline > Saline | place: Antarctica: Organic Lake... | reverse complement strand
ATATATGTGTGTATATGCATGTGTGTGTCTGTGTCTATATGTGTGTATTTGTGCATGTGGCTACGATTTTCACTCCAGGCTCCACCTCGAGTTCTATGCTGATTTGAGTGCTGATGGCCTTGCACTGAAGGAAACGTTTGCTGACCTCACCTGTGTGGCCCATTTGATCCAGGCTGGGATCTTGTCGTGCCATTGGCCGTCAATTGCTTCCAGTCGGCACTTGATCTTACTCCTGCAAACAGAGGAGTGCCACACTTGACCATCAGTTAGCAGTGTGGCTCATTTGATCCAGGCTGGAATTTTGTCGTGCCATTGGCCGTCAATTGCCTCCAGTTGGCACTTGATCTTACTCCTGCAAACAGAGGAGTGCCACACTCGACCATCAGTCAGCAGTGTGGCTCATTTGATCCAGGCTGGAATTTTGTCGTGCCATTGGCCGTCAATTGCCTCCAGTCGGCACTTGATCTTACTCCTGCAAACAGAGGAGTGCCACACTTGACCATCAGTCAGCAGTGTGGCTCATTTGATCCAGGCTGGGATCTTGTCGTGCCATTGCCCGTCAATTGCTTCCAGTCAGCACTTGATCTTGCTCCTGCAAACAGAGGAGTGCCACACTTGACCATCAGCAAAACACTGATGGTTGTCACAATGGTTTGCTTGGTCAACTACATCCTGGTGGTCTGGCTGATCATATAATGGTTTGACTAGTCAGAGGAGTGCCACCTTTGACCATCAGCAGCAAACAGCAAACACTGATAATTGTCACGATGGTTCAGTTGGTCAACTACATGATGGTCAAACTATTGGTTTGGCTAATCACGATGGTTTGGTTGGTCGACTGCATGCAGGCCGGGAGGGACCTTTTACTCAGGCGCAAGCATTCAGAATCGCTTGACATGGGCATCTTAAAAACAGCCTGGAGGACGTGAGATGCAGGCGATCAAAGTGGCGTGTACAATATGACAGCTTTGCCTGTACGCGGCGAGAGCGCTTTCAAGGAGTGTGCCATGCGTGCTCAGCGTATTGATAGGAGCGTGTACAATATGACAGCTTTGCCTGTACGCGACGAGAGCGCTTTCAAGGAGTGTGCCATGTGTGCTCAGCGTATTATAGGAGCGTGTACAATATGACAGCTTTGCCTGTACGCGACGAGAGCGCTTTCAAGGAGTGTGCCATGTGTGCTCAGCGTATTAATAGGAGCGTGTACAATATGACAGCTTTGCCTGTACGCGACGAGAGCGTTTTCAAGCAGTGTGCCATGTGTGCTTAGCGTATTAATAGGAGCGTGTACAATATGACAGCTTCGCCTGTACGCGACGAGAGCTTTTTCAAGCAGTGTGCCATGCGTGCTCAGCGTATTAATAGGAGCGTGTACAATATGACAGCTTCGCCTGTACGCGACGAGAGCTTTTTCAAGCAGTGTGCCATGCGTGCTCAGCGTATTAATAGGAAAGAGACTGAGCCCATCTGGCACTTTGCAAAAAAGAGAAGAAATGTGCATATCCATTATAGGAAAGAGACTGAACACATCTGACACTTTACAAGGAAGAGAAAGAATTTGCATATCCATTATAGGAAAGAGACTAAAGAGACTGAACCCATTTGCCACTTTGCAAGGAAGAGAAGAAATTTGCATATCCATTTTAGGGAAGAAACTGAACCCATCTGACACTTGCAAGGAAGAGAAGAAAATTGCATATCCATTGTAGGGAAGAAACTGAACCCATTTGCCACTTTGCAAGGAAGAGAAGAAATTTGCATATCCATTGTAGGGAAGAAACTGAACCCATCTGACACTTTGCAAGGAAGAGAAGAAATTTGTGCAGGCAGAGAAGGCAACCCCCCCACTTAACTTAGGAAACAGGGCCAGTTCGGGACTGAGTATTGCTGACACAACCTGGGCTCGGCAAAACAGTTATAAATTTTGCTGCGCCGAATATTCAGAACAAGTAACCTGGTTTACACCATCCGTCACATGTTTAACACGAAATCAATGTCGTCTTCAATGACGTAAAGTCGTAGAGAGGCACGGCGTTTGCATCATTGTTTTCAGCCTAACGTGTGCCGGGCAACGTTGGGCTCTTTTGCAGCAGCACACATTTGAATAGTAGCCACGACATCGTAGAGCAGGCATAATTTAGTCTAGATAAGAGCAGAGTAAAGCAGTTATCATTGTGACACCCTTTTAAAAAAGTGGAGAGAAAGAAGGCTCTTTGGGGTTCTGAAGGCACAGAATTTACTACTTACGTTTGCAAATGTGGTGTTTGTCGTGCGTTTGCAACAAATGTGGCTAGCAGAAATGCTCTGGGGTGCCGTACTGAAAGATGCCATCATGAAGTGGTCCCGTAATAAAGGTTTCATAGTTGAAGGTGCCACATGAAGGTGAGCAACAGAAGTGTAACGGATGTGGCTAGTAGAACAAGGTAGTGCCATAATTAAGGTGAAATACCACACCAGCTTGAATTACAATTGTGCCATGGGCAGCAGGTTGCCTGCAAAGGCACTGTTGGCCAATTCAAGCAGTAAATACACACAACACTTACACACATACATACAAGCACACTCACTTATGGGGGATGGCGCTGCTGCCGTCCACGAGGTCAGGCAAGAATAGCTCCCACGTGCCAAAGGGGTTTCGCACAGCCCAGTCCTCTTCACGGGGCGCCCAGTTGTTGAACTCACCAATAAGGGCCAGGGCCTAACGACGTGTGTGTATGTGTGTGTGTACGTGCGTTGTGTTTTTTGTGTGAACAGGCCAGGCCTGAGAAATGTGTGTCTCTGTCAAAGTGTGTGTGTTACGTTGACACAGGCGCTTTCTTCTCACACGAGCTGTCATTGTATGAGGGCAACTAGGATAAAGCATGTTATATTAGGGCAACTGTCGTATTGTTGCTGTAGGGCAGCTGTCGTTGCATGAGGACAACTTGGATAAAGCAACTTCCATGTACCGCTGCCATGGGCAGCATTTCCATCTCATGGAACCACATACCCAAGCACATGCACACACACACACACATGCATGCATGCACACACAAACATGCATGCATACAGAATCATGTAAACACACATGCATGCGCACACACACACACACACAAACACACACATGCATGCACAAACATGCACACACACACTAACACACCTTTGCCCCAGGTGCCCACTCCCGGTACCAGATGCCGGTCTTGCCCTCGTGCTCACCCACTCCCACACCACGGTTGAAGCCATACAGCTTGTAGCCTGCAGCAGCACAGCAACACATAGACGCTTCAACATGACGCGGTTTGGCAACATCGTTTGGTGTGTGACGCACCCCCACACCACGGTTGAAGCCGAACAGCTAGTAGCATGCAGCAGCACAGCAACACATACACGCTTCAACATGACGCGGTTTGGCAACATCGTTAAGTATGTGACCCACCCCCACACCACGATTTAAGCCGTGTAGCTAGTAGCCTGCACTTCCAGTTACATTGATTTGAGCAGTCAGCGTAACGTAAAGGATAGGCGTAGATGACACAAGATGAAGCTGTGTTCCATATTCGTCCTTCCTGTGCATGAACAAAGGAAATTGATGAAACTGAAGTGTAGGATGCATATTAATGACAGCGACAGGCTTCTCTCTTTGGGCCTTTTGAGGCTGTTTGGCGCATGACAATGCTTGCCAACAGAGCTGCCCGCTACAGGAGTCAAAACCATATCGAAAGGCCAATCTTCACGCCTGCCTCCCCACCTGAACCCATAAAAAGACAGAGGCTCACCTCACCTCCTGTGGTGGGTGCCACTGTTGTGCTGATCTGAGTAGGAGGCAGATCCACACATAGCAGGCAAGTATGTGAGGTATGGGTACATCATCTGTGCGCTCACAGCACACACGCGCAAGCTATTTCTAGCCCAGCCTTCGCCAGCAGCACAACTCACACTAGGCAAATTCGAACACAAACCCGCCAGCACCTTCCCCTCGCGTGCAAGCGTGCATTGCCTTGAGAATTAACACAGGCCCATTAACACAGGCCCATTAACACAGGCCCATTAACACAGGCCCATTAACACAGGATCACTAACACAGGACCAGCCGAGAACTAACACAGGCCCATTAACACAGGATCATTAACATAGGATCAGCCAAGAATTAACACAGGCCCATTAACACAGGATTACTAACATAGGACCAGCCAAGAATTAACACAGACCCATTAACACAAGATCACTAACATAGGACCAGCCGAGAATTAACACAGGCCCAATAACACAGGATCACTAACATAGGACCAGCCAAGAATTAACACAGGCCCATTAACACAGGATTACTAACATAGGACCAGCCGAGAATTACACAGGCCCATTAACACAGGATCACTAACATAGGCATAGGGTTACAATACCTATAAAAACTGAAGTAAACAATCCCCACAAACTCATTGCTGCGTGCAACATGCAAGCCTAACAGTGTGTGTGCGTGCAGCCACTCACTGCTGCAATAATCCTCCATCTCGGCATAAACACTGACGATACTGACGAACCTACCACAGCAACTCAGCCAACCAAGGCTTGTGGATTTTAATTGCCGATAATGAACTTGCAACAAGATGAGTTGTGCACCAGTATGGTCTGGCATGGGACGGCACACACACACATACACACGCGAGCTGTGCGTGCGTGTGTGAGTGGTGTGTGTGTTTATGTGTATGTGCGCGCGTGCTGCTACGGAGCAACTCACCCTCAGCAAACTTAGCCAGGCCTCCCTCATTGGCGTCAATGGCTGCGCGGATATCCTTGAACACCTTCCACCGGTACTGCAAACACAAACAAGCACACATGCACATGGAGCGTGGAGGCGGTGTTGACTAAGAGGGGAGAAAAGCTTAAAAGCGTGTGTGTGTAGGGTTGGCTAGAACCATATACATACAGTGTGTACACGGTATGCATGCAATCATTTCATCTAATATACGGTCATATATGGCGTATAAATACAGTTCTGGCCAACCCTGCGCGCGCGTGTTTCCAGCAAATACGTACGACTGCCTCCAATGTCAAAAATCATTGATTTAATGTCGTCAATGGGGCTGAATGGGTAGGTCAGGTCCCCCACACCATCCTTCCCCTGGGCTGGGAGACAGGGAGAAGGTCTAGGGCCTTCTGCTTGGGAGCATCAGAAGAGCAACAGGCGCGCACACGCACACACAAGTGCGCAGGAATACGCGCGGAAGAACACACGCAAGCGCACGTGCACACGTACCTTGAAGTGCGCCTCTGACGACCACAGCATGTTGTCCCACTTGAAGCACTCTGTGCCGTCGTGGCCGGGGACGGGCGTAACGTCGCCAAGGCGGTCCTGGTACTCTGTGCCCTCTGACACCTCAATGCCAGGGGTCCAGTAGTCCTGTGCGTGCGTGATGTGTGTATGCAAGTGGGTGCGTGTCTTTGTGAGTGCGTGTGTATGTGTGCGTATGTGTGAAAGAGCATGTGTGTGTGTATTTGTAGGTGTCTCTCTCTGTGTGTGTTTGTGTGTGTGTGAGTGCGTGTGCATGTGTGCGAGTGTATCTATGGGCACACGCGTAAGGGTTGTGTGCGCTTGCGTGCAAGACTTGTAAGCGTGAGCGTTCGTGTACGTGCGCATGCAACTTTGCGTGCGTGTGTATGCATGCGCACACGTGTGTGTGTGTGTGTGCGCATGTGCGCGTGTGTGTGTGTGTGCATGTGTGTGTGAGTGCGTGTGCATGTATGCGCGTGTATCTATCGTAAGGGTTGTGTGCGCTTGCGTGCAAGACTTGTGAGCGTGACCGTTCGTGTACGTGCGCATGCGATTGCGTGCGTGTGTGTATGCATGCGCACACGAGCGTTTGTGTGTGTGCGTGTGTGTGTGAGTGCGTGTGCATGTGTGCGCGTGTATCTATGGGTACACGCGTAAGGGTTGTGTGCGCTTGCGTGCAAGACTTGTGAGCGTGAGCGTTTGTGTACGTGCGCATGCGATTGCGTGCGTGTATGTATGCATGCGCACACGTGCGTGTGTGAGTGTGTGTGTAAGTGTGTGATTGTTTGTGTATGTATGTGTGTGTATGTGTATGTGTATGTGTATGTGTATGTGTATGTGTATGTGTATGTGTATGTGTATGCGTGTGTGTGTTTGTGTATGCGTGCGTGCGTGTGCGTGTGCGTGTGCGTGTGCGTGTATGTGTGTGTGTGTGTGTGTGTGTGTGTGTGTGTGTGTGTGTGTGTGTGTGTGCTTCGTTTCACCTCTGGGCAGGTAGGCACGGTTGCTGCATTGGCGCCAGCTGGTTTCCTCATGCCCGCTGCTACTGCTGCTGCTGCAGCTGCGGGAGGCCCATCGAGAGCCTCCCAGCCGGGCTCCAGGCCTGGGGGAAGGTAACGCAACGAACGGGCATCAAGTGCCATGCTGGAAAAGTAGAAATCCCTGTGCGATTGTCTATGCCTCTCCCCCCCCACATACATTCCTGCTCGGCAATCTGAAGCAGGAAAATTACCTGCTCCGGAGATGTCCGACTCTAGCGCGTCTACGGCCTCCTGAGTCTGGTACACGGTATCGCGCAGGAGCGAGTTCTCCTGCTGGAGCTCCTGCAGAGACTTGTTCTCTCCTGCCTTGGGTGCAACTGGCAACCTGGCTGGGAGCGTACGGCCTGTGTGCAATTGCACAGAAGAGGCCGGTTTCACCTTGCTGATTCCCCTCCCACGCAACGTTCGCAACACGAACCATCAGCAGCATCTTCACCCAATTCAGCCCTTTCACACTCACCCTGTGTCCTGAGGCAAGGCCGGGCTGCAGTTGCGCTTCCCTTGCCCCCTACTGCAACTCGCTGAGTCGTGGAGGGAATCTGCATTGCTTGAATCCCTCTGCTAATTATTTTGTCACAAATAATCAGTGACTCGTGGTTTTTCGAAACTGAATTAGCTCGCTTGGAGAAAATCTGATCAATGATCCGTCAATGCTCCGGGGTATACGCACAACGCAATTGAAGGCATTCTAATTTAATGGTTATTTGCATCAGACGATTCAGAAGAAGGTGGCCAATGCTTTTGGTACAGTTCCGGATGCTCCAACCAGGCCTCTTGGTGCTGACTCTTTGTAGCCCTAAGTTATCAGAAAAAATAGGAAAAGCATATGCTTTGTCTGACCAGGCTTGTCAAATCAGCCAATTCTTAACTTGCAGTAGCAAAGATCACCACAAAACATGAAGTTGAGGTTCTAGATGTACAAATTCATCACATGCCGTGGTGTAACGTAAGCACCCTAGCTGCGCTTTTCACCCTGCTGTATAACTTTGATCAGGGCGACTGATCTAAATCTGAGCTTACTGGTAGTTTATAATGCCAGCTAAATTGGCTGAGGGGGTAAGTGCCCAAGCATGCTTATTTTAAACACTTAAGGGGGAAAAACTCCACCACCATTTGAAACTCACAGCTTCAGATTAAAGCTCACGTCCTAAGCTACCAGGTTTATGCTCAAAATCCATGTATTCGCTCTGTGTACAGACTAAACACGCACGCAAGGCACTCATACCCTTGATTGGTGCTTTCCCTGGAAAAAGCATATCAATTTACATGCCCTGCCAACCATTGGACTTTTTACTTCAATGTAAACAGGTTAGGCAGCAAATAGTTGGGCGCTGTAAAAACGGTCCCGATTCGATGAATTGGCGTGTGAATAACTGCCCCTTGCTTACAAACGTATGGGGGTTGAAAAAGCTGAAAGCAACTCAAACTCGCCATGGCAACTTTCAAAATACAGCGCCTCACGTTTTTCTAATCAGAGTGTTGGGCACCATCTGCCAAAAATACACAAACCCATTTCAGATCCGAGTCTGGACTCTAGCAAGCATAGAACTGAATAAAAAGCCTAGCAAACATTCTGACATACCTCCTTAACTATCCAGAAGAGACACACTTAACAAAGACAATTGCATACAAGGTAAAACCACAATCTCAACACGCAACAGTAGCAGAAATTTAGCAAGCCAGGTGCAATCATAGTTACTCCGACCCAGCAACCACGCCCCCAAAAGAGCTCAAGAAAGATGTACTGACCTAGATTTCCCAATCATGCAAGGAGCTGTTACCCTTAACCCAACAGACGGCCCTGCCTGTAAGCTCAAGCTCAAGATCAAGAGGCACACAAGTTGTATGATACAACCAAACAAAGACGCATCTGATCAAAATTAAGTACTGTGTAGACACTTCCCCCACCCAACAAGCAGAAAAGGCATGAGAACAACGTGAGCTGCTAGTGCCTCGCTTACTTGAACACCGCAAAATTCTCCCCACCATCCTGCTAGGAGCAACAGGCGCCATTTACAGTAGCCAAACGAGGAACCCACTCCACAGCCTCGGAGTTACTGGTGTACATGCCACAGCACTCATGAAACAATTTAGCCTGCATGCAATCAGATCCACAACAAAAATCATGTGGTTGAGATATTGAACACAACCCCCACAAATATCTGAGCAATACTCCTGGTGGTGTGCAAGCTTCTGCCTCCCAACCACCTGATCCCCACTGAAAAGCTTATCTTTATTCTCCAGGTGGGATGTGGGATGTAGTGTGTCTCTGCATCCATTGGGTGGTGCAAAACACAAAACAGCATCCTTTCCTAACCCATGCCGGTAGGGTTTACACAATCTGCGTCCTTTTTTCCTTGTATGTCAAATTCGTGTGGCAAAGCATGACAATATTTTTGTTATAAGTAAAGGAAACCTGCATTGTCTATAAGGAATAACTTGTTCTCAGTAGTGCCTTGTTTAATCAATTCTTAGTACTTTGCATAGCATTTTGTGGGCTGGTGGCCTAACACCCTCTTTAATTTAGGACCTAGCTTGTGTTTACGTGTGAATGTGCGTTTACAGCATCGAGGTTAAGAGAATGGAAAGCCTTTCTGCTGAAGGCAGTGATTGGCAGGTGTTAAGAGTGTCAGGTAGGCGGGCTGGGAGGGGGTCTTCCACCTTTGTTTGCCAGAAGATGGATGAGTGGGATGGGTGTAGGTGTGACCGTGGATGTCATGGCCACTATCATTTTATACAGAGCATTTTGATATGGCATCAACGCACTATTTTCTTAGGATGCCAGCCTGAGCTTTGATCTTGTAGAGATAAATTGAACCTCCAGATTGCTGGATGTGGTGTACAATGGGTTCTAGCAATTTGGCGTGTTTGTGCCCTTTCAAGTGCTGTGGTTAGAGGATGCTGTTTTTTATTTGCCATAATGCACCAGCAATGTCTGTTGCAATATGGGTGTGTTCATTTATCAAGGCAGCAACAATTCCTTTTAGCCCGGCTCTATTTATGGTTTTGTTGATCACTGTGCCTCCAGGATTTGCTATGGTAAATTTGTTGGATTGAAAGTGGAAGACTCCAGCTCCAATAGACTGAGACCCATTTTCTTTATTTGTAATACAACTCCCGTACCCAACTCCCATACCCATTTTAATACAACTCCCATAGGGCAGCCGTAGGGCAACCCCCAATACACACGCACCCATTTGTAATACAACTTCCGTACCCAACTTTTGTACCCATAAATGAAAGCCCACTGTTTCCAGTTAAGAGCCTTGTGTTCTAGCAAGCGCTTTTGTTGTACATGATGGGAGGGGACCTGGATGTGTAAGGTATTGCTGGTGTTGCCAATGTTTGCATTGATAACTGTGTTTCTTGAGTTTTTGGGGTGCCTACATATTTTTGCCAATTTTGGCCGTATTCTTTCAGTTGGCGGTTTAAGAAAAGGTGCGGTGCCTGTGTTCATTAGATTTCAGATTGCCTCTGGTGATAGGTCTTGTTTAGTACTTTCAAAGTTCTCTAACCAAGCTGGGTTGTTTGTGATGAGTTGCTCCCTGGCAGCTTTGCTCCAGACTACTAGGATGTGCATGCCCCAGTTGCTTCTGGCAGGGGTGGTGTTTGGCGTTACTGGTAGAGGAGTGGCATGTAGCGCACTTTTGTCTTTGGGATATTTCCAAGATAGGATGCAAAGTTCCTCGTGTCAGTGCAGGTTTTGTGAAAGGCGTTGGTGCTGTTTTTCATCCAGTTTGGGAGCAGCAGGAAGGTAGCGGCTGCCTATTGATTATTCATGGTGATTGCAGTCGCATATTGCTCTAATTTGAGCATGTGCTTATTATCATCCATCGGGTGGCCAATGGAGAATCCACTGAATTGTGCGGAAAACGCATCTATTCTAGAGCCAAATTCTCTCTCACAGGTGGGGGGGCCATAACTCCTGAAACGCAGGAATAAAATCAGAGGTGATGCCATTCTCATTTTTGTTACCAGGGCACGATTGCGAAAGGGATAAGGGTATCCGCCCGTTACCTTAAAACAGCATCCTCTAACCACAGCACTTGAAAGGGTAACGGGCGGATAATGGTCTATAGTCTATAACTGCTTGAAAGAAACTGAGTCTCGTCCTCAGAGGTTCGGTGGCAGTCACTGTCGCCTTTATCCGAGACAGCTCCATGTGCAGGATCCCGTAAGCTTTTCTGAAACACTATACATGCCCTATGCAGTACCATTACTACCACGCCACGCAGGAACAGCACAAAGATCACTGCCACATCCTTCATAGAAATTAATTTTAAAATCTCCACACCAAAGTCCTCTGGGCGTGGGTGGCACCATCTACAATACTCACACACTGGAGCCTGCTTGCGTCTTGATTCTTCAAGTGTTAAGAAATTTGCTTTGAGTTTTGTTATGTGCTAACACCAACACGTGTCCTCCTCACACTTGAACAATGATTACATACGCAGCCTAGCAGTCGCACTATTTGAATGGTGGCTTAATCTGGAACCTTTTAAACTTGCTCCAAGCTCCGTGTTCAATCTGTCAACTACTATGCTGCCAAAATTGTCCACTGTATCATACGTGCCCTATGCAGTACCACTACCAACTTGGTTCTGATTGTGCTTTGCGTGAGAAAAATACGAGAAGTGCCTGCAAATCTGCTTTATATCTGATTTACAGTCGGAAAATATCAATGAGGACCAGGAGGGTTGCAGGCTTGCCTGAAAACGCCTCCTGATGAGAGTTGGTAGTAGTACAGAATGTAGAATAGAAAAGAAAAGAAAAACTACGCAGGCAGTGAAAACCACTCCCCACATTAATTAAGGAAAAGGAGCCATTTAGGTACCGAGTTCCGTAAAGCTCCTCCACCGCTATAAGGACAGGGAAAATTAATGAGGATCAAGAGGGTTGCAGGCTTGGCCTGAAACCGGCTCCTGATGAGAGTTGATAACAGTACTGGAAAGGGTACATCTGGTATGGACAAGCTTAGCAGCAAAGTGCACAAAGTGCACATGGAGCTTGGAGGCAAGCTTCATAACTCTTTAAAATCAAGACCCAGTTCCTTGAAAGGCTTCAGAGTGTGAGTGTTGTAGATGGTGCCACCCACACCCAAAAGGATGATGTGGAGAGAAACGGAGGCTCCTTGGAGAATGTTGCAGAGATCTTTGCGCTGTTCCTTTGCGGTGCTCAGCTGGTTCTGAGGTCTGGTGTCCTCACAGTACTTGATCTCGACGAGGTGGATGTCACGCCGAGGTTTGCTGAGGTCTTTAGGTCGATGCTGTCTGGGGTTGGTGGCTCAACTGGTGGCTGGCGGTGCTGCTGAGGTACTTCATGTTATACTCCTTGGAGTCGGGGGGAGCAATCTACACCATAACTTCTTTACACCATAACTTCTTTACACCATAACTTCTTTACACCATAACTTCTTTACTTAACTTGGGCATCCCCACGCACAAAGTGCACCAACTAGCTACTAAACTACACTGCCACGCAATAAAACGCTTAAATAAGATCACAAAAACAAGACACAAAATGCACCATGTCTGTGCCTGGTGCTCTTGCTTGTTTGAGGCTGGTACTCCAGTCTCTTTGTGACTTCTTTCCTCCTTCTAGTACTCCGTTGGACCTCTCTGACTGGGCCTTTTTTGTCTGCCGGTAAAGGAGTTATACGGTACTCGGTACCAAAGTGGCTTACTTTTCCTTAATTTCATGTGGGGAGTGGTTTTCACTGCCTGCGTATTTTTCTTTTCTCTGTTCTTTACACCTTAAGAACAACAGTGATAACGGGGGATCGGGAAGGGGGGTTACTAGTAGAGCGGCTGGCTTCAGGAGGGCTAGGCGCAGGCCAGATTGCATGGCTGACCCGCTGGATCTTGTGAGTACAAGCCTGTTGTTTCTCTTTTTCGATGTTCGGTGGGTTTTTTGGGCTAGTGTGAGCAATAGTCGAGAGCCTTTCCTTATTGCACGCTGATGTTTTCAGGTGAAGCTTTTTGCTTCTAGTTTGGCAGTGTTAGTTGACAAAATGTAGCTTGGAAGCATAAGGTGCCCAACCAACTGATTCCCACTGAAAATCCTCTCCTATTTCTATTCTCCAATTGTTTTGTCTGCCTCTGCATTATTGCAAAGATTGGTGGCAACACCGATACATATACACAGGTCCCCTTTCATCATGTGCAACAAAAGCGCTTGCTGGAGCTCAAGGCCTTAAGTTGGAAAGAGAGTGAGCCTTCGCCATAAGCATCATACGGATGAGACGAGGCATTGAATACAACCCCCACAAATATGCGAGCAATACTCCTAGTGGTGTGCAGGCTTCTGCCTCCCAACCACCTGATCCTTACTGAAAATTCTTTCCTCTTATGTTCTCCAAATGGGATGTTCTCTGCATCCCTTGGGTGGTGCAAAACACAAAACATCTTTTCCTAATCCATGCCGGCAGTGTTAACACTGTCTGCGTGTTTTCTCTTCTTTTTGGTGCAGAGGCCTTCGTGCTGTTCCTGCGCCGCGCTCAGCCGGTTCTGAGGTCTAGTGTCCTCACAGTACATGATATCGATGAGGTGGATGTCACGTTGAAATTAGGTATGCTGAGATATTAAGGTCGGGTACTAGAGTGTTAAGAGGGTAGGGTTTATGAGGTCCAAAGGACGAAGGAGGAGAAATGGAAGCTTGCTTGCCTGACCCCCTAGTATATCCGGGTAATGCTAGGACATTAGCTAGGTATCCTCAATGTTGTTTCGAATGAATTTTGTTGGCCTCTCAAATAATTGCCAGGTATTCGTCATATTGCTTCGGCTCAACACAATCTTTGCCTTGCCCTCCTGCACACCCTTTTCTTAGAGTAGCCATATGTGCACAGCTGATGGATAAGGTAAAAAAGATTGGATGAAACGTATGATAATGAATTCAGATGCACGCTTTTGTGATCTCTCAGCCACGTACTACTAGGTCAGAAATCAGGCAGCCTGGCCGTCGCAGCGGGCTACAGCAAAAAGTGAAGGTACAAATGTCTGAGCACAGAGTCGCCATCCAAAAGAAACCCCAGCAGACCAGCGACCCAAAACTGCTTGCAGCGGCCAAGCATATGAACAAGCCCTTCTCAAGCGAGTCCTAACAGCCACCTAAGTTGCCACCAATCAGGGAATAATCACGTAGATGGTCACTTGTCCTGACTCAATTTTCGAGGACTGATGCCAAGTGCCGTTCATGTGTTCAACAGTCTTGAAAGTTTCAATAAGAACAAAGCAAAAAGTGGAACAGCAGCAAAACAAAACCGCAACCGACGCGATTCGAACGCGCGCGGCCGAAACCACCTCCTGACGTGTGCTGATAGATTAGCAGGGAGGCCCCTTAACCACTCGGGCACGGTTGCGCCGTAGGCCAGGCAATAATATTTGTGACATTGTTGCTAATCTTATTTTTTATGTACAAACATGCAAATCCTGAACAGTTCAGTGAGGCGCAGATTTCGAGGTTTTGGTGGATTGTTTAGTGCTTGCAATGGTCCCTCAACATATTTGACGTCAGCTGCTCAACAGGTGTCATTGAGACGACGACTTGAGCATTTCGGCCCGCCCGTGTTGGGTGAACCTCAGCAGAACATGTTCTGCTAATAAACCAGGAGTGGTGCTGTGCAAACATCACACATCTACAGCTTACCATGTAGACGAATACAGACGTGCCTACACACTGCTTCATTCTTGCTTTGTGCGTGTACTCACGCGAGGTGTGTTTGCTGAGCGTTCAACTGCGTACAAGGGCTCAGCACGCACGCACACACGCGCATGCAAAATGCTTGATGACACCCGGAAGGCACGTAAGCTGAAACTATAAGCTGCACCCCCTCGTTCCAGTAACCTAACAGACACAACAAAATCAGCCAACTACCAGGTGCACCAGCTCTGGTGTCGGTGCAATACAAACGTTTGAGTAGATTTCAGGGGCAGCAGGATTAAATCATCTGTTTTTAAACTTGGTTTCCTGCATCTTTTTGCTAGCTTATTTATCAAGGAGGATGCCATAATGTAGGTAGCAAGTGGAATATGTGCACCAAACTTCTAAACTTAAAATCTTGGTCTGGTATGGGTAAATAGCATGAACCTTAAAAGATGTCGGCAAACTCCAACGCGATGGCCTTTAAGTAACGCGAGGATACTAGAGTTGAACGCCATAAAGGAACCAGCATGGAGCTGTGTCATTATTAATGCGATGCCTCCCCCACATTATTTCCACACCATCCTTTCATGAGGTGGTGGCACCAGTAGATGCAGCGTACTCTGGAGCCTTTCAAGGAGCTGGGCCTTGATATTTGCAGACCCAATCAAGAAGTCGGCCTTACCTGATGAAATAATACGTTTGCTAACTTCGTCCATACTGGACGCGCCTTTTACATTTTTAGAAGCTTCACTCAAGGATTTGCCTTCAAGTTTAGCCCGCAACCCTCTTGCCTTACCTCTTAGTTAATTTCAATTTCTATTGTGGAAATTTTCACGATTTGTTCAATAGTTCAGGTGTTCTCGTTGATCTAATTAGATGTAAATAAATGCAGGCAATGAATTGTCCATTGGTGTGGCTTGTCGTATGTGTGTTGTTCAACAGTTTCACTCCAAAAGGGCGAAAGGGGGAACAAAAATAATTGCAAACAAAGAAAAGGGACTAAGTCACCTAGATAATGGTTGCCATTAAATATAACTAAATTTTGCCGTGTGATTGGCTCGCTTTACTTTTTGCCAAGGTGATGTGGTTTGGCGCGTCATGTTAAAGTGGGCCTTGTCCTGCGTACCTAGCAGGAAAACTGGTGCGCACATATCTGCTGGGTTTTTATTAAGGCGTAAATGAGTGTTTGATCCGGGTCTGTGTGACTGCAGACAACCAATTGAAAATACATGTTACAAAGTTACAAAAGATTATTCCGTTACGGATTCCGGGTTCCAAAGAAATGCGTTAATAACACAAGGCCTCCTCGTAGTCCCCACAGCTACTGTTCATGATGAATGTAAAAATCTGAAGAGCACTGTGGCAGAATTTTTTCCTTGATTAGAAATTGAAAATGAGGAAAACCATGAAAGATTATTTGTTGTGCGACAGAGCGGTGAAAAAGCACGCACTAACCTGATTTGCAACAGGTCCGGGTTCAGCATTGTTTTTGGCAGATACTTCAGGGGGAATCCATTTGCATACATATTTAGGTAAACAATAAGTGGGGCAATCAATTCTATTTGCAAACCAGTCCCCTTCTACAGTCAAGCAACTTAAGTACCCCTCAAACCTACTTAAGTACCCTACTATAATCTGCGTTTGGGAGTACCGTACTTAAGTTGGGGGAAGGCTATGTACCCCTACTTAAGCATTTTCCCTCTTAAGTACCCCCCTACTTACATTCACTGTAGTACCAGGAGTTTTTTTTGGAAGGCATGTATAATTTTTGGGGTGGACACCCCTGAGGGACCACCCACCCCCCAAACCCCCCTTCCAGTGCCCCCACCCAAACAAAAGGGTACCAATCTGCACCTTTTTACATTCTGCATCCATCTGCATACTCATCAATAAGACCGGAAACTCAAGTGCTGCAGAGTTATGGGGCAAAAATTGAGGTATGCCCATGCACAAATGACTCCCATTACTGGCTTGCACAACTCCACATTGCATTGCTTCCTTTTTTTCAGAATTCTACTTACTATCTATGTTGGCACAATCCTGGAAGTTTGGAGTGAATTGCTGCTCCAATGGCTTGACTAACCCCGTGGCCTGCACCCGAGCGCATGTGCCTCCGACTTATGGACATGTCCACAGACCCCCCGTTTACCCAATTGGCTCAAAAAGGGTGGCAATCGACTGGGCTCGAGCTGAGGATTCCAATGATATGTTTATATTTCCGTGGGAGTGGCCCATAAAAAAACTGGAGACCCCCCCCCCAAACTAAGACCACACCGGGGGATGTAACGACGCAAGTCACAATAAAAATCCGAATAAAATCAGTATCATTCGATATAAATTAGCATCCGCTGTAACGCATTTCCGATGATGCAATCCAATGATATAATTCTTAATCGATTTGACACGTGCCGTCCAAAAGTTATGCTTCCTACGCCCTCCTGGTAGTACCCTACTTAAAAGCATAGCAGTCCACCTACCCTCTCTGATCTTGCCACAATATCTGTGCTATTTGAGATCTGTACTTTCAATTGTAGACACCAGCAACAAGTGGATAAGCTTGTTGGAGGCAGAAGCTCCTTGTCCAAAATAAAAAGGAAAAACAGACCAAGAAAGAAGGAAAACTATTCTGGCTATTTTCGTAAAAAAAGCAATTGCTACGTTTTGCAGCAAATGAGCTACCACTGCACCGTATATTGATCGTAAGTTGAGAAGCAGTCATACATTTTAGAATATAGACTGCCAGTCCAGCTTAAAAAAATTTATCAAGTCATAACACTTTTCAGATTGCATAAACCCACAATATTATATCCACAAGCAGCAATATGGCAAAATTTTGTCAGCACCTTCTACGTGTCTACTACCATACATTATTATTGTATTTGTTGTGCCATCCTTTCCAACTCAAACCCCCTCCCTGCAACGCTTCTTGCCCTTTTGCTCCGGACATTGCTCAAGCCCGGATGCGTCTGTTACTTTTTCGACGGCTGCCGGTGCCGCTGCACGTGCATCCATTCAAATGACTTTAATCAGACCTGCTTTGGATGTTTCTTTTCGTTTCGGAGTTCCACAAACTTACACTAAGAATCATTTCGTCGCAATCACTAATATCTATCTTTCAACAAGTATGCATGCCGAGCATCACATTGTAGCAGGTAAATGGAAGCACGAAAGTAGGTGGAATGGAGCTTGAACGCCTCAACTTACTTGCACCCGGGCAGGACGACCCAGCTTGCACACAGTTCATATTTAGAGATGAAATGAAGCTTTCTAAAAGTCCTGCAACTTTTTTCTATCATTCGTGTAACCCGCTATTTGTAAGTATTAAGTGTTCACGTATTTCTATTTATACAAATTTGAAACACACTTCTCAATTTTGCGACAAAAAATGGGAGATGTCCAGGATCAGGGAGTTGAGCAGGTACCACCAAATTGACCTTATCTGTTATATACCCGCATGACTCCCCTTCTCCAGCCGCTTGCATAGACACGTACGGGCATGCCGTCTTCATGCAAACAAACGCACTTGCACGCGCGCACGCACGCACACACGCACACACACGCACACACACGCACACACACACACACACACACACACACACCCACACACACACCCACACCCACACACACACACACACACAC
>Ga0307974_1001193_pt1 | contig 17600 bp, 15 predicted proteins | sample OrgLakmetagen784_FD_201812 | JGI IMG/M metagenome (GOLD analysis project Ga0307974, IMG submission 201812) | Saline water microbial communities from Organic Lake, Antarctica - #784 | ecosystem: Environmental > Aquatic > Non-marine Saline and Alkaline > Saline | place: Antarctica: Organic Lake... | reverse complement strand
ACACACACACACACACACACGCACAAACCACTGTCGCAGGCCCACCTCTGGCACGCAGCTCAGCACCACGCCTTGCACACACACTCACATACACATACACACACCCATGCACACACACACACATACACACGCACAAACCACTGTCGCAGGCCCACCTCTGGCACGCAGCTCAGCACCATGCCTTGCACACACACTCACATACACACACACACCCATGCACACACACACACACATACACACGCACAAACCACTGTCGCAGGCCCACCTCTGGCACGCAGCTCAGCACCACGCCTTGCACCTCGCACTGGCCCCTTACTCCCCAATTGCCGCCCCGAACATCCCCCAAAGCCTACCATCTCCCACCTTAATGCCTTCCCAAACGCGCCCCACACCACCACAACCAACGTCAACCTCAGCTTCGCTACCCCCTCCACCTCCCTCAGTGACCCTAACCCAGCATGCACCCACTTCAACGGTGCCGCTCACAAACGTTGGCCCTGCCTCAGCGAGCTCACACCCACACCCAACAGGAGCAGCGCGCAACCAGCAAGACCATGCACACAGCCACGCTGCAGGCGCGCACAGTAATGCAGCAAGCAGTGCGCACAGCCACGCTGCAGGCGCGCACAGCCACTCTGCAGGCGCGCACAGCCACACTGCAGGCGCACGTGATGGAGCTGCAAGCACTGCACACAGCCACGCTGCAGGCGCGCACAGTGACACTGCAGGCGCACACAGCCACACTGCAGGCATGCACAGTAATGCAGCGAGTAGCGCACACAGCCACGCTGCAGGCGCACGTAATGGAGCTGCAAGCACTCACGGCTGCACTGCCCACACGCACAGCAGCAAAGCAGGTGTGCGCGATGGCGCAACAAGCACGCACAACAACACAGCAGCAGGCACACTCAGCAGCACTGCAGGCGTGCACGGCACCACAACGACAAAGCACACCCCTGATGGCGCAACAAGCACGCACAACAACACAGCAGCAGGCACACTCAGCAGCACTGCAGGCGTGCACGGCACCACAAATGCACCGCCCTACCCTGCGTTTGTGTTCCCTATCTTCCTGTGGGCGCTCCTAGATATGGGGGCACCTACGGTGTCTGCCACTGGGCCTCGCCGTCCATCACATGAAGGTGTGTGTGTATGTATGTGTGTGTGCGTGTGTGTATGCATATGCGTGTGTGTATGTGTGCACGTACACATCTGGGTGCAATCTGAATCAATGGCACCAAGCGCACAGCTTTGCACTTCATCCGTACTCTCAATTTTGCGGTGCGCGTTGCCAGTATCCCACAGTGTCTATGCCAGGTTGACTGCTGCAGAGCTTACACCTACACACACACACACACACACACATGCACACACACAAACACACACACAAACACACACACGCACACACACACACGCATGTGTGTGTTCATCACCATGTCCCGTTTTCATTGTCCGTCGCAGCGCGTGCCGCCTCAACCCACGGCCACTACGCCAGGCTGCGCACAGCTGGTGCTACACGCCGGCACACTGAGGCTGCGGTCCAGCAGCGAGCAGCCGCGCGGGCTCAGAATGCTGTAAGTGCAGGCCAGCAGAGTGCTGTGGGTGCTGCACCTGCAAGAGGTACCACTGGCGATGGTTCTACTGCTCGCGTTCCTATCAGCACTGGCCCTGCGGAGGGTGCAGCCCCTGCTGCTCGTGTGAGGCCTGGCGGTGGAGCTGCGCCTGCTGTGCCTGCTGTGCCTGCTGTGCCTGCTGTGTCTGCTGCTGATGAGAATGTAGCCAAACCCGGGAATACCACTGTTGCTAGGGGACTAGGCGGTGCTGCCCCTGCTGCTGCTGCTGCTACGCCCAACCCCGTGTCAGGGTTGGCAGCTGGGCGGCCAGAAGTGGTGCCTGCTGTGGATGGCCGTGTGATAAGGGGAGCAGCTGGGCAGCCAAGAGTGGTTCCTATTGCGCGCACTCCCGTGCTTGGGGTGACAGCTGGGCAGCCAAGAGTGGTTCCTATTGCGCGCACTCCCGCGCATGGGGTGACAGCTGGGCAGCCAAGAGTGGTTCCTATTGCGCGCACTTCCGCGCATGGGGTGGCATCTGGGAGGCCAGAAGTGGTTCCTGATGCGCGCACTTCTGTGTCAGGGGTGACAGCTGGGCAGCCAAAATTGGTTGCGACAGGCTGGCCACGCCTGGTGCCCAGACGGGAGCCGATTCCCCGCCTGAGCAAGGGCGTGCGTGTGAGGAGGAATAAGGGGAGGGGGGGGCACGCAAGCCGACGTACAGCAGCAGCAGCAGCAGCAGGAAAAAAGGCAGCTGCTGTGTTGCAGCGTGAGCCCACAAAACAGATGGCAGCAGCAGCAGCAGCAGCAGGAGCAGGAGCAGGAGCAGGAGCAGGAGCAGGAGCAGGAGCAGGAGCAGGGGCAGGGGCAGGAGCAGGAGCAACAGCAGCAGCAGCAGCAGGAGCAGAAGCAGGAGTAGGAGGAGGAGCAGGAGCAGGAGCAGGAGCAGCAGGAAGAAAGGCAGCTGCTGCGCTGCAGCATAAGCAACCGGGACATACAGCAGCAGCAGGAGCGGTAGAGACAAACGCCTCTCACGAGCCACCACTTAAAGGGGTTGGCCTAAGGCCTCCCCTCCCACGATCTCTTTTCTTCTCACGTCCCCGTCCTGCTGCTGGTCCCTCGCATTGGCGCTTTCCACGCCACACACGACACGCACGCATGCTGCAGGTGCGTGCTTGTGTGTGTGAGTGTGTGCACGCGTGTGTGTAAGTGCACGTTAGTGTGTGTGTGTGTGTGTATGTGTGCACGCACGTGAGTGTGTGTGTGTGTGCGCGAGTGAGTGAGTGAGTGAGTGAGTGAGTGAGGCTTGTGCCTGCAGGCAGGTGTCTGTGTGTGGGACCTCTGTCGTTCCTTGCTCATCACTGTGCTGTTCTGTTCAGCCACTTCAGTGATATCCGCGTTACACGCACCTGTTGCACCTAACAATGCCCAAAGTACAACAGGGCGCTAATCATCTGCCCGCTCCTGCTCGTACACCCACACGCGCTCGCGCTCACACACACACACACTCACACACACACGCGTGCACATGCACATTCACACACACACACACACACACACACACACACACACACACACACACACCACGCACACAACTCACACACACACACAAACACACGCACACAACTCACAGGTGCACGACGCCAGGCAGGTGTCGATGTTGAAAAAGAAGGCGTCCTCCCTGCTGCCCTTCCGAGGCCTCCTCCGTGCCGGCTGGCTGTCGCCCTGGCTAGATGCATGTGCTACACGCGTGCATGACCTCAGTCCGTGCCACACCCTCCTCCTGGCTCGTGCCCTTGGTCGCTTGCCGCCTCGATTATTGCCTGTTGCAGCTGCTGCTGGAGTGGTCCCGGGGGCAGCTGCAGGGAACAGAGCAGTGGCAGCAGCCGAAACTGGTGCTGGTGCAAGAAACTGGGTGACAGAGAGGGCGTGTGAGAGTCAGAGCCTGTTTTCTCTTGTGGTGCGAAGGTGGGTTGAGGCCAGAGTGTTGATCAAAAGACGTGTGAGTGAGCGCCGCAGTTTGTGGTTTTTCTTGTGGTGTGAAGAAAGGTGGTTCGAGGACATCGGCCAGAGTGTTGATCAAAGGGCATGTGAGTGAGCGCCACAGTTTGTGGGTTTCCTTGTGGTGTGAAGAAAGGTGGTTCAGGGACATCAGCCAGAGTGTTGATCAAAGGGCATGTGAGTGAGCGCCGCAGTTTGTGAGTTTCCTTGTGGTGTGAAGAAAGGTGGTTCAAGGACATCAGCCAGAGTGTTGATCAAAGGGCATGTGAGTGAGCGCCGCAGTTTGTGAGTTTCCTTGTGGTGTGAAGAAAGGTGGTTCAAGGACATCGGCCAGAGTGTTGATCAAAGGGCATGTGAGTGAGCGCCGCAGTTTGTGAGTTTCCTTGTGGTGTGAAGAAAGGTGGTTCAAGGACATCAGCCAGAGTGTTGATCAAAGGACGTGTGAGTGAGCGCCACAGTCTGTGGTTTTTCTTGTGGTGTGAAGAAAGGTGGTTCAAGGACATCGGCCAGAGTGTTGATCAAAGGGCATGTGAGTGAGCGCCACAGTTTGTGGTTTTCCTTGTGGTGTGAAGAAAGGTGGTTCATGGACATCGGACAGAGTGTTGATCAAAGGGTATGTGAGTGAGCGCTGCAGTTTGTGAGTTTCCTTGTGGTGTGAAGAAAGGTGGCTCGAGGACATCGGCCAGAGTGTTGATCAAAGGGCATGTGAGTGAGTGCTGCAGTTTGTGGGTTTCCTTGTGGTGTGAAGAAAGGTGGTTCGAGGACATCGGCCAGAGTGTTGATCAAAGGGCATGTGAGTGAGCGCCACAGTTTGTGGTTTCTCTTGTGGTGTGAAGAAAGGTGGTTGGAGGACATCGGCCAAAGTGTTGATCAAAGGGCATGTGAGTGAGCGCCACAGTTTGTGGGTTTCCTTGTGGTGTGAAGAAAGGTGGTTGGAGGACATCGGCCAGAGTGTTGATCAAAGGGCATGTGAGTGAGCGCCACAGTTTGTGGTTTTCCTTGTGGTGTGAAGAAAGGTGGTTCGAGGACATCGGCCAGAGTGTTGATCAAAGGGCGTGTGAGTGAGCGCCACAGTTTGTGGTTCTTTTTGTGGTGCAATGGTGAATTGAGGCCAGGGTGTTAATTAAAGGACGTGTGAGCGCCACAGTTTGTGTTTTCTCTTGTGGTGCAAAGGTGGGTTGAGGCTATTGGCCATAGTAATTAGATTACTGCTTCAGAGTTTCGTAAGTCTGGTTTCCAGAATCCCAAAACACCCTTTCCTTACCCAGCAGCTGGGTGTGTTATTGCAACCAGCGCAGATTTGTGCATTTTGTTGATCTCATGAGCGGCACCAAAGGTTTCCGTGCTCAATGGGGTTTAATGTAGCTGAAACTTATTGGGACACATGTATAAGTATAGGTTTAGCCAACACCAAACACATGTACGTAATAATTGTGTTTAGGTATATATATACCGTATACAGAGGAGTTTGTACGGTATTTTCTGCAGTAAGATTGCCGTATACACGGTCGTAAACGGTTCTGGCCAACCATACACACTCCTCTCGTGACAGACGCAACGCCTGCACCCTGTATATTATACTGCCCTCAAAGCCTCCACAAGCAACCTCTCTTACAGCGCGCATCAACTGTGTGTCGCTTTCACAAACTGTGTGTCTCTTTCATGGTGCATGCTTCTCACGTACTGCACGCAACTGCTGCTTCAAGGTTTGTGTCTTGTGCTTAACCTCCATGCTATCCTGATGTTCAGGACGGCTACCTCTTGCCAAAGAACACGTGGCACACACACACACACATAAACACACCATACACACACAGACATACACAAACAAGATACGCACACGCGCACACACACACGCACGTACGCATACACACACGCACGCGCACATACACATACACACACATACACACACTTGCACACTCCCTCTGCAGGCTGACCCTCCTCCTACCCGCCATGCCCTGTGGCCAGATCGCCCGCTCAGCCTTGGCAGTGGCAAAGCTTGCACGCATTGACAGGCAGAAACTGCACGGCCCAGCAGGCAGCATAATGCCTGTCATCGATGACTCAACCCTGCACTGCTTCCTGTCTGTACTTGAGACCTCCTTTGAGGTTCAGTCTGCCACAGCCGACAAAGGGAACGAGCGCCTGTGTGCTGTGTCAAGAGCAGACATAGAGGGTTCCTTGAGGGTTGCCGACAGCTGAGGTTGTGTGCGTGCGTGTCGGCAAGATGGTTTTGTGGGGAGAAATGACTGTGTGCCGTGGCATGGGCAGTCATACAGGGCTTTGTAAATGCCGGCAGTTGAGGCTGTATGTGTATGTGTGCGTTTGTGTGTGGGCATGACGGTTTTGTGGGCGGTGCTCCGGCTGGTAGCAGGAGCAACCATGTAAGATTTGCTCCTTTGTTGCTTGGTTTAGTGTATGGTACAGATAAGAAAACTACGCAGGCAGCAAAAAATCGCTCTTCACGTTTAGCTTGGTAAAAGGTGATGTAGCATTCCTTCAGAGAAGAGCGTTATACCAACGAGAGCTAGGAGGGTTGCAGGCTTTCAAGTTTGGCGAGAGGGTTATATCAGTTGAGGCACGGCTTGAAAGTGCTGCACTACTAGCAGGTGTCTTTCCTTCAGCACTTTACATCCCGCTTCAGTGTGGTTCACTACTAGCAGGTGTCTTTCCTTCAGCACTTTACATCCCGCTTTAGTGTGGTTCTTTACTTATTGCTCATTATTTGATAAGGTCCGAAGACGCTTAAGGAGTTGTTATCACCACACGTCTACTACTGCTGCTCCCTCAACTTCTTAGCACCAGTGGGGTCTAGCAATAATGGCGTGTCGTCTGCCGTGGCAACAGATAGAGAGTACACTCTTAGGTTAGGTTACATCACTGACCATAAGCCTGATCCACACCCCCTGGCTATGAAACCAAGAAACACACAACCAAACAAACGCGATATACAGATTCATCGAAATAAGATACTTTGTAGACACCTCCCCTACTCGACAAACAGAAAAGGCACGAGAATAGCACACTATTAGTAAGCTGTTACCGTTAGTAAAACCAACATGCAATCAGGTCCGCAACAAAAATAATACAGATGAGACGAGACTTGGAACACAATCCCCATAATTATCTGAGCAATACTCCTGGTGGTGTGCAGGCTTCTGCCTCCCAACCACCAGATCCCCATTGAAAAGCCTCTCTTATCTATTTGCTCCAGGTGGGATGTTGTGTGTCTCTGCATCCATCAAGTGGTACAGAACACAAAACAACATCCTTTTCTAATCCATGTCGATAGTGTTTACACTATTTGTTTCCTTTTTCCTTCGAGTTACATCGCTATATATGCGTCAGGGGGCTTTTAGCAGAAGCTTGGAAAAAGCCTAGGTGAGCAATCTCTTGATTTAGATATACAGCAAGAGTACTTAAGGATCACACAACAATCCCAGCGTCACGATAAAACTGTACCCCTCTTAATAAACCCTTTGTGTAGCGCTTAACCCTAGTACATTAACTAACTAAGGAAGTCACCAGAAAGAGTTTAGTTTCGTGGTAATACAAAAATAATGTTCACGACAAGTGCTGTAGTTTGGAGTGTGGGGGGCTGGCTGATGTAAGCACTTGTCAAAAGTCTCTCTCTCTCTCTCTCTCTTTTTTTCTCTCTCTCTCTCTCTCTCTCTCTCTCTCTCTCTCTCTCTCTCTCTCTCTCTCTCTGTCTCTCTCTCTCTGTCTCTCTCTCTCTCTCTCTCTCTCTCTCTCTCTCTCTCTCTAACTCTCTCATTCACGCTGATACCTAATAGCACAGGCTCTTCGCTTCTAGTACGAGGGTGTGCATCAACTAGCAGGACTGGGCTCGCTAGGGCTACTGCTGTCGCTTGGATCCCCTCTGCTCTGAGGTTTACTCTTGCTCCTGCAACCAGGTATAAAAAGAAATGTTTATCTGCAGACGATACAATCTTATTAGGGGTGGGCAAGCGTTATCCTTTAAGCTCTGACTTTTCAGCCGGTCGGTACAAAGCACAGCAGTGCTAAAAACCTGCTTCACCAAGTAGCCGGTACCTTTTTAGAGAAAGTGAGCCTCGTTCATACACACACTTGAAAACAATGCAGCACAAGCACTTGCCTCAAATGTGCGTATTTGTTGTCCTTGTAGATGTAGGAGGCCTCCATGTCATCGTTACGGCCGTCTGTTGATCGTATGCTGAAGGGGTTTGTACGAACCGTTTCTCTGCCATTGACCTGTGTGTGCGTGTTAGGTATGTGTGTGTGTGTGTTAGGTATGTGTGTGCATGTTTGCGTATCTGAGCATCAGGAATGATTGTGTGTGTTAAAATCTGTGCTCAATTCCTGCAAAAGGCTCATTCCTTTTTCACAACTGTGCTCTTTTTTATTGTCTGACAACTGCACAGATGTGTGTGGGCACCTGTAGACAGAAGATTGGTCGTGAGGGCAAAGAGGGAGAGGGTGACCAGAAGGCTCACAGCTGGAAAATATAGTGCCTTGTTTTTTGCACTTCAAGTGTTCTTAGTGGTTTCCTTGATGCCACGTGGGCAGTAACATAACGTGCGTGGATTTCTTTCTTTTGAATTTCAGTGTTCATAGTTGATTCCTTGATGCCACGTGGGCAGCAACATAACATGCGCACATTTCTTTTTTTTGAACTTCAGTGTTCATAGTTGATTCCTTGATGCCATGTGGGCAGCAACAAAACGTGCGTGAATTTCTTTTTGAACTTCAGTGTTCTTAGTTGATTCCTTGATGCCACGTGGGCAGCAACATAACGTGCGTGAGTTTCCTTTTTTCTTTGCACTCCAAGTGTTCTTAGTTTCCTTAATTCACGTAGGCAGTAACATAAACATAACGTGCGTAAATTTCCTATTTTTGCACTTTAACTGTGTACTGTACTGTACCGTACTGTACAGTGTACATTAGAAGAACACCAGATCGGCACACATTACCTACATCTAATTAACGACAAGTGTAAGGAAGCACAGCAGAGGGTCACTCAAAACATTTCTACATGCATCCTGGCATCAACCTAACATCCTAGAATGGCACCTAAGGCTTCACCACATTTGGCCCCTGAAACTACACAGCCACTTTTACGCTGAAGCGATCTGGCCACACCAACCTTAAACCGATTCTGGGTGAACATGAAGATGCCCTCGTCACGGAAGCGTGTGATGAAGCCAGTATTGCTGCACGCAAAAAAATGCACAGAAGCGTGTGATGAAAAATGCACGGAAGCGTGTGATGAAAATGCACGGAAGCGTGTGATGAAAAATGCACAGAAGCATGTGATGAAAAATGCACGGAAGCATGTGATGAAAAATGCACGGAAGCGTGTTATGAAAAATTAACGGAAGCGTGTGAAGAAAAATGCACGGAAGCATGTGATGAAAAATGCATGGAAGCATGTGATGAAAAATGCACGGAAGCGTGTGATGAAAAATGCACGGAAGCGTGTGATGAAGAATGCACGGAAGCGTGTGATGAAAATGCACAGAAGCGTGTGATGAAGAATGCACGGAAGCGTGTGATGAAAATGCACGGAAGCGTGTGATGAAAAATGCACGGAAGCATGTGATGAAAAATGCACAGAAGCATGTGATGAAAAATGCACGGAAGCGTGTGATGAAGCCAGTGTGCTGCACGCAAAAAATGACATGCAGAGAGGATGATTGACTCGTATCAGCTATTTGAACCATCACTAGCTGTTTTGCTGTGAGTACAAGTAAGCAAAATAAGGGTTAACGAAAGTAGGCAGTAGGCAGTAGGCAGGTAGGCAGGTAGGCAGGTAGGCAGGTAGGCAGTAGGCAGTAGGCAGGTAGGCAGGTAGGCAGGAGTACAAATTAGGCATATTGCAGACACGGATGCAGGTGAGGATAGCTGACGCCCTCCAGCGAGTCATGCGTCGCCACTGATCATCAAAGGTGAAAAAAGAAGACAATTACGCAGGCAGTGAGGAACCACTCTCTGTAAACCTGAAAAAAAATTATGCAGTGCAGTGAGGAACCATTTCCCACAATAATCAAGGAGAAGGAGCCACTTTGGTATCGGGTGCTGTACAACTTCCTCTCTCAATAAGACTGAGACCGGCTACTTAGATAGTCCCAGTCTCATTGTGTTACACGTTAATATGACTAGACAAACTATTAGAATCAGAGACCTTACGCGCTACAGGGTCTCTCGAGGAACCCCTCTAATGGTACCTCTTAGAATGTCCGCGTGTTGTGAATTGACTACCAAAACTATTAAATTCAGAACATAAAGGTTATCAACAAGACCGGCAGATCCAGCTTATTGAACAAGGATGACATAAACTCACAACTGTCATCCGATAACTAACTGCTTGTCACGCAATAAGTTGCTGCCACAAATTGGGCATGGCACGTCTAATTAATTTGCAGCATTAACATCTGTTTTTTGACGTGACTGGTAGGGGTGTGTCATGATTATGCTAGGCAGAGAAAACATTCTTTGAGTTGAAGGGGTCTTACAGTGCCTGGCATCAAAAATGCTTCTAAATCCTTATATCATACGGGAAGTGTCTTTCACTACATGCGTTTATTTTAACATATTATAAATATTATTTATGCATCAAGATGTTGTAATTATAAGGCCGTAACACTAAGTTATACAGATATGACTTCTCGCTGATCTCTCACCCATTCGCAATGCTGGTTGCTGCAGACACTATGGGGATGGCAAACAGCCCAGCGATCAAAAGGAAGAAGGGGTTGTTCCGATTCGTGCGGTACATTGATCTGTAGGTGAGCAAAGGTGTAGGCTAAAGTGGTAAAAAAAAAGCGTTACAAAGAGAAAAAAATCCTGGTGGTCATAAAAGGCCTAAATCCCATGCAAAGATCAGACGGGGATCAAGATTACGCACACAAGAACCAAAAGTGTGGACGAAAATACAGCATCAAATGGAGCTAAATGTGTCCATATATGAGTGCAACAAACATGGGAACCTAAAGTGCTAACCCAGATTGATTCCTGGCTGCTTCCTGGCTGCTTATAAGAGCTGTGCACGACCAAAACGCGAACAGAGGCACGGGGCACAGAGCATCAGAATGAGCTACATGTGCCCTATGTGCTAAACACACGAGTAGACATCTGATTGTGCTATATGCCTCCATATACGCTATATGCCTCCATATACAGACATGGGGGACCAAAAGTGTGGACTAAACCATCAGATCATGCTCCATGTGCCCATACATGCTAACAAAAGTGTGGACTAAACCATCAGATCATGCTCCATGTGCCCATACATGCTAACAACATGAGTGCTGTAATCATGGGAGATCAAACATGCGGACAAAGCTGAAAGCATCTGACTATCTGAATATGCTACACGCGTCCATATACGTTACAGATACGGGGGTTAAAAGTGCGGACGATAAAACATACGATGCAAATATACGGTCATAAAAGGTGTGTATATACGGTTCTGGCCAACCCTACTCCTTATAAACGTTTCTTATGGCCTTACTTAAAGTTGCCCCATTTTTACCTATAAAACTCACCCCATACATACCTCTAATGCTTGTCCTATGCTCACCTATAAAACTCGCCCTCTGTTGCAAAGCCGCCGAAAGGACCCCCACATTTGAGGGGGCCGTCGGGGTCGACACCATGGTGTGCCCTGAAAGGATATCAAACATGAAAAAGTGTGAAGCAGTGATATGTGTATAGCACACACCATTAATACATACACACACGCTTCTGCACACAGGCCCTGAAAGGATATCAAACATGAAAAGGTGTGAAGCAGTGATATGTGATTAGACACACCATTAATACATACACACGCTTCCGCACACAGGACCTGAAAGGATATCAAACATGAAAAGGTGTGAGCAGAGATATGTGTGTAGCACACACCATTAATAGGGCTGACCAGAACCATGTGTATATACGTTTTTTGGGCAGGGTAATCTCTAAATATACGGTCATGTACGTTGTATATATACAGTTCTGGCCAGCTCTACACATAATGCATACACACACACGCTTCCACACACATGCGCTAAGAGGAGAAGGCAGACATCAAAGAATGAGTGGGACAGTGACCGTGTAAAACACACCTTAATAACGTACGTGCGTACACACACTCTCTCTCTCTCTCTCTCTCTCTCTCTCTCTCTCTCTCTCTCTCTCTCTCACACACACACACACACACACACACGCACACACACACACACACACACACAGAACACACGCTTTAATTAATACAACCCGCACCTGTAATATGCTTTGGCGTATTTGCCAGACGGAGGGGTCCCTGGGGGAGGTGGGTTATAACCGGCTTGGCCTGAACCGAGATCAAGCATTGTGTGAGGTCATGACATTTTGCGTTTCAGCTGTCTGTGGTGGGTTATAGCTGGCTTAATCAGAAGCGTCATACCAGTAGATTATGTCAAGGTCAGATGTTAAGGTCAGATAGCCGGCTTGATCAGAAGCGTCATACCAGTGGATTATGTTAGGGTCAGATGTTAAGGTCAGATAGCCGGCTTGATTAGAAGCGTTAAGGTCAGATAGCCGGCTTGATCAGAAGCGTCATACCAGTGGATTATGTTAAGGTTGACCAGATGTACATGTAGACCGTACATGACCGTATATATACAATGTGTATGACCATATATTTGGTGAGTTTCTTGCTGATACCACTGCATATGCTTAGTTATGACCAGCTCTGCAAACATCTCACAACTAGCTGTACGGTGCAGGTGAACAAGGATGGAGTGACAGTGTTCAGACAAAAATAAGAAATTCTCGTTATTAAAAATACATAGGCCTACATAGGTGGCCTTCAATGAAGACACGTAGCTAGGGCTGCACATGCACTCATCCACACACACACACACACACACACACACACACACGCACGCACGCACACACGCACGCACGCACGCACACACACGCAAACACATACAGCTCACGAGCACAAAAACACACGCAGCTCACGCGCACATGTTCACATATACACACACACCTCTCAAAATGGAGTCATAGGCGCTTTTGATCTTGTGAAAGCGTGCCTCTGCTGTGGGTCTGATGCTGGGGTCGCATTTGTCTGCAGTCAGGGGTGTGTATACGTGAGGGGGTATGCGCAGTCAGGGGTGTGTATACGTGAGGGGGTATAGCGTTTGTAAAAGCTCTCAGAGGAACAGGAGCAGTGAGGAAGGCAGAGGAAGACAGAGGTGCACATATGTCTGCAGTCAGAGGTGTGTATACGTGAGGGGGTATACGCAGTCAGGGGTGTGTATATGTAAGGGGGTATAGCGTTTGTAAGAGCTCTCAGAGGAACAGGAGCAGTGAGGAAGACAGAGGAAGACAGAGTTGCACATATATTTGCTGTCAGAGGTGTGGATACGTGAGGGGGTATACGCAGTCAGAGGTGTGTATACGTGAGGGGGTATAGCGTTTGTAAAAGCACTCATAGAAACAGAAGCGGTGGGAAAGACAAGGGAAGACAGAGTTTTACATTCCTGTAAATGAATGCTCATGTAAGTGCACGCGGTGAGATGAATAAGTGAGGGTGGATAGGTCAAAACACCTGCGAAATAATGCTTTTACTACACTTCGAGTACCTTTCTTGGGAAAAATTCTGGGAATGTCGCAAATTGCAGCAGAGGTGTGCATCAAAGGTACCCTAAAGTAATACGTAATACCGGGTACAAGCGGGACTGACATCCTAATGCGTGCGCGACTGACATCCTAATGCTTTTGCAACAGAGTGCAGCTAGGGGAACAGAAGGGAGAAAGGCGAGGAGCACTTTTGATGCATGCTAATTGAATTGCAATTGCAACTGCAATTGCATGCAGTAGTGATGGCAGGATATGGCTGAAAACACAGAGAGCTTCAACTTCCAATGCTTTTAACACAAGGGAGCTTGCCTGATTGTCTGCTGTATGTTGTTTTTTATAGCACGGCGTGTAATGAGCATATGATTGTAGTACATACGACTATAGACGACGACTGTGGTACAACTGTAGTACGATTTTAGTACTGACATTCAACTATTGTACGACAAGTACAACAACAGTACTCGTACACAAATACGGTACGGCTTTAATATGACTAGTACGTTTTAGAACTGGCATACAACTACAGTACAATTATTGTACGACTAGTACGACTACAGTACTCGTACACGAATACAGTACGACTATAATACGACTAGCACGATTCTAAGATTGGCATACAACTACAGTACGACTATTGTACGACTTAGTACGATTATAGTACTTGTACACAAATACAATACGACTATAATACGACTAGTACGATTTTAGTACTGGCATACAACTACAGTACGACTATTGTACAAATAGTACGACTGTAGTACTTTGCATAGAAATACAGTATGAATATATTTCGACTAAAACGATTTCAGTACTCGTACACGAATACAGTACGACTAAAATACGACTAGTACGCTTTTCGTACTGGCATACAACTACAGTACGACTATTGTACGACTAGTACAACTACAGTACTTGCATACGACTATAGTAATTAGTAAGATTATTGTACGACAAGTACAATCTTAGTACTGGCATACAACTATTGTACGACTATTGTACGACTTTTATACTGGCATACGACTATGTACTCTTACACACCTGTATGTGCATTGCATGCACATTGCTTGCAGGGCGCTAAAGCTCACCACTTTCTTTGTCAATTGCATGCTTAAGCTCACATACACACACTCACACAGGGGATGCTGCTACCTTGGCGGAAGTCTCCTTAGTACAAAAAGGAAGAAGGACCAGAAAGCAAGCAGCAAAGTCACGCCCCATCACCCCGGGGCACGTGGGTCACACCGCACACACCCACACGCCCCATCACCCCACTACATTTGAAGAATGTAAAGCCGTTTTGGCACTAGAGGTGATGCCAACCCTTCTACTGTGAGAATGTACGAACCAAAAATTTCAGAAGCCATTTTGACATTAAAGAATAACCAACCCTTCTATTGTGAGAATGTACGCATCTGAATTGGTTTAAAGTATTTGATGTGTACGTGTGTTATGGCCAGGATTATCCCCACTTTATTGATGATTTAGATGGCTTTGTGCGTAGTGCATAGGCTATACTCATGCATCCCACAGACAAGGCTACAAATGAGCCTTGACTTTTAGTTTCAGCCCGTTTCAGTGCTGACACAATCCTAGCTACTCCAATCTGCCACCTACCAGGGTGATACTGCATGCACAGCTTCCTGAACGCATCCTTCACCTGAACATAAAAACAAAGAAGTGTTCTTTACAGGACAGCTTTGCACAGAACGCAAATGTTTGCACAGGCAACTTTTTAGCTGTTTGTAGTGCGTGTGGGCTGTGTTGAGCGCATGTGCGCTCGCGCGAGCATTGTATGCAATATGAAATTTGGTTTCTTGCAGACATGTGAGGCTGTTGTAAAACAAAGTGGTGTACAGACACGCACAGACACGAGCAAGAAAAGGAGGGAGCGTGAACAGAAGGAACAGAAGGAATACCAGAAATCTGGTTGTAGTCAAACGCCCCAGTTGCTGATTCAAAAGGGTGTGCTCAGGCGACTTTGGTCATGTGTGTCTGTGCGCATGACACCTCTTCACCGCAACAGGCAAAGGTTGTTTTAAGGGGGTTGGCCGAAACCGTGTATTTACACTGTACATGACCACTCATTTGGCTGCCATATTGCTAGCTAGTGAGGCGCATAAGCATAGGTGCGCCGTAAGTGCTCATTCAAAGTGTTCCCTGCCTTTTATACTGTTAAAGCACTGCACTGTGAGCACATGCACCATGCAAGTATGCCAACCCTTGTTGTTTTACATACCTGATCACGGCTAGCGGTGGTAGGAAGGCCAAGGATGTGGTAATCTGACACCTCCATCCTGCGAAGGCTTTGAGGTTCAATTCAAATGCTAGATCTGCGAGGGAAGCATGCGTGTGTGTGTGCGTGTGCTTGTGCGTATGTTTGCGCACATGTGTGTTATGTGTGTGCATGTGCGTGCGTGTGTGTGTGTGTGTGTGTGTGTGTGTGTGTGTGTGTGTGTGTGTGTGTGTGTGTGTGTGTTCGTGTGTGTGCACGTGTATGTGTATGTATGTGTGTGCATGTGTGTGCGTGTGTATGTGTGGTGTGTATGTATGTGTACATATATTGTGTTGTGCGTACATATATTGTGTGGGGGGATTAGAGAGAATGGAACGGACCTCATGCTCACCTGCTCGCAAGTTGTGTATGTGTGAATGTGTGTGTGCATGTGTGTATGTGTGTGTATGTGCGTGTGTGTGTGCGTTCATGTGTGTGTGTGCTGTGTGTGCGTGTGTGTGCGTGTGTGTGCGTGTATGTTTGTGTGTGTGTGCGTGTGAGTGTGAGTGTGTGCGTGTTTGTGTGTGTATGTGAGTGTGTTGTGTATGTGTGTGTGTTGTGTATATGTCTGTATGTGTGTGTGCGTGTGTGTGAGTGTGTGCGTGTATGTTTGTGTGTGTGTGTGAGTGTGTGTGCGTGTATGTGTGTGTGTTGTGTATGTGTGTGTGTGTGTGTGTGTGTGTGTGTTGTGTGTACATTCGTGAACATTTCTTGTGATGTAAATACATTTGTGTGGGGTGGGGATGAGAGAGAGAGAAACGGCCCCATGCCCACCTTGTAAATGCTTCCAAGTTTTTTAGAGGTGTATTTAATATTGTTTTTTTGCAATGAATTTCAATTATTGCAAATTATTGTTCAATTATTGTTCGATGCATGAAAAGTTGTCCAAGTGATATAGCTGGATGAGTCAGGTCTGATAGGAATAGGTAAGTACCTACCAATTGGTAGTTTGTCTGCAAAAAGCAAGTCAACATGTGCGCCCGCTTCATTAAAGTCAAATTTCCATGCGCGTGTCAGGTGCAACAAGGTCCCCTACCAAATGCTTCAGCAGACACAGCACGGGCAAAGTGCGCATGCATGCGTGCATACAAGCAGCAGGCAACACGCGTGTCGGCACAGCTCGATAAGGACGCACAGACGCAGCACGACGTTGCCGCCTAATCACAGACGCTGCAGCACCGCACAAGGACAGAGAGCTGGTAGCTTGGAAGGTAGGTTATTCTGCGTGTCGCAGATTCGAGTGGATTAACAAGCTTTGAGGAGGAAAGGGACATTTCTTTCTGGTTACTAGGCTGCTCAAGTTGGAGACAACTTGATTAGCAAGAGAAGTAGCCTCTGAAAAGCCCCATACCCCATCCCCCTATCAAGCGAACTGAATTCTATTTTTAATGTCAACGAACGCTGGATTATCAGGAAGCCCGACACAAGTTCTGTGGAACGTACCACTGCTCACGCCACCCATTTTATTAATAATGGCAAAGCTTACTTAACATTGTTCATCTGTCATTTGTGTAGGTAGGCATTCAAACTTCACACCCGCAAGAATTGCTTGCATACATTTCGCCTGAGCACCCTCGGTGAATCTTGTATCTGTCATTTCCTGTACATCACCTTTCCCTTGTGAATTTGGCAGCCTATTTTCTGCACACTCATCTGTGTCAGGGTAACCGAAGACCTCACCTGGATGACTGTGATCTAGTAGTACTTCCCCCCAGAATGCGTGTGCGTGGTAACCGTGGCTCAGAAACAGCTGGCGTCCTCCTGGAGAACCAGCTTGGATACCTTAAGCACAAAACGGCACAAATTCCTGTTCCCACGCAGGAGGGACCATACAGTGCGAGCATTTTGATGTCTGCTCCGGTTGCTCTATGGCATCGGGTGTATATCAGCCAGCGCAATACGCACAAGCAGCCGCTTTTTTTTGTTCGCTCGGTGAGAGAGAGGGGCGATGCGTAAATCCTGCTTCCAAATTTATATTGTAAAATTATTCGATATGAGTGGTGAATGGCCGCTTTTGATTTATTGTAAGGCAAGGGTTGGCAAAAACCTAGGTATATCCTATGTATATGTTTTTAGGTATATGCATTTGTGTGTGTATGTGTGTATGTATGTATGTATGTATGTATGTATGTATGTATGTATGTATGTATGTATGTATGTATGTATGTATGTATGTATGTATGTAT
>Ga0307974_1001191_pt1 | contig 17604 bp, 14 predicted proteins | sample OrgLakmetagen784_FD_201812 | JGI IMG/M metagenome (GOLD analysis project Ga0307974, IMG submission 201812) | Saline water microbial communities from Organic Lake, Antarctica - #784 | ecosystem: Environmental > Aquatic > Non-marine Saline and Alkaline > Saline | place: Antarctica: Organic Lake... | reverse complement strand
CATTTTGGGCCCGAGGCCCAAAATTTACACGTGACTGTCATGGAATTATTTTTAGCCTCCTGCCACAGCACATGATGCATGTTTAGAGGTCATGGGTCCGCCCGCAAATTATGCATATGTTAGAGGTAAGGCCCAGACGCCTATGTCAGTGGTAAGGTCTGACGCAAATGTTAGTGGCAAGACCTGCCCTTTGAGTCTATTCTGCTAAGGCAACCTCTAAAATAAAGGAAGACCTCCCGTTCCCAGGAATCGAACCGCTTCACAGACACCATCCACCTTTCTCAAACAGATCACCCTGCTAACTCAACACACTTTATTCATACCGGCAGCCCGTGGCAGCATACACCAATGCACCTCCGCACCTGCAATGTTGAGCTCCACTTCTGACTTCCCCAAGAGTGCAGCCCCGCACTTGCCCTCACGCACAGCAGGAAATGCCTGTGTGCATGTGTGCGCTTGTGTGTTTGTGTGTGTGTGTGCGCTTGTGTGCGTATATGCGCGTGCATTTGTGTGTGTGTGTTTGTGTGTGCTTATGTGTGTGTATGTGTGTTTGTATCCTCATAGGACTGTGTGCTCCTGTGTCTCTCTGGCCTACCTTTTATTTGAAAACAAAACACACACATACAACAACCCGTAAGTGAGACTGCTTGTAAGCCTTACCTCACTGATGGAACCAATGGAGTATACAGGCAGGGAGGGAGCGGAGTTCTTGAGAAACGTGTTCACGAAAGGTACGTTTGTGAGCGCACATGCTGATTTGCCAGATCGCATCAAGTCATCAATACTGCACGCATGTGCATGTATGTATGTATGTATGTATGTGTATGTATGTGTGTGTATGTATGTGTGTGTATGTGTGTATGTATGTGCGTGTGCGTATGCACATGCGTGCCTGTGTGTTGCGTGTGTAAACAAGATGAAATTCTGCCTGTGACTTGGGCGACTGAATAATTGTACCAGCTCCTATTTGAAGCAGGCGGCCATGTATCCAGCCAAGAAATAGACAGCGACATTCAGCAGATATATCCAAATGCCTGTTGATGCAACTTCAGATAAATGAATGCCTCCAACTTAGCGTTCAGCGCAGAAAGAGCTATGGAATAGAAGAGCAAGCAAAAGGATGGGGATGGAAGAGCAATGACGAAAACGACAGTGCAGCAAGGGAGAGGTGTCGTCAAGTCTATGTGTGTGTGTGTGTGTGTGCGTGTGCGTGTGTGTGCGTGTGCGTGTGCGTGTGTGTGTGCGTGTGTGTGTGTTCTGAGTGTGTTGCTACGAGACAGATGACCATGCAATGGAAGTTGCTGGGGCATGTTAATTTCTGTTAGCAGGGTTTCTGCGTCACACCTGTGGCGCTCGTTAATGCTAAGCCCTTAATTCTTAAATTGAATTGAGATGATTTGTTGAGCCAGCAGCATAGTCTGAAAGATATACTTCCGGTCCCAGCATCCTTCAGGTCACAGTCCCTCATCTCGCAGTCCCTCATGTCACAATCCCTCATTTGGGTTTCGGGTTAGGGTTTCGGGTTAGGGTTTAGGGTTTAGGTCACAGTCATAGACAGTCATAGACAGTCACAGTCACAGTCACAGTCACAGCCACAGTCACGGCCATGTCACAGTCACAGTCACAGTCACGGCCATGTCACAGTCACAATCACAGTCACGGTCCCTCACCTCACAGTCACGGCCATGTCACAGTCACAGCCACAGTCACAGTCACCGTCAACGTCACAGTCACAGTCAAAGTCCCTCATGTCACAGTCCCTCATGTCCTGACAGTTTCTCTCAGCTCACAGGAGCCTGAACTATGTTCAGCCTGTTTGTGGCACATCGTAGCAAGCGCGTCTGCGCAAGAAAAGAGTTGTAAGGAGCCCTTGTGACCCTCGTGACCATTGCAGCGACTCACTTGTTGATGCTTGATTTGGACTGGAGCTCAATGATGAGGAAGGTGGTGAGCTGAGCAGTGTAGGCCTGTGATGTGCCAAATTGGAGGAGGGTTCAGTTCATTTGAAACGGTGAGGACAGCTGGTCTGGTATAAGGTGTAGGTAAGACGGCCGCTCCTTTTGTATAAAGTACTCCCAAAAATAGTGGGAACGAGCTACAAAATAATTATGACCATCGCAATTTCTTTGCCACTCCTGGCGAGCAGTCATACTTCTTGGCTGAAGGCCTTTTTTCTTGTAAACCTTGGCCACTCACCGCCAGCAGAACGATGCAGATCCCGGTCCAGCTCATCAGGTACATCTTAGACCACGGATTGCCTGGGTTCTTGTAGGAATCTTGAACAGTCATCAGCACCCACCCCTGCATTTTGCGGTCCCGTCACAGCAACTTGTTAAGCACAGTGGAGAAGACATGCCCTTTTTGTAGGCATGCACTTGGTCTTGTCAACGTGGAAAATTGCAGTTGGCCAGGGTTGTCCGGGATTATCTGAGCCTCAGTCTGAAAGCGTTGTTTCTTGCACTCAAGGCACAGCTACTTGCGTGCCACTGCATCATCAAAGATGCGTGCCACTGCATCATGATGCTTTGATGATGCGTGCCACTGCTTTGATGATGCGTGCCACTGCATCATCAAAGATGCGTGCCACTGCATCATGATGATTTGATGATGCGTGCCACTGCTTTGATGATGCGTGCCACTGCATCATCAAAGATGCGTGCCACTGCATCATGATGATTTGATGATGCGTGCCACTGATTTGATGATGCGTGTTACTGCATCATGATGATTTGATGATGCGTGCCACTGCTTTGATGATGCGTGCCACTGCATCATGATGATTTGATGATGCGTGCCACTGCATCATCAAGTAACTAGGGTCGACCTAACCAGAATTATACGGTGTATATATGGTGTTTCTTGCAGGGCTTTCGCCAAGTACACGGTCATATATGGCGTATTTATACGGTGTTTCTTGCAGGGATTTCGTCAAGTACACGGTCATATATGGCGTATTTATACGGTGTTTCTTGCAGAGATTTCGTCAAGTACACGGTCATATATGGCGTATTTATACGGTGTTTCTTGCAGGGATTTCGCCAAGTACACGGTCATATATGGCGTATTTATACGGTGTTTCTTGCAGGGATTTTGTCTAGTACACGGTCATATGTGGCGTATTTATACGGTGTTTCTTGCAAAGATTCTGTCAAGTACACGTTCATATACGGCGTATATATATACCGTCCGTTTACGATCACTTCGGAAATTAAATAATAATTTGGCCAGAAAACGAAAATTTTTATTATTTCTTGGAGTCCTCTCCGAACTGACTTCAAAGTAATAAATTAATTATCTATAGTGGTGTTGAGGGTGAAAGTCGAAATGAGGCTCCAAGCGCGCCTTCCCTGCTTCTGAGCACTTTGATCAGCCACAGCTTCAGCCTCAGCCACAGCTTCAGCCATAACAAACAGCAGTAACAGTGAACAGGCAGCATTCACAGGGGGGCTCTCGAACTCAAAAAATAATTCCCGGCAGGGCCCTCCCGAAGTGCCCTCGAACTCAAAAATTAATCCCCAAACCCCCTCACGAACTAAAATCGTAAATTTAATTAATTTTTTGAAAGTGTGGTCACGAAGTGATCGTGAACGGACGGTATATTTTTTTTTCTGGCCAGCCCTAATACCGTAGGTTCACGATCACTTCGGAAATTAATTAATTATTTGGCCAAAAAACGAAAAATTTTTATTAATTCATGGAGGCCTCTCCGAACTGAATTCGAAGTGATAAATTAATTATTTATAGTGATTTTGAGGGTGATATTAAAATGAGCTCCAAGCGCGCCAATGTGAACCCCCTGGCCGGATTCTTGAAGCCCCTGTCCCCAGCCTCAGCCACAGCCACAGCTTCAGCCTCTTCAACAAATAGCAGTAGCAGTGCACAGGCAGAATTCATAGGGGGCTCTCAAACTTAAAAGGAATTCCCGACAGAGCCCTCCCGAAGTGCCCTCGAACCCAGGAATTTTTCCCCAGACCCCCTCACGATGAATCGAAAAATAAATTAATTTTTTGAAAGTGTGGTCCCGAAGTGATCGTGAACCTACGGTAAGTTGCTTTGTGTACAGGTTGTCAGGTAAATGCGCACTTTGGGGACTTATTCCCTAGACGGATGCTTTCATGGAATGATGCATACGTCAAATTGCATACCTCAAAACCTACATGGTCTGTTTTTCTACATTTTTTTTGCATTATTAACTGCAAGCTGTAAAACCACAACACACAGCAGCGGGTGATCTGTCGTGCACTTCTTAAAGCAACAAGCATCGTTCACGCTGTGGCTACTGAGGCACACGTAGGCAGGCTGAGGCACACGTACTGTGGCTGCTGAGGCACACGTACTGTGGCTGCTGAGGCACACGTACCGTGGCTGCTGAGGCACACGTAGGCAGGCTGAGGCACACGTACCGTGGCTGCTGAGGCACACGTACCGTGGCTGCTGAGGCACACGTACTGTGGCTGCTGAGGCACACGTACTGTGGCTGCTGAGGCACATGTACTGTGGCTTGCAGCAGTCTCTACCTCAGCTGCTTTTAAAACTACATATAACACATAACACATAACGTACAACATACAACAGATTCAAGAGAAAAAGGTGTGTAGCAGATGCATGTCGGTGATCATACAATAAGTTTTAAGAATAAGGTGTATTAAAGCAGACACACACACTATGTGTACTGCTTTTAAATCTACATATAACACATAAAATATAACAGTGTTGAGCTTGGAGGGTGCAAGCCAGGGGAGCACACGCCCTAGGAGCATTTGAGAAACCTAGATATTGTGCAGCAGATTTCCTTGGGAAAAGAACAGCTGTTTGGGGCTTCTGACAGGCCCCCTCTAGTATACTGGACAAAGTCTGTTTAAATTGCCAGTCAGGGAGCGCACGCCATAAAAGCAGGCAACCCCCTCGGCATGCTTGGCATGATACAATGATACTTGGCATGATACAACAACAGCGAGGCACTCCAGGTACCAACCAGGGCACAGAAGAAAGCCTGCTGTAACTGCAGTAGGAAGCAGGTTCAGTTACTTGCAGTTACTTGCAAATCGTGTGACCAAAAGTTCTTAAAATTCATCAGTTGTGTGTTGTAATTAATCAATTGCAGCACGATGCCGCCGCTGTTCCAGCGGCTTGCTGCGCACAGGAAAGACCGTTGCAAACAACGCGTCATCAATTTGTCCATTTGCAAATTTAGTCTGGCTTGGCTTCCCTTTCCAGGGTTCATCGGGTTTAGAAGAAATGAGAACCTACTGGTATGCACGGATTCACCTAAGTTGTTTCAAGAGCACGTTATTTGCAGGCACGTCATTCAATTGGAGGGGAGTGGTCTTGCAACCCAAATACTTTCCTTTCTTTCCAGATAGCCGGCTGCGACCCATATCTTATGTAAAATATAAATCAGACGTAGCATACGCAGTTTACATTAGTTATTGTTTGTTGAACTGGCATGTACGACAACAATCGTAAAGAGCGTCTCGGTATTACAGGGCGTCTCTGAATGACAGGGTCTCTGAATTGCAGAGGGCGCCTTCGAATTACAGAGAGCATCTTTGAATGACAGGGCGTCTCTGAATGACAGGGTATTTTTAAATGACAGAGTCTCCAAATTACAGAGGGCGTCTCTGAATGACAGGGTCTCTGAATTGCAGAGGGCGCCTTCGAATTACAGAGGGCGCCTTCGAATTAGCCACTGTCATGGTCTTGGTGAGAGCATCTTTGATTGACAGGGTGTCTCTGAATGACAGGGTGTTTTTAAATGACAGAGTCTCCGAATTACAGAGGGCGTCTCTGAATTACTCACGTGGTGTGAATTGCTCACAAAGTGCGTATTACTCACTCAGCAAGTGGTAAACCCCCGCATACCCACTTCAATACAAACACACACAAACACACAAGCGCAAGAGCACAGACAAGCTCACACATACACTCATTCACACTCACACCCATACCCATATGCACACCCACATGCACACGCACCAAAGACACATGCAAATACACTAAAATTCCCTCTCCCACTCCCACTTGCACACACACACGCACACACACATACATACACACACACACACACCTGATAGAACATGTTAGAGATGGAGCGAACGGACTTTCGAAAGCTGTGATAAACGGCGTTCCCTTCTGGCACTCCACTGATGCTGCTTCGGATGGCGTTGTCGTTTGGTGGAGGGACGATGTTTGGATCCACAAAGTGCTGCGCATGAAGTGCAAACGGCACGATGCAGCAAGAATCGCCTTTAAAAAGTGATGAGAGACACGCACAAGGCGCTCATTGTGCACGTGCACGCACACACGCATGTGCACGCACACACACACACACACACACACACTCACACACTCTCACACACACACACACGCATAGTACATAGCATAAAGATGATGTGCAAAGTCATCAGGACTCATAAATTCTACGGTCATGGCTGTCTACCGGAAACATATAGGACATGAAACAATGAATGTGCTGAGAAATAAAGAAGAGCACCAAAACAATTGCAGTGAAAAGGATACCAAACAGCTAGGGTTGGCCAGAACCATAAATACATGGTGTATATACGGTAATTTTGGCAGGGAAATCACCTAATATACGGTCATATACGGTGTGTATATGCGGTTCTGGCCAACCCTACAAACAGCACCTCAAACCACAGGCCCCTCAAGCAAAGCATTCTTATAAAAGTGTGACATACAGCAGGCTGGCAAGAGGAGCTCACCAAAAAAATCGCGGTGAAGAGGATGCCAAACAGCACTACGAGCCACAAGTCCCTTGAGAAGGGGGCCAGGAAGGTCCAAAACTGGTCTTTGAACGCCACGGTGACGGGTTTGGGAACAGGCACTGCTAGAATTAGAGAGGTGTCGATGGTGGGGATCGAGAAGTCGATGTTGCGCCGCTTGCGTGCGGCGGTTTCACCCCACCTGAGCACGCCAGGTGTGAAGCGAAAACACACGCACGGGTGGAAAGCTAGATGGTGAAAAATATACCGATCAGCTTTTGAGTGCTTGTGTGCAGCGGTCTTATCCCACCTCAGCACGTAAGTGGTGAAGGATGGCACACGCACACTAGGTAGATGGGTATATCGAGTCATCAGTGGTGCATTACTCTGCGCTTATTTGTGCAGTGGTCTTACCCCGCCCTTTGTGTGTTCTCCTACAGTATTTAGCACGGGACACACACACACGCACACACGCACGTCGTCCAATTCTCGTCCATCTCTACTCTCTGCACTGTTGTGTACAGGGTTCAGGCCCTGACTCTTTGCATGCTTTCTTTTATGTGCAAAAGCCGGAAGGTCAAAAAGAGCGCTGATAATCAAGCCTGTACTGATGAGCCTGCATGGCGATACATTTGCACTAATATTACACACAGTTTTGAAGTCAACGTCAGCGATGTTTGCTTGTTGCTTTTCCAAAGTTTGGGAGGCGCACTGACACTGACGACTTTCCTGGAAATCATGTGCGCAAGTAAGAAGCTGTACAGAGACCTTATTATGCACAAAGTTGGCCTATCCATTTCTATAAAGGTTGGCATATTTGACCTTTTTGACCATGCAAACCTTCATGTCCTATGTACATTTTTGGTTCTGGCTGCCCGACAATCTACAGTTGCAAAATGCAACTATGCTCTGTCAGTGTGTATGAGTGTGTGTGCATGCGTGTGTGTGTGTGTGTGTGTGTTTGTGTGCGTGTGTGACATGCCTCTGTGCATCTGCCAGCAGAAACAAGACCCTCAACTCACCAACTGCACATCATGTCCATCTCTCTCCCCTTTCCGTAAAGGATGTAGTCATACGTCTCGCCCTATGTTCAAGAGGGTAAGGTACAGAGAGCAACATCGCAGTTGTCTGCCTGCTCAAACTTTACCACCGTGCAATTTACGCAACAAAGTTGCTGTTTTGTTGTGCACGTTTGTTGGATTTGTTGCAGACCGCTGTATGATCGACGCGCTCAAATTACTCTCGTTAAGCACTGCTGATTAAAACACGCACCCAAGCTGCTCTTTTTTGTATTGAGCATTGCTGTTTCAATCACACTCAAGTTTCAGCTAGTGCTAGGTGAGGCCTGCAAAGCCTACCTGTTTGGCTACTCCTGTTTCCGTACTCCCTCAGCACGTTTTGCTGGTAGGAGTGCGCGAAAGGAAACTTAATTTCATCCACACCGTTTGCAGCATCTTGGAAGGGCAAACTCATGGTGATGGTTGTAGTACACTAGCGGGACAGCCTTTCCTTTTATCAGGGTTTAACAAGCACATAAACGCATGCACATGGAACAAGGTCAAGGTCTTTCCTCCCCTTTTTATCCTTTCCCTCTATTGTCGTGGGGACTTATTTCACTCCCTGCGTAATTTCTTTTTTACTCATTATTCCCTTCTACGCGGGCAAACCTCGGGAGGGTCGTCCATTTTGATGATGTCATACTCAAACTCTCCCCTGCGGGCCACCTGTGCGTGCGTGCATGTGTGTGTGTGTGTGTATGTGTGTGTGTGCATGTGTGTGAGTGTGTGTGTGTCCACTTCCGCATGTAAATTTGAAGGAAGAAGTAGAGACAAAATGGGTTGTTTTATGTGTGTATATTAGTGTGCGTAGGAGTTTGTGTGTAAATGCAGCGCACATGATCTCTTTTTAACTTTTTAACTACAATATGCCCGGGCACGCTTTGTTGCATAATTACCGAAGAAAGTGTGCACAAATGATGTATCTGCTGCAGGCAGCTTGAACAAATTTTTACAGACACGTGTAAGACAACTGAAGAACTTCTACATTGCCCTGCAATTATTCTAGCAAGGAAAACACCGCGATCAAAGGATTGGGACTACAAGGCCAAGTACTCCAGGAAACGACGACACTATGTTTAAAGACTAAGCTTACCTCTCTGAAAAGTTCAATGTCAAAGCCTGTGCGTGTTTTACAAAAAAAGTGCATGGAATGAAGAGTGGAAAGGGCAGGCAAGTAGTCCGACTTGCTTGCTTTCTAAACGGTGCCAGGAAAGAGCATGGTAGTTCAAATTGCTTGCTATCTAAACGGTGCCAGGGAAGAGCATGGAATGAGGAATGAGGGGTGCTGAAAGAAGCAGGCAGACAGGCAGGCTATCGGCGATTAAAATATAGGTGCACTTTGCTGTACCATAGCAAAGCAGCAGAGTACTTGAATGATTTACTATAATCTGCACGTACCGCTCCAAGTGCCAGTGCTTTCATCATAACCGGAGAAAGGTGGATACACCTGCGCGAGAGAGAACGGTCGCCGTGAAATCAGCTCTTATGCCGCTTGAAGGGGAGGGGGCAAACGAGAGAGGTCATGCATGTGGCAGGAAACAGAAGCCAAACTTTTTGATAGATTCGGTAACAGTTGAGAGGCCGCTACCCTTCCAGGCGCACTCTTTATTTATCTGCATGTGTTCAGGAAAACTCTGCTCGCAGCCCCAGATCCTACTAACTTACAACTGCCCCACACTTGATGGTCTTTCCGCTGAGGCCCGTCTGTAGTAAAGGAGGGTAAGTGTGTGATTTGAAGGTAAGAGCTTTCTTTGGTCATCACCCAATTAACAGGCACAAAAGCAGAAAAAACACATGTCACTAACCGCCGTGTTGTTGCCCTGGCTGTTTAGAGCCTGCTCGTCTGGGCACCTGGAATGGCAGACAGAGTAACTATTTTGGTACCGGAGTGGAGACCAAGCATCACATGGTAGACTGTCACAGGTGTACACGTGTAAGCTGTTGACTTGTGAATGTTTTCAGGCTTGAACATGCAGCTCAGTCGCACTAAATTTGAGGTTCGCAACTCAGATTAATCCAGTCGTGCGTGTGCGTGTGGACATGTTGCTGTGCACAAAGACTGCTTGGGCATCTAAGCTACAACCCTAACAGCCTCCTCACCAATCTCTCTCGCTGCCATTGGCAACTTGCACCACCGCACAAAGCAGCATGCAGACCAGCAAGTGCAAGCTAACCATAAAGCCAAACTGAAACCTAAAGGCCAAGGAAACGAAGAAGGAAAACTTAATACTTTCGTGAAATTAAAATTGGTGCAAAATTGAAGAATGGGCAGTAGGTATCCACGGGTTACATAAATGCAAGGCCCCGGTCGAAGTTGATTACATGTTTATAATGAGGAAATATTAATGATGGTCCCAAAACAGAGTTCTTTGCCCGATGTTGGAGAAAGTTACTGTCCCTTTGAATTTAAAATCGCAAGTGTCTACCTAAACCTGACCAGGAACAGCCACTTCACGCGTACGCCCAAATTGTTTCAATTTGGATATTGTGCAATGCTCCAAGAAATGCAGTGCCGGCAACCAGGAGTCGTCCGTAACTTTATCCGAATAAAAATGTCATATTCGGCCTCTCGATTGGTATATATATGGGTCCAATCGCAGGGGGGGGGGTCTGTGGACATGTACAAAAGTCAGAGGCACACGCGCTTGGGTGCGGGCCGCGGGGAGAGACAAGCCAATGAAGCAGCATTTAACCCCAAACTTACAGGGTTGTGCCAGCATGAGATAGTCAGTGGAATTCTGAAGAAATGGACGCAATGTGGGACTGTGCAAGCCAGTTATGGGTGCCTGGTCACGTGTGCATGGGCGTCCGTATCTCAGTTTTTTCCCACAACTCTGCAACACTTCAGTTTAAGGTCTTGACAAGTATGCAGATGGATGCCTATTTGAAAAAGGAGCAGATTAGTACCCTTTTTGTCTGGGTGGTGGCACCAGAAGGGGGGGTGGTGGGTCAGGGGGATCCAGCCCAAAAATTGGGCATGCCTGCCCAAAATTTCTTTTTTGGCCGCCTCCTGCGGCGACCATGCCATTATAGGCATTTCTTTCTTTTTGAGTATTGAGTAATGAAAGTGCGCTTATATTTGAGTCAAAGTGCAACAAAGCGCATTTCAACGGGCCTAACTCAAGCATCATGTCTAATGCATATAATGTGGAGGCCATGCTTAGTTATGGATTGGCTCAAGAGCTAATCCATAACTTATTATTAATCCAACTGTTTTAGTGATTCTTGTTGTTCAACGCAATCTCATCGACACGCACGCTATGCCGCCAGTTTGTGGTATGACAAGTGCATTTGTGCCTGTTAGCTGGTGAAATATGTCGTTTCTTATGCAACATAGATGCAGAACTGAATACCTACAGGAAAATCTCAGGTTTTAGATTAATAATTTAGATGTTTGTAGAGAGGGCCATGCCCTGTTTGCAGTTGAGCAATCATGATCTGCTGGTTGATTGCAGATCAATCAAACATGTAATTAAATCAGCAGAATAGCATGAGAATAGCATATTTTCTCTGCTTGAAGCAACCATCTTGAGATTAATTAAACATCAAAAACTTCCAGTTGATTTCAAATTGAATAGACCGTTTAGTTGAATCAACCAGAACCGCAATTGATTTTTGCTTGAATAAATCTTAACTGAAAATTTACGTGAAGTCAGCTGCTCCTATTTCTTTCAACACCCTTGAATTAACAGCCCTGACTTCTCCGACGCACCCCATTCCGTTACTGGTTTGTTGCTTGTTTTGTTTTTGCGGAGATGGGAGTGGCCAGTACAGCATCTGGGTGGCTGGAGGTAAACCTGCTTTTGTCTGAGAAGTGGGGTGGATAGAGTCACTTTGGTACAAATCTGGTTTTAGCTGTTTCGGAAACCTGGACAATTTCCATAATTAGCCATTCGCTGCTGTTGATATCCATGGGGACAGAGCAGGACGCTAGTGATTGTGCTTTTCTGATAGCTTATATGATCATGCTGCATGTTAAGTTGTGCCTATCAACGATCAAATTCCTTATTCGTGTGTGTGTGTGTGTGTGTGTGTGTGTGTGTGTGTGTGTGTGTTGACACCCAGAAATAATGTGTAGGACACTGTCTAGATATGGGCAAAGGGGACAGGTTAGAATAAGAGACTGCTTAAACTATATCTTGGCTGTAGCAAAGTACATGGTTAGCTTTGCGATAAAGTGCTAACTAAGCTTGGAATCCAGTGCTTTTTTTGTTTACAAATCCATTCATAGACCTAAGAGAGGTCTGTTAGGATGAAGATGGTTTCCATGCACGCTTTTGCGGTACTAAGGCATAGGATGAGAGATGTTTACAAATTGGAGGGATGTTGCTTGACTCAGCAGTTTTGAGATGATGGGCCTTACTACCGTGTGCAATAACAACCTGGTTGTCATTGGCTTGCCATCCCTTTTTCTGTTAATGTATGCATGCTGATCACTGTACCACACTATCTTGATCTTGGTCTGTCCGAACAGCTGTGCACGGTGTCAGTAAGTTCTGTTTGTTTGCATGCACATACTCTAAGAGCAAAGATGGCAGCGTGGCTTGAAGGCAGTCAATCCTCATGTATATCACCATTATCCTGATGATAACAAATATGTAAATATGCAAATATGCTCAGAACGAGATGCATGATCTTTGTTTGCCGAGACCTTCAAATCTGTGTTTTTCGGGAAACTGGTAGCATCTCAGCAGCACCAGACAGTACCGACCCAAATATCTCAGCAATCTTCAACGTGACATCCACCACATCGAGATCAAGTACTATCACGACACTAGACCTCAGAAACTGCTGAGCACCGCACAGGAACAGCACGACAATCTCCGCTTTTCTTGAATTTCTATTCTACGTAGTTGCTAAATTTTGTCTATTTCACCCTCCTGACGCAACTCCACAATGCCGCCTCTCTCGGTCATCTGCTGCTGAATGATGGTCCTTGATCATCAGACATGAACGGTGATGAATTTTTCACCTCTCCACTTGCTTTCGTCAAGCAAAGAGGGTGTGGCAACCCCAGACCGTGGCAATGACCAGACCCTTATCAAAAATGGCACTGCCAACTTGGGAGCCACTAGCAAGGCTTACCTAACAGCATCCTACCTCCCTCTTATTAAAACTAAGTGCATTATGAAGTACAGAACAGGAACCCCACACAAAAACATGCAAATGATTTAAACGTCTGGTTTCCCTGCCCGTCTGTCTGTGTAGGGTTAGCTTTTTTCTTTTAGCTTTGGGGAGAGTAGGTCATAGACTACTGCTCTGCGCCCAGGATCCTCAGTTTTTTTGTGCTCCTTCTCTGTACTCTCTTCCCAAAAGGTTCCTGCAGCAAAGCTTGGGATTTGCGCTTTAGAGGGGTATCAGTTTCTTTAGGGGGAGTTGTGTTGGAGTCTATTTTGACGCACCAGTCATTGCTATGGCTTAGTTTGCTTTTATCCTGGCTGGCTCCTTTTTCCTTAGATCACCCCCCTAGCCTCCTTTTTTCGTGCAACCAGCCCCTCTTGCTGCCATTTTGTCTTTCAATTTCCAATCTTTTTTCAGCGTAGTACGGTTGCTATCTCCCCTTGATCTATGTAATAGAAAAAGAAAAGAAAAAGAAAAAACTACGCAGGCAGTGAAAGCCACTCCCCACATTAATTAAGGAAAAGGAGCCACTTTGGTACCGCCACTTTGTAATATTTCAAATCAAAATAATCTCTGCAATATCTTTCAAGGAGCCTCCACTACTTTCCACACCATCCTTTTGGGTGTGGGCGGCACCATCTACATTACTCGCACCCTGGAGCCTTTTAAGGAGCTAGGTCTTAATTCTTGAAGATTCAAGATACCGTACAGAGAATATACCACGCTGCAAAAACAGTGTTTTTGAGGGGTGCGGCTAACTGATTTAATAAATATTTTTGGGGCTGCGGATTGGGTGCGGAAATTAAATATTCTTGAGAGGTCTAGGGGCATGAGCAAGGGGGAGGGCAGTGAGGATGAGGAGGGAAAGGGTATGGACTAGATTGTGAAATAATTGAGATGTGAGCAAAAGTTGTGCGAGTTGCGCGCAAACACAGAGTTGGAACGAGAACTTGGAACTTTGACATGCAAACAGTGCAGTCAGTTTTTTGAGCAGTTTGACAACTCTTGCTTGGGTACCAACCTGCCAGCAGGCTCATGTTTGCATGCAGAGGGCGGCAACAGCCCACCCTTTGGTCAATACCTTTTGCAAAAGTAAACTTCCATGATGCCACCCAAGCCCACCGGGTGACCCCTTTGGCCTTAAACTTTTGTATATACCTTCTACTACTATAATAGTACGATTTAGCCCCAAAAAAAGCATACTTGCTTCCAAGATCCATGTGCATTCTGTCAATTGTCCTACTAAATCTGTTTATACCAAACGCGCCTTTCCTAGTACCATTTGCCACCGACACTCATCAAAAGCCGGTTTCAGGCCAATCCTGCAACCCTCCTGATCCTCATTGCTATTTTTTCTTTTCCTCTGTGTGCTGCTACCAAAATACGCAAGCTGGCTCCTTTCTTAATAATGTGGGGGAACGGTTTTTCACTGCTTGCGTATTTATTCTTTTTCTTTAGACCATCAGTTACAAAATTCAAAACAATACCATGATCTAATTGAAACAAGGCACCGTTGAATAAGATGTTCCTAAGCGATTCTTTCAGAAAAGTGCTATTATCACCTCTGGAGAAAAGAAGAAAGTCATGCTTTGCCACGGGGGTTTAATATACAACCAAAAGCGTGCTGCTCAATACAACCATATATAGGGCCTGCCAGTTTGCCCCATCTGCCAGAATCCAGATGGCACCTACCATCTGCCGTCAGGCTGCAGCCATCCCATTATTACAAATAAAAAGGTAATAAATCAGCACAACATTGCTGGACAGACGAAATTTCAAGTGATCCAGCAAGGTACACAGGGTGCCTGCCTGTTAGTACAAGCAGACGTAGGCAGTCGTGCAACAATAGCACAACAAGGTACTATATGCCTTTCCGAGGAGACACCACAGAAAGGAGTGATTACAACCTGGCTCTTACCCTCCAATTTCAATGCATAACAGCGGCGGAATTTTAGCAAGCCAGATGCTATAGTTACTCCGACCCAGCAACCACGTAGCAAGCTAGGTCTGCCAATAATGAAAGAAGAGCTGCCCGTGGTATCCTAGCAGATGGCCCTGTCAATCCACATCCCCTACCTATAAAGCCAACAGACTTTGAAGCAAACACGATATACACGATGATATACACCTGATTGAGATGAAGTACTGCATGGACACTTGTCCTATCCAACAAGCAGAAAAGGCACAAGAATAGGGTTGGCCAAAACCGTTTACATACACCGTATATGACCGTATACTTGGTGATTTCCCTGCCACACACCATATATATATGGTTCTGGCCAACCTTACACAAGAGCAACAAAAGCTGCTAATGCCTCGCTTACTCGGACACCGCAAAACCCTCCAAACCATTCCTCTAGCAACAAGCACCACTAATCATTAACAGTTCCCTCTGTTTTGCTCTGCCAATCCAGTCCTCCTCGCGCAACTTCTTATGGTTACTTTGGATCCAACTTTTTCCGCCTGAACCTTTTTCCCTTAGAAGCCTCCCCCCTTGCCTCCTTTTTCCTGTCGAACCAGCCTCTCTTGGTGCCCTTCTTTCAATTTTCCTTTATTTTCTCACGTAGTAGGGAGTTTGCTCAAGTACCTCAAATTAAAAAAAACAGTAGCCATACAAGATTCCCACTGCACTACCTTGCATGCCATCAGCTCTGCAAGAAATATCATTAATATTCCTGGTCATGTACAGGCTTTTGCCTCCCAGCCATCTGAATCCCACCGAATTACCTGCGTTCTTTTGTCTTCCTTATTTTATTTTGTCTTGACTGATTTGAGCGCTCCTTGCGGTGATCCCTGGAAATACGGGTGTGTGTAGTTACCTTAGTGTTGCACCTACCCCAGTTGGCGGGGGGCATGGCTAAATGCTAAAGCAGTCGAGACAGCAGTCGGCAGTCGTAGCATAGCAGCAATGGGGGAAAGGGAGTTCAGGAGAGGGCTGCGGGCTCAGCAGCGGAAGGGCTAGGCAGTGGCTCTCAATGCAAACTGGATCTGTAGCGCGGAACGTGTGCGGTGTGCATCAGAGGTGCCTGCAAGGAGGAGCGCCCGGCCAAGTTTCAGTTGGAGGGGGAGGTACAAGGCAATATAACGGCGCGTGCCCGCTTGGTCTCTCCAAGAGGTGTCGCTCTTCAGCCTGGCTTGGGGTGTGGTATTTCTCCTTAGACTAAGGCAGGCACCTAGGAGCTATGTTTGCTGAGTAATGACGGCAACAGTGTATGCTGGTTTTACCAAGCTAGATGACAATTTCATAGGCAGCAATTTGTAGGCAGCAGGAATTGACTTCCTGGTTGCCTATCTTGCTTCTTTTTTCTTCCAGCCAGCCCCTTCTGCTCTCTCTCTCTCTCTCTCTCTCTCTCTCTCTCTCTCTCTCTTATTTCCTTCTGTTTCGGATTTTTCCTCATAGCAGGGAGTTTACTATCTCCCCTTGATCTATGTAATACCCTCAAAATCAAAAATAGGCCAAGCGCTGAATGTCTGTGCGTGTAATAGAGCACGCACCAGGTCCAGTGCTGTAGGGGCTGAGTGATCCATGGCTGAGTGATTCATACGGACCAGGTCCAGCACCAGGTCCAGTGCTTATCACACGGTAGGGCTGAGTGATTCATGGCTGAGTGATTCATACGGAGGCTGAGTCATCCATGGTTGAGTGATTCATCCGGAGGCTGTTGGCAATGGCCGGGATGGGGCGGGTGCGTGGTCTGTTTGGACCACTAGCTCTGCGCTTTCTGTACCTGGCGCTTCTACTTGTTTAAGAGCTTCGAGCAACCAAGTTGATCCTCCAGCCTCTTTGTGACTTCTGTATGATGATTTCTCTTTCTGATAATTTGTTGGTCCTACCTCTCCGACAGGGCCTTTTTCGTATGCTAGTACAGGATTTTTACGGTACTTGGTACCAAAGTGGCTTTCCTTTCCTTAGTACTCAATGTGACAAAAAAAGAAATCACGAGCCTGTGTTGCCTCTCTACCTTTGCTTGGATATTTCCAGCAATCTCAGCCGTGCACTTTCTTGCCACAACTTTCTGGTCCAACGAATGCGTCATAACAGGAATAGAAGGCCTTATGAGCTCAGGATCTGTGACAAAGGCAACTGGCACACTGTTCAGGACGAGGAACACATTTTGCAGGACTGTCTGCATGAACATCTGGCCAGCCTTCGCACTCAGCACCAGCTTGTTTTTCCACCTCAGTACGAGGATAGCCCAACTCGTTTGAGGACCTTTTTGAACCAACCAGATATGCCCAGTGTTGCCTCTTTTGTGGCTGATTGCCTAGCCCTTTTCCCTTGATTTTGTTCTAGCGTCTTTTTTTGTTTGGTTGCAGGCCTTTCCCAAGCTTCCGCTCAGATGCCCCGAGAGGCATATATAGCGATGTGACCTTACCATACGGTAACATGCTGCTAGAAACGATTATGCTTGTTTAAAACATGATGAAAAGAAAAGAAAAGGAAAACTACGCAGGCAGTGAAAACCACTCCCCATATTAATTAAGGGAAAGGAGCCACTTTGGTAACGAGTACGCACCGTAAAGCTCCTCTACCGCGAAAAGGAAGGAAAATCAATGGGGATCAAGAGTGTTGCAAGCTTGGCCTGAAACCGGCTCCTGATGAGAGTTGATAACAGTACTGGAAAGGGCACGTCTGGTATGGACAAGTTTAGCAGCAAAGTTCACAGAGTGCACATGGAGCTTGGAGGCAAGCTTCTTAACTC
>Ga0307974_1001190_pt1 | contig 17605 bp, 26 predicted proteins | sample OrgLakmetagen784_FD_201812 | JGI IMG/M metagenome (GOLD analysis project Ga0307974, IMG submission 201812) | Saline water microbial communities from Organic Lake, Antarctica - #784 | ecosystem: Environmental > Aquatic > Non-marine Saline and Alkaline > Saline | place: Antarctica: Organic Lake... | reverse complement strand
TGGCATCATCAGTGGCACGGTGAGGTACGCGCGTATTGACATAGGTACACGCGTATTGGCATCATCAATGGCAAGGTGAGGTTAACAAGGTTTGCGAGCTGAAATCCATCAATCAGACCAGTATGACTGCATAGCTATTCTTTTGGTGCAAGAATTCGATGCATGAATCACACCTGGGAATGAAGTAGGCTGTGGGTTGTTCTTGTAAAGGAAGGCCGTCAAACTAGTGAGCGCTCCTTCGCACCAGAGAATGCCGTGGCCCTTAAAAGCAAGAGGACCAGAGAATGGTGGGCGAAATTGCTGAGCTATGTACGCCGCCTCACAGTGTGCCTGTACTCATCAAGGGAAGAGTGCCTGAGGTTGAAGATAAGCAATTGCTGAGCTATGTACACCGCCTTACAGTGTGCCTGTACTCATCAAGAAAAGAGTGCCTGAGGTTGAAGCTAAGCAATTGCTGAGCTATGTACACCGCCTATGTGTGCCGATGCTTGCATTCATTGTTTGGTGGGATACCTACACCAAGGACGAGGGTTGTTTTTTGGCAAAAAATATGTACATGTACAGAATGTTGCAACAGCACTCCACTACGTTATTGGAATTACGCATTCCACCTTATTGTGGAGGGTGGTGCTCAAGGGGGACCTGGGACGAGGAAGAGGTGTTTGATGACACAATTTCACCCTTTTAAATGACGTCTCGAAACTTTCTTGTGCTGGGCGGTGCTCAGGGTACCTGAAGACGAGTTTTTTTGTCTTGACGATCGAGAGTCTCTCTTACACTCTTGGATGATATTTTTTGGTGTGCTGGGCGGTGCTCAAGGGGGACCTGAAGACGAGTTTGTTTTGTTGACAATCGATCGAGAGTCTCTCTTACACTCTTGGATGATGTTTTCTGGTGTGCAGGGTGGTGCTCAAGGGGGGCCTGAAGACGAGGGGGAGGTGTTTGACGATAAAGAATCACGGGCGCTGTACGTCTCCCTGCCGAATCTGAGGTGCGCGGTTGCTTTAAATGTGTCCATGTAAACAGGGTTCGACCTTTTAGAAGTGCATATGTACGTAAGTCTTGACCTGCTGCTACGTTTTTGTAAATTTTAACGTTTCCTCTTACATTTCCTGTGCAAGCATGGTATAGAGTTTCTTTGAGTTCACACATATCTGCGCCATTGCAGCGTGTCTGTGTGGCAGCGCTGGTTTTATAGTTTTTGCGGCAGCACTGTTTGTGCAGCGGTGTTGTTTTTGCGGCTGTGTTGTTTTTGCAGCAGCGTTGTTATTGCGGCAACACTGTTTTTGCGGTAGCACTGTTTGTGCAGCAGCGTTGTTTTTGCGGCAGCACTGTTTTTGCGGCAACACTGTTGTTGCGGCAGCACTGTTTGTGCAGCACTGTGTGTGCAGCAGTGTTGTGTTTGCGGCAACACTGTTTTTGCGGCAGCACTGTTTGTGCAGCAGCGCTGTTTTTGAGACAGCACTGTGTGTGCAGCAGTGTTGTTTTTGTGGCAGTGTTGTTTTTGAGGCAACACTGTTTTTGCGGCAGCGTTGTTTTTGCGGCAACACTGTTTGTGCAGCAACACTGTTTGTGCAGCAGTGTTGCTTTTGCGGTAGCACTGTTTGTGCAGCAGTGTTGTTTGTGCAGCAGTGTTGTTTCTGCGGCAGCACTGTTTGTGCAGCAGTGTTGTTTCTGCGGCAGCACTGTTTGTGCAGCAATGTTGTTTTTGCGGCAACACTGTTTTTGCGGCTGCACTGTTTGTGCAGCAGCGTTGTTTTTGAGGCAGCACTGTTTGTGCAGCAGCACTGTTTGTGCAGCAGCACTGTTTGTGCGGCCACACTGTTTGTGCAGCAGTGTTGTTTTTGCGGCAACACTGTTTTTGCGGCTGCACTGTTTGTGCAGCAGCGTTGTTTTTGAGGCAACACTGTTTTTGCGGCTGCACTGTTTGTGCAGCAGCGTTGTTTTTGAGGCAGCACTGTTTGTGCAGCAGCACTGTTTGTGCGGCCACACTGTATGTGCAGCAGTGTTGTTTTTGCGGCAACACTGTTTTTGCGGCTGCACTGTTTGTGCAGCAGCGTTGTTTTTGAGGCAGCACTGTTTGTGCAGCAGCACTGTTTGTGCAGCCGCACTGTTTGTGCGGCCACACTGTTTGTGCAGCAGTGTTGTTTTTGCGGCAGCACTGCTTGTGCAGCAGCACTGTTTGTGCAGCAGCGTTGTTTTTGCGGCAGCACTGTTTTTGCGGCAGCACTGTTTTTGCAGCGGCATTGTATTTGCGGCAACACTGTTGTTGCGGCGGCACTGTTTGTGCAGCAGTGTTGTTTTTGCGGCAACACTGTTGTTGCGGCAGCACTGTTTGTGCAGCAGCGCTGTTTTTGCGGCAACACTGTTTTTGCGACAGCGTTGTTTTTGCGGCAACACTGTTTTTGTGGCAGCACTGTTTGTGCAGCGGCGTTGTTTTTGCGGCAACACTGTTTTTGCGGCGGCACTGTTTGTGCAGTGGTGTTGTTTTTGCGGCAGCGCTGTTTTTGCGGCAGTGTTGTTTGTGCAGCAATGCTGTTTTTGCGGCAGCACTGTTTTGCGGCAACACTGTTTGTGCAGCAGTGTTGTTTTTGCGGCAACACTGTTTTTTTTTGTGGCAGCACTGTTTCTGCAGCAGTTTTGTTTTTGCGGCAATGTTGTTTTTGTGGCAACACTGTTTTTGGGGCCGCACTGTTTGTGCAGCGGTGTTGTTTTTGCGACAACACTGTTTTTGCAGCAGTGCTAGTCTTGCCTCTGTGTGTGGCAGCACTGTTTGTGCGTTTGCTGTAATGTTTGACTACGTACTTCTACCTCAGGCTCCTACATGCCGGGTGCCAAGATTATTATAATGTGTCCATTACGTGTAAGATTATTACACGTAAGCAATAACAATCTTACACCATGTGCTTATGGGTGTCATTAGGTTGTCCATTACGTGTCCATAATAATGTTTGACTACGTACTTCTACTTCAGGCTCCTACATGCCGGGTGCCAAGATTATTATAATGTGTCCATTACGTGTAAGATTATTACACGTAAGCAATAACAATCTTACACCATGTGCTTATGGGTGTCATTAGGTTGTCCATTACGTGTCCATAATAATGTTTGACTACGTACTTCTACCTCAGGCTCCTACATGCTGGGTGCCAAGACTGCAGTTGCTATCTCGTGCTTATGAATGCGGCTGGCCAGTATTGTATAGATATGACTGGCTAGTATATATAAATCAGGCTTGCCAGTATATATAAAATTGGCTGGCCAGTGCAATAAATATGGCTGACCAGCGTATACAAATATGGCTGGCCAGTGTTTATAAATATGGCTGACCAGCGCATTAAAATATGGCTGACCAGCGTATATAAATATGGCTTGCCAGTATATATGAATTTGGCTGGCCAGTGCAATAAATATGGCTGGCTAGTGTATATAAATATGGCTGGCTAGTGTATATAAATATGGCTTGCCAGTGTTTATAAATATGGCTTGCCAGCGCAATAAATATGGCTGACCAGCGCATATAAATATGGCTGGCCAGTGCAATAAATATGGCTGACCAGCGCATTAAAACATGGCTGGCCATTTTTTTATAAATACGGCTGACCAGCGTATATAAACATGGCTGGCCAGTGTTTATAAATATGGCTAACCAGCGCATTAAAATTTGGCTGGCCAGTGTTTATAAATATGGCTGACCAGCGCATTAAAATGTGGCTGGCCAGTATTTATAAAAATGGCTGACCAGCGCATTAAACAAAAGCCTGGCCAGTGTTTATAAATATGGCTGGCCAGTGTTGTACAAGTGTAACTTAAATTTGGCCAGTTGCTACCTGGTGCTTAGTAGCGTGATTTGCTTATTAGTGTAAACTATGACTGGTTAATTGCTGCCTGGTGCTTAGTAGTGTGATTTGCTTATTAGTGTTATCTATGGCTGGCCATTTGCTGCCTGGTGCTTAGAAGTGTGATTTGCTTAGTAATGTAAACTATGTCTGGCCAGTTGCTGCCTGGTGCTTATTAGTGTAAACTATGGCTGGCCATTTGCTGCCTGGTGCTTAGTAGTGTGATTTGCTTAGTAATGTAAACTATGTCTGGCCAGTTGCTACAATGGTTACAATGGTTACAATGGGGGGTGACCTTCAGCCAGATTGTTTGGCCGATCGGCTGCCGACTGGTTCTTACAAGTATGGCGACCATTGTTGTATAAGTGTGTACGACACGGAGTGCTTTGAGTTTTCCTGCTAACATTCTGCTTATTGTACACTGAATATACTCTGTGTGCTGAATATGCTCTGTGCACTGATTATACTCTGTGTACTGAATATACTCTATGTACTGAATATACCCTGTGTACTGAATATACTTTATGTACTGAATATGCTCTGTGTACTGAATATACTCTGTGTACTGTATATACTCTGTGTACTGTATACTAATGAGTTCAGTGTGAAACACCTGGACTCAGGTTCTTGAAGTGTAGCATAAAGTGCGATGATCTCACTTTCTGGTTTTCTCAGGTTTCTGCTTCTCTTCTCCAATCTTTTAATTCCTTGGAGAACACAACTCACTCTTTAGCATACTTCCCCCCTCCCTCACCTCTTTTCTATATTTTAGTCTTTTAGTTTCCTCCCGTTTCTCCGGTTTCTCTGAGTTGTTGTGATCTCCTTGGTAAAAATGTCAGAGCCCTATGCATCTCACGTTGCAAGCGGAATATAACACTCTGTGTACTGAATATACTCTGTATACTGTGTATACTCTGTGTACTGAATATACTCTGTGTACTGTATATACTCTGTGTATACTCTTTATGCTGTGTATTCTGTTTGTGTGCATGTGTACGTGTATGGGTATGGGTGTTAACATGCAATTCTGGCCCAACCTACTAGTATGGTAACAAAATTCATTTTCGTTTCCGCTGCCTTCCAGTGAACATGCACACCACTTGCTTGGTGCTTCTATGTGAACATGCAGGTCCCACGTCTGTGCTGCCCGCAGGCACGATGACTTTGATTATGTGCACGCCCATCCAGTACCCCCACAATACACGCTTCACTGATATGTGACATGTGTGAACATGCAGGTCCCAGGTCTGTGCTGCCCGCAGGCACGATGGCTTCGATTATGTGCACGCCCATCCAATACCCCCACTATACATGCTTCACTGATATGTAGGGATGTCCAGAACCATATATACGGTGTACATACGGTATTTTTGGCTTGGAAATCACCAAATATACGGTGTATAAATACGTATATGGTTCCGGCCAACCCTACTGATGGTTCTGGCCAACCGTACTGATATGTGACATGTGTGAACATGCAGGTCCCAGGTCCCTGCCCGCAGACATGATGGCTTCAGTTATGTGCACGCCCATCCAGTACCCCCACTAAACACGCTTCACTGATATGTGATATGTGTGAACATGCAGATCCCAGGTCCCTGCTGCCCGCAGGCACGACGGCTTGGATTATGTGCACGCCCATCCAATACCCTCACTACACATGCTTCACTGATATGTGACATGTGTGAACATGCAGGTCTCAGGTCCCTGCCGTCCTGCTAGGTGCAGCTGCTGCTAAAGCTGACGCTGGCGCTAAGGCAGCAGCCGCTGCCGATGCAGATAGTACTGACACCAAGTCAGCAGGAGCAAATGACACAGCAGCAGCAGCAGCAGCAGCAGCAGGCGCCACGGCAGGAGAAGGAGACACAGAATTGGGCGCAGCAGCAGCAGCAGCAGCAGCAGGCGCTACAGCAGGAGAAAGGGACACAGAATCGGGGGCTGCAGCAGCAGCAGCAGCAGCAGCAGGCGCTACAGCAGCAGGCGGCACAGCAGGAGAAAGGAACACAGAATCGGGCGCTGCAGCAGCAGCAGCAGCAGCAGCAGCAGGAGCAGGAGCGGCAGGCGCCACAGCAGCAGGCGCCACAGCAGCAGGCGCCACAGCAGGAGAAAGGAACACAGAATCGGGCGCTGCAGCAGCAGCAGCAGCAGCAGCAGCAGCAGCAGGCGCCACAGCAGCAGGCGCCACAGCAGGAGAAAGGAACACAGAATCGGGCGCTGCAGCAGCAGCAGCAGCAGCAGCAGGTGGTCGGGCAGCAGGTGCACCAGAAAGCGCTGACGCTCTAGCTGCTTCTGTTGAGTCTGCTGATGATGATGCAGCAGCCGCCACTGCTGGTGTTGTAGGTATTGCCACTGCGGATGCAGATGCTGCTGGCGATGGACTTTGCACTATTGGTGGAGGAGAATCCAACGGTCTGAGAGATGCTGCTGGATCTGCCGCTGCTGTTGGATGTGTTAGCGGTGGTGATGCTTCTGGAGGTGTGGATGGCCTGGTAGCTGGCACTCAGCAAGGTGGTCAGAAAAAGGTCCAGGCAGAGGAGGTTCAAGGGAGTGTTGAGCAGCACGCACAAGAGCAGCAGCAGCGGAAGATTGGCAAAGAGAATCAGCAGGGCGGGGAGGGCAAGCAGCCTGTGGAGGTTGATGGAACGGCCAAGGCTGCTGAAGATGATGGCAAGGAGGAAGAGGGAAAAGAAAGGGGGTGTGTGGGGGGAAGCAAAGCAGCCATGGATGCGTTGCTGGCACAGCTACCAAACTGTATCAGGTGGGATGGCTGTGAAAATTTTGTTTGGTTTTTAATGTGCTGGTGTGCTGAAAGGAAAGAAAGCAGCCACGGATGCGTTGCTGGCACAGCTACCAAACTGTATCAGGTGGGATGGCTGTGGAATTTTTGTTTGGTTTCAAATGTGCTGGTGTGCTGAAAGGAAAGAAAGCAGCCACGGATACGTTGCTGGCACAGCTGCCAATCTACATCAGGTGGGATGGTTGTGGATGGTCTGTCTGTGTATGAATCTGTTGGTGTGCTTATAAGGGGGAAAGGAGCCATGGATGCGTTGCTGGCACAGCTGCCAATCCACATCAGGTGGGACAACTGTGAAAACTTTGTTTGGTTTTAAATGTGCTGGTGTGCTGAAGAGGGGGAAAGGAGCCACGGATGCGTTGCTGGCACAGCTGCCAAACTGCATCAGGTGGGATGGCTATGGATGGTCTGTCTGTGTATGAATGTGTTGGTGTGCTGAAAGGGGGGAAAGGAGCCATGGATGTGTTGCTGGCACAGCTACCAAACTGCATCAGGTGGGATGGCCGTGGATGGTCTGTCTGTGTATGAATCTGTTGTTGTGCTTATAAGGGGGAAAGGAGCCATGGATGCGTTGCTGGCACAGCTGCCAATCCACATCAGGTGGGACAACTGTGAAAATTTTGTTTGGTTTTAAATGTGCTGGTGTGCTGAAGAGGGGGAAAGGAGCCACGGATGCGTTGCTGGCACAGCTGCCAAACTGCATCAGGTGGGATGGCTATGGATGGTCTGTCTGTGTATGAATGTGTTGGTGTGCTGAAAGGGGGGAAAGGAGCCATGGATGTGTTGCTGGCACAGCTACCAAGCTGCATCAGGTGGGATGGCCGTGGATGGTCTGTCTGTGTATGAATCTGTTGGTGTGCTTATAAGGGGGAAAGAAGCCACGGATGGGTTGCTGGCACAGCTACCAAACTGCATCAGGTGGGATGGCTATGGATGGTCTGTATGTGTATGAATGTGTTGGTGTGCTTATAAGGGGGAAAGGAGCCATGGATGTGTTGCTGGCACAGCTACCAATCTGCATCAGGTGGGATGGCTGTGGATGGTCTGTCTGTGTATGAATCTGTTGGTGTGCTTATAAGGGGGAAAGGAGCCACGGATGCGTTTCTGGCACAGCTACCAAACTGCATCAGGTGGGATGGCCGTGGATGGTCTGTCTGTGTATGAATCTGTTGGTGTGCTTATAAAGGGGAAAGGAGCCACGGATGCGTTTCTGGCACAGCTACCAAACTGCATCAGGTGGGATGGCTGTGGATGATCTGTCTGTGTATGATCTGTCTGTATGAATCTGGTTGTGTATGATCTGTCTGTGTATGAATGTGTTGGTGTGCTGGTGTGCAGCATGGGTGTGCTGCTGGGACAGCTGAAAAGCACACCTAAAACATACACTTGAAACACAGCACTGAAATGCACGTTCGACACAAAATACTGCAGAATCACTTAAAAATGAAAGACCTCTACAGCACAAAACACGGCAATAAAAAACACCGGACTACAACACACCGCACTGTACTACGCTACAGCACAACAGCACAGCAGCTATTTGCTAAGATGCTTCCTAAGATGCAGTTCTTGACATGTGCCACAGTACAAGAAGGCTGCAGGTCTCAGCATTCCAACTTCTTCTGTAAGCACAGTGAGTGTGCTATTTTGTAAAGAAGGAGGCATTGATGTGTGGCATGGACAGCCTTTTTTGTACATACACATGCGTGTGCTTGTTTGAAAAGAAGGAGTCGTTGATGTGCTGCATGGATAGCCTTACGTGTATGTACACATGCGTGTGCTTGTTTGTAAAGAAGGAGTCGTTGATGTGTGGCAAGGGCAGGCTTACTCATACGTACACAGGTGTGTGCTTGTCTGTAAAGAAGGAGTCGTTGATGTGTTGCGTGGACAGCCTTACTCATATGTACACATGTGTGTTCTTGTTTGAAAAGAAGGAGTCGTTGATGTGTTGCGTAGACAGCCTTACTCATACATACACATGCAATCACAAGTTCACATGCGCATACACACACACACAGCTACAAACACACACACACATGGTCACAAGCACACACATACATGTGCACACGCATGCACACACACACATACACACACATACTGTATGTGACATACACATGCACACACACATATTTCCTTGAAGTGCCGTACTCGCAGACTCAATTGCAGTGGGCCGTTTTTTGCAGGGGGGACCGGCAGAGGAGGACGCAAGTGACTCACTCACACACATACACACATACACACACACATACAAACACACACACACACACATGCGCACACACATTTCCTTCCAGTGCCGACCTCGTAGGCTCATTGCAGTGGGCTTTTTTTGTGCTGGAGGGACCGGCAAAGGAGCACGCAAGTGACTCACTCACACACACACACACATACACACACACATTTCCTTCCAGTGCCGACCTCGCGGACTCCATCGCTGTGGGCTTCTTCTTTGCGGGTGGGGGCGGCAAAGGAGCACGCAAGCGACTTATACGCGCACTCAGTGACGTGCCAAGGCTGGCAGGCTTGGGGGCTCTTGTGCCGTACCTTGCGCGCGTGTCAGCAGTGGTGGCACAGGTGAGGGTGTTAGTGGTAATATGATGATATAACGCAGGCTGTATGAGCTGTGCTGTATGAGCTGTGCTGTAAGAGCTGCAGCGTAAAAAAAGGCTGCAAATGTGGCACAGGTGAGGGTGTTTGTGGTATTATTATAAAATATAACGCAGGCTGTATGAGCTGTGCTGTATGAGCTGTGCTGTAAGAGCTGCAGCGTAAAAAAAGGGCTGCAATTGTGACACAGTTGAGGGTGTATGTGGTAATATGATGACATAACGCAGGCTGTATGAGCTGTGCTGTAAGAGCTGTGCTGTAAGAGCTGCAGCGTGAAAAAGGCTGCAATTGTGGCACAGGTGAGGGTGTTTGTGGGAATATGATGATATAACGCAGGCTGTATGAGCTGTGCTGTAAGAGCTGCAGCGTAAAAAAAGGCTGCAATTGTGACACAGGTGAGGGTGTTTGTGGGAATATGATGATATGACGCAGGCTGTATGAGCTGTGCTGTATGAGCTGTGCTGTAAGAGCTGCAGCGTAAAAAAAGGGCTGCAATTGTGACACAGGTGAGGGTGTTTTAGGTAATATGATGACATAACGCAGGCTGTATGATCTGTGCTGTAAGAGCTGCAGCGTGAAAAAGGCTGCAATCGTGGCACAGGTGAGGGTGTTTTAGGTAATATGATGATATACCGCAGGATGTGTTAGTGTTGTAAAAGGTTCGCCGTGAAAAAGGCAGCAGTCAGGACACACTTTAGGGTACCTGTGATGATGTGATATTCGATTCTGATGTGATAAAAAATATGATAATCAACACAAGCTGTGCAAATGCCGTTAGGGATGCAGCGTGACTGCTACAATGTGTGTGACATGTGGCAGCATTTGTGGCACAGGTAACAGTGTGATTAAATAATGATCTAAAGCACACTGCATGAATGCCGCAAGCAATGCAGAGTAAAACAGGACATAAGGAGCAACCACCAGACACATTCTATTAAGGATGTGTCGTATTGTCATCTGGGGCATTCATTACGGTAACATACGCGTTGAATACAACATACGCGTTGTTTTTATTGTACTTTTCAGCATCGTCAATATTTGCAACCTTATGATATGGCCCCAATCGCTTAACACGGTAACTTACACGTTGAATGCATTACGGCGTAGCACATGACTTCGCCGTTCGACATGTCCCTGATTTCAATATTTTCTTTTAGGAACTTGAGGACACCTCACGCCAATATGTGGCGTGACTTTGATCAGCGTATTACGTCATGCAAAGATGAGATCTTGTAGGAATTAAAATGCATCTCACGCCATTCTGCAGTGTGACTTTTATCAATGTAACACATGCAAGAATGGTGCACTATGGACTGTTTTGAATGGATGGATGGATGGATGGATGGATGGATGGATGGATGGATGGATGGATGGATGGATGGATGGATGGATGGATGGAAGCAAGAGTACGTGTATTCCATGCTACTTAGCTTTCGGGCACAGGCTACATCTTTCTTTGCAATTACTTTGCACCTAGAATAATGAGCATAGGGGGAGTTGTACGCGTACCTTGCGTCCGTGGTCGCATTTATAGCACGAGTAAGTCTCATTTCATGCTTTATTTAAGCAGAACTTGACGTCCCTGCTGCTGCAACTCATTAGTGTCGGTCCCTTAATCATGCTGTGTCATCACTACCAGCGTCAGTCTCTTAATCAGGCTGTGTCATCACTACCAGCAGAGTCTTTTGTTCTCTTTTCATAACGTAACGTCAATGGGTGTTTCTGGGTTCACTAGCAGCAGCAAGCGGCTAGCTCAAAGGAGTTTTCTCCGCATCCCACTCACACCAGAAATCTACTGAGTACTCTGCAGCTCAAAAAATACTCAAATTCTTGGAGGCGATTGTAACCAAATGTCAGTTGGGACTGTCTTGGCACAGCTTGCGCTGTGCAGCAAATCTTTCTGTGCTTGGTTGTGGCCGCATTTTTAACACCCCTCCTGCATTTTAAGAAATCGAGCCAGAATAGAAATGGAACACATTGAGACGTTTCTACACACACACACACACACACACTTATCAGGTGTTCCCGGATGTTGCGGCGGGAGTGGTTACTAGTTTAGAGGAGGAGTTTGCCTTCCTGCTCACCAGGAAGGATGCAGCGTCAGCAACTCTAGAAGCCCGTGTGCGGGTAAGTGGCTTGCGGGAAGCGTTAGCGACTCTAGAAGCGACTCTAAAAGCGTGTGCTGGGGAAGGTAGCTTGCAGGTAGCGTTAGCGACTCTAGAAGCGACTCTAGAAGCGTGTGCTGGGGTAGGTAGCTTGCGGGTTGCGTCCGCGACTCTAGAAGCGACTCAAGAAGCGACTCTAGAAGCCCGTTTGCGGGTAAGTAGCTTGCGGATAAAGTAGCTTGAAATGCAAAGCCATTCTTGGGCTGGCCACATCTACCATGCATCACACATCTAGGGTTGGCCAGAGTCGTATATACACCGTATATTTGGTGATTTCCCCGCCAAAAACTCCGTATACACACGGTATATTTGGTGATTTCCCTGCCAAAAACTCCGTATATGCACCGTATATTTGGTGATTCCCTGCCAAAATCCCGTATGCACCAAATATGTATGGTTCTGGCCAACCCTACGCATGTATAACGTGGGTATGTTGTGGGGGCTGTGTAGGCCTTTAATCCCACTTGCATTTGCCACACAATTGCAATGTATGCTATGACCATGGGCTGTGATGTGTGTTTGGGCTGTGTTTGTGTGTGTGTGTGTGTGTGTGTGTGTGTGTGTGTGTGTGTGTGTGTGTGTGTGTGTGTGTGTGTGTGTGTGTGTGTGTGTGCGCGCGCGTCTCTGTACGGAATGCCTGACTGATGAAGCTGGCCCTAAAGATTGTAATGTGTGTTTTATACTTGACGATTGACAAGTGCTTCAATTGTCAACTGCATCTGTTTCTGGATTATAAAGGTTGACAAATGTCTTGACCCTGACGTGTGATTTATAATCATCACAATGTGAAGCGTGATGTTTATATTCATTACGATGTGAAGCGTGATGTATATATTCATTACGATGTGAAGCGTGATGTATATATTCATTACGATGCGTGGCTCTGCTGAGGCTGCCTACTATAAGCAGGCCCTCCAGGGCATGATATTTTGCAGTGGTGTACCTAGGTCCTGCAAGGTTCTGATTTGCAGGATAGGGTGCGGGATCGGAAGTTGAAAAAAAAATGGAAGTTGCTTACGCACAAGGGCCTTAGCAGGTATCGTAGGCCACAGCAACCTGTATGATCAAAGCTCCCCAATGCTCCACGAAAGCCTTATTCTCTGCAAGCCTCGTGAAGGTTGCATGTGCTGAGTCCCTGCAAGTTTGGCATTCAGATGGTGAAACGTGTGCAGTCCTGCTTGCCTGCACCAGTCCATGCAGGGCTTGTAACACACACACACACACACGCACACGCACACACACACACAAACACACACACACAAACACACACACACACACGCACGCACGCACACACACATACACACGAACACACACACATACACACACATACACACATACACACACACCAAGGATGTGTTTCAAGAAGTGATGCTCAAGGTCTTTTGCAGGAGAGCAATCTGACAGATCAAATTTGTGCAGCGCTGCTTATCTAGACAAGAGCATACGTTGCAGGACTGCTGTGTACAATGCTGTTTTGGCTGAGGCCTTGCAGGGCTTCCTGGACCAGACTGTGTGTGGATTAAATTGTGTGTGTGGTTGTGTGTGTGTGTGTGTGCGTGTGTGTGTGTGTAAGTGTGTGTGTGTGTGGTTGTGTGTGTGTGGTTGTGTGTGTTTGTGTGTGCTTCTTCTCTCCCGCAGAGCAGCAGACCTTGCAGAATGCATGTATACCACTGTAATATGTCACGCCCTGGAGGGCCTGCTTCAAGTAGACAGGCTCAGCAAAGCCACACATTGTGATTATTTTATACATATACATATATACACCATGACAGCCTCAGCAAAGCCACACATTGTGATTAATATATACACATATATACACATATACACCATGACAGCCTCAGCAAAGCCACACATTGTAATTAATATATACACATATATACATATATACACCATGACAGCCTCAGCAAAGCCACACATTGTGATTAATATATATATATATATATCATGTGTGTCTCTCTCTCTCTATATATATATACACACCATGATAAGGCATAAGTTGCCAAAGCAACAGGTTTAGGGTCTGAGTGTGCGTTCTAACGCAGCTTCTGTAATTGAGATGCGTTCGAACACTGCTACTTAATTGTAGGGTTGGCCAGAACCCTATATATGCACCGTACATGACCGTGCATTTGGTGGTTTCCCTGCCAATTACACCGTATATACACCGTTTATATAGGGTTCTGGCCAACCCTTTTTATTTGCGAGAGGCAACTACAAACGATGGCCAAGGCAGGCATTGTATGTTTGTTTTAAATGTGTCTCAGAAAATCTCATCTGTTTTAAGTATGTCTCAGCCAATCTTATCTGTCATGAGTATGTCTCAGACAAATCTTATCTGAGGCGACTACAAAGCAATGGCCAAGGCAGACACACTCGTCTGTTGTTGCGACTAGTCTGAGTGTGCGGTCCAACGCAGCTTCTGCAATTGAGATGTGTTCAAACACTGCGACTTATTTGCAAGAGGTGACTACAAAGCAATGGACAAGGCAGACACACTCATCTGTTGTGCGACTAGTCTGAGTGTGCGGTCTAACGCAGCTTCTGCAATTGAGATGTGTCCAAACACTGCTACTTATTTGCAAGAGGTGACTCCAAAGTAATGGCCAAGGCAGACGCACTCGTCTGCTGTGCGACTAGTCTGAGTGTGCAGTCTAATGCAGCTTCTGCAATTGAAATGTGTCCAAACACTGCGACTTATCTGCAAGAGGTGACTACAAAGCGATGGCCAAGGCAGACGCATGTTGTTCGCCAGCACAACACTGTTTGCCCCCCCAAAATCAAGATCACACACACACACATACACACACACACACAAACACACACACACGTACACACACACGTACACACACACAAACACACACACACACACACATACATACATACATACACACACATTTACTCCCACACATACATACATACATACATACACAGGTGGTGCGTTACTTGGGCGAGCTATGCAAGTTTCGACTGTATCCAGCTGGCGCGCTGATGGGTTGCTTGAAGGTAGGCGAGACTGTTTGTGTAGGGCTGTCCAGAATCACAAATACATATACATGTACATATACATGTATGTTTATTTTTACGGTGTATTTGGGCTATGTGTAGGGGGAAATTACCACATGTCAATGTGTGTACGGGGCGTGATGATCTAACATCATTCACTTTCAATGTGTGTACAAAGCGTGATGTCTAGCATTGTTCACTTTCAATGTGTGTATAAAGCGTTATTATCTAACATCGTTCACGTTCAATGTGTGTACAAAGCGTGATGATCTAACATCATTCACTTTCAATGTGTGTATAAAGCGTGATGATCTAACATCATTCACTTTCAATGTGTGTATAAAGCGTGATGATCTAACATCGTTCACTTTCAATGTGTGTATAAAGCATGATGATCTAACACCATTCACTTTCAATGTGTGTATAAAGCGTTATGATCTCACATCGTTCACTTTCAATGTGTGTATAAAGCGTTATGATCTAACATCGTTCACTTTCAATGTGTGTATAAAGCGTTATGATCTAACACCATTCACTTTCAATGTGTGTACAGGGCGTGATGATCTCACACCATTCGCTTTCAATGTGTGTACAAAGCGTTATGTCTAGCATCGTTCACTTTCAATGTGTGTACAGGGCGTGATGATCTCACATCATTCACTTTCAATGTGTGTATAAAGCGTTATGATCTAGTCGTCTGTTCCAGACCTGATGACTGCACCTGCCTCATCCTGGCGTTTTAAACAAAAACCAAAAAACTATGCAGGCAGTGAAAACCACTCCCCACAATTGTTAAGGAGAAGGAGATCCTTTCTTGCTCCCTGCTTAATGTCAACACATTGAGTGGCTACTTTCTTTCACCCAATTGAATGGCTACTTCCTACCCACCCATTGAATGGCTACCCAATTGAATGGCTACTTCCTTTCACCCAATTGAATGGCTACTTCCTTTCACCCAAGTAATCACCAACTTATTACGTGCAAGTTATCACCAACTATGATAATGCGCAGGATCTAATAGAAAAGCTCTCTGGCGCCAGCTAGTAGAAAAGCTAAAGCTAATAGAAAAGCTCTCTGGAGTCAGCCCTGAATGCGGCAACCCTCTCCTTCTCTCCTTGCTCTGATGTTTTCAGCCAAATCACTGCCGGCGTTGGGTCTAATGTATAATTTGCTTCGCCAGACCTGGTTGCACCTTGGTTTTCCTTTTTTTTTTGTGTGCTCTGCAAATTCTAAACATTTAGAAATTGATTCACTTCCATCTGCTCTGCAGGGTCTAGAGGACTTTTAGGACATTTAGACATTGATTCACCATCACCTGCTCTGCAGGGTCTAGTGGAATTTTTTGTGTCCGAAATTATCCACTTTCATCTGCTCTGCAGGTTCTAATGTCCTTTCAAACAATTTAGACATTGGTCATTGCTACCTGAAGACATACAGAAACTCTCAACTGTCAACCAACAAACTGCTCTGTCACACGATTCGTCGCTGCCACTGACTGAACGTGACAACATTGATCACTGTCACCTGCTTGGCAGGGTCTAATGGACGAGTTTTCTGGTCCTAACGTGGACGCTGCAGCAGCATTGGTGGAGTGCGCTGGACGGTACCTGCGGCGTAGCCCTGAGAGCCGCGTACGAGCAGAGAACCTGATGGAGGTACGCCTACATTCACGCCGCGATGTTTGTGCAGATGCAGTGCATTCGCGCATAACACACACAAAAAATAAGAAACTGTTGGAGGCGTACCTCCATTCACGCCGTGATTTTTGTGCAGATGCAGTGCATTCGCGCATAACAAGCACAAAAAAATTAGAAACTGATGGAGGTGCGCCTACATTCACGCCGCAATGTTTGTGCAAATGCAGTGCATTCGCGCATAACAAACACAAAATTATATAAACTGATGGAGGTGCGCCTACATTCACGCCACGATGTATGTGCAGATGCAGTGCATTTGCGCATAACACACACACAAAAATTAGAAACTGATGGAGGTGCGCCTACATTCACGCCACAATTCATTTGTGCATGCCATTGCAAATACCTGCAAGACGTAGGATTAATGACCTGATCAGGTGCACTTCCATTCACTTTCCACTTCACATTTTTTGTGTGTGCCAGCGCATACCTGGAACGCATGTGTAGCAGAGAATATGATCAGGTGCATTTCTATTCACTTTCTTCTTCACATTTTTTCGCATGCCAGCGCATATACCTGAAAAGCATGGGGCAGATGATCTGTTATACGAATAAAAATAACAGCAGAACCTGATGGAGGCATGCCACCATTCATGGCGCTCCTTTGTGGCTCAATTTACATTACCTGTATCCTGTATGCGCTAGTGCGTAAGTATGTGTGCGTGCATATGTGTGTTTGTGAGTGTGTATGGTTTCTGAGTGTGTATGGTTTGTGAGTGTGTATGGTTTGTGAGTGTGTATGGTTTGTGAGTGTGTATGGTTTGTGAGTTTGTATGGTTTTTGAGTGTGTATGGTCTGTGAGTGTGTATGGTGTGTATTGTTTGTGAGTGTGTATGGTTTGTGCGTTTGTATCGTTTGTGAGTGTGTATGGTTTGTGAGTGTGTATGGTGTGTATCGTTTGTGAGTGTGTATGGTTCGTGAGTGTGTAGGTGTGCATCGTTTGTGAGTGTGCATGGTGTGTATCGTTTGTGAGTGGTTCAAGTGTATGTGTGTGCATGAAAGGTGTGCAAGCCCATGGCAGATACCAATTTCAGATGGTAGACGCATGGAGAAAGTACACACACTGAGAGGCGATGCATTATTCATCTAGGGGACCTTGCTCTGCCTGTAGCTGAAACACAACGTTTTGCTGCATCGCTCGGTCTACAGCACCAGTTAACGCTTGCATTTTAAATCCCCTTGTCACGGTCTACAGCACCAGCTAACGCTTGCGTTTTGAATCCCCTTGTCACAGTCTACAGCACCAGTCAACGCTTGCATTTCGAATCCCTTTGTCACGGTCTACAGCACCAGTTAACGCTTGCATTTTCAATACCCTTGCTGTGTTCCCTTCCACTGTCAGTGGATACTTGCAAGGCAAGACAGGAAGCAACAGATGAAGAAAAGTTGTAGAACATCCAGTTGAAATATATAGTCGAGGGGATAAATAGTCGTCATCTCTTTTATGTACACCTTGCAGCTGTCTACCGCGTGCCTCGCCGCTTCCCTTCCAATGGGCTTGC
>Ga0307974_1001189_pt1:15000-17618 | contig 17618 bp, 21 predicted proteins | sample OrgLakmetagen784_FD_201812 | JGI IMG/M metagenome (GOLD analysis project Ga0307974, IMG submission 201812) | Saline water microbial communities from Organic Lake, Antarctica - #784 | ecosystem: Environmental > Aquatic > Non-marine Saline and Alkaline > Saline | place: Antarctica... | reverse complement strand
CTCGCCAGCTCAAGCATAGTGAATTCTTTGGGGTTGCCCACGTTGAAGGGCCCTATCTGGTCACCTTCCATTACCGCCACCATCCCAGAAACCAGGTCAGAGATGTACTGCGTGCGTGTTGTGGGTTAAAGCGTAATAAGTTGTGCTGGTCTGCGTGCTTGTTGTGGGTGCTCGCGTATGAGGTTGTGCTGATGAGCTTGGTTTGGAATGAAAGAGCCACTCACAGGTGGTAATTTATTTTGAGCCACCTTGCTAAAATTGAATGCACCAGCAGAGCTGAGCGTGCACAGCACATGCCATGGTTGCCCTGTTCCTTTCTCAAGCAGCAGCGATGCTGCACAGCACTCTACAGCTGTTCGGTAAAGAGCTATTCACGTTCACACTGTACCCTGTGTCCACCCCCACAATGTTGCACAAGGCGCGCACCTGGAAGGAGCGTGTTTGCTGGCCATCGCCATAGACTGTGAGCGGATTGCCTTGCAAGGCCTGCAGGAGTTATTGTGCATGCATGCGTGTGTCTGTGTGTGTGCGTCTGTTTGCGTGTGCGGGTATGTATGTTAGTGTGTGTACGTGTGTGGCTTGCCTTGCAAGGCCTGCAGGAGTAGTTGTGAATGCCAGGGTTGTTCGGTTCGATGTTATGGGAGCAAAGGTTTAATAAAGTCATTGAAAGTTCGAGACCCTCAAACTGTTCGAGCAGTTTGATGTGCAAATTCAAAATGGAGATTTTGCTGGTTCCTGTGGCCAAAATATGCTTGAATTGTCTTAAATACATATAATATATTATAATTTATCAGTACACACAAAACAGAGCGTTTGACGGCCATCCAAGGCTTTTTCCTGCATTTTGACTACAAATTTGGACCCAAAATTTCGAAAAAGGGCATAAAATTCGACGAATTTTTTATAGCTCTCAAACGGCATTTATAGGGTTCGTTAAAATGCGTGAAAGTTCGCGAACCCAAACTTTGGACCGAACCCCTGGTGAATACATGTGTGTGTATGTGTGTGTATGTCTGTTTGCGTGTGCGGGTATGTATGTAAATGTGTGTACGTACGTGTTTGTGTGTGCCCATATGTGCGCAAATTCCAATAGGCTACCCTTCCAGAGGCCCAGAGAGCACAGACGTTTGTGTACTTGCACGTGCAATAAAACCACATGATTGATGGCCACACAGCCAGGTGTTATCATAATAGCAGGCACGATTTGTGCGTGCGAAACTCGTGTTTTCATGCCAAGATGATGTCTTAACTTCCGCAGCCTTATTCACTGCCTGTCCCTATGGTGACATACTATCTGCTGGCTCAACAGGCAGCTGGCTAAACAGCAGAAAGAGCTAACAAACACTATGAAATGTATAATCAGCCCTTCACACTGTCTGCTGGCTGATCAGGAGACAGGTCAACAAACGCTACGAAATGTGTAATGCAGGAGTGGCCCTTCGCACTGTCTGCTGGCTAAACAGCAGACAGTACGCTATCATGCTATCTGGTCCTTGCAGTTGTCAGAGGAAAGAATAAACACAAGAAAATGTGGCATGGCCATAACAACACACATATGGTGTTAGCATGGGATTTTCAGCAGAGAAATCTCCAAATGTACGGCCATATACGGTGTACATACACGGTTCTGGCCAGCCCCGAGCAAATTGCACGAACAAAGCCAGGAAGTGCACTCCTCATTTAGTCGGAAGTATGGTCGGAAGTGCGCGCCTCATATAGTCAGAAGCATTGTCATGCGCGTCTCATATAGGCAGTGCGCGCCTCATATAGTCGGAAGTGTAGTCGGAAGTGCGCGCCTCATACAGTCGGAAGAGCAGGGTACCAGCCATTAACCAAGCCCGAATTTCGGACACCAGACAACACCGAAGTGGTGGCGGTGGTGGCGGTGGTGGTAGGGGAAGCGGCGGCGAGAAAGGGCCGTAGGAATTGATGATGTGAAATGAATCGGCACTTGATAGCGAACATGCTTACTGCAGCAAATAGGAATCGCGTGGAAGCGTACGTGTTCCAACCATGCTGTCATCAAAGACCAGCAAAACGAGAGCTGTATGCGTAAAAAGATATAAAGATAAGTCACCAGTCGACCGTACGCTTAACGCTGTGATGAGATAGGACTCACTTGGGCGACAAAATTTGACACCACACGCCCATCATCTAGGGCCATGCGAGATAGGACTCACTTGGGCGACAAAATTGGACACCACACGCCCATCATCTAGGGCCATGCGAGGGCCGTAGGTGTTGAAGATGCGCACGATGCGCACGTCCATGCCATGCTCTCGATAGTAGTCCATGGTCAAAGTTTCGGCGATGCGTTTGCCTGCAGACGCAGTGTGCTTTGTTTTGTGCTGTGTGTATGTGTGTGTATGTGCGTGCTTGTTTCTATAACATTTCAGCTCAACTTCTGTGTTTGCATGAGGTGCACACAGACCGTCTGCTGTTTTATACGCAGAAAAAAGCAAGAGGGTCTATCACTCATACCTCATACCTCATACCATATAAAACACATGCGTGCATACCGTATACAAACAGACAAACAAGCACACGAATGTGAGCACACATTTCAGGGACCAGCTCACCCTCGTCATAGCATGAGCGCTCCCCAATGGGGTTAACGT
>Ga0307974_1001189_pt1:0-10000 | contig 17618 bp, 21 predicted proteins | sample OrgLakmetagen784_FD_201812 | JGI IMG/M metagenome (GOLD analysis project Ga0307974, IMG submission 201812) | Saline water microbial communities from Organic Lake, Antarctica - #784 | ecosystem: Environmental > Aquatic > Non-marine Saline and Alkaline > Saline | place: Antarctica: Organic... | reverse complement strand
TTCAAGTCAGGGGAAATTAAGGTCAAATTTGGCACCGGGTGAGTGTGTGTGTTTGTGTGTGTGAAGGGGGAGGGGTGAGGGAGGGCAGTGTGTATGTGTGTGGGTGGGTTTGGGTGTGCGTGCGTGCATGCTTGTGTGTGTATGTGTGTGTGTGTGTGCGTGCATGTCAGTATTAAAAACCGATGTCATGCACTTGCAGTGAGAAGAATGAGGTGGTGGTGAACGGAGAGCTGGTAGATGACCAGACCATCTGCGCAAAGACCCCCAACTACGAAATGTATGGTGAGTGTATGCATCTTCATGCCAGTCGCACAGATGCATTATTTTGTCTTTCAATTAAAACCCATGCACATTAAGGCCACGCGTTTCGACGTCCTGACAACTTGCGCAAGGGCAGGCCATTTTTTCTTTGCGCTCTAGAGTGCGCTGGTGTGCGCTGCATCTTATCTTGTCTCACCATCACCTGTGTGCACACGATAGTGTGATCTGACGCATTGTTTTTTCACACTGTCACCTGTGTGTGCACGATAGTATGATCTGACGCATTGTTTTTGTCACACTGTCACCTGTGTGTGCACAATAGAATGATCTGGTACATTGTTATTGTCACACTGTCACCTGTGTGTGCACGATAGTATGATCTGGCGCATTGTTTTTGTCACACTTTCACCTGTGTGTGCACGATAGTGTGATCTGACGCATTGTTTTTGTCACACTGTCACCTGTGTGTGCACGATGGCGTGATCTGGTTCTCAAAGCAGCAGCGCAAATCGCTCTGGCTGAGCTGCTGCCTTACACACGTGCATGCGTGGACTCCCTTGCTAAGGAGCACCACCTGTGTGCGCATGCGAGTGCCTGCTCCCATGATTGCTGCGCACGCGCCTAATTTTTACCAGAGTAAACAAACACACATGCTTGCATCCCCTCCCACAGGAGCGCTGGCTGTGGACATACGCGTGTCCATCAACGGAGAGGGCTGGACCGTGAACAAGATCAAGTTCAACTACTTTGCCAACACCGCTGCGCGCAACTGTATCGCATACGGGCCTGGCCTGCTGGCACAGAGCGTGTATGGAGTGGAGATGCCCTTCATCATCCAGGTGTGTGTATGTTCGTGTGTGTGTGCTTGTGTGTGTGCTTGTGTTTGTTTGTGTGTGTCGCTGTGTGTGTGCTTGCGTGTGTGTGCGTGTGTGTGTGCGTGGCCAAGAAGCTGACGTGAGAGGCTGAAGTGCATCACAGGCCTGGCCTGCAGCAGGGCATATTATTAGGGTTGGCCAAAACCATACATACATACATACGTATGTACGGTGCATATACGGTGTACATATACGGTTCTGGCCAACCCTATATGTTATGCCTTTTCATTTGTTTGTCTAGGTCACCTCAGCACTTGTAGCACTGACACATTCTCCTGGTGTTCCTGAGCAGTTCATTCTGCAGCCCTGTCTCAAGGTCAACGACGCACAAATCAAGAAGCGCACGCGCCAAGCTCGTTTTCCCCAAGGCCGTCCCCATCGAGTTGTGTGCAGACGTATCACACATCAAAGCGATTACACACATGTGTCAAGCAAAGACGTATCATTCCACCCCCCCCTCTCACTGAATATGTGTTATGCCAATGACGCACAAAACAACAGGCACACGCTCCACCATGTTTGACAAGGTCATCCATCTGCCACACCAAGCAGCGACACACACACATTCTTGAAGCCTCACTCCCCTTGCTTTTCCTTTTCCAAACAAACAGGCCAAACACACAAAACGAGAGGCGCATCACCCTACATTGCCAAGCAGAGACGTATCTTTGACCCCGTGTTTGACCCCTCCCTTTGCTTATCTGCCTCCAAACACACAACCAAAGACACGCAAAACGAGAGGCGCACCACCCTACCTTGCCTAGTAGATATGTATCCTTGTCTACATCCAAACACACAGGCCAAAGACACACAAAACGAGAGGCGCACCACTGGAGGGGACACGTTCTCTGTCAAGATCATTTCAGGGGACGGCCAGTGCGAGGGCATTGCTCGCGTAGTGGACCTCAACAACGGCACGTACCAGGTGCGTGTTATTTGTGTGTGCGTGCGTGCGTGTGTGTGTGTGTGTGAGAGAGTTTGTGTGTGTGTATGTGTGTAAATGAGCATTTGTGTGTGTGTGTGTACAAGTCCTCGTGTTTGCCCCTATATTTGGCCGCTACCCGGTGCTAATCGATCACAAAAAAATTATCGATCACACTCCTACCTACATTATTCACACGACATCCTGCTCAAAATGTGTGTATGTGTGACTGCAGGTATTCTATGCTGCCCCTACACCTGGCCCCTACCAGCTGCTGGTCAGTTACAACGAGCTGGGCACAACAGACTTTGTGCCCATCCGTGGCAGCCCCTTCAATGTGGTGTGCACGGACCCGTGGGTCAAGCACCGTGTCATGGGAAGGTGGGTCTCCTTTTGAGACGTGAGAAAATGAGAGCACCGTGTCATGGGAAGGTGGGCCTCCTTTTGAGACGTGCGAGGAAATGAAGTAGCCATGTTGCGCAATGCGAGGTGTTCTGTGAGATGTGTGAAGATGTGAGGTAGCCTTATGTGCATCCTACCACTCCAACCTCTCTCACAGTGCGCCCACACACCGCAAGGGCCTGACCGGGATGTGCATTCCCTGATTACTCTACATCGACTAGTCATGTTCCCTAATACCTCACCATCACTAGGGTTGGCCAGAACCATATATATACGGTGTATATACAATATTTTTGGCAGGGAAATCACCAATAATACGGTCATATACGGTATATATGTACGATTCTAGCCAACCCTGATCATCACAGGTACATGTTTTCTTACCCTTTACTATCCCCCTCTCACAGTGTGCCCGTACGCCGCAAGGGCCTGACCAGGATGTGCATTCCCTGATTCCTCTGCATCGACTAGTCATGTTCCCTAATACCTCATCATCACACACACGTACAAATTTTCTTACCCTTTGCTATCCCTCTTTCACAGTGTGCCCGCACGCCGCAAGGGCCTGACCATGTCCCCCATTGGCATCGAGCTCGTGGTTTACGGTGGAGACAAGTCTGGGGTGAACGTATGCAACACAGACAACGTGGACTGGAGGTGCGCGCGTATGCTGTGCCGTGTGTGTGCATGTGTGTGTGTGTTTAAATTGTACATGTGTTTCAGAATTGCATTATATCGTCATTAGGTACGCACGCACTCTGGAACACGCACGCACACGCATGCGCCTTATCCACCACCTCACACATACACTCGCACGAACACAAACACAACACACACACACATACACACACGTGCTCACTTGTACACACACAAGCACACACACACTCGCACAAACACAAGCACAACACACACACATATACACACATACACACAGGTGGCTCATGGTGACGCCCACCGGGGAGGCCCCCCCCGACCGCCACATGCACACGGCCACAGTGAATGGCGACTCTGTCATTATTTTTGGTGGAACCGCTCTGGCCAGCAATGCTGACCTCAACGACCTGTTCTACTTGCGCAAGGATGGTGACAGCTGGAGCTGGAGCCACCCCACTGGTGTGTGTGTGTGTGTGTGTGTGTGTGTGTGTGTGCGCGCCTGCGTGCGTGCGTGCGTGCGTGTGTGTGTGTGCCTGCGTGCGTGCGTGCGTGCGTGCGTGTGTGTGTGTGTGCATATGTGTGTGTGCTTGCACAACTATAAGTGACATTTGCCTGCACTTGGTAAATATCCTTTTGATCAAGCGTGTGTGCCTGTATAGGAGCGTGAAATTTGAAGCTGATCCAGTGTGTGCCTGTGTAAGGGTATGAGATGAGTTACAGTTAGGGTAAAGGGAGATTACTTTGCTCCCTAATTTACAAAAGCAAACCGCGATTGCTTTCATGCTTTCATGTACTGAGACTCACGCTCACTAAATAGGGTTCCCTGCTGTATACCCTCACGGGTCTACCTACATCAAGTGCAACACCCAGTGCTCTACACCCTCACGGTTCTTCATACATCAAACACATCACTCACTCCTCTACACCCTCACGGCTCTTCATACATCAAACACATCACTCACTCCTCTACACCCTCACGGCTCTTCATACATCAAACACATCACTCACTCTTCTACACCCTCACGGCTCTTCATACATCAAACACAACACTCACTGCTCTACACCCTCACGGCTCCTCATACATCAAACACAACACTCACTGCTCTACACCCTCACGGTTTTACATAAATCAAACACAACACTCACTGCTCTACACCCTCACCGCTCTGCATACATCAAACACAACACTCCCTGCTCTACACCCTCTCGTTTGATTACTCACTTACAGAGAGCAAACACAACACTCCCCGCTCTACACCCTCACCGCTCTGCATACATCAAACACAACACTCACTGCTCTACACCCTCACGGCTCTGCATACATCAAACACATGCTCTACACCCTCACGGCTCTGCATACATCAAACACAACACTCACTGCTCTACACCCTCATACTTGATCACCCACTTACAGAGAGCAAGCCATACATGCGCCACCCCCCGCCTGGCTCGATTGTTGAGGGCGCCCTTTACACACCACGTGAGGGGGCCACAGAAGAGGGAGGAGCAGAAGGTGCCGCAGGTGTGTGTGTGTGTGTGTGATGGTGTGATGGTGGCTCCTTACGGCAGTCTTTCTTGCAGGCAGTGTGTAGCCGCTGCCGGTGACCAGCTCTGCGTGCACAGCAACACAGGACTTGTAGGGCATTGCATATACAGCAGAATGGATGATTTTCATCGTGACTTTTTGCTTTGCGTGCCTTGGAAAGTTGCAACTTAAACGGGCCCTCTTGCAACATGCACATGCACACACACATGCTACAAAAACGCACACAACACAAGCACATACGCACACACACTCACACACACACACACACACACACACACCAACGACGAACGTGCGTGACCCATTCAGAGAACGGAGGGGAGGAAGCCCCAAAGCAACCTGCTGCTGAGGAGGGAGGGGAAGAGGGAGAGGGGCAAACCATCGAGCAGAGGCCACCCCATGAGCAGGTGTGTTCCTGTCAGTGTGTTTGTATGTGCGTGGGTTGGGTTTGTGTGTGTTTTGATTGTGTATATAAGATTGGAGCACGTGTTTACGCTGTGTGCGTGAATGTAAGCGTGAATCAGGTGACAGAAGTGACATTCACACAATAATGATTGAAGTTCATAACAGGCAGATATTGCGATCCACACCAAAACCCAGAACAGTTTTCATGCATATGGAGGCACACATACACACACGTGCACACACACACACTCTCACACGTGCACACACACACACACACACATATATATCATATATCGTTGAACGCGCACAGGAGCCCATGCCTACCAAGGATCGCTATGCACACGAACACACACACATACACACACTCACGCGCGCACACACACAGACGCGCATACACACACACATATCATTAACACGCACAGGAGCCCATGCCTATCAAGGATCGCTATGCACACACCGCCGTGGCCATTGACACCGACTTGTATATCTTGGGTGGAGAGAGCGGGGGCGACTTGCTGCGCGACTATGCGATGTGTGACATCAACGAGCCGCTGGTGAGTCTTCCTTCATGGGTGTGTGTATTGCTGTATGTGTGTGTGTGTGTGTGCTTACAAGCATGTGTACGTGCGTGCGTGTGTGCAAATTGTGTAGGCCATATTTGTATACATGCACCGTGTATTTAATGGTTACCCTGCCAAAAATACTGAGTACTGTAGGGTACCGTAACCAATCCAAGGTTTGAATAAACCAATTAATAAGCCCCAATGCGAGCAATGCAAGGGGGGCAACACATGATTAACAAACACAATGCGAGCCTTCTGGCCCTATGAGCTGCACCAACATGCGTATGCACGCACGTGTGCGCATGTGTACGTGCATGCGCGTACGTCCGTGTGTGTGTGTGTGTGTTTGTGTGTGTGCGTGTGTGTGTGTGAGCGTGCGTGCGTACGCGTACGTGTGAGCGTGCGTTGTGTACGTGCGTGTGTGTACGGTTGTGTGCATACATGCGTGCATGCAATGTGTACTTGTGCGTGCGTGCGTGTGTGTGTGTGTGCGTGTGTGTGCGCATACGTGTGTACGTAATTGTGTGTGTATACATATGTGTACGTCCCATACATGTGTCTGTGTGTGTTTGTGTGTGTGTGTGCATGCGGGTACGTGTGTGTGCACGAACGTACGTGTGCGTGCGTGCGCTTACAAGCGTGTTTGTTTGTGTGCGTGCACATATGTGTCTGTGTGTGTGCGTACGTGTGTGCATGCGCGTATGTGTGTGCATGCACGTAGGTGCGTGTGTATGTGTGTGTGCGTGCGTGCATGTGAAGGGAATGAAGGTGCCCTTCCTGTTGGTCCTTCCTCCCCAATAGAGGGCCAGCCTCCCACTGTTTGTCCACCTTGGGGGCCTTGAGGGGCGATTTGGGAGGCTTTCCTGGCTTGTCCCCACCGCTTAATAAAAATAAATTAATTACAATGCGAACTTCGCGAGGCCCTTGTAACATAGATATTTAAATTGCTGCCGACATACCGCGAGGGGGTCAAAAAAGTTCGCGTAGCGCGGTGATATAAGTACCTGCGGTGATATAAGGTATACACTCTTTATGTATAAATGGTTCTTGCCAACCCTAAACGTGTGTGTATGTATCTGTGTGTGTGTAATCGTGCATCGTCCATCCTCTGGCAGCCGTTGACGCAACTGCAAGGTCCTGCATCAGCCAGGGATTGATTGCAAACGCTGGCGGGTTAGCGCATTGGATCAGGGTTGCTGGCTTTATACCGACACAGGCTTGTTGTTTAGTGGACATTGTGCATCTTGGCCAACCTTTGTGACTTTCTAGGACGCCCGTAAATTGTACAAATGCGTGCATTTATATCTGCGTTCCGCACCACTCCGACAAATGTACAGTGTACATTGTACACAACTTGTGTGTGCATCAATACCCACCCACACCCACACCCTGACCCTGACCCTACGACTCCCTTACCTTTACCCTTATCCCCCCCCTCCCCATTCCCACACACACCAACACACACACAAAATACACGTTCACACACACAAACACACACACCAGGCAGACACACAAACACACGCAGACACACACACACACGCACACACACAAAACGTACACATATATACAGGTCGCCAACTGGACAGAGCCCATCCTGAAGGACACACGCAGACACACGCACATACACGCACATACACAGACACAAAACACACACACATATATACACACAGGTTGCCAACTGGGCAGAGCCCATCCTGAAGGGTGAGATCCCTTGCCCTCGCAAGGGTGCGGCTGCAGCTGCCACTGGCAACACCATCTACATGTTTGGTGGCCAGGTGTTAGACGAAGATGGCCAAGGAGTGGCCATCAACGAGTTGGTCGTGTTCCAGTGCCAGGTGCGTGCTTTATGCATGCATGCATGCATGTGTGTGTGCACGTGTGTGTGTACGTGTGTGTGTGCACGTGTGTGTGTGTGCACGTGTGTGTGTGTGTACGTGTGTGTGTGCTTTAGGGAAGGCAGGGATGAGCAATAGAATAGGGGGATCACAAGCGAGAGCACGAAAGAAAACAAGCAAGCAAAAGGACAACCTCGCATCCCACACGCAAGAGACTGGAGCTCCACTGAAACACTTAAGGAGGCGTCTGGCCTAACACCTACATGAGTGTTACTACATTCTCAACCTGTATCCTCCATCTTGCCTCGAAATGCTGCATGTGTAGGGCTGGCCAGAGCCATGTACATGCGGTGTACGCACGGTATTTTTGGCGGGTAAATCACCAAACATACGGTCTTGTACGGTGTATATGTATAATTCTGGCCAACCCTATGCATGTGCGAATGCAAGGCAATCTATGTTTTTAGGGTTGGCCAGAACTGTATATACACACCGTATGTGACCATATGTATGGTGAATTCGCTGTAAAAATACCGTATGTACGCTGTATATACCTATAAATGTATGGTTCTGGCCAACTCTATATATTTCCCCCCCTCAACCTGTCGCCTGTCTTCCCACGTCTGCTTCTCCTGTTGCTTACATAATTCCCCTGTCGTTCACGTGTGTGTGTGTGTGTGTGTGTGTGCGCGCAGGTGAACAACCTGGACGCTTCCATCAACCCAGACATTGCTCAAGCCCGTGGGGCAGCCTTCCAGCGACCAGAGGCGCGCGCATTTGCGACCATGCAGGTGCGTATGTTATGTGCTAATGCTTCACTTGTGCGTGTGTGTGTGTGCTAGTGTTATTTATATGCGAGTGCTTAACGTGTGCGTGTGTGTGTTTTACATTGCTACCATGCTTCATGCTCAATCAAGGTGCAGCAGCCACCCTCATCTGAGTCAATTGTTTGCAACCATGTAGGTGCGTGCATGTGTGTATGTGTCTGTTCAATGCTCTACGCATACGTTGTGTGTCTTTTTTGCTATAGTGCACCGTGCTCGCTTCACCCACACACAATCAGCAAATGTGTGCGACAATATATGGACTCAGGTTGGCACGCATGTATGCACACACACAGACAGACACACACACATGCACACAACACACACATGCACACACACATGCACACACACACATGCACGCGCACCTGCGCACCCACGCACGTCCACACATACACAGGCACACACACATGCACACATACACACAGACATACACAAACATACACACATACACACGCACACACAGACATACACAAACATACATGCACATGCACACACACACCCTAACCACAGGAGTACTCTGAGAGTAAGCTGTTCCTGTATGGCGGCATCAGTGCCACAGGGGCAGCCCTGAACGACGCGTGGCTGTATGACGTGCAACACAAGACGTGGGAGTGTGTGTTCTATGGCCACACCAGCCTGGTGCTGCCCACCGGCAGTATTGGAGGCCTGCTGCAGGTGTGGGTGTGTATGTGTGTGTGTGCGCGTGTGTGCGTGTGTGCGTGTGGTCGTTTGTACGTGCGTGTGTGTGGTTATGTTGTGTGTATCTGTCAACCGTAACAACCTGATGCTCTACCCACCTGTAGTGTTAACAGCCTGCTGCAGTAAATCTCGCTTTCTTCTTGCTGCCCTTTAAGCTGTGTCCCTACCCTTTAAGCTGTGTCCCTTACTGCCCTTTAAGCTGTGTCCCTTGCTGTGTCCCTTGCTGCCCTTTAAGCTGTGTCCCTGCCACTGCTTCCATCATGTGTTGATATAGAGAGGTGGATGGCCAGGAAATGAACGTTTCCATCTTGCCCCCCTCCCTTGCATGCTCACACCAGCACCTACATGCACTCACAGGGCAAGCTGGTTGTGCTGAACAGTGCCCAGGGCTCCCCCAAATTAGACTCAGCCGCCACCCTGGACTTTGTGGGTGTGCGAGAGAGCATGGAATTCCTGGTGGGTTGCGTGTGCTTGTGTGTGTGTATGTGTGTGTGTGTGCAGGTGCGCATGAATTAACACAGAGGCCTGCTGTAATAGGAAACCTGAATTTCTGGTGTCAAGATAGGGCATATGTGTCACATAACTGCGCTGATTCCTGTGTGCATTTGTGAAGGCACGGGTTGCGTGTGCGTGTGCGTGTGCTTGTGTGTGTTTGTTGATGTGTATGTGTGTGCGTGCGTGTGTGTGTGTGTGTGTGTGTGAATAGGTGCGCATGAAGCAACGGGGTCCTGTTATGCTGGCAGAATCGGAGGCCTGGTGTGAGATGAAGACATGTGTCACAGAACTCTGCTGATCCCTGCATGCACTTGTGCATGCGCATGTGAACAGGTGCGCATGAAGCAAGACGGGCCCGCCATGCTGGCAGATTTGGAGGCCTGGTGTGAGAAGCAAGCCCATGGCATGGAGTTGGCACGCAACCTGGACACACTGACCAAATCGTTCGACAACCTCCTGAAGGTCATGGACGCACTATACCAGGTGAGGGTGCTGAGAGGCAAGTGGCGCGTAATGTGCAGA
>Ga0307974_1001174_pt1 | contig 17692 bp, 16 predicted proteins | sample OrgLakmetagen784_FD_201812 | JGI IMG/M metagenome (GOLD analysis project Ga0307974, IMG submission 201812) | Saline water microbial communities from Organic Lake, Antarctica - #784 | ecosystem: Environmental > Aquatic > Non-marine Saline and Alkaline > Saline | place: Antarctica: Organic Lake... | reverse complement strand
GTGTGTGTGGGTGTGGGTGTGGCGGGGGGGGGGGGTCTGTGTGCTGAGTCTGGTGGCAGAATAAGAGTGCACATAGGAGTGTGTGTGAGTGTGTGTACAAGTGTGTCTGTGTGCTGAGTATGGTGGTAGGTTATAGCGCACATTTTAGGAATCTTGTCGCAGCTCGTGATGGGCGGGTTGACAATGAGCTCTGTAGGGTTGACCAGAACCATATAATCATACGTATATACGGTGTACATACGGTATTTTTAGCAGGGAAATCACCATACATACGGTCATATACGGTGTACATATACGGCTCTGGCCAACCCTACCAATGATCTCTGTAGGGTTGGGGTTATAGGGATTAGGAGGACACGATTACATCCTCGGGCATGTTATAGCTATCTTGTGAGACACTTGCGTTGTGACTACTTGTGGGACACAATTACATCCTCAGGCTTGTTAATGGTTACAATGGTTACATTGGGGTGTGACCTTCAGCCAGGTTGTTTGGCTGATCGGCTGCTGACTGGTCTTGGCCAGCCACAAATAAATCCATAAGCTCAGAAAGAAAAAGGCTTGCTAATGTATGTATAACTATGTATGTATATGTACCCTTGTGAGGTATGCACTTTATTTTAGTGAAGTAATGAAGGATACAGATCCACAACGCACCCCTCATTCAATAGCCACAACTATGATATGAACAGGCAGGCATTTTGCTGAGTACGCTTCTGCAAAAGAAAAGGCATCAAAGAAAGGCACGCACTTACATGCACACATACACGCACATACATACACGCACATGCATACACACACATACATACACGCACATACATACACGCACGCACACACATTTTTGTGACGGTAACGGCACCGTATGCCCCACATAGCACCACCCCACTCCATTATGGGCAAATTCAGATGTATCAAAAGCAAAGCAGTGCTTTGGTGTCTGTGCCAAATCCAATTTCACCTCATGGGTAGATTTAGATGTATCAAAAGCAAAGCAGTGCCCTGGTGTTTTTTGTGCCAACTCCACAATTACCTCATGGGCAGGTTCAGATGTATCAAAAGCAAAGCAGTGCCCTGGTGTTTTTTGTGCCAATTCCAAATTCACCTCATGGGCAGGTTCAGATGTATCAAGCGCAGCAGTGCCCTTGTGTCTATGCTTGAGAGGAAATGAGCACGTAGCGGGTACACCGTCTCTGTTACTCCACTGTCATTCTCGACTGCCATGCTTGAAGACTCCTGGTGCGTGAAATAGTGTGTGATGTGTTGTGTGGTTTGTGAGCATGTGATTGTGTGTCTGTCATATTTGTCACTCCACTGTCATTCTCGACTGCCATGCTCGAAGACTCCTGGTGCGCGGAACAATGTGTGAAATGTTGTGTGGTTCGTGAGAATGTGTCATTCTCGACTGCCATGATTGAAGATTCCTGATGCACTAAACAGTGTGTAATGTGTTGTGTGGTTTGTGCGGATGTGTCATTCTCGACTGCCATGCTTGAAGACTCCTGGTGCGTGGAATAGTGTGTAATGTGTTGTGTGGTTTGTGCGGATGTGTCATTCTCCACTGCCATGCTTGAAAACTCCTGGTGCATGGAACAGTCTGGTGCATGGAACAGTGTGTAATGTGTTGTGTGGTTTGTGAGGACGTGCTTGTGCGTTTGTCATGGAGCTGGGGGTGCGCCTTCATGCTCGGGTTAGTTGGGTGTGCTCTTGTGCTAGTGCAATTCGGATGTGACCTCATGCGACATACACTAACACACACACACACACACACACTCACACACACACACACACACACAACACACACACGCACGCACGCACACACACACACACACACATATCACAGCTTATTGCTCACCAGTAATAGGAGGCTCAGCAGTGTCTCAGCGGCGCAGACGCCTGCGTGGTTGTCAGTGCTCCATTCAAAGTACTTTGTCATGCTCATTGCCAGTTTTGCATCCTATTCAGTAGAAAGAAAGTAATGAATGTTTAGGAGAAGATTATGTTTTTGCATCCTGTGTCATTTCCAGGTTTGCATATGTTTTTGCATCTTATGTCAGTAGAAACAAAGAAATGGACGTATCAGAAGAAGAAGACAAGAGCTTGTTTGGAGCGCACCCATTCAAAAGGGTGTGCCTCATGCGTCAGCAGCAATACCGTATATATTAATGCATGTTTGTAGGAGAATATTTAAGGATGGCCAGAACCTTACATTTATACGTATACGGTATTTTTGGCAGGGAAATCACCGTACATACGGCCATATACGGTGTGTATATACGGTTCTGGCCAACCCTAAGAATATTGATGAGAGCTTGTTCGTGCATCCTGTGAATGAAGCCCAAAATTAGTTGTTAATCAAAGGAGTTGCAGTTTTACAGAGAGGTTTAGGTGGGATTTATATTAAGAAACTTTAGCGTTATACTACCAATAACAATATCATCATGATCAAGGACGTTTGATGCATCAAACGTCTAATCAAAGGACATGGTCGTAGACAAGAGCCGCTTCGTCGCGATCTGAGCAGCCTGTTGGTCATTCATAATAAACTTAACCTGCTATCTGGTGTCCAAGATGACCAGACCAAATACTCACCTTGTCACTTTCTAAATCCATCGCAGCGAGTCGCTTTGTTGCGATCTGAGCAGCCTGTTGGTCATTCATATTCTTAACCTGCTATCTGGTGTCCAAGATGACCAGACCAAGTGCTCACCTCGTCATTTTCTAAATCCATCGCAGCAAGCCGCTTTGTCGCGATCTGAGCAGCCGATTGGTCTTGCGTACTCTGAAACTGCTATCTGATGTCCAAAACGACCAAACCAAGTGCTCACCTCGTCATTTTCTAAATCCATCGCAGCGAGCCGCTCCAACGCAATCCGAGCGGCCTCTTGGTCCTGCTTACTGCAGTGTACAACAATACAGGCATGCATGGCAAAGTAGGAAGGGTAGCTGTTGTGTAATTCTCACACTTCACACACCACTCATAGCAGGTGGGGTAGCTGGGTAAAATCCCACACTTCACACACCACTCGTAGCAGGTGGGGTAGCTGTTGTGAAAGTCCCACAATTCACACACCACTCATAGCAGGTGGGGTAGCTGTTGTGTAATTCTCACACTTCACACACCACTCATAGCAGGTGGGGTAGCTGTTGTGAATGCCACACACTTCACACACCACTCATAGCAGGTGGGGTAGCTGTTGTGAATGCCTCACACTTCACACACCACTCATAGCAGGTGGGGTAGCTGTTGTGTAATTCTCACACTTGACACACCACTCATAGCAGGCGGGGTAGCTGTTGTGAAAGTCCCACACTTGACACACAACACACCACTCATCCTCTGGCCAGCTTCATGGCCAGCAAAACATTTGATCTACACCGTGAATGTCTCAGAGTCAACACAGCTCTCATACGTTGGGCAACTACACTGTCAAAAGGCCATTCGATCTACACCGTGAATGTCTCAGAGTCAACACAGCTCTCATACGTTGGGCAACTACACTGTTGAAAGGCCATTCGTTCTACACCGTGAATGTCTCAGACTCAACACAGCTCTTATACGTTGGGCAACTACACTGTCGAAAGGCCATTCATTCTACACCGAAACAGACCCTTAAGGACTTCATTCGTTATGGGCACTAAAGGAACCATTCCCAAGTCTTAAAAGACTTAATTCCTAAGCTCAAACATAAGGAATTTCATTCCTGAACCCTAAAAGACTTCAATCCTAAACCCTCAAAGATTCATTCTACACCAAAACAGACTCTCCTGATCACAATGCCTTGCTTAGGGTTGGCCAGAAGCGTATATACACATCGTATGTGAACACATGTATGGTGATTTCCCTGCCAAAAACACCGTACACACACCGTATATGAATGGTTCAAGCCAACCCTAGCCTTGTTGTATGGATCATGCACGCTTTAATCATTCCACACTGTTTTAAACATGCCACAGATAAAAATAATGTGTAAGTGCACACCCTCAGGTTTTTCCACTTTTGCTATAAGAATGATACATGACTAGGGTTGGCCATAACTGTATAACCACACCGTGTATAACCGTGTGTGAGGTGAATTCCTTGCTAAGAATACCGTATGTACACCGTATGTACGTATAAATGTATGGCTCTGGCCAACCTTAAATATGAATGATGCACAAGTAAACCACACCTCAACAGGCTCCCAGACGCGACGGCCTGCCTCATGGCTCGTGCGCCCCTCTTGCTATGAGCTGCTTCACTCAGCTTTTTCTTCAGCTGCGCCCACTGCTTGTGTGACGCGCGTGCCTGTTTTTCCAGGCAGTGTTACAAACGAATGCTTGGACAGGCAGTGTTCTACACAAACGCTTGGACAGGCAGTGTTCTGTACAAACACACGTTTGGACAGGCAGTGTTCCAAACAAACGCTTGGACGGGCAGTGTTTTATACAAACGCTTGGACAGGCAGTGTTCTGTACAAACACACGTTTGGACAGGCAGTGTTCCAAACAAACGCTTGGACGGGCAGTGTTTTATACAAACGTCTGGACAGGCAGCGTTCTATACAAACGCTTGGACGGGCAGTGTTTTATACAAACGCTTGGACAGGCAGTGTTTTATACAAACGTTTGGACAGGCAGTGTTTTATATAAACGCTTGGACAGGCAGTGTTCTATACAAACGCTTGGACAGGCAGCGTTCTATACAAACGCTTGGACACGCCGTGCTTCATAGAAACGCTTGGACACGCCGTGCTTCATAGAAACGCTTGGACAGGCAGTGTTCCATACAAACGTTTGGATAGCGTTCATATGTAATCAAGAGGATGGATCATACTAACTTCATATATATATATATACTAACTTTATGCATACTAATAACTACTAACATAAAATACTAATAACTTCGTACATAATATACTAATATATACTAACTTCAAACATAATCAAGAGGGTGGATCACAATAACTTCATTTAAAATCAGGGTGGATCATACTAACTTCATACGTAATCAAGAGGATGGATCATACAAACTTCATATATAATCAAAAGGGTGGGGATGGATCATAATTACTTTTGTGTAGCACACAGCAACATCGTTGCACATGGCTCTGTCACTAGAACTTCTCAGCGCAGCTAAAAAAGGCACTCACAGCAAGCACTTACAGCAACGATGCAAACACTTATGACATGGTGAGAGCGAGGTACTGCCAAATTTTAAATCAAAATCGATTGTTTGAATAAGAGTATCGACAAGTACAACAAGTCTTACAGCAACGTTTCCAATACCTGTATATGGTGAGAGCGAGCTACTGCCAAATTTTAAATCAAAATCGATTGTTTGAACTAGTTAATCGACAAGTACGACAAGCCTTACAAACCTTGAACTAGAAGTAAGTACGTGATGAAGCTATGCCGCGCAAATAACACGCACCTTGTAAGCAAGCTAGATTTTGTAGAAGAAGCTACGTGATGGATTGGCCAGCTATTATGCCGCACAAATAACACGCACCTTGTAAGCAAGCTTGATTTTGTAGAAGAAGCTACGTGATGGATTGGCCAGCTATGCCGCACAATTAACACGCACCTTGTAAGCAAGCTGGATTTTGTAGAAGCAGCTACGTGATGAAGCTATGCCGCACAAATAACTCGCACCTTGTAAGCAAGCTGGATTTTGTAGAAGAAGCTACGTGATGGATTGGCCAACTATGCCGCACAAATAACACGCACCTAGTAAGCAAGCTGGATTTTGTAAAAGCAGCTACGTGATGAAGTGGCCAGCTATTATGCTGCACAAATAACACGCACCTTGTAAGCAAGCTGGATTTTGACAAGGGCTTCAGACCAGCCAAAAGGACCGACCACATAGGGTGGAGGAGGAGCGAGCAGCCTGTATGCATGTGTGTGTTTGCACGCACGCAGACAGATTTTTCTAAGCCAGCTCACACAACAACAATTTAGAGGCTGGTAGTGTACAACGACCACAGATTTTTCCAGGGCAGCTCACACAGCAGAAACATAGAGGGCTGGTGCTCTACATACAACGGCCACATAGGGTGGAGGAGGAGCGAGCAGCCTGTATGCATGTGTGTGTTTGCACGCACGCAGACAGATTTTTCCAAGCCAGCTCACACAGCAACAATTTAGAGGGCTGCTTTTTGACATAAAACGACCACACGTGGTGGAGGAGAATCGAGCAGCCTGAGTACATGTGTGTTTGCGCACATGCGAACGGGTAATTGTAGGCCAGCTCACACAGCAAAAACATAGAGGGCTGGTAGTGTGCAACGGCCACAGATTTTTCCAGGGCAGCTCACACAGCAGAAACATAGAGGGCTGGTGCTCTACATACAACGACCAAACAGGGTGGAGGAGGATCGAGCAGCCTGTATGCATGTGTGCATGTGTGTTTGCAGGCATGCGCACGGGTTATTCCAGGCAAGCTCACACAGCAAAAACATAGAGGGCTGGTAGTGTACAACGATCACAGATTTTTCCAGGGCAGCTCACACAGCAGAAACATAGAGGGCTGGTGCTCTACATACAACGGCCACACAGGGTGGAGGAGGATCGAGCAGCCTGTATTCATGTGTGTGTGTTTGCACGCATGCGCACGGGTTATTCCAGGCCAGCTCACACAGCAGAAACACAGAGGGCTGTTAGTGTACAACGGCCACAGATTTTTCCAGGGCAGCTCACACAGCAAAAACATAGAAGTCTGGTGCTCTACATACAACGACCACACAGGGTGGAAGAGGATCAAGCAGCCTGTATGCATGTGTGCATGTGTGTTTGCAGGCATGCGCACGGGTTATTCCAGGCCAGCTCACAAAGCAGAAACATAGAGGGCTGGTAGTGTACAACGATCACAGGTTTTTCCAGGCCAGCTCACAAAGCAGAAACATAGAGGGCTGGTGCTCAACAAACAACGTGCACGGACATGCACACAAGCACAGAAACTGAACCAGCTTTCTTCCATGTTTCAAAGTTATATGGAAAATCACAGGTACATGGAAAATAACAGTTACATGGAAAATCACAGATACATGGAAAATAACAGTTACATGGAAAATCACAGATACATGGAAAATAACAGTAACATGGAAGATCACAAGTTACATGGAAAATCACAGATACATGGAAAATCACAGATACATGGAAAATCACAAGTTACATGGTAAATCACAGTTACATGGGAAATCATAGATACATGGAAAATCACAGATACTTGGAAAATCACAGTTACATGGTAAATCACAGATACATGGAAAATCACAGATACATGGAAAATCACAAGTTACATGGAAAATCACAGATACATGGAAAATCACAGATACATGGAAAATCACAGTTACATGGTAAATCACAGGTACATGGAAAATCACAGATACATGGAAAATCACAAGGTACATGGAAAATCACAGATACATGGAAAATCACAGATACATGGAAAATCACAGTTACATGGTAAATCACAGGTACGTGGAAAATCACAGAACAGCAGTCAAAGCCTGATCAAAGGAAAGAAGAAGGATGTAAAAACTAAGACGATGGGAATCATTCCGCACAGTAATTCAAACACACACCCTATTTTTAGGGTTGGCCAGGACCATATATATACGGTGTATATACGGTATTTTTGGCAGGGAAATCACCAAATATACGGTCAAATACGGTGTATATATATGGTTCTGGCCAACCCTACCTATTTTACCGGTACCGAGATACAACGTGCCTAGCAAACATCATAAGCACTGTGAGTACTACCACACACAACAACCACCAGTGGGGGTGGAAGAGCACACAACATAAGCACTATGGAAGAGCACACAACAATGTGCACAGTATACACCAGTGGGTGATATGCACACACATTGTGTGCACAGTATACACCAGTGGGGGTGGAGGAGCACACATCATAAGCACTGTGGTGCACAGCCACACATAACAACCACCAGTGGGGGTGATATGCACACACAACGTGCACACAGTATACACAAGTGGGTGATATGCACACACAATGTGTGCACAGTATACACCAGTGGGGGTGGAGGAGCACACACCATAAGCACTGTGGTGCACAGCCACACAGAACAACCACTAGTGGGGGTGGAAGAGCACAGACGCAGCATTGCAGGAGATAACAGGCCTAGTAAACGAATATCCGGTTTGTATTTTTACACAACCACAGTATACACTGAGCAGTGGGGGTGGAAGAGCACAGACGCAGCAGCCAGACAGAACCACAGCGCCGCAGGAGACGACAGGTCTAGTAAATGAAAAGTCGGTTTGCATGCACACAACCGCAGTATACACTGACCAGTGGGGGAGCGCAGACGCAGCAGCCAGACAAGACCACAGCGCCGCAGGAGTTGACAGGCCTAGCAAAGTGAATGCCGGTCCGTGTGCTGGTGCTTGAGGCCTCCCTTTCTCGTATTCAAGGCCATCCACTGCTGCTGAGCCTTTCATGCTTCGATTGGAGGGCTGGGATTTTAGTACTGCACCGGCAACTTCTTTGCTGGTTGACGCAACCTGAGTCAATACCCACGTAAGGCTGGAAGTTGCAAATCCATATAAGATTGTAGTCGGACTTTGTAGCAAAGCACCAGCAGCATCCTTGCATGTAAATGCCACATTTGTGTGAATGTGTGCACGCTGAGAGGTGCAATCAAATTGCGATTTTGGACTTGCTATTCAGCAACGCAACGGAAGCATCTTGCTTGTGGGCGCTACCTGTATTTGTGTGTGTGAGTGTGTGTATGAGTGTGTGTGCATGCGTGTGCATGCGTGTGTGTGTGAGCATTGGTGAAGAACGTAGGTTTAAAATACTTGTTTAATTGCTTTAGCTTTGAAGCTTCATTGCCAATGAATTCCACCTGGGTTTTTTGTACGTATGTGAGTTTTGGTACGTACGTAATACGTGAGCAAGCAGGAATTGCAAACCAGCAACAAGCCTGCTAGGACTAGAAAGAATGGACAAAATATGGATTAACAAACGAAACTCTCGTAAACACCTGGCCCACAGCACTTTGTAAAACCTGCTAAAATAATGGACAAAACATGGAGTACAAAAACGGAACTCTCATAAACACCTGGCCCACAGCACTTTGCAAAACCTGGTAAAAGAATGGACAAAACATGGATTGAAAAAACGAAACTCTCATGAACACCTGGCACACAGCACTTTGTAAAACCTGGCAAGCCACATAGGGTTACGAAGTAAACGCTTAAGAAGATAAGAATCAATTGTGTGACTGTAATGTGTGTGTCTGCATTGACTTACGACGTCTTGTGATGTGAGCAGAGAAATGCTGCACGTTGCAGGAGCATGCATTCCTGGGGAAGCAGCAATGCAGAAGCTTGCCACCTTTTCACATGGATCAGTAATTAAATTCAATTGTTCAACATCTCTGGCATGACGCCACATGCATAACTGCACTCCCTCCACCTGGATTATAAATCCCTCCACCCGGATCATAAATCAACAACCCTCACCTGCCTTGGTTGGCCACAACCGTATTTACGTGTCTGTAAGACCTTGTACGTGTATATATGACCGTATGTATGGTGAGCTCCCTGCCAAAAATACTGTATATACACTGTATTTCTAGGATTATGGCCGACACTACACATGCCACGTGCATATGGAGCTTAGAAGCTGCGTGTATACTGCACACCCTGCTTTTTGACTCACAGGCGCTTATTTGGTGAGATCCCTGCCTAAAATACCGAATAAACGTATACACTGTATTTCTAGGATTATGGCCAACTCTACACATGCAACGTGTATATGGAGCTTACAAGCTGCGTGTACATTGCACCTCCTGCTTTATGACTCACAGGCGCTGAAGCAGCAGCTCGCGTCCACACTCACACAAACACCACAGCCTTGAAGACCACAAGTATGAATGTGCGAAAACTGTGCGGAAAATTGGTGCCGAAAACTGTGCGAAGAGCTGTGCGAATAAAAGTGTGCATGCACAAGCAGATACGCACAGTTGTTTCACAAACAAACTGTGCACCTCACACGTGCCTACTCACGACTTTCTGTGCACATCCCACCCGCTTTCTGTTGGTCAGGCGCTGCTGCAGCAGCATGCATCTAAACACGAACAGACAAGTGCAAACTTTTCGTGCGCACACTACACCTGTTTTTTGTTGGCCAGACGCAGCAGCATCACCATGCATCCAAACACGCAGACAATCACAGTTTTTTTCACAATCCAACCGTCCACCTCACAAGTGCAAACTGTTGGTGCGCACACCACACCCGCTTTCTGTTGGCCGGACGCATCAGCATTAGTATGCATCCAAGCACGCAGACACGCACAGCTTTGTTCACAATCAGACCGTGCATGTTACAAGTGCAAACTATTGGGGCGCACACCACACCCGCTTTCTGTTGGCCGGACGCATCAGCAGTAGTATGCATCCAAGCACGCAGACGCGCACAGCTTTGTTCACAACCAGACCGTGCATGTTACAAGTGCAAACTATTGGTGCGCACACCACACCTGTTTTTTGTTGGCCAGACGCAGCTGCAGCAGCTCGTCCACACACGCAGACACCAATGCATTTCTTACACAGGGGATGTGGTGCAGAGCTTGGGATATCAACCCGGCCGTCCAGGTGGCCTGAGCGGTTGCAGTGGGTTTGGAAGTTGATTGCATTGGGTTTGGAAGTTGGTTGCAGTGGATTTAGAAATTGGTTGCAGTGGGTTTGGAAGTTGATTGCAGTGGGTTTGGAAGTTGGTTGCAGTGGGTTTGGAAGTTGATTGCAGTGGATTTAGAAGTTGGTTGCAGTGGGTTTTGAAGTTGCAGTGGGTTTCAAAGTTGATTGCAGTGGATTTGGAAGTTGATTGCAGTGGATTTAGAAGTTGATTGCAGTGGATTGAGAAGTTGGTTGCAGTGGGTTTCGAAGTTGCAGTGGGCTTCAAACCAGTTGCAGTTAAACCGCTGCTGTCAAACTGTGCAGTCAAATTGTGCAGTCAAACCGTTGCAGTCAAACCAGTTGCGGTGGGTTTGGAGGTTTATTGGGGTGCACGGGCAGGGACGTATAAAATCCCGCACGCTGTGAAAAAGTTGCAGCAGATCTCTGCTTCCTGTCCAGTGCGCTCACTTACCGCCATCGCTGTGTGGCTGCGCCTGTTGCTGGCCTTGAGCGCATCCGCCTTGTCCGTACTGCACAAAGCCGTGTCCAGATCCTTCAATTTTGACATACACACCCGCAGCATTCCACTCTGGAGAAGAACGTGCAGGACGTGGTGCGGTGGGGGCATGGCACGCACGATCTGCAATGACAGACGTGTTTTTGGAAAGTGAAGCTGAGCGCATAATGGTACATTAGATCACAGCATGCAGATTATAATAGAGTGCAGATGTAAAAGCACACGATCTGCAATGGCAGACATCTTTGCACGTATGTGAGTTGAGTGAACGTATATCATACATCAGAGCAGAGCAAACACAACCTGCAATCCACTTGCACTATTTAGCACCTTATTGCGCGCATTGAGCAATGTACGCTTTTGAGGAGAGCATGCGAGGATATGATGGTGGTACGCTTTTGAGGTGAGATGCTGGAGGAGCACGCACAACATGCATTAGCTTGTGATCCAAGTACACACCTATAAGCACTGCACTCTAAGTACATGTGCCCTTCAGGAGAGCATGCGAGAAATGATGGTGAGATGCTGGAGCAGCACGCACAAACTGCAGTAGCTTGCAATCTAAGTACACACTACACTCTAAGTACATGTGCCCTTTAGGAGAGCATGCGAGGATATGATGGTGTGATGCTGGAGCAGCACGCACAAATGTAATAGCCTGCATCCATTGAGACATTGAGACACATTGTAATGTAAAACGACCCCAAAACTGTCTAGGTAGAGGTCGATAAAAGCCAAAACTTCCCATGCTGTCTGGGACGTGTTGGTTACCACTTTAACACACTTTACCACTTAGTTTACCACTTAATTTACCACTTCAACACACTTTGCCACTCTGTTTGCCACTTAATTTACCACTTGTCATCTTGTCATCACCAAAATCGTGTGCGCCACTTCAACACACTCTGTTTGCCACTTCAACTTTACCACGATCTAGTCATCACCAAAAATGGGTGCGCCACTTCAACATACTCTGTTTGCCACCTCAACTATTACCACGATCTTGTCATCACCCAAATTGGGTGCGCCGCTTCGACACACTTCATTTGCCACCTCAACTATTACCACGATCTTGTCATCACCAAAATTGGGTGCGCCACTTCAACACACTTCATTTGCCACCTCAACTTTACCACGATCTAGTCATCACCCAAATTGGGTGCGCCACTTCAACACACTTCATTTGCCTCTTCAACTTAACCGCAATCTGGACAACACCAAAATTGAAATGTGACATTTGCCAGCAACCCCCCCTAGGGTGCTCCCCTTCTGCCATACGACAGCTGGGCCTTGTTTTGTTCACAGCTTTGAGTCCATGCCGATACACACGAAACTTCACAAAAATTCATGGGTAGGTCATATATTCACCTGCAGCTTCCCCGTATGCACTCCTTCTGCCAACAGCTGGGCCATGGATTTACCCGTGCCACCCCCACCCCCACTGACGCCAGTGCCTGTCATTGGTGTGGGCGGTTGCTCCTCTTCAAGTTCGTTCACATGCAAATGCAGCTCGGACGCTGCGATTGCAGCAGGAGGACAGAAGTGCCTGACATTGGTGTGTGCGGTTGCTCCTCTTCAAGTTCGTTCACATGCAAATGCAGCTCGGACGCTGCAATTGCAGCAGGAGGACAGAAGTGCCTGACATTGGTGTGTGCGGTTGCTCCTCTTCAAGTTCGTTCACATGCAAATGCAGCTCGGACGCTGCGATTGCAGCAGGAGGACAGAAGTGCCTGACATTGGTGTGTGCGGTTGCTCCTCTTCAAGTTCGTTCACATGCAAATGCAGCTCGGACGCTGCAATTGCAGCAGGAGGACAGAAGTGCCTGACATTGGTGTGTGCGGTTGCTCCTCTTCAAGTTCGTTCACATGCAAATGCAGCTCGGACGCTGCGATTGCAGCAGGAGGACAGAAGTGCCTGACATTGGTGTGTGCGGTTGCTCCTCTTCAAGTTGGTTCACATGCAAATGCAGCTCGGACGCTGCAATTCCAGCAGGAGGACAGAAGTGCCTGACATTGGTGTGGGCGGCTGCGCCTTCTCAAGTTCGTTCACATGCAAATGCAGCTCAGACGCTGCAATTGCGGAGGGTCTGCTCAAAGGCTTTCCAAACAAATTTAAAGTCATAAACAACTCTAGCATAAACCGTCAGCATGTTGGCCAGCACTACCAGACCTAAAAATCACAGAACTCTACGGAACTTTACAGAACTCTACAGGACTCAGCACTCTACAGAACTCTACAGAACTCTTAAGCACTCATCAAAACTTTCCAAAACTCTACAGAGCTCTCCAGAACTTCTTCAGAACTCTACATAGCTCTACAGAACTTTACAAAACTCCTCAGAGCTGTTCAGGACGCATCATAACTCTTCAGAACTCTACAGAACTCTACAGAACCCTTAAGAACTCATCAGAACTTACCAAAACTTTACAGAGCTCTCCAGAACTTCTTCAGAACTCTACATAGCTCTACATGACTTTACAGAACTCCTCAGAGCTCTTCAAAACGCATCCTAACTCTTCAGAGCTCTACAAAACTCTACAGAACTCCTTAAAGCTCTCCAGAATTTTCAGAACTCGGAGCTCTTCAGAACTCTTCATAACTCTACAGAGCTCTACACAACTGTGCACAACTCTACAGAACTCTACAAAAATATGCAACTCTACAAAAATATGCACAACTCTACAGAAGTCTGCACAACTTAACACAACTGTACAGAACTCTACAAAAACATGCAATATCAAAGCGTAATTAATGTTAGGGATGGAGGATGGAGCTAAGACCACATGCAGTGGGGGAAATTTTATGTGTCTGGCTTTGATGATCATGGCACATCAAGTGCGCTGCTCGTTTGATGTTGTGATTCAATCCTGACTACGTGCTTTGTAAACACACATCCTAAGTTGCAAACACACACACTCACACACACATATACACACACCAGCGACTATAGCTTCCTCTTGCATAGACTCTCTGCCGCCCTTCTGCTTTGCAGTGTCGGGGCTGTCAGTGCAGGGGGAATGTTCTCTCAGCCCTGCCTTCGGCTGACTAAGCAACCACCACAAGGCAGCAGCAGCACAGGCACCTGCAAAAAAGAAAAAAGAGAAACATAAGTCGGGTATCACAAGCTATCAGCTCTGGCATAGGCTTATTTCATGACACACACACACATACATACAAATGCACACACATTTGCACACATGTGCGTGCGCGCACACACACACACACACACACACACACACACACACACACATAAACACACACACACACACATGCACACACACACACGCACACACACACACACACACACACCACACACACGCACACGCACACACACACATACATGCATGCACACACACTCATACGCACGCACACAAACACGGCTTGCCCCCCACCTGCCGTCCCCTTGCCCAAACGCTCCTCTGGGTTGCTTGACACCTGAAGAACAGAAGGAGAAAACGACGTCAAAACTTTTTAAATTAAAAGTATGAAACTTGATATGATGATGCCTTAAAGGAGCATGATTACATGCGGTAGTACAAGCAAAGCACTGCTTGCCCAAAAATAAAGTAGATATGCTGCTGAGCTCCATTCAATCAGCCTAACAATTTCCTCTTCCGGATCAGCCTGCCTCCACAAGTATCTTGAATTGATCATAGACCAAAGTGTGAGGCACATCTCCAGAAATACCTTGAAATCGGAGGTCAGCATCCCGCAGCAGCGCAATTTCAGATGCCCCCGAAAGTTTTTCACGATAATTAAGACACAAATTCTTAACAACCGTTTGGGAAAGTTTAGATCAGGGACATCTCTGGAATACCTGGAGAGCGGAGGTCACAGCATCCCGCAGTAGCTTAAATTTCAATTGCCCCCCAAAGTTTTTCACGTAATATTGAACACAATATCTGTATAACCGTTTGGGTAAATCTAGAATAGGCACATCTCTGGAGTACCTGGAGAGCGGAAGTCACAGCGTCCAGCAGCAGCTTGACTTCAGATGCCCCCCAAACACCTGTGGTGCCCTTGACAGTGCTGCTCAGCGCCACCTCCCAAAGCATGTGCCAGCCTGTGTGCATGTGTGAGTGAGGGTGTGTATCTCAAACGCCTGTGCTGCCCTTGACGGTGCAGGTGAAAGCCACCTCCCACAGCATGTGCCAGCCTGTGTGCATGTGTGAGTGAGGGTGTGTATCTCAAACGCCTGTGCTGCCCTTCACGGTTTAAGTGAAAGCCACCTCCCACAGCATGTGCCAGCCTGTGTGCATGTGTGAGCGAGGGTGTGTATCTCAACGCATGTGCTGCCCTTGACAGTTCAAGTAAAAGCCACCTCCCACAGTATGTGCCAACAAACTCTCCTCACATTTTGCAGTGGGTTACATACGTAGGGTTGGCCAGGACCGTATATTCACACCGTATATGACCGTATGTTTGGTGATTTCCCTGCTAAAAATACTGTATGTACACTGTATATACGTATGAATGTATGGTTCTGGCCCACCCTATACATACGCAGCCTAGCAGTCGCATATTTTTACTGATGGCTGTATCTGTAACCTCTGTATGTGCCTACCGGTGTGCATGTGTGAGTGAGGGTGCAGTTGTGTGATCAGGAGATCAAGTGATCATGTGTGGTCAAGAGGTCAAGTGATCATGTGTGGTCAAGAGGTCAAGTGATCATGTGTGATCAGGAGGTCAAGTGATCATGTGTGGTCAAGAGGTCAAGTTGTCATGTGTGATCAGGAGGTCAAGTGATCATGTGTGATCAGGAGGTCAAGTAATTATGTGTGATCAGGAGGTCAAGTGATCATGTGTGATCAGGAGGTCAAGTGATCATGTGTGATCAGGAGGTCAAGTGATCATGTGTGATCAGGAGGTCAAGTGATCATGTGTGAGTGAGGGTGCAGTTGTGTGATCAGGAGGTCAAGTGATCATGTGTGATCAGGAGGTCAAGTGACCATGTGTGAGTGAGGGTGCAGTTGTGTGATCAGGAGGTCAAGTGATCATGTATGATCAGGAGGTCAAGCGATCATGTGTGATCAGGAGGTCAGGTGATCATGTGTGATCAGGAGGTCAAGTGATCATGTGAGAGTGAGGGTGCAGATGTGGGATCAGGAGGTCAAGTGATCATGTGTGAATGAGGGTGCAGTTGTGTGATCAGGAGGTCAAGTGATCATGTGTGATCAGGAGGTCAAGTGATCATGTGTGATCAGGAGGTCAAGTGATCATGTGTGAGTGAGGGTGCAGTTGTGTGATCAGGAGGTCCAGTGATCATGTGTGATCAGGAGGTCAAGTGATCATGTGTGATCAGGAGGTCAAGTGATCATGTGTGAGTGAGGGTGGTGCAGTTGTGTGATCAGGAGGTCAAGTGATCATGTGTGATCAGGAGGTCGAGTGATCATGTGTGAGTGAGGGTGCAGTTGTGTGATCAGGAGGTCAAGCTAAATCTCTTGCGTGACAAGAAAATGCGTCACCACAAACACATAAAATACCTGTGAATGAAAACTGTGCACTATCGTGAACATGGACAATGCCCTGCCACAAAGTTGCTTTGTGTTCAATGTGTGCATACATTTACGTTGTGGCTGAGGGCGTTCTCTGCAAACTCTGTATACATTTAGTTGTGTGTGTGTATTATAGTCATGGCCAACCCAATGAATAAACACTAAGACCTGCAAGGGAGGCGGTGTACGCCCTCCGGCCCATCTTCATCAGAGAAAACTCTTTGACACGATACAGGGCCTCCGCATCGTTTGCAGGCATCAACGACACCACATGCGTCCAGCCAGCCTCATCGTTGATTTCCCACACCCTGCGCACAACAAGCAGGAAGCGACAAGAAGTGATACAGGGCCTCTGCGTTGTCTGCCAGTACAGCGACATCACATGCGTCTAGCCAGCCTCATCGGTGGTTGCTCACACCCTGCGCACAACAAGCAGGAAGCGATAAGAAGTGATACAGGGCCTCTGCGTTGTCTGCCAGTACAGCAACACCGCATGCATCCAGCCAGCCTCATCAGTGGATTTCCACACCCTGCGCACAACAAGCAGGAAGCGATAAGAAGTGATACAGGGCCTCTGCATTGTCTGCCAGTACAGCAACATCACATGCATCTAGCCAGCCTCATCAGTGATTTCCCACACCCTGCGCACAACAAGCAGGAAGCGATTAGAAGTGATACAGGGCCTCTGCGTTGTCTGCCAGTACAGCAACATCACATGCATCTAGCCAGCCTCATCAGTGGATTTCCACACCCTGCGCACAACAAGCAGGAAGCGATAAGAAGTGATACAGGGCCTCTGCGTTGTCTTCCAGTACAGCAACACCGCATGCATCCAGCCAGCCTCATCAGTGGATTTCCACACCCTGCGCACAACAAGCAGGAAGCGATAAGAAGTGATACAGGGCCTCTGCGTTGTCTGCCAGTACAGCAACATCACATGCATCTAGCCAGCCTCATCAGTGATTTCCCACACCCTGCGCACAACAAGCAGGAAGCGGTAAGAAGTGATACAGGGCCTCTGCGTTGTCTGCCAGTACAGCGACATCACATGCAT
>Ga0307974_1001171_pt1 | contig 17703 bp, 21 predicted proteins | sample OrgLakmetagen784_FD_201812 | JGI IMG/M metagenome (GOLD analysis project Ga0307974, IMG submission 201812) | Saline water microbial communities from Organic Lake, Antarctica - #784 | ecosystem: Environmental > Aquatic > Non-marine Saline and Alkaline > Saline | place: Antarctica: Organic Lake... | reverse complement strand
GTGCGTGTGCCTGTGTGTGTGCTCCCACAATTCAGGAGGGTATAATGCATGCCTGCATTTCTCGAACCGTGCTCCGTGCATAGTAAGCAGTCAGGACACATGCACAGGCACACGCACCTGCACGCCCCTGTGGTGTGGCCACGAGCCTCGCTTGTGTTGCATTCTGCGCCTCCCGTGCATCCTTCTGCTTTGCAATGGCTGTGGCATCCCCAGCGTTGACCAAGGCGTTCAACACAGCCACTGCTTCCCGGTTGTTAGCTTTGTCGGTCTGCAGTTTAGATTCAGGAGTAGCCTGCACAGGCAGGAAACAAACGAATTTTGCGAACGATTAGTTTAATTCGGTTTAGATGTCAACTCGTCAAACTAAATCTAGGCCTTATCAGAAAGAAGGAGTGTCAGTTCACGCCTGACACACAGGGACTCCACTGTGTGTGTGTGTGTGTTTGTGTGTTGCAGAGGACAGGAAGGAGAAAGAGAGTGAGTGCCGCAAATGAGGAAAGAGAGGAAAAGCCACAGGCCCACAAGTCTAAATTCAAACTTTGCCGCCTTTTGCCAGCCGAACTTGGGGCTGCTCACCTTGTACATCCCTGCCCTTGAATGCGTCTCCGGGAACCGATGAAACTCATCAATCCGAGACAGGTGCAGTTTTGGCTCCCCATTGCGTTTCGTTCCCCTAGCGCAGACCTGGAAAGCGTCGTCGCAGTCCACCAGGATCACCCTAGGATTGTCCTTTGAAAGCGTAAGCCTGCGTGTACGTGCGTGCGTGCGTGCGTGCGTGCATCAACCCGTGCGTGCATGCGAACGTGCAAGCGTGCGTGCGTGCGTGCGTGCGAGCAGCCTCCAGTAACACGCAAACACACACCTGTTATGAAGGATGCCGTATGGGGCAAGCAGCTCTGCAGCGTTCTCCTTGCGTTGAGGGTTGCCAAACACGGCCAGAGAACTGATGCTACCTTCTTCCTTTACGACGTCTGAAGCTGCATCCGCATAAGGGTCAGCCTTCCCTTCAACTTCAGACTTCCTCTTCCTCCCAATTGTTTTTTGCCTGTTGTGGTCAAATATGTATGCAGAAATACAATTGTAAGCTGCCTGTTTCAAATTGCATTCCAATTTCGTCCAAATTGCATTCAATATGCAATTCAAAATGCCTCCATAGCTAGTGGCACAATTGAAAATGCATGAGCTTTGTGCAATGCACAGTGCATACCAGCATCCTCAAGATCCTCAACATCATGTGTTTGACTAGATGTGTGTGTCTACTGTCATACATGTAAAGAAAGTGCAAAGCAATTACTGGATTGCAATGAGGAGATAAATGTGTAACAAGGTAATTGAGTACAAAGTGTAAGCTACTTATGTACTATGTAAATGCGTACCAAGGTAATTATGTACTAAGGTAAATGTGTAAGGTAAATGTGAACCAAGGTACATGTGTATTGAGGTGAATCACAATTGATCATTGGCGAAGGGAACTTTAACTTGCCACTCATAAACCACACAGGACCACGGCAACATTTGGGCAGCAAACATGCAAAACTACATTGAATTGGGGGATCGTTTTTTTGTTGCCAGGTCCAGCCGCCACCTACGATCTGTGCTGCGTGTTTGTTCCTCTGCTCAGAAATGCTACGTAACAAGCGAAGAAGAAACCGAGGTCGCTGCTGCTGCTATAAAATACAGACAGTACCACAAAAATGATGCAAGCTTGTTGACGCACGTCGTATTTTGCCTCGTATTCAACACCTTCCTTCCTTTGTGCAAAGCAATGAAGTTCATTTTGTGCACGAGAGCAGGGGAAGAACCTGTCAAACCATACAAAATTCAAATATCACCTACAGCTGTCACTCCAATTTTCTGTCGTGGTTCCCTCACCTAGCTTCTTATGTTGCGCGGTGTATGCGTTGTGACGGCTTAACAATATCAGCCGACCTGCAAGCGATAGGAGTGTAAGGAGGAGGAGGCAGATGATGAGTTTGTGATCTTGCTCTCTGCCTTTCACGCTCTGCCTGCCATGCAGCCTTTGCCCTCGCCTCTGCCCTTTCTCAAGCCCTGCTGCCCTATGAATTCGACAGGCTACCAGGCTGCTCGACTCTGGCTGCAAGGCTGCTCGACTGCACCTGCTAGGCTGCTCGACTCTGGCTGCTATGCAGCTCGACTCGGGATGCTATGCAGCTCGACTTGGCACTAAGAATCTGATGAGGCACTCACCTAGAGATGGACAGGAGAGGAGTGGAGGTAGAGGAGAGAAGGGAATTAATTTAAAAAGACATTCAAAAAGTACAGAGTATTAAACCCCCCCCCCTCCCCCTTCCCAAAGAGTTGAAATTCGGCTGCTGTGCTGGGTCATTTTCACTTGTTGTCAAGGAGAACACATGGAGAGTACGTGTTTTGTATGCGTGCCCCTTGTGCTTGCCAACATTTTCTCTGCGTTCAATCCAGCACAGCGTATGCAAGCACAGCGAAGTATGTGTGTGTGCTGACACACGGCACTGGGAATGCACAGTCTTCCTCATGCGCTTGCAGAGCACAAGGGTGCGTACGTGTACACAAGAAAAAGGAAGGCCCAGCCACGTTTGAGTGGGCGTGCATTGATGACATCATTACCGGTGAGTCCAATAGGAGAGAGTCCAATAGGAGAGAGCTGGTGAGTCCAATGGGGGAACAGAGTTGGGTAGACGCGCAGCAGAAGAGTAGGTGGATTTTTCAGATTGAACAGGACAGAATACGTTGGTTAACATTCGGTAGGTCAGTATGACAAGCTCACTAACAGCAAGGTTGCACATTATGGCCATGTAGTCTCACCATGCAATTCCAGGTCCGCATGCCCAAGAATAAGTGCATTAAGAAGGCTTAGTTGCCAAGCACATACAAGCCCCTTCACACACACACAAAACTATCCTTCATGCACCCATTTAACCACATCTACACCACACACACATAAACACACACACTCTACACTGACAACACATCTAAACCACACACACACACACACACACACACACACACACACACACGAAAACACACACACGCTCTACACTGACCTCACATCTACACCACACACACGCACACACGCAAACAAACATTGCAACTGGGGTTAATTTTGACTCCTTGTGCTTTACAAATTAAATGATAATTACGAATGAATGTTTTTTGTATGTTTCCTGTCCTATCGGCTTGCCAAGCTGTTACGTTGGAACTACTGGCTTGCACGAAGCAACAAGCAAAGGATTAAAGACAGTCTACCTTTGAGTCAAATACAGATTTTTCCTAAACGGGATTAAAGCAGTTTGACAGTGACAAAAAAAGGTGCATTATCAACAGAAAGAAAGACACAACCAGCCTGCAGCTCTTCTTCTTCACAATGGAGATGCCTTACATCCCAGGCATGTTCGTGACCGGAACAGGCACTTTAGGGCTGCTAACTCCTGCTGCAGCATCCTCAAGCTGCTTCCGGACGGTTTCAGCTGAGGTTGTGGGTGCTGCAAATGTGCAATATTTTCTTGTTGTGAAGATGTTGAGCAGGTATGTGCGTTTGCCTGCACAGACCGGCAAGTATCAAATTGCTGACTGAGGATGCCATACGTAGCAAAGCGTCCTGCTCACCTTGGCACGTGAAGTTTTGGCAAATGAAAGCGGTAGGAGCACCTGTGGAAAGGGTTTGGGCATTAATGCCGGTGGGTGATATCACATTCGCTTACTGGTGCAAAGTCACAGGCAACTAAGCGCAAGCCTGAAAAATTTGCTCAAGCATCTCACCTTCATGCTTACGAAAATGCGCTTCCACCATTTCCACCGCGGAGGGGTTTTCCTTGCGCCAGAAGGCAAGAGACTCAGAAACACCCTGGAGTGGAGGTACAGCAAACCAGTTCAGGATTCCCAAGGATAATTGAGTTATACCAAAAATACATGATTACCAGGGGAAGCACCTGTCACTCACCCTATCAATGTGGACGAGGACTTTCCCAGGAATAAAAGGAGTGAGGGAGGCATCCAGGAGAGCAGCAAAGCCCTCAGCATCTCCAGGGGCCTTGGAATCGTGAGAGATAATGACCTGAAAACGTCCAGGATGTTGTTTTCACGAAGTCATGCTAGCGGAGGTTTATAAAGGATATAAAATGCACAGATCAGTCTATCTGTATATCTGTCGTCTTATTCAACCATCTCTTTCCAGTTACACTGCTGTTGTGCGACATTGTCAAACTCCGTGCAAGATACTAAGATGCTAAGATACTGTTGGAGGACCAAGTATATACCTGTTTAAATGGTGAAGCAAGTTGCAGGAAGCCGGAACAACAAAGCTGCGGAACAGCTAGCGGCACCTCAAAGTGCTTCTCCTGTTAATTAGTGGATTGTGTTGAGGATGCAGAGTTGATGGGTTTATTTGCAAAAGGCGTTATTGATGTGGAAAGAACTCGGCCTCCACAGTCACAATTAATGAGCTTTTAACATGCACAGGCACATCTAGCAGGCCGTGTGGAGGAAAAAGAGGGGGAGGCCGGCTTACTTGTAACGAGGAAAGCGTGCTGTCAGCCTTGCTCAGCCACTGTGTTCCAGCCTGATCAGAGTCTGCTGTGCCTGTGGTGCACGCACAAGAGCAGTTCCAGGCGTACATTTACACACTGACTAGAGTCTGGTGCGCCTGTTGTGTGGGGTCCCCCTTGCTTGGCCAGCGCAGCTCATGCGTCATCCAATCAGGAAATGTTTAAACCCTGTACCCTGCTGGAAGTGTAGTTCAAGCCCCAATTTTCCATGGAGAGATTGCTGTGTATCTACCATTGGCAAGTAGAGTTTTGCTTTGTAACTTGCCTGGTGCTAGGTGCGCCAGGCGTTGCAAGTTTGAAGCCGCAATTGAGGAGGCCGTTGGTTCAGCGTCATCATAACTGCTTGCGAGCATGGAAAGAGTAACAAAATTATAAAATGCACTTGCTTGCAGGTAAGGTGTTTCTACATATAAGCCGCAATTTGGAACAGGGTGGAAGCAAGCTTATGAATAGTGTAAATATTCTGGCTAGAACTAGAACGTGTGCAAAACAAGAAACAGCTCCTGCAGACCTGTTGTAAGATAAAGCGTCTCTCTCAATCTAAATGATGGCAACCAAACGGGTTCCTCACTCACTCATCCTTGATGCGAATCAATATGGACTGATCAGCGCCTGTGGTGGAGAAGAATCCGCCTGAAAGAGGAAAGAAAAGCACCGCCAATGTCGATGTTTAAAATTTTACAATTGATTCAGAAATAGGAGTGTGTCATCAACACAAATGGAAAGGCAGGAGGTGCACAAACATTTGAGGTTCCGTTCACAACCTGACATATTTCCGATAACAACCTTCATTCCTGAACTATTTCCTACTGATGCAGGCGTTTCCTTGTTGTCCTCTTCCGCCTCACCTCCAGCCGAATCCCAAAATAGCTCGTCCATGGACTGCTGCAGCTCAATCCCCCACTCAAGCCACTTGTGGTGCCCGCCAGCCTCGTACAGGTCCAGCAATCCTTGGATCAGGCACGCAAAATCATCTGCATAGGCTGTGAGCCCAAAGCAATCAAACAGGCTGTTTGACTGCGCGAGAGCCATGCACGGCAGAAAAGCTGGTCATCTACCCTAGGCAGAAATGCGTGATTGAACTTGTTTATGCTAACACATCTGGCAGCATCACCTTGAACATTTGAAGCGGCGACACGATAAGAGCGGATGAGTGTGCGAGTGCCACTGTCCCAAAGGTTCGACTGCACAAAGTCAGCTATGCGCTCTGCGCACCGCAGGTACTCCATACGATCAACTCCTGTGTTGGACAAGGTGCAGTAAAGCGCCTGGTGAAAATGAGTGTCCACCTTCATCAAAGAAAATGAGAGCAAAAGCGGCACATGTGAAGAGAAGGCCATAGTGTAACAGCAGTTGACTGCTATAGGCTTGGCAATAATACACAAGCCAATTAGAGTCTCTCAAAGATACAGGCTGTGCCATCGTGCAACACTGCCAGGCGACCGCCTCTCATGCGCACGCACCGTCTACAGGAAAACAGGCCTCTGTGGGCGGCTGCTCTGCGGCAAGAGTGCGTGAAGCCCGTGCAAACGCGCTGATGCCCCATCCATTCCATGCTGTCACGATCTGTGGTGCAGTAGATCATTGGACATCCAAGGACTAGCTCTTCTGCTGCGCATCAGCTGCTTTTCTTGTTTCATTACACTTGTTGTGGAAGTGGTCATTAAAAAAATTGCAGCTGTTGCCGACGACCTCGTTGGCCTTTTGATGTATGGACCTGTCGTATCTTATTTAAGGACATTAGCGCGGTGCGTGTGAACGATGAAGCGGTGCGTGTGAACGATGAAGCGAACTTTCTGCTTCTTAAGATCGTGCACACAGTCTTGTGAAAGCAAACATGTCCAATGTACTTCCCTTACACACAGCACAGGGTTGCAACGAAAACAAACTTCTCCACCTTGTCGTCCAGGCTGGGCCTTGGTTTCTTTTCCCTCGCAGCATGGAGCTCCGCTCGGCACGCTGCAAGCTGCTTCTTTAGGAACTCAACACTCACGCCGTTCTGCACGCGTAAGCAGCGTTGGTGAGCAGCAGCACTGATACCACTCAGATTTACACTCAATATACAGAGTGGCATTTGATATGCCTGACAAGGCACAGTCAATAATGACAAATGCAGAAAGTGTCAACTTTTACTTGCAGGCTTTTCTTGCACATTGCACACGTGTCTTGATGTCAGCAAAAATATTGCGCAACAAGCCAGCCATAACTACCTGCTTGCATCTCCTCATAAACCTTAGCAACAAGCTGTGATTCGACCACAGATGCACACAGGTGCATGAAGTGATCACATTACGCATCAGACACACAGGTTACGCACCGCCTCTGCAACTGCCTCTAATGGGCGAAGGAGGATGGGCACGTTCTTGCCGTTGAACTCGCCGTGTGGATCACTTTTTGGGCTCATATCACAATTACCCTGCACGGCAAAACAGGGAGGGAGTAAATAACAATGTGCGCATCCCCGTCATTGGTGCTAGACATTGCTTCCATTGCGGCTCCACCAACCACAGCTCAAGCCTGCAGCATGTGGCAGGCGTCACACGCATTACGACATTTATCAAGTCTTGGCAAAGGAAAGCATGTCTGTGGATTAGAGCAATAGCTAGGAGCTGGATGGCTCCTCTATGCTCTGGGACCTCTGTAAGGCACATACTTACAGCAAAAACAACTGATCAGAGCGTTCATGTGTCAAAAAGTGTACGTCTGCAAATAGAACGCTCATGATAATCGCTGGTTGCTGCCAAAACAGTTTACGAATTGCCATTTTATGCCTTTCAAGGATTCTCACCCTTCAAAAAAATATATTCCTGTCTTCTTACAGCAGGCTCCTTGTCTTGTCGGAAACTAACCACGATACAAACAGCTCAAACAACGGTTGCAATTGTTGTAAGACGTGGCTTTTCTTTCAGAAAAGTTGGGGCAGTGTCAGCAGAATTGGGAGGGTTGCCGTCGCTTAATTTAAGAGTTAACTGCAGGTTTCATTCATCACGTGATAATCGACACCCTACTACATCCCGGCAATGCTACATTATGGAAACGCAATGACAGCATACATACCACTCCTCTTATTGAGGCAGCAGGAACAGACATGGTGTTGTGCAACGTTTATTTTGCAGTGCCAAACCTGCTTGCGAATGTTGTAGGCCTCACAGAAGAGCTTGGCACGGTCCCGTCCTAGTACCGAAACCACCTCCTGCATGCAACCAATGACGTGCACACACGTTTTATTAGTGCTGTATGTTGTATGCGTGCGTTTGTGCGTGTATGTAAGCTTGGGGGTGGGCGTATGCAAGAGGACAGCTCTAAAGAGCACACATGCAGGAAGTGATGGCAAGTCATTCACCTCTTCAGTCCAGACATAGAAGAACCCCTCGCTCTTGTGATTTGTTGTTGGATCCAGGCTGTCAGCATCCTGTTTGTTCAGCGCAAACAGACATAGGTAATCAAAGACATTAATACAGGTTAGTGTAAAAAAGCTTGTTTTACATTTTGTCCCGGAAGCAAACACGCATTACTTGGTACCAAAGCGGCCTTCTTCTTTCATACAACGCCTGCGGGAGCAGCTTGCCACTGCCTGATAGATAATAATTTTTGGCCCGTTTTCCCCGTGTTACAACTGACTGGTTAAGGTGCTGGGTGAGAAATTGAGAACGTTGCTATCGGAACAAGTCCTTTTCCCTCCCCACCTCAGCAGAAAACAAGCCCCCCTCTTTGGAAGTCATATCACGACGTAGGTAGTCCAGCACGCCGCGAGCTATGAAGGCAAGAGAGCGGTCGCCGGTTAGCTGCCAGGCCCCAAGGAAGGTACAGGCTAGCTGAGGGTTGTCGTATAGCATCTTCTCAAAGTGGGGGACATGGAACAGCTCATCCACACTGGTGCAAGTAAGGGAGGACAAGGAGGTTGGGAGGGTGAAAAGCAGGAGGGAAAGGGGATAAGGCTGAATTGCTACAAATTAATCAGGAACAGCAGCAGTGGTCGTAATTACCTGTAACGATGGAATCCTCCCCCAATCTGGTCGTAACTGTGGTTGAGCAACAGTTCGTTTAAAAGTCACCGTGCGCTGTGCTGCTATGCAAATCATTTAAATTACAGCGCACAACAGACAATTGAGCACAGAGCCCTAACTCACATTCCGCCTGCGGCCATTTTGTGTAGCGAAAATATTGCCATGTGTAGAATGCTGCTTGCTTCTTCAACCTTCCCCTGTGCCTGAAAGCAGCAGGCAATCGAATTGTCACGTCAGAGGTGTGTATGCAAGGCAGGTCTGATAGAATAGGGGCCTGTGAACTCACAGTCTCACCTTCAGGTGTGCATGAGTGCATAAAAGACTGTTGATTTCACATGGCCTCGGAAACCTGTTGGTTCAACAAAACAACAAAATGTGATTTATTATTCGGAAAAGGCCGCCGACTGTGATAAAGGGAAAGAATCTACAGTAAGTTCAAAGCCTGTTTAATGCTCACTACTATAGAATAACTATGCAGGCAGTGATAACCATTTGTCTATTAAATGAAGGGGGAAAACCATTGCATAGTTGGAGGGAGGGTATAGTTCACACACAGGAGGGAGGGTGTTTCACTGCTTGTCGTTCACGCCTTACTTGGGTGCCCCACCAAAACCGCCAAACTCAGCGTCAAACCGCTTTGCAAGCTGGGCTGCACACACACTCAGCGCATGCTCAACAGCATCAGGGCCCAAACTTTCATCACCCTCTGGCCCCTTGCTCCGGGTGGACAGGGCTTGAGAGAGCTGCGACATGATTGATGTGCCCTGCAAGGAACACAGAGGTCTCACAGCTCTCTGTAAGAGATACCAGTTTTGGGGACCCTACTGAGGCATGTGGGTGCAGTTAGAAAGGTGTGTGACAGACGCAGGTGCACAAGGCTGAGTAATTGCCATGCAAGCACAGGGATGATAACAGGTAAGATTCCCTTCTACAAGAATAGCGGATTGTGGTTCTGCCGCAACGTGCCTTTGCCTTCAAATCCTCGCGGTTGGTGTCCCACAATGTTCCGATTCGTGTGAGCACTGTGGCGAATGATGGCATCACTAGCTGGCCGCCCTTCGTTCCAGATTGAAGCACAGTCACAGGCAAAGGTAAAAGAATCAAGGGCAGGGACGACATGTGCACACGAGGGGGAAATCGCGATGAAAAGTAAAGCAGAGCTAAAATCCTACTGCAGTTTGGAGGACAAGCTAATGACAACGGACTCACTCACTCTTGTCATGTCTTTTGGTGGGTAGTACGTGCCCCTGTATTTGCATGCAATGATAGGTGTTTCCTCGTAATACTGTGCGCTCAAGCAGCATGCAAAATGAAGAGTTGAACAGTGGGAGAAAGAAGGGGCCAGACATATGAACTCGTGGTGCATGATCTCACCCGTAAATGGGTTGCAAATCTGGGGTCAGCCATACCGACATAGGCCAACCTCCTCCCCCTGACGTTGCCTGGACATTCAAAGGCATTGGAGTAGTTATGTACAGGGAAGAAGAGCCAAATTACTGAGGTCTCAGCAACTTCAAGGAAGACTAAACTCTTCTGGGCGAGTGACATGCACACTTTTGCACAAGAGCATTCTTTTGCTGGTCTTTTGTCGAGCCTGTGCATTTGAGGCAAAATCATAATTTAATTGCCCCCAGCCTCGTATTTCAGAGTACATTTCACGTTGGCAAAAAAAATTAGTCGTCCCCACGGCTGGCCCACCCAGGCTGTTATGTGCCAAAAGCTTTGTACAACCATCAATTTTCCATGCCTCTGCCATTTATGAAAAAAGTTGCGATGGAGAACTTAACAAATTTATAATAAGGCTGAGACCAGCGGGACGCAGCAACAGCAACAGCAAAATCCGCAATAATGGCAGTGTTCCTCACAGGAGCCATCATCTGGCACTAATTTTGGCGCCATGTGAAGCTCATGGAGGGCTTGTATATTTGGCGCAGTCAGGGCGCAAATCCATACAGTGGATACAGAGATATACCCAAGTTCGTACCGACACTTACACTTTGTCAGGTCCCCCCACCACAGCATACACCATCCAGCACCATATTTGACACTACAGTATTACTGGAGCACAGATGGATCGGAACAAGTTGGCGATCGGCCTTTTCCCTGCCAAATTGCGGCAAAATGGGTGCAATACAGGCGTAGGGCCACAAGCCCCCGTCCCGACTGCCAATTTCTATGCTTTAAGGCTCGAATATTTATGACATGTTTGTACAGCTTGGGGGAGGCAATGGGGTTCATAGAAAAGGCACAAAACTAAACAGCACGGTTTAGGGTGTGCCACCCGGAAAACAGCCTCCTGCTAACTACTTGGTTAGGGGTGAACAAGGTATGAGGCGTTAACGAGCACCTGTATGTAGCTCATGTACACTCGATCAACATCCGGGCGTTCCTCTCTGTCCACCTTCGCATACACGTGACAAAAGCATATGCTTATACAAGTGTAATGGTTGTCTATCTGTGGTGAAGATGTATTTTTCCAGAAATGCGCACGCACTGCCAATAGGCTCAAATGATGGTGCCGCAGGCAAAATGCGGTGGCGTAGCCCTTAATTATTTCCAATTGGTCCACAACAACATGAAAGGACGCATGATAAGACAGTGCCATCTTTAAATCTGGTTAAGGAAACCCACCTTGATGTTAACAAAGTACTTGTTCATTATAGCCGCAATTTGTTCACTTTCAAATGATTCTTTCTCTGCGAATGCGCAACAATCGTGACAGGATCGCACGTCAGGGCATCACAGTGTGTGTCCGGCACTACTTACAAAAGCCATGCACCACAGTGTTTTTGCCACCCACCCATTACGTGGCACCAGTGGCATGTCGAGTAACCCACAGAAAGGAATATAGGCCTGCAGAAAAAAAACGCGTGTTCTAGTGCCGTCATAATTAATGAGTTTGCAGTGGCGCAACAACATACGCCAATGCAAGATAATTGGCACGGCCAAAGGAAAGCCAGGCATGCTTGACCGGAAGGCAAGAAATTGTTGGGTAAAAAAAAAACTGATTCCCCTCTTGAAGCACACTAAAAACTTTTGCGCCTTCTACTTGCACGAAACCGAAAAAGAGTGCGGGCTTCCCTGCTTCACTACCCGTAGCAACAGTCTGAACTCACTTGTCTTCTTTCTTTGCCAGAGCCAGAGCATCCTCTCCCCATGAGTGCCTGAAAATCGAAAGGAGACAATTGAGAGTGAAACAGGGGAATGTGTTTTTAAGGGCGTGGCCAGCTTGCAGGAGAAGGTGGGGACAATTTCCTGCGCCTGCACATCTATGCGCTATGAGGGCCAGGTTGATTTGCATACCAGTCAACCTGTGAATAAAAGCCAGAGGTCAGGCACGATTTGCATATTGATTCACTCTAGAGTCTCAGATTGCAGGAACTTCACGCTTTTGAGCTCTGGACTAACCGGATTGTGAGCATGTTGGAGTAGGTATGGACTCTGCTCCTGGGCTAGCCTGTTTGTGTGTGGACTTGAAGACATGGGCTGAAGTCTAGTGCTTCTGGCAGTCAGTTTGCGGAAGCCCAGACTATTTGAGCGGAATCCCAAATGCTGCATATTAATCAAACTGGATGTCGTCGTACAATTGCTTTTGGGTGCCGTTTGTGATTCCGTGATCTGCCTCCAAAAAAAAAAATTGTGGGATGAGGCAGTGTTTGAGGCTTTGCAGGAGTAGTAATAAGCCATTGGTGAACAGGCCATTACATCTCACCCACCCACCAAGACAAACGCTGAGGAGAATGGCCTCATGCAGCCCGGAACACGAGCACGATGGGGTTCTGGCTCTCATCAATAAGCAGGTATGAGTATTTTCGTGCTTGCGCTAATTGCAAGTGCCGTGCTGTGTGTGCTCCACGCACTGCATACATGCTGCATACGTGCTCTGTGTGCTCCACTGCTTACGTTGCCAAACACCTCTGTGGGTATGACAAAACAAGTGTGCTGTGCTCCTGTCCTTTCCGGGGCCCCTGCCAATCCGTGTGCACCCAGTTCGAGTTGTATAATTCTAGAAACTTGGAGGAATTCATGGACCTGTTCACGGAGGACATCATTGTCGAAGATGCAATCAGCGGGAAAATCACAGGTTGGTTTGCTCTCTCGATTTTGGCTTTTAGGAGAGAAAGATGTCCCTTGTGAGATAGGAATCAATTGAAGCAACAAGTGCCTGAACTGCAAAATAAACAGCTGCTGTGTTTACACCTCCCTGACTGTAGAATCATACAGGCCACCAGACAAAGGACTGGACAGAATAAAGCAGATTGCTAGGTTATCTTACGATGGTGTGCAAGGACAAGTATCTAAGCGGCTGCTTAGATTTTGGCACACGCAATGCAAATGTGTAAATGTGTGTTGGAGACAAATCCTTTTTTTGCCGTAAAGAGGGTGATGCCTGGGCACATCCCTTTGTATGGTTGCTACGCATGACAAGAAGAGGCAAGAAAAACAGAACTTCTAGCAACTCCCATATGCACTATCCTTCCTCACCATCCAAACAGACGGGGTAGAGCTTATGCTTGGGGCTGTGAGTGGCGCACGCCGTGTTCCTTAATGCAATGTTGACAGTTTCTTCATTGGTGTGCTCCCACTCCTTCCGTTCCGCACTTATTGTATCAACATAGTGGCCTGTTTTAAAAAGGGCAACTCTCAGGGGATACAGCTTTAGATTTGCTCATATCAGATGATGCAAACACGTACTATCTGGCTACGCGCTGCAACTAAACAAATCCCCCTCCCTCTAAAAAGTTTACACAAGGACCCCGCAGCACGCTCTAGACAGCACGGAGGCTTGAGCGCTGAGGAAAGTTTAGAACATTATGGAAGGCAAAAGACTGAAGCAGTCCCTAGTGCATGTAAATGACAAAAGTATCATAAGGGGATTAACCTAGAGGATTTGATCTGCTGAATTGGCCGAATTGGCTGTATGTATATGCCTTATATGACCATATAGGTATTTGTAATCGCTGCAATAAACACCGCATATTTATAGATGGTTCTGGCTAATCCTACAAAAGTATCAACTAGTGCCCAAGACACAGAGAGAGAGTGAGAGAGAGAGAGAGAGAGAGAGAGAGAGAGAGAGACACAGAGAGAGACAGAGAGAGAGAGACAAAGAGAGAGAGAGAGAGAGTGTGCTTGTGCGAGAGAGAAAGCGAGCAAGAGAAAGGGAGGGAGAGAGAAGGAGAAAGTGGGAGAGACAGAGGGAGAGAAAGGATATTACCCACCGTCAGGAGAGAGAGGGAGAAAGAGGGAGAGACAGAGGGAGAGAAAGGATATTACCCACCTTCAGTAGCAAGTCGATGTCCTCCGTGTAAAGTCGCTCCTTGCGCCAATCGTTAGGATCCAGGATAGCCTCAGGAGGCACGTTAGGCTTGAGGTAATAATCGAACAGCCTGTGTGTAAAAATCGAACAGCCTGAGTGTAATAATCGAACAGCCTGCAACAATCAAGCAGCCTGAGTGTAAATATCGAACAGCCTGTAATTATCAAACAGCCTGAGTGTAAATATCGAACAGCCTGAGTGTAACGGTAATCAAACAGCCTCTGAGTGTAACGAATGAAACGATACATATTTTTTCCCCAAATGTCCAGACCGGTATCTCAAACTTCGACTTCTATTTTTACACTGAGGTAGTCTATTTTCACACTGAGATAACAATCAAACAGCCTGAGGTAACAATCAAACAGCCTGAGTGTAATAATCAATCAGCCTGAATGTAACGATAATCGAACAGCCCGTCATATAGAAACAGCCTGCAATAATCAAACAGCCTGAGGTAATAATCAAACAGCTCGAGTGTAACAATAATCGAACAGCCCGTCATATAGAAACAGCCTGTAATAAATAAACAGCCTGAGGTAATAATCAAACAGCCTGAGTGTAACGATGATCGAACAGCCCGTCATATAGAAACAGCCTGCAATAATTAAACAGCCTGAGGTAATAATCAAACAGCCTGAGTGTAACGATGATCGAACAGCCCGTCATATAGAAACAGCCTGTAACAATCAAACAGCCTGAGGTAATAATCAAACAGCCTGAGTGTAACGATAATCGAACAGCCCGTCATATAGAAACAGCCTGCAATAATTAAACAGCCTGAGGTAATAATCAAACAGCCTGAGTGTAACGATAATCGAACAGCCCGTCATATAGAAACAGCCTGCAATAATTAAACAGCCTGAGGTAATAATCAAGCAGCATGAGTGTAACGATAATCGAACAGCCCGTCATATAGAAACAGCCTGTAACAATCAAACAGCCTGAGGTAATAATCAAACTGCCTGATTGTAACGATAATCGAACAGCCCGTCATATAGAAACAGCCTGTAACAATCAAACAGCCTGAGGTAACAATCAAACAGCCTGAGTGTAACGATAATCGAACAGCCCGTCATATAGACACAGCCTGTAATAATTAAACAGCCTGTGGAGACAATGACAATCAACAAGCCTGTCATAATCAAATAGCCTGGAGGAAAAGGAGATTTCAGAACGATGGACTTACGGCCATTGCATGATCGACTGGAAAAACAGTTGAGCCAGACACCGGCGTTTAAGACTATGGTGCATTACAAAGCATGTGGCTGTCTATTGGATGTAAATGAGGTGCACTTTGCTGGAGAAACTGCTGAGTTCAGTGAGACATGCACACGGTACGTTTCAAACAATTGCACTTTGGACTGCAAGTAAAGTCAAGCCAGACACCGGCGCTTATAATCAGGGTTGGCTAGGACCATATATGTACGGTGCATATACGGTATTTTTGGCAGGGAAATCACCAAATTTACGGTCATATACGGTGCATATATATCGTTCTGGCCAACCCTACTTATAATATATAATAATGCACAGCAACGCAAGCATACATTTGTATTTCAGATGTGGAGAGGCGCAAGCACGCAATCATATTTCTGATGTGGAAAGAGGCGCAAGCACACAAATATATTTCTGATGTGGAAAGAGGCGCAAACATATATTTGTACTGTATATGTGGGAAGAGGCGCAAGCGTACTGTATCTCTAATGTGCAAAGAGGCGCAAGCCCGCGATTGTATTTCAGATGTGGAAAGAGGCGAAAGCACACAATTGTATTTCTGATGTGTGATGTGACAATGTGGGGAAGAGGCGCAATCATATATATGTATTTCAGATGTGGAAAGAGGCACATCTAATCAGAAATCCCAGTTTGTGTGTGTGTGTGTGCGTGTGTGTGTGCGTGTGTGTGTGCGTGTGCGTGTGTGTGTGTGCGTATGTGTGTGCGTGTGTGTGTGTGCGTGTGCGCGTATGTGTGTGTGTGTGTGTGTGTGTGTGTGTGTGTGTGGAGAGTACTGAGGGAGGATTTTGAGTTGCTTCCAGCTTCTTCCAGGGATCTGTATATTAATAGAGGTTGCTTGTATCCTCTGACCACATCAGAAATGCGTGTGTGTATGTGTGTGTGTACGTGTGTGTATCCTCTGACCACATCAGAAATGTGTGTGTGTGTGTGTGTGTATCCTCTGACCACTTACCGTGAAACCGCTTCTGCCAGTGATTTGGCTTTTGGGAGGGACTTCAGAGGAGGCAGCTCACCAGATGCACTGCCCACGCTCCCCTCTGTTTTGAGCTCAGGAATGACCACCTTCACGCACGCACGCAGCAAGAAAGGAAAATGAATGGGTCTATTTGATCAATCATACTCACATCTCTGCTGGGCTTTGGTGGGGGAGACTCACAGCACTTCGGGCCAACGTGTCTCCTTTTCCTTAGTTAATGCAGGGAGTGTTTTGCTGCCTGCGTAGTTGTTCTATTCTTTCCTTTTCATTTCTGCTGGGCAGCTGCTGGGCAGCTGCTTGACAGTGCCCTTAGTCTGTCTATCTTTTGAGCATTTTAGAGCAAACAGTCACCTCTCTGCCGGGCAGCTGCTTCACGGCGCCATGCGTGTCAGGCTTGGCCTTTTCTTTTGCCTTCCCTCCCTTTGCCTCAAGCATCTGCAATCACCAGGGCGTGCGTTTGTGTTCATGTGTGTGTCTGCACGCGCTCGTGTGTGTGTGTGTGTGTGTGTGTGTGTGTGTGTGTGTGTGTGTGTGTGTGTGTGTGTGTGTGTGTGTGTGTGTGTGTGTGTGTGTGTGTGTGTGATCACCAGGGCGTGCGTTCGTGTTCGTCTGTGTGTCTGCACGCGCTGGTGTGTGTGTGCGTGCGTATGTGTGTGTGTGTGCCTGTGTGTGTGCATGCGTATGCCTCCATCAAGGTTACAGAGTAACCGGGAAGAAATTTTAGCAAACAGCACACAGCTTTTGACAAAATGCATTAGGATTAAACAGCACACAGCCTATGACAAAATGCATTTAGTACAGACAGTACTTCCAGTGATTACAAAAATCCACCTTGACGATGGCTGTCCTGACAAGGGCTTCCAGGAATTCAAACCGCATCAGAGCGTTGTCCAAATTAATCTGTGTGTAAGTAAAATACGGTATGTAGGGTTGGCCAAATACACACTCCGTATATGACTGTATGTATGTATGTATGTATGACTGTATGTATTTCTCTGCCAAAACACCGTATACTCACCGTATATACATATACATGTATGGTTCTGGCCAACCCTAGACATACGTCTATGGGAGGCATTTGAGCGGATGTATGTGAAAAAGCCAGTAACCAACTCAAAATTGACGCTTAAAAAAAGTGTGAGTAAGGGGTCAGTAGAACCAACTCTACGGCTATCAGTCTGTTATCTATACTCACGAAAGGCCCTTTTTTAGAAGTGCACTTCTAAACTAGAAGTGCTCTTCGAAGCTAGAAGTGAGTTCTACCATTTTCAAATTATAAAGCACACAGCTGTACATGTATAAATCACACTCTGGTTAGAATAGGCAGCATAGTGGTTTCGCTGAAGGTTTTGAACACACACTCACAGCAACTGTGCAACCTACATATAACATCATCACAGAATAATAAGGGTTGGCCAGGACCATATATCTCTGATATACGGCATTTTTGGCAGGGAAATAACCCAATATACGGTCATATACGGTGCATAAATACGGTTCTGGCCAACCCTATACATACACGTACTCACCCATAATATATATATATATATATATATCCCCTCGGGAAAAGCATACAGTACATTTACCTACAAAATGCAGCCCCCCTCTTGTAAGTGAAGTCAA
>Ga0307974_1001168_pt1:0-12500 | contig 17714 bp, 19 predicted proteins | sample OrgLakmetagen784_FD_201812 | JGI IMG/M metagenome (GOLD analysis project Ga0307974, IMG submission 201812) | Saline water microbial communities from Organic Lake, Antarctica - #784 | ecosystem: Environmental > Aquatic > Non-marine Saline and Alkaline > Saline | place: Antarctica: Organic... | reverse complement strand
AAGCGTGCGCACCTGGGACACTCACATGCCGCAGATGTGTGAAGCCAGCACTCACCATTCAAAAAGCAAAGCGTGCGCACCTGGAACACTTTCATGCCACAGATGTGTGAAGCCAGCACTTACCATTTAAAAAGCAAAGCGTGCGCACCTGGAACACTTTCATGCCACAGATGTGTGAAGCCAGGCGTGCCAAGGATTGCCTGCCACTACCCCCCACGCCCACCAGAAGCATGTGCCCCCCTGGCTGGCTGAGGAGCCTGCGCACACACACACACACACAAAATGGAAGTGGCATCAGTCTCATCAAAAGAACAGATGAGGAATTGAAGGAGCAGTATACTTGCGACCAATACGCTTTACAAATTTGTTGATTTGAGGGGCTTGCAGAAGTGATAGGTCACTGTGATGATGTCACTTTATGCCTTTATTCAAGACCCAATGCACAAGGGCTTGCAGGTCCAATCAATACGCTCTTCAGTCAAGTGATATGCGCATATAATCTGCGGGAGCACTTATAAATAGGGTTGTCCAGAACTGTATAAATACACCGTATATGCCCACATGTATGGTGATTTCCCTGTCAAAAATACCGTATATACACCGTAATTATATGGCCAACCCTACTTATAAAGCTTGCGCACTCACGAAGCATATGTACAGATTTGACTGACAGGCTTCACAGAGAAACTGGACCATGGCTAGTCCAGGAAGCGTTGGCCAAGACTGAGAGCCAGGATGCGTACGCACCGGCAAATCCTGCTGACATGCTCCACCGCAAATAAGAACATGGCCAGGTTCATTGGGCGCTTGCTGGTTGCGTTGAAGTCCTTGAGGTAATCCTCCACCACACTGATCAGCTTTTGGACGTCAGCGATTTCAGTGTAGCTGCGTGTGCGAAACAAGGAGGGGGGTACATGGGTGTGGGGTATTCTGTGGAAACCTAAAGTGACCAAGTGTGTGTGTGTGTGTCTGTGTGTGTGTGTGTGTGTGTGTGTGTGTTCAGGACTAAAGTTTGTAGATAGGGTGAAGGGGGAGTGCGATAGATGCTCACGCTCCCCTTTTTGTAGATCAGGCAGGGCTAATGTCAGTTAGGTTCTAGAGCATTGGTGCATTGCCCAGACACCATCTTTACAGGCCTTGCGTCGTCAGACACCCCTTATGTCCACTTGCAATACTAACTTTTCTGCCGAGACAAGAATGGGAGACACACACACATACACGTACACAACTCAAAACCACACTCACATCCGGTCTGGCGTATCCGCCTTGGGATTAATGAAGTTGCCGAAAAAGCAGCGGCGCAAGTCATCAGTGACCAAACGCTTTGCATCCACGCGGTTCTTTGGAAGCAAGTGCGCCATGAGCTGGGGGAGGCTCTCCACTTCTAGGTGCGTCTCAGTGATGTCTTTGAGCTGTGTGTGTGCATGTGTGCGTTACTTTGTGTGTGTGTGTGTATGTGTGCACGCGTGTGTGTTTGTACGCCTTTATATGCGCCAATTTATATAAATCAATCAGCAGAGCACACGCAAAGGCACACACACATCCACACAAACATACGTACAAAGACACTTGGCGGAGCACACACAGACACTGACACTAACGCTGACATAAACACTCAGCGGAACACACACAAACACACATACACAGACACTGACACAAACACAGACACTGACACGCATACATCAAACACAAACACTGACACTGACACTGACATAAAACACTCAGCGGAACGCACACACACACACACACGCAAGTACATCACTCACCTGATCGAGCAGCCAGTCCCGATCCGTTTCGTCCACAAGCCGGTCGTAAAACACACGCAGCGCCTCGTGCATCCAGAGCCGTTTGTAGAGGGAGGTGGCCTCCATACTGCTGCCAGCGGGAAGGGCTGCCTTGGGCAGCATCATGACACCCTGCGTGTGAGTTTGTATGTGTTTGTGTGTGTGTGTGTGAGCTTGTGTGAGCATGTGTACCTTGGGCAGCATCATGACACCCTGCGTGTGAGTTTGTATGTGTTTGTAAGTGTGTGTGTGTGTAAGCTTGTGTGAGCATGTGTGAGCATGTGTACCTTGGGCAGCATCATGACACCCTGCGTGTGAGTTTGTATGTGTTTGTAAGTGAGAGAGTGTGTGTGTGTGTGTGTGTGTGAGCTTGTGTGAGCATGTGTACCTTGGGCAGCATCATGACACCCTGCGTGTGATAAGGGGGCGACGTTTAAAAGTATGCGTACATGATTTGGTGGTACAACTCATAAGCAGGAGGTACTTGAAATTTTCATTCGAATCTGTATCATTTGTACAGAGTCAAAGCTATCATCCGAACCTGTATCATTTGTACAGAGTTTAAAGCTATCATTTGAACCTGTATCATTTGTACTGCGTCAAAGCTATCACTCGTGCTAGAGATGTGCACCTGCGTCACTCACGCATTCAGAGCAGTGTCCAAGCTATCATTTGTGCTAGAGATGTGCACCTGAGTCACTCTAGCATTCAGAACAGCGTCAAAGATATCACTCGTGCTAGAGATGTGCACCTGCGTCACTCTCGCATTCAGAGCAGCGTCAAAGATATCATACGTGCTAGAGATGTGCACCTGCGTCACTCTCGCATTCAGAACAGCGTCAAAGATATCATACGTGCTAGCGATGTGCACCTGAGTCACTCTCGCATTCAGAACAGCGTCAAAGCTTTCACTCGTGCAAGTCACAGAGCCAAAGAAGCAGACGGTACTGAGGGAATCGCTCGTACCTGAATGACGCGCGCAAAATCTCGGAGGTTGAACACGTAGTGGCTCTTTGTGGGTGTAGGCAGCAGCGTGGAGGTGGACTGCGTGTATCCATCAGGGGGGGCATACACAACGTGACAATGTGTATCCATCAGGGGGAACATACACAACGTGACAATGTGTATCGATCAGGGGGGGCATACACAACGTGACGATGTTACGTAGGAAGGGGAAGTGGCGTTAATTGTTGCCACCGTTTGTTTTGCTGGCCGTTTCTTTGTAGGTGTTGAGGTGGACTGCGTGGTTGTCAATCAGGGGTGGCAAACAAGTTTGCATGACATAGGGACAAGAAAGAGGGACAAGAAAGAGACTGAGTTGAACTCGCTCATACTATTCATGATGTTTCTTTGAAGCCTAGAGTTTAATACCGTTACAAAGGTTTAAGAGGCAGAGTCTATGGTGATTTTTATGTGTCTGACAATCTATCTCTTTGTGGACATGGGCAGGAGCATGGAGTTCACTTGCGCTGTGTGTGTGTATGACCATCCTCGCAAACCTTGTAATTCAGGGTACGGCTGCAACAACACACACATACACATACTCACGTTGGAGTACAGCTGCAGAGTTGCAGCTATGGCTTTGGGGGCTGGAACATGGTTGTAACAACATACACGTACACACAGAATCACACACACATACACATACTCACGTTGGAGTACAGCTGCAGAGTTGCAGCGATGACTTTGGGGGACATTTTGCGGATGTAGTGGGGGTAGCCCTTAGTCATGAGGTGCCAGTCCAGGATGGCTTGGAAGATGTACGAGAGGGAGTCATCGGATACCTGTGCGTGTGTGTGTGTGAGTGTGTGTGTGCGCGTGTGTGTGCGAATGTGTGTGTGTGTGTGTTTGTGTGTGTGCATGTGTGAGTGTGTGTGAGTGTGAGTGTGAGTGTGAGTGAGTGAGTGTGTGTGCGTGTTTTGTATGTATGTACAAGCAAATGCCGCACTGCATCTTCTTGTCCTCATCATCCTGCTGCCTACAGCACTGCGTGCGCACACATCCCTTTGCCCCCCCACTTCAGTACCTACACAGTATCTACAATCCATAAGGGATGTGTGCGAATGGATGTGTACGAATGGATGTGTACGGATGGATTAAGTGGGGATCACGCATAGTTATCTTGTCTACAATGCCCTTCTTACCTGAGCCAGTGCGAGAGTGTTGAAGTGACGCAGGAAGCGATTAGTGACAAATGTGCGGCCCCCTCCTGGAGGGCCCATGGCCACAATGGGCTGGATGTCCACCATGGAGCGGAATACGTTGTCACGTCCTGTGCGAGCGTACATGTGTGTGTATATGTGTGTGTCATATTTAGTCCACTGGAAAGGCACTTACAATTGTAGATATGGTACACACAGTTGCCTGTGAGGATGTGTGCATGCGTGAAGGTATGATTTATAACATTTACCACCAAAATGAGGTTACCGAACACTCAATAAACCACCATCATGGTCCATAGATTGACTCAAAAGCTTGATGACTGCCTGTGCCCTGTAACCCTCATACAGCAAGGCACATCCAGACCATGCATAACACCCAGCACTGTCATACACCCTTTGCCCTATATTACCATATCAGCATTCATAGTCTACGGATTTACATACGCACACACACACACACATATGACGAGTTGCTGTACCTGTTGAGGTACATATCAGAGGTCTTACACACCATTGGCAAGCCAACATGTTGTACCTCAACAGTACCCCCATGCACCTCAAGAGAAGGCGAAGTTAAAACACAACAAGTGTTATACCCAACACTGGCACACACACACACACCCACTCACCAAACCAGCCTTCGTAGTCCATGAACTGGCGCAGCAGCTCAATGGGCGGCTGTGCCCCATACACCTCACGGGAGGGCATGTTGAGGTCATCCACAAACAGTGCGGCTTGTTTACCGATGGGCGGTGCGTACACGCCTTTCTTGCGTTTCTCCAGGCGACCATCCACCTGTGCGAGCGTGAGTGAGTATGTGTGCTTGAGCAGATACCCTCCGCCCCAGCGTCCCCCACGCTGTGCTCACCCACCCCCTTCCACCTTCTCATTACACCACACATCCCTGCTTGCCCTGTGCTGGACGCCCCACACCCCATCGGGCTGCTTGAGCTTGTGTGTGTGTATGTGTGTGTAAGTGTAACTCTGTGTGTGTCATTGTGTCCAAGCTCATGACCTTTGTTTGTGTCGGTGGTAACACCAGTAAGAACGTAACAGCTTGCACACTCGAGACTGCTTACACACTTAGCTGTATACACGTATGCACACATGTCTGTACACGTATACACACATATCTGTATACATGTACACACTTATCTGTATACACGTACACACTTATCTATAAACACGTATACACACATATCTGTATACATGTACACACTTATCTGTATACACGTATACACACATATCTGTATACACATACACACTTATCTGTATACACGTATGCACACATATCTATATACACGTATACACTTATCTGTATACACGTATACACACATATGCAAATCCGCTCGTTTACTGCAGCCAAAATACACAAACCTTCACATGCACACACACACACACACACACAAACACACACACACAAGCATACCTGATCCTGGGTCATGTTGGCGGTGGTCCTTGCAGAAAAGGTGACAAAAATGGGCAGCCATTTTTCCTTAGGGAGACCGCTGGTCAAGTGCCTGCGAGCATGTGCGGCATATGCGTAGGGTTGTCCAGAACTGTATATTCACACCGTATATGACCGTATGTAGGTGATTTTTCTGCTAAAAAAACCGTATGTACACCGTATATACCTATAAATGTATGGTTCGGGCCAACCCTACCCTAAGATATGGGGCATTTGGTGGTCATGAGTGCTCTCAAGAGGAGCCAAAGCAAACCAAGCATCAGCATGCTCACGGAATATAAGTGTTCATCCACCACCAGATGATCAATTCATAGAGGGTGTTAAATTGTTCGCTTGTTTGAAGGCTAACAGCTAACATGCTCACGGATGATGTCAATTGCTTGGACTGCACAGTTTCCTGTATCGCATATCTTTAATGCAATCATGGCTTTAGAATTTACATGCTCACAGAGGATGTCAATTGCCGGGACTGCACAGTTTCCTGTATCGTTTTTCATTCATGCATTCATAGGCTTCAAACCAGCAAGCTCCTGAAGGATGCTGTATGGCAGGACCACAAACCCAGCAGGATGCATTTAACTGCAAGGCTGAAACTCAAAGTGTGATTGCTAGAAGGAAAGAGACCACATAGCACGGGCACCAGCCGATCGCACACACACACTCCTCCTCCAGTGTGCACACTTACACCAGTCCCTATATTTGTGGCATTAGCATACACAGACGCAGCATACACAAGCAGTCACCCCACGGCATGACAGACAACTTACCACACAGGGTGCACACATTACACTTGTCCCTGCTGGCAGGCATACACACACACACATACACACACACACAAAAGCATCAAAGCACAGCAAGAAAAAAGCGAAGTACACAAGGCTACACAAAACACGTACCTTGTGGTGTACACACTCTTGCCAGTACCGGTCGGGCCCACCAGCAGCAACGGCTGTTTGTGTTGGATGGCCAGGTCCATTAGGAACGTGTACCTAAATACGTCAGAATGCGTGCTCAATGTGTTTGTGCATGTGTGCGTGTGTGTACGCATTTGTGCAAATGTGCCTGTACGTGAGAGGTTAGCAGCTCATGCAATCTTGTCTGGCTTGTTTCGTAGTAACTGGATTGCGCGTGTGCAGTAAGTAGAATGCACGTGCAGTAAGTGAATTGCAGGAATGTTCATGCCAAACTACTGCGCGTACACCGTTTATGTGTGGGTCCGGTTGACACACTTGTCATACACGCTATGCAGCACCAATACCTAGAAGCACACCAACACATCAGATCGCCCAGTGACAGCAACATCTAGCAAAATTTTATGTCTGCTTTAAGAAAAAGCCTCAGCAAAAGTCGTCTTCAAACTTCCCATGCAGTCCTTGGCAGGGCTGCTGCTTCTAGAGAACTATTCAAAGTGAGTGGGGGAGTTGCTGGAGTGCGCGGCGAAAAACCGCAGATCTCACAAGAAAGCACGCCTCCTTACCTTGCAGAATCCTTGGTTGGGATGATGATGTTGGAGAACTGCGCGTCATCAGGGATTTGTAGCGCAGGAATGGGGTCGTCCCACTTTTTCCATCTGCAGTTGCAGCACCAAATTTTGCAGAGGTCGCAAATGGTAATAAGCAGGGTTGGCCAGAACCATATATATATATATGCGCGGTGTGTATACGGTATTATTTGCAGGGGTTTCTTCAAATATACGGTCATATACGGCGTATGTATATACACGATTTTGGCAAACCCTAGTAATAAGCAAGGGGTATTGAGCAGGCGCTCATAAACATCATTTTGTGTGTTACGTGCACGCATGGAGTTGTAGCATAAAGAAGGCTTTCCTAATGTTCCCCAGCTGCAACAGCAGCACAACAGCTGCAGGTATGGAGTGCCAGCAGTCACTCTCTGTAAGAAAAGGTACATGGGCACAGTTACATTAAGAAAGCATACATGCCCACTGTTGCAGAAAGAGTGCATACATAATTGTACCTAAGAAAGAGGACGACCCACTTTCAAACAATACAAATTAAAAAATAACAATGATCACTTTGAAGCAATAAAAGAGCAACGTCAGTTCCGTACCCCAAGGACGCCTTGTCGAAGGTGTAATCAAACACGGTGCCATCCAGGGGGATCGGTAGGACCACGAGCGAAGGCTTTTTGGAGGGCATGAAGTCGTCAAACCTGCACACACACACACACAAAGTGTACTCGCATGCCGCGTCAGAGGGGTTGGTGACACAGAAGTATGCAAAGTTACACTGGTACCTCAGAAACACGCAAGAGCACATCGGTGATCCAACAGCTTCAGTGACAGGCTTGTATGCCTTCAATAGGCCACTGGCAACAGCACGCACAGCTTGTCTGCTCGTAAAGCAGCAATCACTCAAAACCTGTGCACTGCCTGTAATCTGAAGAAACAGAGGCCGCCAATAACATCACGCACAGCTTATTATTTTTTGGGAACGGAAAGTTGTTCATTACTCCTCCTCTGGCACTTAAACTGGCGCAACAGAGGCCGCCAATAACATCACGCACAACTTATTATTCTTTGGGAACGGAAATTGTTCATTACTCCTTCTCTGGCACTTTAAACTGGCGCAACAGGGGCCAACAATGATATCACGCACAGCTTATTATTCCTTGGGAACGGAAACTGTTCAGTACACATCCTCTGGCACTTTAAACTGGCGCAACAGGGGCCAACAATGATATCACGCACAGCTTATTATTCTTTGGGAACAGAAAGTTATTCGGTATTCCTCCTCTAGCACTTTAAACTGGCGCAACAGAGGCCGCCAATAACATCACACACAGCTTATTATTCTTTGGGAACCGAATAGTTATTCATTATTCGTCCTCTGGCACATTAAACTGGCGCAACAGAGGCCAACAATGACACCAGGCACAGCTGCAAGAGGCAGGATAGCAATTACACAGCACTCACTCCTCTGGCACGTTACTTGTGGTTCACGCCTGAGAAACATGACCCTGGACAAAGATGCAAAACATGCAAACACACACACACACGCACACACACACACATGCACACACTAAGCTGCACTCACGCGACAAACACGCATACATTTACACACATGCACACAAACCTTCACCCCCCTCCACACACACAACGACTCAGCACCACTCACCCTTCTGGCACGTCACCGATGGACAGCACCCTACAAAAATGGTCAAAGCGCGTGCGCCCCGCTCCATCCCCGGTGCATCCAGCAGACCAAATCAAGGCAAACAAAAACACGCCCTCCACCAGTTGGATACGGCTGACTTCATCCATGGCAGCACCTGCATGGAGCGCCAACAAACGGGGCGTGTGTGTGTGTGTTACTGTGTGTGTGTGTGTGTGTGTGTGTGCGCGTTTACGTGCATGTGTGCGTGTATGTGTTTGTTTATCTGTGTGTATCTGCATGTTTGTGTGTACGGACGCACATGCCTGCGTGTGTGTGCGCTGTTGTTTTAGCCTCCCCCCGTTCAGACCAGATACTGACTGGGGAATAGTTGTGTGCTAACCAAACCGGCCGGCAGCAAATAAGTATTGAGTTTGAAGCTGCATGCTGATCCTGTTCACCACCCACACATCCTTGCTTGCAACCACCTACTTTGTACATCATTTCTGGGCACTGCTGCATTCAAATAAGGGCACGCAAATCAAACCAGCTTTTGCTGCACTGCTTTGACCTACACGGATTGCGACGCGTCTTGTGTAGAATGGAATCGATTTTGACACGTTGCCGGTTGCGTGGCTGTGTCTATATACAGCCATACGTGGAGTACCAGCACAATGCCAATTAGTAGGATTGGCCAAAATCATATATATATATATATATGGTGTATATACGGTAATTTTGGCAGGAAAATCACCAAATATATGGTCATGTACGGTGTAGATATACGGTTCTGGCCAACCCTACCAATTACCAAAAATGTAAATGAGACACATGTGAGCAAGTACTCTCATCATTTGTTGTTACAATTTGGCACTCGTTCATAACCAATTAGGCTGGAAGGTGAGCGTGCCTTGCTTCATCATAAACAATGACCCGACACACCTTCAGGGGGGAGGTCTCCCTCAGTGAGCGGTTCTTGAAACTCGTCAAACAGAGACTCCATGATGCGCATCGTCCTGTGCATGTACATTTTTGCGAGCACGTGGGTGTGCCAGCAAGTGCGTCTTAAACAGTGTTGGCCACAGTTTCATACACAAAATGGTGCACGTACAATGTCCATGGCAGAGACATTGTTGTGTAATTGGTCATACACGGTGTATGTATGCACGCTTCTGGACAGCCTAGCAGCAACCAAAATTTGTGAGGAGCAAGGCGTCTATCAGTTAAGTGCCTAAATAACATGTGTGTGTGCGTGTGTGTGTGTGTGGTGTGTGTGTGTGTGTGTGTGTGTGTGTGTATGTGTGTGTGTGCAGCAAATGAGCAGAGGGTGGAGATGCAGAAAATGGGCGTGGTTGAGCAGCAGGGTGGGTTAATGGGAGGGAGTGAGTGTGAGTTGTAACATTCTGACACTCACAGCGGTTAAAATATGCGTAGGGTTGGCTAGAACCGTATATTCATATATACACCGTATATGACTGTATGTGTGGTAGATTTACTGCTGGAGACAGCGTTTATACACCACATATACATGCATACCTGTGTGTAAAATTCTGGTAGACCCTAGATATGTGCAACAGCACAGCTTGAGCTGTGCATCTCTATACATTCACTTACGTCCTTGCGATGTTGGTGTCCTCGGTTGGAGAGATTTCTTTGATCTCTTTGCGCACGAGGCGCAAGCACGCAGGCATGGCCCAATCGAAGAGGACTTCAATGTGTTTCAGTGTTCGTGCCCCCAAGGCAGGCGGCAGCGTCTGTGCACACATAAGGAAGATGGCATCGTTTGAGCATGGCAATGCGTATTGTTGAATTGAAGAGAGCCTGATATGTGTTTCAGTGTCTTTATGCTCAGCGCAGGAGGCAGCGTCTGTGCACTACGAAAGAGAGAGCAAGAGAGAGTGTGCAACTTGTGTATGTGTGTGTGTGTCTAGTAAGTGAAACTTGTGTGCAAGGGAGCCTGCAAAAGGATTAATGCACGCGCACCCACACAAACCACCAGAGGGTTGTAAAGCATGCTAGCAAGGATACGCACGTGCACACATGCACAACCAAAGCACACATAACACATGCAGATGATACATGAATGATGATACATGAATGATGATACATGAATGATGATACATGAATGCTTCCAAACGTACGTTCAGCCACGAGAGGAACAGGGGTCTCCATCCCAGCTGGTGTGGCTCCAGAAAGACCATGCCGCATCGAGACACAGTGGCTGGTGATGCAACGGCCAGGTCGCCAACCTGAGAAGAAATAGTATATAGTAGGTTAGGGTTTACCTTAACCTGCCGTCCAATGATCTTGGCCCTGAATGTACGCTTGGAATTTGTCATGAAAGTATGCACCGCTCACTTTTCAACGCATTATACGTTGAGTCACAGTCTTTTGAGGTTGTTGGATCGGCAACCGCCAAGCTTCTGATCTATTAGAAAGCAGGGGTACAAGGGTTGCTAGGTTTTGCTATTGAGGCTATTCACAAGAAAGATAGAGTAGGAAAAAGGGGCAGCAATGAATACAAAGAAAAAAAAAAAGTAGCTGTAATTGTTTTGCCAGTAAAACACGGTTGGGTTGCAAGCTACATTCAGGGCCAAGATCATTGCATGCCCTGGCCATCAAGTCGTTCTTCTGCAAATGGATGCAAAGCCTTTTGCTGATGAATGTAAGCCTTGTTCTGACGGATGCACGCCTTTTGCAGGTAGACGTAAGGCGCTTGCTGATGGATTTGAACCTTTGCAGTGGACGTCAGAGCTTGCATCAAAAGCCATTTCTGAACCTAATCAATCAACTGTTACAAACCCATCTTACAGATCATGGACATTGTGGGGCTCAATTGAGTGATCTCTCACGGACCCACCTTAAAGATCATGGACATTGTGGGGCTCATTTGACTGATCTCTCACGGACCCACCTCAATGATCATGGACATTGTGGGGCTCATTTGAGTGATCTCTCACGAACTCACCTCAAAGATCATGGACATTGTGGGGCTCATTTGAATGATCTCTCACAGACCCACCTCAAAGATCATGGACATCGTGGGGCTCATTTGAATGATCTCCGAGTTTGGCAAGCACAGCTTCTTGTTGTCGTCAAGGACCTGCAACAAAAGGGCATGATACCAAACGATTGTTGTCGGCCTTGGACAGGAAAGGGGAATCTTAACCACACTGTGCTCTCGCGAGTAAGAGTGAGGAGGCTGCACCATTTCTAATGCTTAAAAGCGACTTGTCTGACGTGAACGAGATTGCAAGCTACTGGGCAAGCTCTTACTTACTACAGTTTCAAGTGCTATTGATCGTAGCACCACTAGCAAAATGCCAGGCAGAGTGTCAAGTGATGAAGGATTAGTAATGGTTTATCGTGTGTGCGCGTATTGGTATCACACTCCAATGGTTTATCGTGTGTGCGCGTATTAATACCACACTCCAATGCGCTCTGCTGTGCTTGTTTGATTGCCTTGCTCTTACCCCTGGTAGCTTACAGATCAATCAACAAGTACAAGTCGGAACGCAGACTTGAAAGGAAAAACCATGCAGGCGGTGTACAACCCCACATGAAGGCCAAAACAAGTGTTTTCTTACCGTGTTCATATTCTCAATCCAAATGGCATCGACAGGGCCGTCCAGCACAAGCCACTTAAGGTCTGCGCTGGGGTCGACAGCTAGGCCTCTGAGAACAGTGGCACAAAAGAGGCAGCAAAAGGGCGCTTTGCATGGGCTCGCCAGCACAAACACACGTGCATCTATTGGTATGCAGCAAAAGGGCGCTTTCCATGGGCTCGCCAGCACAAACACACGTGCATATATTGGTATGCAGCAAAAGGGCGCTTTGCATGGGCTCGCCACCACAAACACACGTGCATATATTGGTATGCAGCAAAAGGGCGCTTTGCATGGGCTCGCCAGCACAAACACACGTGCATATATTGGTATGCAGCAAAAGGGCGCTTTCCATGGGCTCGCCAGCA
>Ga0307974_1001161_pt1 | contig 17768 bp, 12 predicted proteins | sample OrgLakmetagen784_FD_201812 | JGI IMG/M metagenome (GOLD analysis project Ga0307974, IMG submission 201812) | Saline water microbial communities from Organic Lake, Antarctica - #784 | ecosystem: Environmental > Aquatic > Non-marine Saline and Alkaline > Saline | place: Antarctica: Organic Lake... | reverse complement strand
GCCGACGGCGAACGCCATCGGCCGCAGAGAGAACTTCGATTTGAGGGCGGTGAATGAAATCTGACATAACGTCGGACTTATCATCGGATCGTAGCCGAAGTCAGACGGCCCCCGCCGTAACCTTACCGAACGCAAGGCGTTGTAATCGGTCCTCCCGTCCTCGATGATCTCGCGGGCCTCTCGGAGGCTGGTGAACCAGTGCCGGTTCAGGCATTCCTCGCGGTATCGGCCGTTGAATCTTTCGATACAGGCGTTCCGGGTTGGGGTTTGGAGGTTCGCAAACGGATCGATGAAACAGAGCTGAGCCCCATGATCATCGGCCCATCCGTCGAGCGCCCGCCCGCGCAGGTCCGGGCTATTATCGACTACCAGGATATCGGGGAGATCCACGCTCTCAGGCCACGCGTTCCAGCATCTTCACGACCCGTTCGCCCGGCAGCGAGAAATCCACCTTGATCGGATGCGCCATTGTTCTTGAAGCAAAGGCGCACAATGGCTCATGGGAATCCCTCTGACTGAGACGGAAAACCCTGCCGTCGGAAATCAAGGTACCGCTCAGCGTTAACCGGAGACGCCTGCATCGAAGGGCGGTAGCGTTATTTGCCGCGCGGCTTCTTCTCGAATGTAGTTGGCGAGCGCCTTCGCGGCTTGGCTCCGCGCGTGCCATCGGGGAAAGAACAAACCGTAGGGGATTGTCCTGACCGGATGGAACAGGCGCATCACCGCGCCTTGTTTCAGGCAGGATCGGGCAACCAGCCCATCTGCCAGCCCGAGGCCAAAACCCTCGCCGGCCAGTTCGCAGGTGACGGGGCCGTTAGGGGTTTGATAGCGCGTGTCCGGGCATTTCCCGATTTCGTCGAAGCACTCCTGCAGGACACGCCGAAGCAAAGTGTTGGTCGCATTGGAGACCAAGGGCTCGCCGACCATGTCCTGGACCGTCACGTAGGGACGGGTGGCCAGTGGGTGATCTGCGCTCATCACCACGACCATCGGAACGTCGACCATGGTGACACTGTCGAGCTCATCCGACTCCAATGGTAGGGTCGCAACCCCCAGATCAAAGCTCTCGCGTCGTAGCGACGGCTCAATCTCCAGCCGTGTGCGGATGTCGATACCGACGGTGGCCTCCGGGAACTCGTCTCGCAGTCGGCGCAGTGGTTCGACAAAGAGCGCGTCGAGGGCATAGGGCGCGGCCAGCACACGGACATGGGTCTTCAGCCCCATGCGGATCCGGTTCGCTGTTTCCGCCACTTCGTCGAGTTCGGAAAGAGCCAGCTCGACCTGCTTGTAGATGAGCCAGGCCTCATTGGTCGGTTCGAGCCTGCGCACCTTACGGTCAAAGAGCGGGAATCCGACCTCGTCCTCAAGCGCGGCCAGAAGGCGGCTGACTTGGGGCTGGGTGCAGTTCAACCTCTCGGCGGCAACGTTGAGGCTGCCGCCTTCCAGGAATGCGCGCAGCGCTTCTAGGCGGCGAAGATTCACCGGTCTCTCCTTGCAGGATATGCATGACCTCATACAGAACACGAAATTGAGATGACTCTCAATCGCTGATAGCCGTAACAAAGGTGAAACAATCCGCGCTTGCGGCGTGCCTTGGATGGCCGTGTTACGGAACTGTCCCCCAATGGACGGAACAACCAATCGACCCGGCCACGCTTGAACGGGCGGGAAATCGGCGTGTCATCGAGCGTGGAAGACAAGAAAACAGGGAAACATAATGTTTGCACGATATAGCCTGACAGGAGCTCTTCTCCTGTCCGTGTCCGCCACGTCTCTCTTGGCCGACAAGGCGAATGATACCTTCAACTGGACCACCGCGAACGAGATTGGCTCCGCCGACATCTATTTCGCCAACCTGCGCGAGACGCTGATCGTCACGTACGCGATGTGTGACAGTCTCGTATACCGGGATCCGATGACCGGCATCTACGAGCCGCTTCTGGCGACCGCTTGGGAATGGGTCGATCCGACCACGATGGACGTCACCCTGCGCGACGATGTCACGTTTCATGACGGGACCAGTTTCGGGCCTGAAGATGTGGCCTATACCCTGAATTTCGTTTCAGATCCCGCGAATGAGAGCCAACTTCAGACGCTTACCGGCTGGATCGACAATGTCGAAGTGACAGGCGGCAATTCGGTTCGTATCCACGCGAAATCGCCCACTCCGGCGGTGCTCGAATACATGACCGGCACGATGCCGATTTTCCCCGATGGCCACTACGACGACGCCCCGGAAGTGCCTGGGGCGGAGGGCACGCGCCGGCGCGATAACGGTGCCGTGACGCCAGTTTGCACCGGCCCTTATAGGCTGACAGAGTTTGTGCCGGGCGAGGGCCTCACGCTTGAAAAGAACAACGATTATTTCGCGGATAGTCCCAAGGGCACGCCGCAGATCGGGACGATGGTGTTTCGTACGATCAAGGATCCCGAAACCCAGATCGCCGAACTGGTAACTGGCGGTGTCGACTGGATCTGGGGCGTTCCGACCGAGAACGTGGACATGCTGTCCTCGATGGGCGGAATCGATGTCGTCGCGGCACCAACATTGCGGATGTCCTTCCTCGAGCTGGACACGATCGGTCGCAGCGGTGAGGATGCGCCAACAAGCGACATTCGCGTACGCCAGGCCATCGCCCACGCCATTGATCGCAAGGCGATCGTCGAAAACCTGGTAGGCGAGGGATCCAGGGTCCTGCCGTCGTTCTGCGCACCCGCGCAATTCGGCTGCGACACGGATGTGAAACAGTATGACTACGATCCCGAAAAGGCCCGTGCATTGCTTGCCGACGCGGGATACGAAGACGGGCTTTCCATCCCTTTCTGGAGCTATCGTGATCGTCAGTTCGCTGAGGCCATAATCGGCTATCTGCGAGAAGTCGGGATCGACGCCGATCTCAACTTTGTCCAGTGGGGCGCGTTGCGCCCGGCGCTCGCAGGGGGCGAGGTCGAGACTGCGAACCTGACATGGGGGTCGAACGGCGTACTCGATGTTTCGGCTTCGACAGGCTACTATTTCGATGGCGGCGAGATGGATTACGCCCGCGATGAAGACATCACCCAGTGGCTCGAAGAAGCCAGCGTTGAAACCGACCCCGAGGCACGCGAGGCGTTGTATTCCAAGGCTCTGAACCGGATCGCAGACGAGGCCTACAAGGTGCCGCTGTTTCTCTATGCGCGAACCTACGGCTTCAACTCGGAGTTCGAATATCCGATCACGGATGACGAACTGGCCCACTTCTATCTGGGCTCCTGGAAGTAACCGACAATCCAGGGAGGCGGGGCCAGATGCCCCGCCTCCGAGAGGTCTTCATGGCAATCTACATTCTCAAGCGCCTCGGCGTGATGCTGGCGGTTTTGACCGTTACATCGATCATCGCCTTTCTTCTGCTGCATCTTACTGGTGATCCCGCCGCCACGATGGCAGGGGACGGTGCGAGCCCTGAAGACGTTCGCGTCATCCGCGAAACCTATGGGTTCAACCGTCCGCTACCGATCCAGTACCTCGAATGGGTGCGCGGTATATTCGCCGGCGATTTTGGTCGATCCTACTATCTGCGCCGCGATGTGGCCGAATTATTGCCCGAGCGACTGGCCGTCACCGCAACGCTCGGCGTCTCGGCCCTGACGTTCGCGCTTGTCCTGTCGATCACCCTCGGCGTGGCAGCGGCGCTCAGGCCCAACACGATCATCGACCGCTTCGCACTGTGGCTTGCGGTGGCCGGGCAGGCAATGCCGTCGTTTCTCGTGGCGATCGGGTTGATGTACATTTTCGGGGTCTGGCTGCGGGTTCTGCCGATTTCGGGCGGGGACACGTGGCAGCACTACATCCTGCCGGTCGTCGCGCTGGGATATTATGCGACGCCTTCGATCATGCGATTGACCCGGTCGGGGATGATGGAGGCACTGCAATCCGATCATGTTCGCACGGCCCGCGCCTACGGGCTGTCCAGATGGCGCGTTGTTCTCCGCCACGCGCTGCGACACGCCATCGCGCCCATCGTCTCCATTGCGGCGGTCGAGATGGGCTTCATGCTGGGCGGATCGATCATCATCGAATCCGTCTTTTCGCTCAAGGGGATCGGCTATCTCGCCTGGGAATCCATCCAGCGCGCAGACATCCAGGTGATCCAGGCAATCCTGCTGGTCATCGCGGCCGCCTATGCCATTCTGACCCTTGTTGCCGATCTTGTGAACGCCGCACTCGATCCGCGCATCCGCGTCTCGTGAGGATTAAATGACTGACACCCAGCTTTCATCGAGGCGCGGTGCGCCCGACGACCGGACGCCGACAACGCCGGTGGCTGTCCTGTCGCCGGGACAGGTCGCGTGGCGGCGCGCCCTCAAGCACGGCGGTTTCTGGATTGGCGGCGGCATCCTGCTACTGATCGTGCTGGCCGCCATCGCGGCGCCACTCCTCGCGCCCTATGACCCGGCCACGCAAAGCCTCGGTCACCGCTTCGTTCCACCGGTCTGGAACGTGGATGGTAGCACCGCCCATCTTCTGGGCACCGACAGTCTAGGCAGAGATGTGCTATCCCGCCTGATCTTTGGTGCGCGAACCTCGGTTATGCTGGGAGTGCTGACCGTGCTTGTCTCGGGTTTCATCGGCGTCTCACTCGGCCTCGCTGCGGGGTATTTCGGCGGCTGGGTCGACTTGGCCGTGAACTTTGTCATCAATATCCGCCTGACACTCCCCGTTGTGCTTGTAGCGCTGGTGGTGGTGGCGGTCATGGGCAATTCCCTCCTGCTGCTCGTCATGGTGATCGGATTACTACTTTGGGATCGCTTTGCCATCGTTACCCGATCCGCCACGCAGGCGCTCGTGGGACGGGAATTCGTGACCTCCGCACGGACCATCGGCAGCTCTACGCCTCGGATCGTGCTGCGCGAGATCCTGCCCAACATTACCGGCCCGCTAGTTGTCGTGGCGTCGGTCGAGCTGGCTCACGCCATCCTGCTGGAAGCGTCCCTGTCGTTTCTCGGACTGGGTGTGCAGCCTCCGCTGGTGAGCTGGGGGTTGATGATCTCGGAAGCCAAGAGCCAGTTGATGTTCCGCCCGTGGATGATCGCCATCCCGGGCGTCGCTTTGGTGCTTCTCATCCTCGCGATCAACCTTCTCGGAGACGCGCTGCGGGACATCACGACACCGGAGGGCAAAGCATGAGCATTCCGCTGCTGGAGATCTGCAACCTGAAGGTCGACATCCCGCTGCCCAACGGCATGCTGCATCCCGTCCGGCGAGTCGATCTGGAGCTAAACCGCGGCGAGACCCTCGCCATCGTGGGGGAGTCGGGCTGCGGCAAGTCCCTTACGGCGCTAGCCACCATGGGCTTGCTGCCCCGCTCCGCACGGCCGACAGTCGGGCGGCACGTCTTTGACGGTATGGATCTCGGGACGGCGACGGATCGGCAATGGCGGCGCCTGCGCGGAAACCGCGTGTCGATGATCTTTCAGGATCCGATGACGGCCCTCGATCCGTGCTACACAATCGGCAATCAGATGTGCGAGATCCTGCGCCAGCATCGCCGCATCTCGCGCAGGGGCGCGCGGGCACGCTCACGCGACCTGCTCAGGCGCGTGGGCATACCGTCGCCGGAGGACCGGCTGAAGCAGTATCCGCACCAGCTTTCAGGGGGGCTTCGCCAAAGGGTCGTGATCGCCATGGCCCTGCTCTGCGAACCCGACCTCATCATAGCGGACGAGCCGACCACCGCGCTCGACGTGACGATCCAGGCCCAGATCCTGCGCTTGCTGAAGGATCTTCAGGAGGAGATGGGGGTGGGCCTCATCATCATCACCCACGATCTTGGCGTCGTCGCGGGCATCGCGGACCGCATCATGGTTATGTATGGCGGCGAAGTCGTGGAAAGAGGCGACTGCGACCAGATTCTGTCGGCCCCGCTGCATCCCTATACCGAGGGGCTCCTTCAGTCTCTGCCCCGCCCCGGCGAAACGCGTCCGGGAGACGACCTCGGATATATCCCCGGCATCGTGCCGCGCCAAACCGGCCTGCTCGACGGCTGCGGCTTCGCCGGGCGGTGCCCGTATGTCATGCCCGTGTGCACCGAAGCCGCTGTGCCCATGCGCGATGTCGCCATGTCGGGTGACGCGCCTCACGAAATGCGCTGCGTGCTAGAGGCTGATGCAACAAAGCGCGATCCCGAGAAATGGAAGCGGCTGGCGGAGGAAACCGAATGACGAAGGTTGTTCTCGAAATGGAGGGCGTGACGCGCGATTACGCCGTCGGGGGTGTCTTTTCCCGTCGTCGTAACCTGCAGGCACTGCGTGGTGTCGACCTCAAGGTGGCAAAGGGCGAGACCCTCGGGTTGGTGGGGGAATCCGGGTGTGGCAAATCTACGTTGTCGAGGATGCTCCTTGGGATCGAGGAGCCAAGCTCGGGCACCGTGCGCATCGACGGACGGCCGCTCGGCAGCTTCGGCCGGCTTGACCGCGCGCGACTGATACAATCGGTCTACCAGGATCCCTATTCTTCGCTCAATCCAAGGATGACCGTTTCAGCGACGATTGCCGCGCCGCTCACCGTGCGCGGGAGTGGCTCCGCCAAGGACCGCCGTGCAAAGGTTCGTGAAATCGCGGCATCGGTCGGCTTACCAGAGTACCTGATCGATGCCTATCCTGGTCAGCTTTCGGGCGGTCAGCGGCAACGCGTGGCTATCGCCCGCGCCCTGATCGCCGAGCCGGAGGTTCTCATCTGTGACGAGCCTACATCGGCGCTCGACGTGTCGGTGCAAAGCCAGATCCTTAATTTGCTGAACCGGCTGAAACGGGAATGGGGGATCACCATGATCCTCATAAGCCACGACCTGTCAGTGATCCATCACTTGGCCGACCGTATGGCGGTGATGTATCTCGGCCAGATTGTAGAGCAGGGCAACGCGTCCGAGGTGTTCGAGAGACCGCGACACCCCTACACGCAAGCCTTGCTGCGTGCCGTGCTGCCCGCAAAGGCCGGCCACGGTGTCCCCGAGCTTGGGCTGGCCGCCGAGTTTCCCAATCCCGTTGATCCGCCATCCGGATGTGCCTTTCATCCGAGATGCCCGCGCGCAGATGGCGGTTCGTGCTCAAGCGTTGCTCCCGCGGCGAGCGGGACCGGTACGCACTGGTACCGCTGTCACCATCCGCTGACGGAACCGACCGAGATCGGAACCTGACCCCGCGCGACCGATCCCCGAAATTTCATGGACCGATGAATATGACCAACAAGATCACCTTTGACATTCACTACCGGTCCCTGTTCGCCGAGGGCGCGACCTTCGGCGACACTGGTGCATACGAGCATATCGGAGGCCGTGTGCATTTCACGATTGACCCGCTTGCCCCTGCGCAGGCGGCGGTTACGGACATCGCGCTCGCACCGCGTGATGACAACGGCATGGTGCATTGTGCGGCGGATTTCGAGATCCTGCGTCCCGTCGATGGCGCGCGTGGAAATGGTCGGGTTTTGTACGATTACGGCAACCGAGGCAACAAACGCGCCCTCCAGTTCTTCAACGACGCACCGAAGAACAACTTTCCTCGTAGCGTGGAAGATGCCGGCAACGGTTTTCTGATGCGACGGGGGTATCACATCTTCTGGATGGCCTGGCAGGGCGATCTGCTTCCAGGCGATGGGCGCATGCTCTTCGACATCCCGGTCGCTACGGATGGAGATACACCCCTGACGGCAAACGTGCGGACCGAACTGATTGCGGGTGGGCCGGGGGTAACCGTCTTTCCGCTGAGTTCGCTGGTAACCACGCGGTCCAATCCCGCTGTTTCGCTCGATACACGCCGCGCACGACTGAGCCGGCGCCGCTATGCGTGGAGCCCCCGTGAGGACATATCACCGGATCGCTGGTTCTTTGCCCGGGTCGAGCGGGGCACGGGTGTCGACAACCAGGGCATGGAAACCACGATTGTACCGTCCGACAGTCATGTATATCTGCCAGAAGGGTTCGAGACAGGCTGGATCTACGAGATCGTCTATATGGCCCGGGATCCGCAGGTTCTGGGCCTTGGGCATGTGGCGGTCCGCGATGCGATATCGTTTCTCAAATATGCCGATACGGACGCAAACGGCGTGCCAAATCCCCTGAAGGACAATAACGGTCGGGTGGACTATGCCTATGGGTGGGGCCGGTCGCAGACCGGACGCTGCATCCGAGACGCTCTTTATCTCGGCTTCAATGCCGACGCAGAGGGCCGAAGGGTGTTCGATGGCGTTCTGCCGCATGTGGCCGGGGCCGGCAAAATGTGGATGAACCACCGGTTCGCGAATCTCGCTTTGCTGCCGGGGCAGGAGTTTGAGAACCACTTTTCCCCGGCAGATCGGTTCCCGTTTTCCTACGCCGTTTCCACCGATCATCTGAGCGGCGTGACGGACGGCATCCTCAAGCGTCCCGAGACCGATCCGAAGGTGATCCATAGCGACACCGCCGCGGAATATTGGCACCGGCGCGCTTCGCTGGTGCATACCGACACCGAAGGCAATGACCTTGAGCAGCCCGAGGGCGTGCGGATCTATCACTGGGCCAGCACACAGCACTTCGCCGCACCACGCGTCGAAAAGCCGTCCTTCGGAATGAGCCAGACCTATTTCAACGTCGCGGCAAGCTCGATGCTGTTTCGCGCGTCGCTTGACAATCTCGACGCCTGGGTCGCCGACGGCACCGAGCCACCAGATAGCCGCATACCCGTCAAGCACGATCAGACGCTGGTGTCGTTCGAGAACTGGTGGTCGATCTTCCCGAAGATCCCGGGTGTGGCCCTGCCGCGCGGGCCAAGCCGGATGGAGCGGATGGATTTTGGTCCCGACATCGACAAGGGGATCATTGCCATTGATCCGCCGGACCTGCCGGGCGGGGAATACTGCGTCCAGGTGCCGGCCACCGACGCTGACGGCAACGACATTGCGGGCATCCGCGTCCCGATGGTCCAGGCCCCGTTGGGCACGTATACCGGCTGGAGCGTGCGCAATGCCACCTTCGGTCTTGGCGCGCTTGAAGGTATCACGGGCAGCTACATCCCGCTGCCGACGCGCGAGGACGAACGCGCGCAAACCGGCGATCCACGCACCTCGATCATTGAACGTTACGGCGACGACAAGGGCTACGCGGCGGCCATTGGCGAGGCTGCGCGTCGGCTGGTCGGGGAACGCCTGTTGCTCGAGGAGGACGTCGAGCGCGCAATCGCCGAGGCCGCCGATTGGGGCCGCCCTCGCCACGACGTGAAACTGTAAGGAAGGTCAACACATGTTCGACAAGGGAATGGTCGTCGCGCCCCAGCCCGAGGCCGCTGAAACCGGCGTGGAGATCCTGAGGGCGGGAGGCAACGCCATGGATGCCGCGATCGCCACGGCCATGGTCCAGACGGTCATTGATCCCCTTATGTGCGGAATCGCTGGCTTTGGATCGATGGCCGTCTACGATCCGGAAACCGGTGTGCAGGAATACGTAGATTTCCATGCGCCAGCCCCATCGGCCACGACCGAGGACATGTGGGCCGATCTGATTGAGGGCGAAGCACCGGACGGGTTCGGCTTCCTGCTCCGTGGACGCGTGAATGACCTTGGTGCCGGCGCCGTTGCCGTCCCTTCCAGTCTGCGCGCCTTCGAGGCGGCACATCGCAAGTTCGGCAAGCTTCCGTGGGCCGATGTCATCGCCCCGGCAATCGTCTGGGCAAAGGAGGGGTTCTTCGTCAGGCCGGCCATGTACACATTCTTCCTCGAAGGCGACAGCTACGGACGCGCGCCAACACGCGACCGGCTCAGCTATTCCGAAGGCGGGCGCAAGCTGCTGTGTGACGCCGACGGGAACCCCAAGCCCGTCGGCGCGTCGATCGTGAATTCCGACTATGCCGAGGTTCTGCGAATGATCGCGCGTGATGGCGCGGACGCGCTGCACGACGGGCCTTTGGGAGACCGGGTTGTCGACGCAATGGATGGGGCCGGCCTCGTAACCAAACGGGATCTGGCCCGGGTCCAGCCAAAGTTCCAAGCCCCCTTGGAGGGTCTGTATCGCGGGCTCCGGATCTCGACCAACCAGCCGCCCGGTGGCGGCGTCATGCTGATCGAGATGCTGAACATGCTCGAAAACTTTGACCTTGTCCCTCTCGGGCATAACAGCCCTGAATACATCCGGGTACTTTGCGAGGTCATGAAACGCGCCACGATCGACAAGGATCGGCATGTGGGCGACGCGGATTTCTGCGAGGTGCCGCTCAGGATGCTGCTCGACAAGGCTCGTTCCGCCGAGATGGCCGAAGAGATCAGGCAGGGCGTGATGGCACGGGTGCCGCGCCTCGACACATGCGCTCCGGTTCCGCGCGATACGACGCACCTGTCGGTGATTGACGGCGAAGGAAGCTGTGTTGCGATGACGCACTCACTGGCGATGCCGTCGGGAGTCATTCCGAAGGATACCGGGTTCATGTTGAACGGTTGCATGAGCGTGTTCGATCCTCGTCCGGGCCGGCCCGGCTCGCTCGCCCCCGGCAAATCGCGGTTCACAGCCTCCGCGCCGACAATCATGCATGACCCGAGCGGCCCCCGGCTGATCATCGGGGCACCCGGTGGGACACAGATCGTGATGGGGATCCTGCAGACGATCCTGAACCATTTCGATTTCGGCATGGATATCGACCGCGCCGTCGGCGCACCCCGCGTTTCGTCGACATCAGACCGAATCGACGTCTGCAATCGTATCCCGAGGCATACGGTAGCTCCACTTGAGGCATGGGGCTACGACGTCAGGCGCAGCCCATACGGCCATACGTTCGGCTGGGCGCACGCGATTTCGGTGCGCGGAGGCGACATCATGGGCGCGGCCGATCCTGGACGCGACGGCGTAGCCTATCGCGCCTGAGCGCGTGTTTTGCACGAAAGACAGCTGCACGATCCCCTTAGAGTACAAGATTATTGATCGGAACCAGACATGCATTACGGAAAAACGCGACCCGAGATCCTCGTGCACGATCCGTTCAAGGCCATCATCGCACCACGTCCCATCGGCTGGATTGGTACGCTCAACGCTGAGGGCGTGCCAAATCTCGCACCCTACAGCTTCTTTTCGCCACACGGGACCGATCCGCACCTGATCAGTTTCACGTCCGAGGGGCTCAAGCACTCGGTCGCAAACGCACGAGACAGGGGGAATTTCACCTTCTCGCTTGCCACGGAAACCTTGGCACACGCGATGAACGCGTCCTCTGCGCCGCTCCCCGACGGTGCGAACGAATTCAAAGCGGGTGGATTGACGCCGGGGCGGAGCGTCGAGATTGATGCGCCTTTCGTCGGGGAAAGCCCGGCCGCGATGGAATGCGTTACGGTATCGGTCATGCAGCTTGAGGATCGCACGGGGTCTGCGACAGATCGGTACCTCGTGCTGGGTGAAGTCGTCCGGACGCATATTCGGGACGACCTCATCACGGAGGGACGCTTCGACACTGCAAGGGCCCGCCCGATAGCGCGCATGGGATACCGTGATTACGCGACCGTTACCGAAGCTTGGGAACTGATGCGCCCTGGCGATTGATCGGAACTCAATTAGGATCAGCTGGGCATGGCATGCTTTCGCCAAGAGAATATTCATCGGTGTGGCCGAGATGCGCGTTCCGATCGACCGGCTCGGTCAACTGGTGCGGCAAAAAGCCCGTCGAGTTACTGCCGGCACCAATGCTGCGAAGATCACCGTCACCGCGTCACCGGTGCAACCCAGACATCCGGAATTCGTCACCAGGGTGCTCGAAATGATCAATAATACCGGGCCCGCGTCGGTGCGCCTCGGACTTGAAACGAGCGAAAAGGGACGTCTCGTCCAATCCATCGACGTCCGGGACAGGGTCGTGGAACTGAGCTTAGCGCGCACTCCTGTCATGCTGGACGAACTTGCGACCGAAAGTTCGCCGCTGCAATGTTTGGATGATTACCGGTCCAATCTCCGCAGGATCGACAGATCCTTCGTCACGCGCCACAGGACAGACGAGGAATGCGATCATCTGGTGCTGCCAATACTCTGTCTGGCCTGCGCCATGAAATTCTCTGACCATCGCGGCGATGGTGACCGAGATGCAGAATGCATCGGCTCCTCGCAATGAGAGCAAGACGGTCCAAGGCAATCGGCTTCACCGGCAATGAACCTTGAACGGTCTGCGTCAGCAATTTCCGAAGACCTCATGTTGAAAGACCCTCGATACCGCACTTGTCCATCAGCATAATAAAACAAGACCGCTCCAAGAGGCATCCCAATGAAGCTCCCCTCATCCACTCGCCGCGCGATACATGTCCTGCTGATCTATGCAGGGGCGCTTCTGTTCGGGCTCGTCGCCCATTGGATCGGGTTCCCGCTGCCCTGGATGATCGGGGCGATGGTCTTTGCAGCAGGGGTGCGCCTGGCCGAACGGCCCCTGCCGATCCCCGGGCAGACGCGGCAGATCGGGCAGATCCTTGTGGCCACCTCGGTGGGGCTCTCGTTCACCCCCGCCGCGGTGAGCGCGATGACGTCGCTGCTTCTGCCGATGGTGGGCGCCGCGATCCTGACCATCGCCCTGGGGTTCGTCACCGCCGCCTTCCTGATGCGGCTGACGCGGGTGGATGTCATCACCGCGGCGCTGGCCTCGATCCCGATGGGCCCGGTCGAAAGCGCCACGCTGGCCGCCCGCCACAACGTGCTGCCGGGACCGGTGATCTTCGCGCAAACCCTGCGCATCATGTTGCTGGTCGTGCTGATTCCGCCGGCGATCGTGGCGATCGACGGGTCGGTCAAGGATCCGGTCGCGGCCCTCGGCGCGATGGAGTGGAGCTGGACGGGCGCCGGCCTTCTGGGCGTGTCGGGGGTTGCCGGGGCCTTCGCCGCGCGTGCCGTGGGGTTGGCCAATCCTTTCTTTGTCGGCTCTCTGGGCGGGGCGGCCGTGGCCGCGGCCCTGAGCCTGCCGATCACCGCCTATCCCTACCCGGTGCTGGTGCTGGCACAGGTCTTCCTGGGGGTCTGGCTGGGCGGTGTGTTCGATCGCGAGCTCTTGCGCCGGGCCCGGGGGTTCATTCCCGGCTCCATCCTGGCGTCGGCCCTGATGATCCTTCTCTGCACCGGCATGGGGCTGGGCCTGACCTGGCTGACCGGCCAGTCCTGGCAGGTGATGCTGTTGTCGACGGCCCCGGGCAGCGTCACCGAGATGGCCCTGACGGCGAAGATCCTCGAAGACGGCCTGGCGGTCGTGACGGCCTTTCACGTGGTGCGGATCTTCATCATCCTGCCGTTTGCCGGCACCATCATCGGTCTCACCGCCCGGCTCGCCACGCGTTGGGGCTTGCACGCGCCGTGACCTGACACCCTTTCAGGGGGGACGCGTGTCAGGTTTTATGCGGCTTTCTTCATGTGCATCGCGCCAAAACACACGGCATGGACGTTTCGCCGAAGCGCGGTCCTTGCTTGCGTCATGTGGCGCGCTTGCCACAGAAACAATTTGCGCGGTTACACTTTTGTCAATAGATCCAGCATCACGAGTGTTTTATTAGGTTTTACGAGGGTTTTATGAAACAATTTCCAATGATGTCCCGCGGGGCTGTTGAAGCCTACGATCACCTCTCTCTGCCGGTCTGGGTGTTTTCGGTCGAAACCCTCGGGATTCTGAGCGCGAACCCGGCTGCACGGGACTGGATCGGGTATGACGGGCAGACATTGCAGGACATGACCATCGCCGATCTGCGCCCCGAACCCGACCGGGCCGGGACAATCGATCAGGTGCGCCGGTTCGACGGGACGCAGGCCGATGCGGGAACATGGATCATCATCGCAAGATCGGGTGACCGCTACACCGCCACGTTCACCTGGAGCAAAGTCCTCTTCGAAGGGGCAGAGGCGATCGTGGCGAGCCTGCGCGACGCGACACAGCTTGCCCGGGTCGACGGCCGCGACATCGTCACCGGCGTCGTGCGGGATAGCACCGCCGTCACGCCGACCGAAGACGTTCTGCTGCGCCGGGCACGGCGACGCAGGTTCGCCGGCCGCCTGGCCCGCCTCGGCAGCTGGCGTGTCGACCTCGTCGACATGCACATCTGCTGGGACGAAGAAACGGCCGCCATCCACGACGAGCCCGCAGGAACCTCGCCCACGCCGGAGCAGGCACTCGCCTACTACATCCCCGAGCACCGTGACCGCATTTGCGCGCAATTCGAGGCCTGTATCAAGGAAGGGTGCCCCATCGACGATACCTACCAGATCCGAACCGCCAAGGGACGGCTGGTATGGGTGCATGCGCTCGGCGAACCGATATACGACGAGAGGCGGAATATCGTCGCGATTGAAGGTGCGTTTCAGGACATCACCGCGCGCAAACAGGCCGACCTGGCGCTTCGAGCCAACGAAGAGCGGTTCCGCCTGGTCACCAAGGCGACGGGCAGTGCCATCTGGGACTGGGACCAGGCAACCGACCAGGATTGGTGGAGCGAGGGCTTTCAGGATATCTTCGGGCACCAGCCGGACCTGTCCGGATCGGTGCCGACAGCCTGGCGCAGGCACGTTCATCCCGACGACCTGGCGCGGGTCGATGCGGCGTGCCAGCGATTGCTGTCCGGCCATGACACCACCCTGCGCGAGCAGTATCGCTTTCAGCGCGCCGACGGCAGTTGGGCGTCGGTCGAGGATAACGCCTTCGCCCTTCACGATGAAGACGGCAGGTTGCGCCGGGTCATGGGCTCGATGACCGATATTTCGGAACAGAAGCTGCTAGAAGAGCGGCTGCGCCAGGCCCAGAAACTGGAAACGGTCGGCCAGCTGACCGGCGGCGTCGCGCATGATTTCAACAACTTGCTGACGATCATCCTTGGCAATGCGGAAATCCTTGAAGACAAGCTGAGCGATCTGCCGCACCTGCAGAGACTGGCCAGGATGTCTCTTGACGCCGCCGAGCGCGGGGCCAAACTCAACAACCGTCTGCTTGCCTTTTCACGCAGACAGCCCCTTGAACCCAAGACCCTGGATGTCGCGCAGCTTGTCCAGGCAATGGAAGCCCTGTTGCGGCGCGCGATCCCCGAGAACATCGATATCGAGATCGTGCGCGCCGGCGGCCTGTGGAAGACCGAGGTGGACGCGGCGCAACTCGAAGCGGCGCTTCTCAATCTTGCCCTGAACGCCCGCGATGCCATGCCCGAAGGCGGCAACCTGACCATCGAGATGGCCAATGCCATGCTCGATGACGATTACGTAGCCCTAGAGCCGGATGTCAGGGCCGGGCAATACGTGGTGATTGTCGTCACCGACACGGGCCACGGGATCGCGCCGGACGTGATGAGCCGGGTCTTCGAGCCGTTCTTCACCACGAAGGCGACAGGCAAGGGATCGGGCCTTGGGCTGAGCATGGCCTTCGGGTTTGTGAAGCAATCCGGAGGGCATATCCGGGTGTATTCGGAGGTGGGCGAGGGAACCTCGATCAAGGTGTATTTCCCGCGCTCTCCGGTCGGACAGGACCCCATCGTGACGGTGCGTGCAGAGCGTCGTGTCACCGGTGGGACAGAGACCGTTCTCGTGGTCGAAGATGACGACCCCGTTCGTGAATATGTCAGCGCGCAGCTCCAGGGGCTGGGCTATCATGTGCTGCAGGCCTCGACGGGCCCCGAGGCCATGGACATTCTGACCCGGACACCTGAGATTGACCTGCTGTTCACCGACGTGGTGATGCCCGGCGGCATGGGCGGGCGCGAGCTTGCGGACGCCGCGCGCAAGGCCAGGCCGGACCTGAAAGTCCTGTTCACTTCCGGATATACCGAGAACGCGATCGTCCATGACGGGCGATTGGACCCGGGTGTCGTGCTGCTGAGCAAGCCCTACAGGCGCGAACAGCTGGCGGCGAAGATCCGGGACGTATTGGACGACCGGGATCACTAAAACGGGGTCGCGGGATAAATCTGTCTTTCGACGGTTTTTCACCGTCCCGCCTATTTCGACATTCATTCGATCCCGGCGCAATTCCGGCCAATTTCAGGCCAATTTCAGGCATGGCTTTGGCACCATGACATGCCTGTTCGAAGTCACGGCCGTTTCCGCCCGGTCCGCAGCGCGTGATTCGAGTGGCCCGGGCATGGAAACTTCAGGAGGTTTTCCAGCGCACTCCGGGGCCGGTTTCGGAATTGGAGGAACAATACTTTCGATAAAACGCGCGGTACACGTATAAGAGTATCTTTACCATATATCGGTACACCCTGGGTTGAAAATACACCATGTACCGCATATTCGTTGGAATTGTGGGCTTTTGTCTGATAAATTTGAATTCTTGTTAATGAATTCTCTCGGTCAGGCTGCATGCGATGGCGGACCGGGATCAGGGTGCCTGTCGTGCGTGTACATAATGGTTTCATAGTACCTGTCTGGTGTGTTTGTCTGGGTTTCGAACTGCTGGCTTCTCTGCCCGCCAGTGCATCGACGGTTACGGTATTTGATCCGGGCAATCGTCGCGGTGGTCCGATCGCGCAGATGTTTCTCGAAGATCAGGGTAAAAACGTCAGTCTTGTGCGGACGCAAGACGGGACCTCCTGTGTTGCCAGTCAGGTCTTGCCGATTGCGGACGCGTCGTATCTCGCACCGGACGGTACCTTGGTTTCCTATGACGATGTGATACGTAGCCCGGCCAGTTCGATCCAGGCCATCGCGCGGCCGGACGAAGCGATCACCTTCCGTGTTCAGCTGAAATACTCGCCCGATCCTTTGAGGCCCATCGAAATGCGGATCGGCGGCCGGACGCTCGATCTCGTGGACGCGCTCGAGCCGAGCGGTGACAGCCTGTCGCTGACAGGCGACACGGCGCGGCGGCTGGCGGATGCGCTGCGACGCGGCACCGGCCTGACTACGGGCCCGACCCTGCAGGCCACATCGGATGCGACGGGTCGACAGGTGACCGACCGGATCATGGCGCCGGACATGGACGGGCTGGACGCCTGCCTGGCCACGCTCAAGGACCTGCCGGCCGCCGATGATCCGCCAACCGCCGACGCATCAAATTATGACGTGGCGGATGCGGGCATGCCAAGCTTGGGCCTGCCGGACGCGGATGAGCGCGCGGCTGACGCCCCGAACGAGGATGCACCGGAGCATGCCGGCAAAGTGGCTGCAGAAACCGACACCGCCCAGACTGTCGTGCCCGCGCCGGTGATAGGTCTGCGGCTGGAGTTTACCGCACGGCCAGATCCCGAACTGCGCGTGGATCCGGACGCGCTGACGCAGTGCCGGATGCGCGACATTCCCGACGAGGTCTTCCTGGGGAAACTGAAGACCGTGACCGGCTTTTTCTCGCAGACGCAGGATGTCTACGTCGCCTTCGATGACCGGGGCGCGCTGCAACGGGCCTATATTCCCGGAATATTCGATTCCGACCTGAGCCCGGGAACGAACCGTGCCCGCATCAGCCTGGCCGCCGATTCCAATCTTCCCGACCGGCCCAACGCGGTGCGCGGCTGCCTCGGGGACGCGCCGCTGGAAGCGCCCGTATGCGCCATCAAGACCTCGGAGGAGGGTCACTACACCGTGGCCGAATGCGGTGTTCTCGGCATGTCGCAGACGCGCGAGGAATATCTGGACGAGTTCCCCGGACCGTTCTTCACCGGTGTTGATGAGACGACGCCTGCCACGATGACCACCAGGCGGAATACAGGCGGCGCCCCGGCCTTTTCCAGGCCCTTCGGCAGCCGCAGCTTCTCTGGTAGCGGCGGATTCGTGGGTGGCGGCGGTGGCGGCAGCCGGCCCGGATCCGACGTCTTCTTTCCCGGTGGTGACGGTGCC
>Ga0307974_1001160_pt1 | contig 17771 bp, 20 predicted proteins | sample OrgLakmetagen784_FD_201812 | JGI IMG/M metagenome (GOLD analysis project Ga0307974, IMG submission 201812) | Saline water microbial communities from Organic Lake, Antarctica - #784 | ecosystem: Environmental > Aquatic > Non-marine Saline and Alkaline > Saline | place: Antarctica: Organic Lake... | reverse complement strand
CTCAATCATGCTCTGTAATTTACTATCTATATTGCCAAACGCCACACAATGAAACGGATACACACACATACACACAATGCACACACCTGACAGCTGAGGGTGCACCCTATTCTGACTGCTCTGCCCAATGCTTGTGATGCGCACGCTGCCGTCCTCTCCCCCCGTTATTCCCAACTCTAAGCTGTGGTGCAGCGCTAGACATGTGATCGCTGCAAGGGTTAGGAGCACAGTTATAAAGCACACGAGTTGGGCCTCGACAGGGTGGGGTAGTCCAGCATGCAGCACACATACACGCACACGCACACGCACACGCATCCGCACACAAGCACGCACATACACAGGGACACAACAGTGCATTCAAGCCGTGAAAATAGAGTCCATTATCCACCTTTGACAGAATGAACAAGAATGGCAAGCAGTGGTATGAATGCCTAACTTTATAGCATGTAATCGTGGGCATTTAAGGGCGTGTCGTGTGCATATAATTGTGCATTCCATAACAGTCACCTCAGAGACCGGTGCTAAACGATCATTTGTGTAGCCTCACGTAGCAGCACAGGGCTGCTAGGAGGCTCACCCTGCCAGCCCGTCCCAGCCTTGCGCTGTGCTGTGTGTGTGAGACAGCACACAGCAGCGGTGCATGCTATGGGAGGCGGCAGTATCTCATGCACTTTTCTCTCATCATGGGTGAATGGTAGGGTTGGCCAGAACCATAAATATACGGTGTATATACGGTAATTTTGGCAGGAAAATCACCAAATATACGGTCATATACGATGTATATGTACAGTTCTGGCCAACCCAAGTGAATGGGCATAAGCAGTGTGTGAGTGTGTGTGTGCACGCACGCATGTGTGTGTATGTGTGTGCATGAGTGTGATGTAATGTGTGTGCGTGTGTGTAGATACTGTGATGTGATTGTGTTATTTTATGAATATGTGTGCATGTTTGTGTGTGTTGACATGAACGGATGCGCTAACACCCACGCACACCCACGCACATGAGGCTTGACTAATAATACAATGCACAAAGGCGCAGAAATGCAAACAAATAAGTACAAAGGACATGTGCATGCGCAGGGGAGCGACAGGCGGCATCATATCATGCATTGTTTTGTCGTCTGAGGTGGGAAGGGGGATCGGCACAGGCAATAGGCACATGACGTTAAGTCAGACCATGGGGTTTGGAGCACAGTTATAAAGCACACGAGTTGGGCCTCGACAGGGTGGGGTAGTTCAGCATGCAGCACACATACACACGCACACGCATACGCACACAAACTCGCACATACACAGGGACACAACAGTGCATTCAAGCCGTGAGAATAGAGTCCATTATTCACCTTTGACAGAGTGAACAAAAATGGCATTTGGTACGCAAATAGTGGTGTCAGGCCTGTGCACTTATGCCGTAATGTTGGATTTTGGACCGTTATTACGGTACCGACTGTAATTACCCCGTACAGTACGGTCCAAATTATGGTTGGCCAAAATTACGGTGTCAAACCGTACAAGACAATGCCCACCGTACAGTACGATATTAACCGTAATTTGGCCGTTTGGCTCAAATTTCAGCCCAAAACATCATTTCTTTATGATTAAGACACAAATTAACAACCAGGAATCAGGTTCTGCCTCCAACTTTGAGTTTCCATGCAAGCCACTGCTGGGCCCTTCCCCCGAGCTGACGCAGCCCCAACCCAGCCTCAGGGTCGTTCAGAAAAGCATTGTGTGGCGTCAGCACATGGGAGGAGCACACCGGGGAGCGATAATGGGAGGTTTTGGGGTGGAGAGGCCTTTTTGAGGCTATTTTTGCACCGGCAGTGCCTGCTTGGCACCGTACCGTACACCGTACATTAAATTGCCGGAATTACGGTAAATTACGACCCTCCAAAATCGTAATTACGCCTTAAGCTACAAAATTGCGGTACATACAGTACAAACCATACCGTACCGTACACCGTACAGTGCACAGGCCTGAGTGGTATGAATGCCTAACTTTAGAGCATATAATTGTGGGCATTTAAGGGCGTATCATGTGCACATAATTGTCCATTCCATAACATACACCTCAGAGACCGGTGCTAAACGATCATTTGTGTAGCCTCACGTAGCAGCACAGGGCTGCTAGGAGGCTCACCCTGCCAGCCCGTCCCAGCCTTGCACTGAGCTGTGTGTGTGAGACAGCACACAGCAGCGGTGCGTGCTATGGGAGGCGGCGGTATCTCATGCACTTTTCTCTCATCATGGGTGAATGGGCATAAGCAGTGTGTGAGTGTGTGTGTGCACGCACGCATGTGTGTGCGTATGTGTGCATGAGTGTGATGTAATGTGTGTGCGTGTGTTTAGATACTTTGATGTGATGTGTGTAATTGTATGGATATGTATGCATGTTTGTGTGTGTTAACATGAATGGATGCGCACTAACACACACGCACACCCACGCACATGAGGCATGACTAATACAGAACGTACAGAGGCGCAGAAATGCAAACAAAGAAGTACATATGCGTGCGCAGGGAAAACAAGAAAACCGCATTGAGCACTTGACAATACTGGCTATGAAAAAAGAGGGCGCTTGCATGGAAGTTACAGGAAAAGGTGGCATATGCAGCGAAGCACGGGGGAAATGAGCAAGATAGCTTTCTCTCCATGAGCAAGACAGTAGCCCATAAAAGATGGTTAGACAACGACAATATTGCAAGCAGTAGCTGCATTGGATTGATCTCAGCGCACAACGCACTCACCCAACCAAACAGGCATGATTGCACGTACAGCAATGGTCACACAAACACACGCACTCTCACACACCAAATACATGTGTACACAGGCCTGCCTTGTGCACAAATAGACGAGGCTCCACATACAATAACGGTTTAACACACGCACATACACACACCCATGTACACACACGCGCGCACTCTCACACACACCAGGTACATGTGTACACATGCGCCCTCTTACACACACCAGGTACATGTGTACACATGCACCCTCTTACACACACCAAATACATGTGTGCACATGCACCCTCTTACACACACCAAATACATGTGTACACAGGCCTGCCCTGGGTGCAGCGGGCACTCACGTACTCACGTGCTTCGTGGAAAGGAAAGCCTGAAATCGTGGTGATGCACTCCCCGGTTTTTGGGTTCCACACGCGCAGGGAGCAGTCCTCGTCACCCCCCACAGATGCGATGGTCTTTCCATCTGAGGAGAAGCACCCGGCGGACACAGGCCCACTGTGGCCCGCAAACATCTGAGATGGTAAATTAGGAGGGAAGGGACGGGCCACAGTGTGTGTGCGTGTGTGTGTGCGTGTGTGTGTGCGTGTGTGAGTGTGTGTGTGAGTGGATGGGGTGTACGTGAGTGTGCATGCTCGTGTGTGTATGTGTGTGTTTACACGTGTGTCTGTGTACGTGAGTGTATGTGCGAGTGTGTCTGCATGTGTGTGCATGTGTGCAGAGGCACACTTTGGTCAAGATAGTAGCTCTGAGATAACCATTGCATCAACCTGGAATCACACACCCGTCCCCCTGTTGCAAAATTGCGTGCGTAATTTGTTTCTACCTAAACCAATGATTTGTGGTAAACAAATGTGCCAACTCAAGCGCCGTCCTGATCAAGGCCCAGGGCGTGCAACCAAAATTCCCAGCCAACCCCACACACCACCTGGTAGCTGTGCACATGCTACGATCCATGCCAGTCCTCCCTCTACAAGCACGCCGCCTTCTAACAGATTAAAATCCATCAAATATTGATTTCATGAAACTTTTCCACACTTGCAGGTGAGCTCAAATAAGTGATCACCACATCCATCATGCCCCCTTCTAGCAGCAGGAGTGATTCTAACCCCGCCCACACACGCACAAGTATGTTCGCACGCCTGCACTCAAAATGTGAGTCTTTAGGCCGACCACCACACACCTGCATATACGCCCCTGTCAGTGCCAGCCACGTCCACAATAACAAAGAAGAATACCTGAATATAATATATAATAGACTCCCCCTACATACTAAAGAGATAGAAAAGTAACACCTGCATGTACGCCCCTGTCAGAGCCAGCCACATCCATAATAACAAAGAAAACCTCAATGTACTAGAACCCCCCCCTTCCTACCCAAAAAGAAAAAATCAATACCTGCATGTACGCCCCTGTCAGAGCCAGCCACATCCACATGGTCATGTCATCGGAGCCCGCAAGCACCACGTTGCCTTTAGGATGCCATTTGACCTGCACTTGTGTCGATGAACTCGTGGTGAGAAACCTGTCTTGATGCACTTGTGGTGAAGAACTCGTCTTGATGCACTAGCGCAAATAAAGCTGCACTTGTAGTGATGCGCTTGTGTCGCTGCACGCAAGCCACTTGATATGCACTTGAGTTGATACGGCGAGTGGGTTCGTTTTGCTCCCCTGTCATCACAGGTGTGTGTGTGTGTGTGTGTGCGTGTGTGTGTGTGTGTGTGCGCGCGCGTACGTGAGTGTGTGTGATTGTGTGCGTGTGCATGTGTGTTTGCAGATCCACTGTTTTTTTTTCCACCTGCATTCCTGCATTCACTGGAGCAAAGGTTGCAAACAAAACATACAGATACGACACTGACAAATGCATGCATGCATGATAGGTGCACAATTTAGGGTGTCCGCATAAATGCACGCAACAAGTCGTGTGCACACACAATTACAAAGGCACACACAGACACACACAAACACTTACACACACCACCCACCCATTCTATGGCCCCCTCAGGGCCCTCCAGAGTTTGGATAAGCTGCCCACTCGCTGCATCCCAGATTTTGACAAGGCCTGCAGTTGTGAGAAAAGGACGGTACTGGTCGTACAATGCTGTTCTGCAGAACAGGCCTCTTATGCAAAGTACATCACCTTTGCTCCACACATTTCAACTCTCCTGCCGTGCTACCTGTGAGTAAAATCACAGCCCTGCTGCAATGTACGTCCGTGCGCTGTTTGATACATCCCCTGTATGTCACCCACCCACCATCCATGCCTCCTGTAGCCAAGTGAGTGCCCTGACTGTTAAAAGCTAAGCACGCCACGGTGTCTGTGTGTCCTTCCAGCACGTGCGTGCCGAGCGAGCCATCCGTGCTTTCATACGCGTCCTGCCCTACCTGCAGCCGTGTGTGTGTGTGTGTGTGAGAGAGAGAGAGAGAGAGTGTGTGTGTGTGTAAGTACATGTGTTTGTGTGTGCGCGTGTTTAGCATTTGCGTTCCATGTGTAATACAAATAATCTAGTCATGTGCGTGCCAATGTTGACACCACCAAAGAATTCCAGAACACAAAGCTAACCACAGAATATGTGACACACAGGCAAGCTGATTCAATACGTAAAGAACGTTTCCAGATAATTGAAGCAAGTCATCCCGCACGGCACACTGTGTCAAGCCTAAACCCTACGCCTCTTCACAGTTTTCAACACACTGCAACGGTATTCACCACACTGCAACGGTATTCACCACACTGCAACTGTATTCACCACACTGCATCGGTATTCACCACACTGCAACGGTATTCACCACACTGCAACAGTGGTCTTACCCGCCAAATGTAAGCCTTATCGTCTTGGCCTCCCGAAGCTACAAGATCTGCATGTGCTGGGCTCCACGCCACAGACAATACGGAGTCTGCATGCACGCAAAAGTCTTGACACGTGTGTATGCCCTGTGTTCACTCACAGCATTGCATTTGCAGCACAGTACAAAAGATGGTGTGGCCCATTGACACAAGATGGTGCGTAGCATAAAACTTGAGGACATGGCGCACCCACCTTGATGCCCCTCAAAGCTGTGCAAGCTATCATCCTCCACGTCTGCATGACCGTCACCTTCTCCCCTTCCTGACGGCCCGGCATCCCCGCCCTCTCCCCCCTCTTCTGAGCTGTCCTCGTCCTCGAAGTGGGCTGTGTGGCAGGGTCATGCATGCGTGCAGCACAAGAATGTTTGCATGCATGCGCGGGACAACTGCCTTGCCAGGCTCCCCCACTGTTCGCCCCTCTTCCCCTTCTCCCTACCACTTACCCTCCCCTGTCAAGTCATCTAGTACTCTGCAGTCTCCCTGAAGGTTTCCATCCTGGCTGCCTTCGTCCATTCTGTCATCCATGATTTCGTTATTAAAACGTTATGGCGATATGCAATCTAAATTTTAAATAAAAAATATTTTCCGGTTACAAATATTGAAAAAATCAATCAATTCGCTTCACACAGCCAAAGCCTCCCGTCTTGACTAAGTAAAAAATAAGAATTAATCCAGGGGAACGGCACTCATTAAACTATAATGGAAAATCACCGAGCACCGCCAGAACCCGTCACAGAAACAGAACAAGTGAAGGACGGTGCAAAACCTGTTTTGAAATCCAGCCAAAGCTGGTACCATTAAAGGTATTCCGCAATTAATAGCGGCTTTTAGGGTGCGTTTCCAACAGGACTTTAGAAATAGAATAAAAATTAACCACGAATGATTTTTAATTCTCAAAATCAACCACGCGTTTCCAATTCGTGGTTAATAGTTAATTTTTTTTGAAGTTTGAACTTGTCAGCTTGCACCGCTTCACAGTCCCAGATCCCATTAAGACACAGAGAATTATTTGAATGGATGGTGCTTTCCAGTGAAAGTGACAGTGAAGATGGGGAGTCAAGCGTGTTGGCCTCACAGCAGCACATCCTGAACTCCATGGTTACGTTGCATCGTCTGTGCCAGGTGATCCTGCCGAAGGCCCTGAACATGCTAAGCACGCCTGCTTGCTACATGCATGCCTTCGTGTATGAATGCGAGTTTGCGCATGCTTGTGTGTGTAATGTGTGTGTAGTGTGTGTGTAGTGCGTGCGTGCGTGCGTGTGTGCGTGCGTGTGTGTGTGTGTATGTGTGTGTGTATGTGTGTGTAGCCTCAGCGAATCTAGCGCTCTCACCCAGGGCGCTCTCACCCAGGGCACCCGCAGCGCACACATATAGGAACATATAAAGACAAGATCACCTATCACGCAACCAACCTCACAGGGTTTGATGCAGTATTAGGAAAAGAATGGCTCAGAAGCCGATGCACTGTGGTGGATTGGCAAGAGAATGCAGTGCGCTTGAGTCATGGGGGCCTGAATCACACTCTACGCGCACCCCAAGAAGACGAGGCTATTGAGCCTTTTGCACGCGACATGATCCTTTCATTTACAGTGCTAGAACAGGCCACAAAAGGGTCCCCTTTGTGTATTTATGTATTTATGCACAGTAAAAGAGGGAGAAGCAGAAGAGGGGATCCCTATAGAAATGCAGCCCGTGGTGAACAAATTTCCTGATGTACTAGGAGGGTGACCTTATGGAATCTTGCCTAAGCGAGCAGTGGACCATGAGACTGACCTAGAACCTGGTCATCCACCGCCGCATCGAGGCATCTATCCTTTGTGGGGCCATAGAACTTGAAGAGTTGAGCAAGCAGATAGAGCGAGGAACTCAGCCAAAAAGGCTGTATTCGCCCTTCGGTCTCACCCTCCAATTTTGTTTGTGAAAAAGAAGACGGGAGAACTCCGTAGAAAAGAAAAAAAAGAAAAACTACGCAGGCAGTGAAAACCACTCCCCACATAAATTAAGGAAAAAGAGCCACTTTGGTACCGAGTACCGTAAAACTCCTCCACCGTGAAAAGGAAAGGAAATATTAATGGGGATCAAGAGGGTTGCAGGCTTGGCCTGAAACCGGCTCCTGATGAGAGTTGATAACAGTATTGGAAACGGCACAACTGGTATGGACAAGTCTAGCAGCGAAGTTCACAGAGTGCACATGGAGCTTGGAGGCAAGCTTCTTAACTCTTTGAGTATCAAGACCTAGTTTCTTGAAAGGCTTCAGAGTGTTGTAGATGGTGCCACCCACACCCAAAAGGATGATGTGGAGAGTAACGGAGGCTCCTTGAAGAATGTTGCAGAGATCTTTGTGCTGTTCCTTTGCGACGTTCAACTGGTCCTGAGGTCTGGTGTCTTCACAATACTTGATCTCGACGAGGTGGATGTCACGCCGAGGTTTACTGAGGTCTTTAGGTCGGTGCAGTCTAGGGTTGGTGGCTCTACTGGTGGCTGGCGGTGTTATTGGGGAGCTTCCAGTCGTCTCCCTCAATTGCCCCCTGCCACTTTGAAGAACCCACCCCCTACATTAGTTTGTTGTTTTTGTGTTTTTGCAGCGATGGGAGTAACCAGCACAAAATCTGGGCGGCCGGCGGCTGGAGTTAAATTGCCTTAATCTGAGATCTCAGAAGCGGGGTGGGAAGAGCCATTTGGGAACAATTCTACTTTCAGCTGTTTCAGGAATCTGGAGATTTTGCATGGTCATCCGTTCGTTGCTGCTTATATCCATGGAGACAACGCATGATCCTAAGGAGCCTGTTTTGCTGATAGCCCTAAAGATCATGCGGCATGCTAAGTTGTGTCTTTCAGTGATCATGTTCCTTATTTGCGTGTGTTGGCACCCAGAAAGGATGTGCAGGGCACTGTCTACTTGTGGGCAGAGGGGGCAAGTTTGATTTGTTGAGAGTTTGAACAATACTGCATGTTTTTGATTATATAGGGTGCCTATTCTGTATTTCATAATGATACATTTGGTCTTAAAGGGGACATCGGATGATGTTAGATTAGCATTGCTAGTGGCTCCATTGGCAGTGCCGTCCTTTATGAGGGTCTGGTAGTACGCATGGTAGTTTGCTTCAAATTTTGGCATTTCCCAGTTTATGGAGAAGATGCATATGTGCTTGAAGGGCGTCACGGTGGTTTGTTAGGTACCAAAGCTTTGGGGGAGGAGAATGGTCCATGTTTGTTGTATGGGTATGATTATGGGTTTGTGTTTGTTTTTTTATGTCTTCTTTTGCAAGCCAGTGGATGTTGTAGAAGGGATCTCCCTCAGGGCCTACTGTTCTGATGGAGGTGTCTGCAATGTCGGAGTAGGTGGTGGCTGACTTTTTAGCAAGGGCGTCGACATGCTCGTTACCAATAATACCGGCATGGGAATTTGCTTTGAAGAAGTGGATGGGTGATGGTGATTGGCGGATTGCTTTAGCAATGGATTGAAGAACATCTCCTTGGATGTGGTGGCGATGGAGATTCGGGTGTGAGAGCTGCTTTTTTGGTTTGTTGCAGTGATATAAGGCTGTCTGTGGCTATATGTGAGTAACCGTGTATGACTGCAGCTGCTATAGCTGCTAGCTCTGTACGTGTGATGGTGTTGGTTATACCCATGCCTTTTGGGTTTACATAGTGGGAAACGTTTAAGTGAGGGTGGTATACGCCTGATCCGGTGTCTTGCCCTACTTCATTCTTTTGGAGGCTGCCATCAGTGTAGGTCCAATCCCGCCAATCTTTTACCTTATGGGTTAGGTTTTGGCTGGAGCTGTTTTGGGGTGCTTCGTCGTTATTACAATTATGAGGTTGGTCAGTGTTAATCAGGGCACTTGTTTTATCTGGGCCTTTTGAGGCTTGAGGGTGGTCATTGGGTAGCTTATTTATTTTGTTGAGTCCTGAGTGCTGTCCGGAAGCTAAGGCTGTTTGGTAGGGATGGTTAAGTATGTTTTGAATTTCTCACTTTGCCTCGGGGATCTTTTTGGCAAGTTCTTTTAGCCAGTTTTTGTTGTGAGCATTGAGGCAGACCCTGCCCTTGGTGTTCCATATGTCAATGATCTGCAATTCCCAGGAGTGTTTGGAAGTGGTATTTGTATGTCGTTCCAGAATTTCACTTTCGCATTTATGGAGTTGGTTTGATGTGCGTAGATTATAGAATGCTCAACAAATTCACCATTAAGAAACAGGGAACCCACTCCCTAGAATAGATGAGATATTAGACAGACTCACAGAGCCAATTATTTCGAAAATAGTCCGTAGGACATGTAGTTTTAAAGGGCGAAATAGGCAAGTAGGACCAGGCGCCTTCAGTTTTCATGCTAAAGATTGATGGCAATTTAAAATTCGTTAAATATTAGATTTAACAACAGCTTTAGTTCCGGTGTCATTCGTGCTTTTAAGGATACTCGTAAAGTCTTTCACAAGGTTTCTGAAAGGAAAGTATTTTAGTATCTGGACCACAATGTATTCTCTGTCTCATACTGGGAGGAAGTAGTTAGTGCAGATGCACACGCGCGCCGCTCAGCATGCTGCGGTTCTTCATCCGCCCACGTGGTTTCACTGGGTGGACGAAGGGCTGCAGCATGTTGACGTGCGCATGTACCTGCCCCAATGGTGAGTTTGGCGGAGAGCAGCAGATGCCCGTGGATGAAGATTGGGCATCAACACCCAAAATACAAGACATGCGTCCCACACCTCTCCTGCCATCCACTTTATCACCTTGCAGGTGGAATGACATAGAAAACTCTCAAAAGTTCCAGGAATGGAGCAACGTGGGAATTGCCACTGGATACCTCCTGCTGTGCTTGGTCGCGCTGGTGAGCGAGTACACTCCCTTGGCACACCCGTAGCGCAGTACCTGACTCACTAGACTGAAGGTTTTGGTATTCTTCCCTAGCCCTGGAATTCCTAGCTCACAGCTAATGTGAAATCCTGCCACTTTTGTGGAAACAGGTACAACTTGCGCGCATCCACCATCGCGTCCCCGAGTACGGCTGGACAACGCAAAAGGTAGAAAATCGTACCCACGACGACGATGTTATTCTACTTATGCCGGAAAAGGCGTGAGCCGTGAAGCGTGAAAGTTAGCCTACTAGGGCAACAAGCACACGCATACACACACACACACACACACACACACACACACACACACACACGTGCACACACACATGCACACACACACACACACACACACACACATGCGCACACACGCGCGCACACACACGCTCACACACACAAACACACACACACGCACGCACACACGCACGCACACACACACACACACATACACATACATATATACATACATATACATATACACACATATACACACACGAACGCACGCACGCAAGCACGCACGCAAGCACGCACGCACGCACGAACATACACACACAAATACACACACATACACATTTACATACACACACATACATAAATGCACGCACACACACAAGTGAACATTTATACACGCGTGCACACACACACACACACACACACACACACACACACACACACACACACACACAAGCACACACACACAAACGCAAGCGCGCACGCATGCATGCGCGCGCAAACACATACACGCACTCACACACATTTAGAAAAATGCATGCATAGGCACACACGTTAACATTATACTAACACACAAGCATGTATTCACACACACAACAAATCACGCACCTGCACACTCAAAACATGCATGACTGCACGCCGGAAAAGCATACGTAATAAGCACTCGTACCTCCTTACCCTGAACAGTCTTAATTAGCACACCCATGCAGTAACAAGTGAGGCCAAACAGCTTACATATTTCCCATGATCCTCAACACCCACATCCGTCTTGCACACAGCAATTATGCGCTTTATAAGGGCCAAATAATTATGTAAGTGATAGTACCATCTCACACTCCTCAATCCCTGCAATATATACCGCACAGGTTTTCCACCTGCTTAACGCACTCGTGTGTACCGTTCGGGCGTCTATCTTTTTGTGCCGTGACCAGCTTGAGGGGGTGCACATTGGCATCGTCAAGCTCTTACTTCTAGACATGCCAGGTGTGTGTATGTTAGTGTGTGTTTGTTTGTGTGTGTGTATGTTTGTGTGTGTATGTATGTGTGTGTATGTGTGTGCGTATGCGTAAGTGCTTGTGTATGTAATGTGAACACAGATCCCCGCTCAGGGAAGCTGCTCTGTATTCCGCAGGCACCATTGGGGCAGGTACACACACACGCTCACATCCACATGCTCCATCCATCCAGTGGTCCCAGAAAATTTGTGAAAAACTGCGGCATGTAGCGCGGCAAGTGTGCGCATCTACACTGCCGTGGTTCTCCCGGTGTATGACTGGAATGCACACTCTCGTTCTCGTGCACGCGTATACGCACGCACGCATACACACACACACTGCACACTGCACACTGCACACACATATGTAAGCACGCAGACACACGCACGCACACACACACACACATACTCGAACACACGCACGTTAGCGCAACCTACGTGTCCCTTGCGCAGGCCTCCTATTCTTTACCACCTACACTTTGCTAGTGCTCTTCTGGGCTGAGATCTACCACCAGGCACGCAGCATGCCTACTGGCTCCCTTCGACCTCTTTTCATCTGCCTCAATGCTGTGGTGTACTGCATCCAGGTGCGCATGTTCGTGTGAGCAAGCCCTGCCTGTGTGTACCGGTTATTGAAGGTTCATTTGCCTCCAATGCTGATAGCTTTGTGTATATTGCACGCTAGGAGGTCAGCGGTCCTTCAGCTGCTTGGTTGCAATAGTGCAGCTGTGGCAACTGAGCATCTATGTGTGCAAACATGATTACAAGTGCACATGCACACACACATACACATACACATACACATGCGCGCACACACACATACACACACGCGTGCGCACACACACACACACACACACATGCATACGCACGCACGCACACACGCGCAGGGAGGCCTATGGTCCCTCAGCTGCTTGGCCAAAGAGGAGCAGTTGCGACAGTTGGGCTATGTGTCCTCAGACGTGTTCCTCGCTGCAGTGTCCATCGCAGCCGCCCTGGGTTTTCTTTTGTACGGGGGACGCCTGTTCCTCATGCTGCAGGTGCGCGTGCGTGTGCGTGCTGCGAGCTAGAATTATAGTTACATTTTGTGAAGCTACTTGCCTGTTCCTTGTGCTGTAGGTGAGTGTGCATGCGTATGTTGTGAGAAAATTTTGCATTCTCACTTTGTGAAGCTATTGATTGCAAGACTTCAAGCGCTTCAGTTGTTATCAGCAATTGCACTACAGCTAGGAAGTGCACCAAACTTGGCGCTACACTTTGGCTTTGCTTGAACCTCAGTGACGGACTTCGTCCAGCATATCGGCACAATACCAGGGTTGGTCAGAAACATAACAGTGTGTATACGGTACTTTCGGCAGGGAAATCTTCATAATATATACGGTCATATACAGTAAGAATATAATTTTGGTCAACCTTACTACATACCCATCTTCAACCGTGTTGTGTCGTTCCCTGTGGATATCAACTCATATAGTGAACTACACAACACGGTTGAAGTGTGTAGGTCCAGCCTTAGTTTTGTGGTGTACTCCGTCCGCCGTGACTGTACACGAATAAAGATTCATCCTGTAACAAATGCCGCCATACTACTGTCTGCACACAATTCTGGCCAGCTAAACAAATAGTTCAATTGTGTGTGTATGTGTGTGAGTGTATGTATGTGTGTGTGAGTGTGTGTGTATGTGTGTGTGAGTGTCTGTGCAGCAGTCTTGTCCAGTGGCGTCCTTACCCAAGGGACGCGATCTCTTATAGTCTGTTCTTGCTCAGATTTGAACTCTGAACCTTGCGCTCGCAATTTTGCCAACTTGCTCTGTCTGGCCCATCCTATATAATTGAAAAAGTAAATGCATATAAAAATCAGGCCTGTGCAATGACACCGTCTTAGCGATTTTGCAGCGTAATTACGGTACGGTTTGACGGTCCATACCGTCAGAAAATCAATATGACGGTGTTTCAGAAATGACGGTGTCTACCGTCCAGACGGTCGAGGGGACCGTACACCGTAACTACTGTGTAAACCCACCGTCAAGTGCTTTTTGCTGTGAAAAGTTGAGACAGGGTTTTAATCCTGGTCAAGATATAAATTTTTTGCAATATTCTTTTTCCTTTCCTTTTCCTTCCATTATTCCGCCAATCTTTTGTTTGTACATATATCACACATGCATTAATTAGGAATGAGGAGAAAAGAGCCAAAATGGCCATTTTGGGGTGAACATGCAATTGTTGGGCCTTTTTGCTAATTTTGGACCGCACCGTCAACCGTACCTTCATGCACCTTTATGACGGTCCCCAAATTCCGAAATGACGGTCTGGCACAGTCATTTACGGCGTCCACCGTCAGACCGTATTTTGACGGACCGTACCGTCACACCGTCATTGCACAGCCCTGATAAAATGCTGCAGTCACCCTGCAGGGGAAAAAAACGCTTATGCGTGCTGTTGTATGATAGGTACAACAGCATTGCTTCCAGGTTGCAATTGACATGTGTGCAAGCCTTGTCCCTTTCTAATTTGTACCTCTAGCTTATTTCACACATCACTGCTGGCCCTGGCCAAACCCACTGGTGGAAGAGATGTGGCTTAAGTGGATATTGCAAGCTTTGTATGGGTTGCAAACTACTGTTTGTGTTTGCCAAATAGGCGGAATAGCTGTATCGGCACCGCAATGAGCTCCTTGATGCGTCTCCACACACCAATTACACCATCCTCATCGTTTCAGGTGTGAGCCACAGCACATCTCCACACACCAATTGCAAAATCCTCATCATTCTGAGTGTGAGCCACAGAACCCCTCCATAAACCTATACACAATCATCGTCATTTTAAGTGTGAGCCACAGCACCTTCTGTACTCGTGCAACGCCATTGTGGCATTTGGCAAGTATCCTATAATATCAGAATTTTTCTTAAAATAGTTTGCTCACAGGGTTATTCATTAAACCTTATTTTAATATTATAATATTATCCAGGATTGCCAAATTTAAATTTGGTAGCAAAAGCAATTAGTGGAGCTAATAAAAAGGCTCTCCCAGGAGCTCCCCCGCCGCCCCGCCCTCCTTCCAGCCCAGCCAGGGCTTCTGCCCCTGCTCCGCATGCATATGTGCACACAGACATTTGCACATCTGAACACAAGCAACACACACATACATGCATGCACAAACAGGCACATACATAACTGCACTTTCACGAAGGCATGCGAACACATACTCGCACACACACATACACACACACACACACGCACACACACACATGCACACGCACACACACGCACACACACACACACATACACACACACTCAAGGTCTCTCTGCGCGTAATCGTGTTGGAAGCATGAATGCAGCATCCTCAGCGTTCTCTTATATTTTAAACCACCGACCTCTTTATCTTGCACCTTTCTTTTGCACCCCTTCTCTATGCAGCGCTTCCCAATTGAATCGCGGGGCCGGCGGAAAAAGCTGCGGGAAGTGGGCTTGGTCACGTCAATATGCGCAGGCTGCTTTAGCTTGAGGTCCGTGCTTGTGTGTGTTCACTTGTTCATATGTTCAAAGTTGCTTGTGCATGCCCACTGCGCCTTTGCTAGGAGTCCAGGGTCACTCTTCCAACTGAATTGTACACCTGTTTTCATAGATTGCACGCTTGGACCTGCACTAACCATGTAACACGCACGTGCACTTTATGTTTACACCCAACCTTATACTCCATCACCAGGCTTTCAAGCTCACTCATCCCACACAAACCCACTTTCACTCCTCCCCTGTTCCTTGCAACCTGAACCCTGCTGCCCACACCCATTTATCAAATGGCCCCTGTGTTTGCATCTCCACTTACACCACCTCAACCCCACACCTCACAGGGCACTGATGGTGGCCCTCTCCGCCTTTGACCGTGAGAACCTTGAGCTCGACGTCCTCACGCATCCGCTGCTGAACGTCATCTACTACTCGCTAGTGGAGCTCGTGCCCACGGGCTGCGTCCTCTACATACTACGAAAGCTCCCCCCTAAACGCATCAGCACCGTAGGCGGCTACCAGCCTATACCAACACAACAGCAGCAGCAGCAGCAGCAGGCTTAGGGTTGGTATCTCCATCACGCCTGCTTTGGGTTGGCCAGAACCATAAATATACGGTGTATATATTGGCAGGAAAATAACCAAATATACGGTCATGTACGGTGTATATGTACGGTTCTGGCTAACCCAAAGCAGTCTTGATGGGGATGGCTGGTAATTGGTGGCCTTTGCAGCGTCAGTGTCATTCAAATACTGTCCTTTCCTAGGCCCTGTATATCAGACCTTCCACCAGCAATACCAACACGATCAGCTTTGCGACACCAACACGATCAGCCATGCACGATCAGCCGTGCTACTCCTGCTAAACGCAAGGTAGTAGCACTGCAGTTGCTGTGGCCGGCGAGGTCCAAGGCAACATCCTCCCTGGCTAAGCTGTTTAGGCTGGAACCCCTTTATCTTTTCCTCCCTCTATGGCTGTGCAACCACAGCTAGTATTGATATCTAGGTTGGTTAGTTTTAGGATTCTTGTGAGTTGCCAACACACTAACAAGTTGAGTTCTGCTTGTTCATTTTTCATATTGGAAAAAAAGCACCCATGCCCTCTCAAGCGCTCAGGGCTGGGGTTCCTACTTAAGGTTAGGTAATGTAAGGTTGCATCGCTATTATCATCTGGGAGGCATCTGAGCGGAAGTTTGGAAAAAGCCTGAAACCAAACCAAAAAAGGTACCAGAAAAAGCCAAGGTAAAAGGGCTAGTTTAGTTTGGAATACAAAGGCCTTCAGCCTGGGATGGCTGCTCAACCGATGAGCACGAGGTGAAACCTCAAAAAAGAAAACTGTTAGAAATCGAAAGTAGCAGGAACGGGCGAGGCTATCTAGTTTGTTCAAAAAAGTCCTCAAACGAGTTGGGCTATCTTCATTTTGAGTGAAAAGACCAGCTGGCGGTGCTGTGTACGAAGGCTAACAAGATGTTTATGCGGACAGTCCAGCAAAATGTGTTCCTCATCCTGAACAGAGTGGGTGCTGCCAGTCACATTTGTCACAGATCCTGAGCTCATAAGGCCTTTTATTCCTGTTATGACGCATTCTTTGGACCAGAAAGATATGGCCAGAAAGGCGAAGGCAAGAAAGTGCACGGCTGAGATTGCTGGAAATATCCAAGCGAAGATAGATAGGTAACACTGGCTTATGATTTCTTTTTCTGTCATCCCACCAGCCAGGAGCAATCCTCAAAGGTACACCAAAATGTGTGTGATAAGTCCTCATAATTCTGCTGGAATGGTGATTATTATGTGGTGTCAAACTGTCAAGCTCTCTTCAGCTCCCGATGATACGTTCGCGCAAAGTGAGCTTGAACTGTTTTAAATGGATAGATTCGCAAGATCGTATGGCATTAAAAAATTGCTGAGATGCAGGGATATCTTGGAGTGCGATAGAACCTGATCACTTTTTTTTGCAGTAAGAAGGTCAGTCTGTACAACTTTCTCAAGAAGAGGATTGTTTAAGAGAGTAAACTGTTCCAGAATCGTATGATGCATCTGAACCAATAGAAAAAATGGGCATCTGACCTGTTTCGCGGAGCACGCAGTGAGGATCAGTACTTTTCTTGACACCCAGGAGTCTTTTCAGGAAGCCAAGATGAAGGACATGTATGGGGGTGACTTTTTGAGGAATCATATGTCAGAGAGGAAGTGGCCCATACTTGACAATTCTGTAAACTCTGGCAATGGCAGACCTGAAGTTGTCTGCCATCTTCTCAGCAGCTGTGAGCACTGTGCCCAGGGCCGGCACTTTGATAGGCACTTTGAAAGCTAAAGTGCCTAGCCGGGACATGGGTCTGACCACGGACATCCACCCCTGCGCCCAAATTGTATCAGAATGGTTGTCCGCCACGTCTTCAATGCATATATGCTCTTGAAACGTGCAGGCGCCGGTGAAGTAGCGTATTTTGGAGCTTGTCATTTTTAAAATGTTTCAAAGTGCGCTTTTAAATACTAAAAGTGCGCTTTTGATTTCAAAGTGCCTCATCAAAGTGCACTTTGATACTATTGGTCTGCCGATTTTTTGTTGTTGCGAGAGGCTCAGCGTCGTTAATGCT
>Ga0307974_1001154_pt1 | contig 17808 bp, 17 predicted proteins | sample OrgLakmetagen784_FD_201812 | JGI IMG/M metagenome (GOLD analysis project Ga0307974, IMG submission 201812) | Saline water microbial communities from Organic Lake, Antarctica - #784 | ecosystem: Environmental > Aquatic > Non-marine Saline and Alkaline > Saline | place: Antarctica: Organic Lake... | reverse complement strand
ACACACACACACTCACACACACACACACACACACACACACACACACACACACACACACACACGCGCACGCGCACGCACGCACACACGGGAATTTTATACATGCCTGTGTGTCTTGTATCTTTTTTCATGTTTCAGATCTTTGACTTAATGGACAGTGATAAAGGAGGGACCCTTGGCTCTGATGAAATCAAGCAGCTCATGGATATGCTTGGGATGAGGGTGAGTGTGAAAGGCAAGGGATGGGGGGCTTCGACAACTAGTTTACCACCTGAAATGGTGCAGTGACGTTGGACTGTGCGTTGAAATATCACGTTGTGCTCATTGTACACGGCTCTTCACTTTTTTAGAGCGGAAATCGAACACTTCATTTCCAGCGCCAGGCAAGCTAAAAACCCTTTTTGTCTCCAGCACGGACCGCTGCTTTCCTACTGTCAAGGTATCTGTGCATCAATACCTCTGCATCTGTGCACCTGTGAGGTGAAAGGTGCCCCTGTTTGCCCGTACTGTGGCAGGAGCCCGCAAAATATAGTTTGGGCGGACATCTGTCAGCAAAGAGTTACGACGCTCGCAGGCATCAGGCTGTGGTTACGTTTTTTAGACACCTGCTATATTATAACAATACCATGACACTGAGGCACCTGCTATATTACGGGTAGGCCTCTTAGCAGGGGGGTATAACGTCTAGCCCTTTGATCAAGCCTCCCATACCACTCCAGTCCTTCACAACCTCAGCATCCATGAGCTTTCAATATCATCTTCCAGTCCACTGGGCTTGAGAGCAGGCAACATTTCAACATTTTTCTTTCTCACTCCTCCTCCCTCTCTGAGCTGACAATACTGCTTAAAATTGCCCGGTCCACGTCCATTTGTGACCTGTAAAAGCACCCTCAAATAGACGTCTCTTGTCAAAACAAGCCTCGAATAGAATGAGGTGCCCTCAAGGGTAGGGTTGGCCAGAACCGAACATATACACCGTATATGACCGTGTATTTGGCAATTTTGCTGCCAAAAATACCGTGGTTTTGGCCAACCCTACCCAAGGGTAAAGCCCTTGAAAGCACAAATGGTAGGATCGCACATGTACAAATGTGTGAACATCTGATGATGTCTGTGTTCCTTAGGATGAACATCTGATGATTTTGTGTTCCTTAAGATGAACATCTGATGATGTCTGTGTTCCTTAGGATGAACACCTGATGATGTCTGTGTTCCTTAGGATGAACATCTGATGATTTTGTGTTCCTTAAGATGAACATCTGATGATTTTGTGTTCCTTAAGATGAACATCTGATGATGTTTGTGTTCCTTAGGATGAACACCTGATGATGTCTGCTCCTTAGGATGAAAATTTGATGATGTTTGTGTTCCTTAAGATGAACACAATCACCCTCCTCACCTTTGCAGATCCGCCCCGAGGAACTGGACAGCATCATGAAGCAGATAGATACAGACAATTCTGGCCAAGTTGACTTTGACGAGTTCTTACAGGTGAGTTTAGGTCATGAGACGTAAGTGGCTTTCTTTTCCTTAATCAATGTGGGGAGTGGTTTTTGCAGCCTGTGCCGTTGTTTTTCATGTTAGGTCGTGAGAAGGTACTAGGTTGGTAGGAGTAAGTTAATAGTTCTGACAGGTATGTTCAGGTTAAGCCAAGGTAGCAGGCAGGTAGTTCTGATAGGTAGGCAGGCAGGCACAAGGAGCAAAAGTTATGTAGTATGTAGGTACTTTTTACAGGTAGGGCAGCTTCAGAGGACAGAAGTTTGCAGTGTGACAGCCAAAATATCATGTGCTGCTCGAGCTAAGCCTCATCTACTATCTTCAGGGTTGCTAAGCTCTACGGCTTTTGCCAATTGGGTCTACACCTGTTTCATGGTAGTCAGAATACAAGTGCGTTCAGGGTAACTAGGTAAAAGAAGCTGTCAGTCGAAAAGTGTGGTTGCTGGGCTTGGTTAAAGGTTACGGTGAAAATTTATGAGTATGATGAATACCAGAGCGTTTAATGAGAGTTAAAACCTGCACGCTTGCTACGTTCCTCGTGTAATCATCAAAGGCGTATTTGAATATTCCATACATCACGATTTGCTGTATTGGAACATATGGAACACAAAATCATAACAACAGAAGCTGATTCACCTCAGATTTATTTCACTGGCCAAAACATACCTTGCGAAGGGAGCATAGGACAATACAAGGCTTCAAGTCGTGTGCGATATGTAGGGTTGGCCAGAACCGTATATGTATATATTATATATACGCTGTATGTGACCGTATATTTGATGAAATCCCTGCCTAAAAACTATAAATACGTATGTATACATGGTTCTGGCCAACCCTAGTGATTTGCTTATTCCTCAACATGACAAGTGCGTTAACAATGACAGCAAAAGATGAAGATGTTTGTGTTTGTAGTGTGCGTGACAGCCATATAACGCACTCACGAAGAAAGGAAAGGCACAAAAAGCTTTGAAGATGGCAAAGAGCAAATTGCCATGTTACAACCAGTGTGCTAAAAAGTTGCTTTAACAAGCGCCCTCCCTTTTGTCACTGCTCGTGCACAGGTGAAAGGCACGCTCCCTTTTGTTACTACCAGTGTGCTAAATAGGCGCCAAAAAGGCTGCTTGGCAAATGAATGCTTAACAATCCTAGTGACATAATAAGCCAACTCCTCTCCTATGTTGTTTAAGTGTACTGTGCAGCTGATGCTGGCCCACAGAGCAGGTAAAACCGTCGTAATTTCCCCAAAACCTGAATCGCGACTCATGTTTTATACGAAACAAATTATGGACAAACACAAAATGCATGCATGACTATCAAAGTACGCGACTTATGTTCCCAGGTCATGGCGCGGCCCCAAGAACTGCCTTACACTCGAAAAGACATCCTTCGAGCCTTTGAAATGTTTGCAAAAGACGGGGAGCAAGAGGGGTATATAAATCCTGAGAAACTGGAGGAGGCCTTGGTGAGTTGTTGTGTAGGGTCCAGGCTCTTTTTTTAAGCCCTCGTCATCCCCAGCTCTCTATACAAGAGCCGTAAATTGCAATTACCGTACGTGCATGTACTCACACCCCCCCCCCCGGAGAAAGTTTTATTTTACAGAAAAAACAGCAACCACCCCCCCTAAAATCATTTATTATACAGTAACATTTAGCAACCACCCCCTCTCAAAACGGCTTTTGGAGCCCTGGGGTTTTTGTGTGTGGCCACCTTCACCTCCCACTCAAGGAGGGAATGGAAGCCACTGCCACTGCCACTCTCGCTTTTGTTGCTGTCACTGCTGCTACTGCTGCTGCATGCGTGTGCTAGCTTTGCGTGCTGCTTGGGTGCTACAGCTAGAGCGTGTGTGTGTCTGTGTGCGCGTGTGTGCAAGGGTGCTAGAGAGTGTGTGTGTGTGTGTGTGCACGTGTGTGCGCATGTGCATGTGCATGTGTGTCTGTGCGCCTGTGTGAATGTGTGTGCCTGTGCATGCATGTGTGTGTGAGTGTGTGTGTGTGTGTGTGTGTGTGTACGCGTGTGTGTGTGCACGTTATGCGCCTACGCATTTATGCTGCTGCCGGATCATGCTTGCATCTCTGTCGACTTCATTAGTCGTACAACCAAAGAATGCCAATGCAGTGCCAACTGCACAATCCTGCTGTTGGGGCAAACCAAGGTTTGCGAGTTCTGCATGGCTGCCTCTTGTTCTTGCGCTCCTTTGCCTCTTGCTCAGCCCGGTCCGCTCTTGCCTGCTGCAGGTGGGCGGGGTCGGGGGGGGAAGGGGCAGGTGGATTGGGGGGTGGCATCCTCTCCGCTCGTCACTTCAAACAATATATATTTTTCGCTACCGCCCCCCTAAAAACCTGAACCGCTACCCCTAAAATAAATATATATATATTTTTTACCACCGTCTCACGAATAACGCCCCCTCCAAAAAACAATAATTAGGGGCGGTCATATACTTTATGTACGGTATATGAATTGCCATGTAGGGTACAGGCTCTAATTTCGTTCCCTTGTTATCCCTCACCTTCTTCTTAGGGGTTCAAAATTTGGATGAGTCATGTGCATTTAATTGCTGTATATTGTTGGACTATACTGAATGAAAGTACGGTTGCTCACAATTGCTGGCGAGCATGACTTGAATGCATGAGCCTTACTTGTTTGAAAGGTGGGCCAGGACCGTGTTTGCACATTGTGTTTTAATGGATTCTCCGCCAAAGGAATGATGTATACATCACGTGAGATCTTGACCGACATTACATGTTTTTAAGCAAAGCTAACCATCCTCCTATGCTGTGCAGATAACACACTGCAGCGACAAATACACGCCTGAGGAGATTGTCAAACTAGTCAATGGCTTAGAGCTTTCGTCCAACGGGTTGATAGAATACAAGAATAGAGTAAATTTGTTTCTGAGCAAGTGACGGGACAGCAGTCAGCATGAATGATGTATGATATGTGGCCTTTTCTGGAGAACAATTTAGTGCAACCTAAGCGTTGCATCGCAAATTGATGATAATTTAAGAATTTTGGTTCTTGACACAAGGGATGGGATTTCCTAACAAAAGAGTTGCTTGATAACAGCAGGAGGTATAAAGTCAGAATACCATAACAATTAAATGCTAGGTTCACGGCACATGCCCCTCACAGCAGTGTTGCTCAATGCAGGATGTTTCAATTCTGAATATGGCTCAGACCTGAGTGTATCTGTTAACGTAGATGATGCCACCTCACAATTATGTCCTATCAAATCGTGCAACATGTAAACTGTCTTTTCCTGTATTGTATTGTGGTAGAGGAGTTTTATGGTGTACCAGAGATGCTCCTTTTCCTTCATTAATGTGGGAAGCGTTTTTCACTGCAGGCGTGTTTTCTTTCTTTATTTGTTCTTGGTATCCAGCAAATTATCCTTTCAAGGAATATCTGTTAAAACTTGTTCCTACTTAATGCCACTGTGGTTACTGTATCAATCAACCCTCTTTTCAATGTGTATGCCGCAGTGCTGGTATTTTGGTTTTTTGTTTACAAGTGCAGATAAAAGTAAGACATGTAGACCTGTTGCTCACTGGGGAGGTCTCCGGTTCTAACCCGAGACAACACGCCACCACTGCCAGTTAATGCTACATTAGCTAAATGTGGCACGCTACTGCTACGCTGCATATGAAATCAATGTTGAAATTTAAAGAGTGTTTGTAGTAGCACCACAGACTTGAAGCACCTACAAAAAAAAGGGGGAAAATGGCACCACGTTGTTTGTGACATAATCTTTTAGAGCGTTTAATGTAGCAAGAGCACGCTACTAGCTTGTAGTAAGCTGTAGCCAGATCTGACTGAAGGTGAAGCACAGACAGCAGTAGTGCATTGGGCCCTTAGTAAGTACCGCTTAAAATGAGCTGGCTGGCAGTGGGGTTTATGCTTGGATCGGAGCATGATCTCCATCCTCTCAAATACCTTGTGTATAAGGCAACCCGTGCAGCCCCTGGGACGAATTTCAATGTAGCCGCTTATCTTACATTGCTCCAAAAGCGCCACTTATTAGTTAAATATGGCCGCCTTGTTTAACGGGAACGTTCCCGCTGTCACGCATCCAGACAGACAGCGCACCGTGCAGACTCTCGGGATTATATATAACGATTTTTACCATCTTTACTCCAGGGGCAGCGCACTAATCCTGCTCGTGAGCAGGCCAGTTTTTGCGTCTCACTGTCGTCTGTCTCAATTCATTTGCAAGTATGATGCAGGTAAAAGTAAGGCAAATGTAGAAGAGAACTTTTTTTCACAACTCAATCTCAATCATACTGTTGTATATATAAAACTATTTCCACAATCATTTCTCGGTATGCTCTTTCTGTGATGCAATGCACGTTCATCTGCATTCTTCTTGTTCTGGCCAAGTGTTCCTCCGGCACTCCAAATGAGAGGACTTCTGGCAGGCAGGGGAAATCTCAAAACAGCAGTGCAGAGAGGTATGTGCTCGTTTCTTGCAGTACAGGGTCAGCACTACAAAAGCTTAATTGCAAACCGTCTTCTCATTGGCAGAAAGTCAGCGACGAGAAGCCCTGCGGATGTCTTAAGCGAGGAGGTACAAACTTATGAAGCCTTTAGAATTTCTGTGAGTGCAACAACTAGCATATGTATGCGCCCACGCAAATTATTGCACACGCAAATTATTGCAGGTTGACCCGGAAACTTTGCAAATTATTGCACTGGCATTTGCGCAAGCTTCCGCAGGAAATTTCGTGTGAGTACTCTTGACATGTTCTCTGCAAATCACTATTTCAAACACATCATTTAAATACCTGATTTGCATTATCTGTTCGTTTGCAAATGCTTTGCTCAGCTAGAAAGCTAGGGGCCACTTGCTCGGGGTGGCTCCAGTACAGCGCCTGGGAGCTATGCCGCAAAGGCGTACTTTTGAACTAACTTACACCTGATTAAAAAGAACAGCATTGACTAACCCTTCTCTAAATACTACTGTGTCTCAGGACAGACCTATCCCTAAACTTAATCGCGCAAGAACTGAACCTCTTCCAAGCATCTATTGAAGCTCTCTCAAAGCCCTACGACTGGTTCCTCGATTTACAGCAAGAGTGGCCTGTATCGAGTCAGGTGCGCACCATAAGGGTATGTCATTTTCGCTTTGCGCAGCAAACAGGCACATATGTGCATTGCTGCCGAATATGCAAGCGCTGCATAAGCAGGTTTCATCATATTTATATGAGAAAGCAACCAGGCAGCAAACAAACAGAAATGCTGTTTGACAACCTGACGCATTGGCGGACCCTGTAATTCGGCTCAACAAGAAAAAAGATTAACTATAACAAAAGGGATGACATTGCCCTGCATGTGCTGCAACGATAGAAAGGGCTTTGTCTGGGGCCGTTGCCATTCCAAATATAATAGTACAAATGACATGCAATGTAGTGTGGAAAAGCTACCCTGTTTTCTCCTTGGCTTCTTTCTCTCGATATTATTGGCTTCGAATTGTTAGAGATTCAGGAGTCGAGCGGTAGGAGCAAGTATCAAAAGCTTTTTCTCTAAAAGCAGTGTTCTAGTTGAGTCCATATTATGTTGCTGCCTAATACAGGACGCAAGAGCTGGACAAGCGACGGACACCTGGATCAAAGTCCTCAACAAGACTGCCAGCCGCCTCAAGTCCTTACAAAATGGTAGTGCATGCTGCAGTGCGCTTTTCCTACTACTTGCCCTGCTAATTAGACAAGAAGTTCATAACGCAGTTGCTGACCATCTCAATTACACAAGGTTCTGCAGACTGGATGGTCATTAAAGGCCATCATAATGCTAGGAGCGAGCGAGAGAAGAAACGGGTCTCTTGTTATCTCGATGTATGGTATCCAGGAACAAAAGCAACTGCTTAACATTCTTAGTTATTTTGTACCATCAGCTTTGCATATCAAACATATCATGTTGTGAAAGGCTTGAGACAAAACTTTTTAAACTTTTTTTTCCAAAACAATACTCTATCTTAAGCTATCTTGATCTATCTTGAATGGAGCTCCAAAGATGCACTACATCCATCCATCCATCCATCCATCTCTCTTTCTCGCTCTCTCTCTCTCTCTCTCTCTCTCTCTCTCTCTCCCTCTCTCTCTATCTCTCTCTCTCTCTATCTATCTCTCTCTCTCTCTCTCTCTCACTCACACACTCACACACTCACACACACATTTACGCACACACAAACACACACAAACACACACAAACAAATACACACATACACTTGCAAATACACGTACACAGGCAACGTTCAGAAGGCGTTATCAGAGGAGAGAGGGTATATTACAAAGCTTGTCGACTTCTTAAAGGTCATCCATTCAGGACCTTTCATGCGACTTTGGAACAGGTACTTTCGTTTGCAAGTAGAAAGGCTATCTTTAGTATTTTCAGGAAAAGACACAAGATGTCTCCACATGGATAATACCCAGTTCATTGCTATTCATAATTAAGTCATTCCTCAAAACTTCTGCACAAATGAGTGTTCATCTAGAATGGGCGGTACGTAGTGCCCACATAAGCAAAATCCTCTTCAACCTGAAAATAGAAATGCTGCGCGTGCACAAAAAACGTCGGAGGAAAGGAGGCTTTTTAACCAGTGTTACCTTACCTCTGTGATCATGTCATAAAGAGAATCTAAATTTAGGAGTAGATTATAAGAGATCAATTGCTGACTTCTATTTGCCATGACCCATGTTTTCTTTTGCAGGGAGGCGCAGCAGATGTCAAACCCATGAGGTGCACTTTGCTAGCAAAAAAGCTTGTGTCTTTATTGCGTGCTACGATGGTTAAGCTAGCACAATGCTGAACAACAACAACAACAACAACAACAACAACAACAACAACAACAACAACAACAACAACAACAACAACAACAACAATACTTGCTGCATCGTTGCGCTGTCCGACAGCATTGCAAGGTTTTGGTCGAGGAGACGATCCCCATTGCTAGTCGGAGTACAATTATTTCTTCTTAATTGTTAATGTTTTGCCTGGGGCGTACAGGGTTATTCAGTTGGTCTGCACCTAAAATCTCACCCCATAGATGACCTTTTGTTAATTTTTGGTGTGCTAAGGTGTGTGAGGCCTTTTTTTGCTTTTATTGCCTTACCTCCCATGCTTTATCCCACTTGCTCCTCAAACAGTGGTTGACGATCCTTATGTTATTCACAAATTGCTTACAAGGTTTCTAAAGCCTTGGATCCTGCTACGCATTTTCTACTCCTATTGGTCTTCTGCGATGCTGTTCTTAGCTAAACCTAGGTTTTCTGCTTTAGGGGGGTGCCCGTTTTCTTTTGGGGGGTTGTGTTGAAGCCTGTTATGATATAAATTAGATGCACCAGTCTGTCACGTATGCTGGTTAGACTAATGTGCGCACAAGAGAGGGAGGATACATATGTAATGAATATGGAGTGAAAATTGCTGCACCTCCTACACGCTGCTCTTCTAGAGTTCTGCTGCTCTGTGCTGCCGAGCTTGTTGCATAATATGTGAGTGTGTGTGCATATTGGCTGAGGATGGCAGGAGCCTGGTACGGCTTGCTTGCTTCTTGTCTTGCTTTGTTACGTATCCTTGCTTATTACTGCCACTGAGCTTTGAGTCTAAATAGCGGGCCCTGGTTGATCTTTAGCCCGGTAAAGATTACAGAAGAGAGATATACACAAAATTCAAACAGCTTTAGGCTCATCTATAACACCCTGACAAGGATTGAGCTATAACAGATGCACAAGGATATGGAAACCAGCAGGCCACTGCTTGCAACAACACAGAACAGAAGCTGAAAAACAGACAAGCATTTCAGTTGTAGACTCATCTATAAAACCCTGACAAGGTTCCGGAAAGGTTCCTGTCTGAGTTCTTCATTAAGGTTATGAATAGAAAACAGGCTACGTATACTCTATGTACAAAAGAACGCTCTAGAAAAAGCAGGCTGGGACACTGCTGATCCAACATAAATCTCACACAAATTTACACACGGCAGTCTGACACAATGTTTGACAAAACAGGTTTCCTCCTAGCTAAGTTTCTTACTGTAATACCCACCACCCACCAAGGACCTGCAGCACTCAAAGCTGCGGCAGTAAACGGTGCGCTGCAGCAAGGGCGTGTGACAAGCCATTATTTTGGCTTCATTTGCTCTTATCCTGGCTGGCTCCTAGATTCTTGTGCTTGCCTTATTATCTGAGTGCCCCTTGAGCAGCAGTATTTGCAAAGTCGACCGTTCCGTAGTAGGCTTGCACTGAGTGATTGTGTTGGTTGAGTAGCACGGCAGGCCCAGTTCTATGAAGCTGGCTGAGTGTCCATACTGAGGCTGGCAATGGCCAAGACGGGTGGTATGTTAGACTCTTAGCTTAGCTCTGCAGTTCCTGTGCCTGGCGCTCTTGCTTGTTTGAGCCTGGTACTCCAGTCTCTTTGTAACCTGCTTCTTTCTCCTTCTGGTACTCTATTGGACCTCTCTGACTGGGCCTTTTTTTGTCTGCTGGTAAAGGAGGTTCACGGTACTCGGTGCCAAAGTGGCTTTTTTTCTTAAATCAATATGGCTGGGGAGTGGTATTTACTGCCTGCAAAGGTTTTCTTTTCAAGTGTAGGTACCCAGGTCTCAAATTTCAGGCGGTCCCCTGTTCGCCCCTGTCTTTCTAGCTTCCTTTTAGCTACGCACAGTTTTCAAACTGCATTTTTCTTGTCGGGTCCCCTCTTGCCTTTGTCAGATCAAATCACCATCACTGCAAAGTGTAAGACTCAGCACATCAACTAATAAATAGTGTGCCTTCAAGTTCGGACCAAGAAAGGCCTCTAAGATGGAAAGACCATCCAGCAGAGGAGTGGTTTTGCATCGCTGTGGTCCCTAATGCTTCTACCAGCTCTCATGCCTTTGCGCTCTCTGCACACACACACACACACACACACACACACACACACACACACACACACACACACACACACACACACACACACATGTATGTGTGTATGTCTACTAGTGCCACTCATCTTTGATGGACTCCCACACCACTGCTTCTTGTTCCCTGAGCTGGGACCATTGACTCAGACAGACCTCTCGGCCTTATAATGGCTACACATTAATATGTCTAAAGGATAAAAAAAAACGGAGACCTTACACGTTATGGGTTGTCTCTTAAGATCCCCTTTATTGATACCTCTTAGAATGCTCACATTGTCAATTAATTACCAAACCTGTGAAATCCAGAAGCTAACGTTTGTAAATAATACTGACACAACCAGCTCATTAGCAATCTTACAGAAACTCTCAACTGTCAACCAACTAACTGCCAAAACTGAAGCGAACAACCATGCGTACTACCAGAACCTCATCAAGGACGGCACTGCCAATGGAGCCGCTAGCAATGCTTACCTAACACATAACATCATCCAATGTCCCCTTTAAGACCAAAATTATCATTGTGGAATACAGAACAGGCACCCTATATAATCAAAAACATGCGGTATTGTTCAAACTCGCAACAAGTCGAACTTGCCCCCTCTGCCCACAAGTAGACAGTGCCCTGCACATCCTTTCTGGGTGCCAACACAAGCAAATAAGGAACATGATCACCGAAAGACACAATATAGCATGCCGCATGATCCTTAAGGCTGTCAGAAAAACAGGCTCCTTAGGATCATGCATTGTCTTCATGGATATAGGCAGCAGCGAACGGATGACCATGCAAAGTCTCCTGATTCCTGAAACAGCTGAAAGTAGAGCGAATTTCCAAAATGGCTCTTCCCACCCCGCTTCTCAGATAAAGACAGATCTATCTCCAGCCGCCCAGATTGTGTGCTGGTTACTCCCATCGCTGCAAAAACGCACAAAAACAACAAACTAATGTAGGGGGGTGGGTTCTTCGAAGTGGCAGGGAGCAATTGAGGGAGACTGGGAGCACCTCAGCAGCACCGCCAGCCACCAGTAGAGCCACCAACCCCAGACAGCACCGACCCAAAGACCTCAGCAAACCTCGGCGTGACATCCACCTTGTCGAGATCAAGTACTGTGAGGATACCAGACCTCAGAACCAGCTGAACGCCACAAAGGAACAGCACAAAGACATCTGCAACATTTTCCAAGGAGCCTCCGTTACTCTCTAAATCATCCTTTTGGGTGTGGGCGGCACCATCTACAACACTCACACTCTGAAGCCTTTCAAGGAACTGGTTTTTGATTCTCAAAGAGTTAAGCAAGAAGCTTGCCTCCAATCTCCATGTGCACTCTGTGAACTTCGCTGCTAAATCTGTCCATACCAGACGTGCCCTTTCCAGTACTGTTATCAAATCTCATCATCAGGAGCCGGTTTCAGGCCAAGCCTGCAACCCTCTTGATCCCCATTGATGTTTCTTTCCTTTTTGCGGTGGAGGAGCTTTACGGTACTCAGTACCAAAGCAAGTGGCTTAGTTTTCTTAATTAATGTGGGGAGTGGCTGTCACTGCCTGCGTAGTTTTCTTTTCTTCCGGGAAGGCGTCTATGACAAGCAAAAGAAAGCACGGGGAAAACATTTTGGAGAAAAATAAAAGAGTCAAGTATGGCTTAAGAACTAGCAGAAAAAAGGTTTGGTCTGAGCACAGAGAGTTCTGAAGGAAGCAGTGCTAGTGCTCCACAGAAGACACCTGGAGTTTCAAGCCAGATCTACAAACTAGAAGCAAGGCAGCAGGCGGGGCCTAACAAGAAGCATCATGAGTTGGGCATCATAGACAGGCAGCGCGCATGAGACGACCAGGCAGGCTCTATTTCAGCGATCGCAGCAGGTCAATTGAAACTTTTTTCTACATGTACCAAAAACCCATCCATGAAGGTCTCAAGGGATCGCAATTCGCCGCGACTTGCTCACGGCTGGCTGCCTTGGGGGAGCTGCTATCTGTCACTCGTGATTGCTTTCATTTCTTAGAGATAGTTGCTGCTGATCCTGTTGCTGGGGTTGCTTGTGTTTGTCGCTGGTGCTGGTACTGCTGGCTTGCCTGATGCTGCTGGTTTGGCTGGTGCTGCTGGCTTGACTGGTGCTGATGGCTTGGCTGGAGCTGCTGGTTTAGAGGGCAGGGGCATGCGCATCCTGTTGAGCTGATGCTTGAGGAGAATGGTGCTGAGGCGCGGGAGCGGTTGGCCTGGGTCAGGAAGGCTTCCACCAGGCAGGTGCTGACGGAAGGGTAAGGGAAGTAGTTTACAGATAAAGCCATCAGTCAAAACGTGCAACTGCTAGGCTGCGTATGTAAAACTTTGTAAAATTTGTGAGTTGTAGCACCAGACTTGTAGCACCTACAAAAGAACCCTTAGGAAGGGAAAAAGGCACAACGCTGTTCGTGACATTGCAGCACTGAATGAAACCAGTAAAAGCAATCGAGTGTTCCAGGCCAGGGCCAATCGACCGCGTGCCCGGGGCTGGTGCCCACAACCAATGCAAATCACAATCCCACATGGGATCCCAGGGTTTGACTGTGTAATAGGTACAACCCGTAAGTGATGCCTTATGCCCATTCTTCCCAAGTTTGACCTCGGTCTTCTCCGTCCCTTGCTTGGTGCCCACAACCAATGCAAATCACAATCCCCAACAAGTCAATGCAAAACTAGATCATACTACTTGAGGTTCTACTAGGTTTTGACACGCATGTCATTTCATTTTCAGGCCACGGGCACCAACGAAATGGAAGTCGACGCTGTCTCAGAGGTTGCACGACTCCTTAACCAGCCTCTCACAGATACGTCTGCCGCTGATATGGTAGGTGGAAGGAGTGACGAGAATGGGTGATACACTGTACGTCTAGCGCGTGTGTGTGTGTAATTGTGCCCGTGTGTGTCTATTCTCCCTTGGAATTCGGCCAAAATGGAAACGTAAAATTGAAAACAGGGGTGGATCTTCTCTCCATACGATCCCTTCAAGCCCCAGAGAAATACCAGAGGTAGGGTCCCCGCTTTGGACGGACCATTGTCATAGTTTTTTGCGGTGTGTAGTAGACGGTCCCTTGGCAAGTGAACCTTTCGCTTAGACAGCCATAAGGACGTAGGTTTACGGGGATGACTGTCCTTGGGAATGACCAGGGTTGCAGAACAAACGCTACTAGGGTTTGTAGCACAGCGTATGCTTGCTACGCTATGCTACACTACACCTACGCTGTATGCTACCTGCTACAAAAAAAGCAAGGAGAGATCAACCAATTTCCGTTATCCCGATATATCCCGAAACAGTGCCGATTCCCTATACACCTTCTCTCTATATATAAAATAGGTAATTCAGTTAATTGTGAAGCGAAGATACGGTCTTGGCTCTGACTGCAGTGTGGCACTGGTCCTTTAAAGTAGTATGGCCTCAGACAAAATGCCAAAGCCCCCTTGTACTATGCAATAAAGTTAACCGCTGTTCTATGCAGAGTAATTAGCAAAATCAATATACCAAGGTACTGCTAACCTTTTGATATCTTTTGATTGGACCCTAGGACACGAAGTGTCTAGGGCTTATGGCTTGCTAGAGAAATAACTGAGAGTCGTATAGCTTAGAAAAGATTGGCTTTCTCCATAAACGTTTATAGCCAAATCGAGTGAGAAGCTCATGCTGAGAAGGATGGTGCTTTCCGATTGGCGTTCGATGCCCTGGTTGGCAAACTGTAACAGAAAATACTGGGGCAGACGGATTTGAACCCGTAAGGCGTACCGATGGCCTCTCAGCTATTCAGTTGACCGATTAATAAAAGAATACTGACAACCCCGAATTTTGAGTATTTGTACCCTTCTGATAGGTTGTAACGCACATCAAGCGTTTCGGATGTGTTGCAAGCACGGATGCTGAGTACATCTGATTGTATCTGATTTTATCTGATATATTTTCTGATTTATTACGACCAGCGTCGTTACATTGCTCCCCTTCCTTATAATGCATGTCCTCATGCATTTATCTCTGATGAGAAGGAGGCTCAGAGATCAGGTAAACACGCGGATTGTGGTCTTGACTCACACAGGGGGATCAACCCACACAGAGCGATCATGCCCACACAGAGCAATGCTCACACAGATAGAGCGATCATGCCCACACAGAGCAATCATGCTCACACAGAGCAATGAATTCTGAGAGATCTGAAACTTTCGGCGCTCACACAGAGTTTTAAGCATACACGGAGCTGAGGCGCTCACACAGAGCTTTGCGCTATTACAGAGTTAAGGCGCTCACACAGAGCTGAGGTGCTCACATAGAGATGAGGTGCTCACACAGAGCTTTAAGCATACACGGAGCTGAGGCGCTCACACAGAACTTTGCGCTGATACAAATTTGATGCGCTCACACAGAGATGAGATGCTCACACAGAGCTGAGGTGTTCACATAGAGATGAGGTGCTCACACAGAGCTTTAAATGTTCGCACTGATGCTCGCACAGAGAAGAGATTCACACAGAGAAGTGCACGGAGCACTCATTCCTTGTTTGGACAGTCCTTCGCCAAGTGTCCAACCTTGCGGCAGTTGTAACACTTTTTGTCTGTGTTATTGGAGATATCGGAGAAACGGACTTTCTTTGCAGAGTTATCATCATCTGAAGAAACCAAAGCCCTCTTCTGAGAAGGGTTGGTTTGTTGCATGACAAGATTTCGCCTTTCCTGACCCACGGCGAACTTGATCAGAGCCGTCAACTGATGTGAAATCATTGCCATTCATATCTACAATGCATTATGTGCGGAGCCTGTTGTCATTGGACGCCACTGGAAGTGAGACTGGGGCTCAGGGAAGTAGATCTCTTCGTTCGCGAAGCAGGAGCTGCTGTGCATTGATACATCGTGATTTACGCGGCAAGATGTACATTATGCCACGTGAATCACGATGCACCCTCTTTCCGTCCCCATTGTTGAGACGTGCACAGTCGTACACAAGGGAGGCAGTGAAGCGCACACAAGAAACTCGCAAGTTGCCTTCATTGGTGCACGCATCGTGAATCGTAGTGCACAGCATCTATCGTGAATTGTAGTGCACAGCATCTATCGTAAATTGTAGTGCACGATGCGTTCACTGTGCCCAGGGCCGGCACTTTGATAGGTACTTTGAAGGCTAAAGTGCCTAGCCGGGACATGGGTCTGACCACGGACATCCACCCCTGCGCCCAAATTGTATCAGAATGGTTGTCCGCCATGTCTTACAATGCATATATGCTCGCGAAACGTGCAAGCGCCGGTGAAGTAGCGTATTTTGGAGCTTATTGTCATTTTTAAAAAGTTTCAAAGTGCGCTTTTAAATACTAAAAGTGCGCTTTTGATTTCAAAGTGCCTCATCAAAGTGCACTTTGATACTATTGGTCTGCCGATTTTTTGTTGTTACGAGAGGCTCAGCGTCGTTAATGCTGAGCACAGGTGGTCGTGGCCACTTTCAGACATATGAAGAGCCATTAATAAATGACGTAGAAGCGCTTTCGATCCTCAAAGTGCACTTTGAAATTTAAAGGTGGCACTTTGAAATCCCAAAGTGCCACTTTGAGCTTTTCAAATAAAGTGCCTTTGAAAGTGCGTATAAAGTGCGTATAAAGTGCGTACAAAGTGCGTACAGGCCAAGTCTGTGCTTTTGGTTCCCAAAGTGCGCAATAAGAACCCATTGGTGGCTTGGAAGGTGTTTTCAAGCCCTAACCAAGCACGGACACGGCATGAAATTACCAAAGAGCGCTTGAAAACATCCAAGTGTCACTTTTGGATTCCAAAGTGACACTTTGAAATTTCAAAGTGCCTGTTAAAGTGCGTATAAAGTGCGTATAAAGTGCGTATAAAGTGCGTACAAGCAAAGTATTAATTTCCGCGTGCCCAGAGTGCGCACAACAAACAAATGTCGAGCACATCTACGTTTGACAGTAAGTGGGTAATGAACTTTAGAGTCCCACTAAATTAAATTCCACCAAGGCTGGAGGAGAAGCGCCCTTTGTGTGCGAGTATGAGGCGAGTATGAGTACTCATACTGTTATGAAGGTCACCTTGTCCATCTTGAATCAGCATGCAAGCACTTCAGTTCCTCAAGCGACAAGCACATTCAGGTACGTATACGACGTTGACCGGGGCTGGCCTAAACCCAGCCTGTAGGTTCCAGATAATTTTTTTCTCCTCCTCTCCACTTTCTGACTTGGCAGATGCTGTTTTAACTAACTATGGAATAGGCCTGCAGGGTCAGAGTGGGGGCAGGGGCGCACCAACATTTTGGAAAGTTGGGGACGGAGCCAGATGGCATCAGTAACTGTCCGGATAAATTCTATAATATATATAAAATGATAACATGCATGGGATGAGCGCGATGCGGGTCTGGTTAATAAGGCCAAATGACCATACCAAAGTGCCACTTTGATGACCTCAAGCGCCACTTTCACCAACCAAAGCGCCACTTTCACCAACCAAAGCGCCACTTTGACAACCCAAAGCGCCACTTTGGCCAAACCAAAGCGCCACTTTGACCAACCAAAGCGCGCTTTAGCTCCGCACTTAAAAACGACTCAAGCTTGCAAACAGCGAGACGCAAGCGCCATCAAAGTGCGTTTCAAAGCGTCTGGCTGTCGGGGCAGTGGTTGTTTAACTTCCTCCCTTCACACATGCTCCCTTTTTGCTCCATTGCTTTTACATGCTTGTTGTTACGTGTGTACACGTCCCTTGAGAAAAGGTATAATAACTAACTGGAGGTTAGTCCAACGGTGACCGGTGAATCGAAGCTGGTTCGACTCCAGAAGGCAGTTCTTAATATAAGTAGTAATATACACCACCCTACTGCCTTAGCCGTTGGTCAACCATAGTACGCTAGGCACTTCGTAACATTGGTATCGAAGCTAGTTTTGCAGCAAGCTCAGGAAATAAGAGGAAGCTCAATGCTGGAAAGGGGCAGGGTGCTCAGCGTAATGCACCACCCAATTCCATGCAGGCTGTCAAGTGCTTCAAGTGCGGAAACTCAGGGCACATCAGCAGGTTATGCACCCTCAGCGGCAAAAAGCTGGGGGACGTGAGAGAGACGAATGGGCTGCCGCGAGTAGCACCATCGCGTCCTAATGGCTCCCGTGGTAGAAGTCAGCAGGCCAGAGGTCGGGGCTGAGAGTTTGCCCTTGGGGTTGTTGCACAGGACCCTCAAGAGGAACCAGTAGATAGGGGAAGAAGTAAAAGGGTCAGATACTTATTAGAGGATACTTGCAGAGAGAGTGTACAGACAAATGATTTTAATAAACATTTTGTGGCTGGCACTGGCAATCCTGTAAAATCTTTACCCCCTCCCCCCTCTGTGCACAATGACTGGCCCAGGCTTCCAGGCCTGGGTGCAGCCCAACATGTCTCTGGTCTCACGTTCTTGTTTAAGGGCACACTGGCTGGAAAGCCTTGTACCATTC
>Ga0307974_1001150_pt1 | contig 17837 bp, 19 predicted proteins | sample OrgLakmetagen784_FD_201812 | JGI IMG/M metagenome (GOLD analysis project Ga0307974, IMG submission 201812) | Saline water microbial communities from Organic Lake, Antarctica - #784 | ecosystem: Environmental > Aquatic > Non-marine Saline and Alkaline > Saline | place: Antarctica: Organic Lake... | reverse complement strand
CCCATCAACATTGCAATGCCCCCCTCCCTCACCTGGCAATGCTGTTTGAGCTGGTGGTTTTGCTGGCGGTGCTGAGCACTGCACCGTGACGCTGTGCAAGCTGGGGCAGCCGGGGATGCAGCTTGGTCAGGACTGTAGCCTTGTCGGACCCTGCCAGGCCTTCCATGTCACTCAGCGCTTTCTGCACGACAGGCGAGGGAAAGAGAGGGAAATGTTGTTGACAGGATGCAAGGAAAGCGCTCACCGGGCTTCAATGGTCTCAGGGGCATGAAACGACATTTTCATGGGAAGGGAGCTTTTGGCTTGTATTTCCACGTTTTGCTTCACCTATTGCAAGGCTAGAACACGTCAAGTGCAAGCAATGCACGACAGCTTGATGCTGACGAGGAAGGCATGTCTGACGCCACCTGGAAGTGCTTACATTAATGTTGCTCAGTGCGTTTTATGTGAGGGCTACGGGGTTGTGAAAGCTAAGGCTGCACTTTGTTTCACCCCAAAAAAATCGAGACACTGACAAGTCCTGCTTTTTTCGTCGTAGCTTCAAACAAAAAGGAGAGCAAACACTGCCGCTCCCATTCCCTTTGCCTCCCTGCTTAGCCTGCCCTACCTGCATGTAGCGTATCTCAGCATCTGTGCGCTCTCTGCCATTCACGCCCGATCCATTCAGCATCTTCAACCGCCCAATCCTTCCTATGATCTGCATATGGTAGTAAGGGCGACATTGGGGCATTTGCTTTGAGAGTGAAGCAAAGTCACGACTAAGGCAATGAGTGGGTGCGACTTGGACTTCTCGTGTCCCTTGGAAAACGGACGCAACGTGGACCTTGACCTCGCTCATATCATTTTGTGCTGGGCCCAATAGGAGCCAGTCATCATTCAAAGCACATTACCCACCTACTAGCAAAATGGTTGGACCTGATTCCTTGCACAGCAGCACATGCACCCTATTGCACGTAACGCCCAAGCAAGGCACACCCACACCCACCCACACCCAAACCCACCCATACACACACAAGCGCACCTCAAAGCGTCCCCCAGTTTTAGACTGCCCCAACAAAGGGATCCCGGACAGCCGCAGCTCCTGCAAAGCCGGCAGCTTGTCCAGCTCATCAACGTCAGACCAGCTGCTGATGTGGCACGCACCGGCGTACAGGGTGGCAAGGCTGCTGAAGTAGGGGGGGGCCTGCTGAGGTTGCTGGTCTGCCTCAAGAGGAGGGAGAGCAATCCTGCCAAAGATGTTGTGTTTAATGCATGGGTGCAAAGCTTTTTTCCCTGACATCTCTCCCTACAACTACACGCCCTCCTGACCAAGTGCACTGCGGTGGGAAACGGATGGATAGTCTGAACAGAAATTGCTGGTCGCATCACGCTTTCATTCTGTGAGGTATAGGCTTCAGACAGGCAGGCAGGCAGGCCTTACTACACGAGACCCACCAGAAGTTGGATGTGGGGGCCACTAAAAATCACTGCTACTAACGCTGTACACACCTGATAATACCTGTGCTCTTATAATACTACACCTGCTATTACTTGCTATTAACGCTGTACACACCTGATATTACCTGCTCTTATAATACTACACCTGCTTATTACTTGCTATTAACTCTGTACACACCTGATATTAGGTATGGGGTTGTTGGAGATGTTCAGGGTGTGGAGGGCAGGCAAGCTCGCTAGCCGGGACACCTCCTGCCAGTCTGCCAGCTTGTTGTCTTCTAAGCTCAGCACCTGTGCCAAACATGAACGAGCGTGTTGTATATGTGTATATGTGTGTATGTGGGTGTGTGGGTGTGTGTGTGTGTGTGTGTGTGTGTGTGTGTGTGTGTGTGCAAGTAGTAAGAAGCCAGCGTGAGTGAGGATCAACCCAAAAGCAGATGCAAGCACAAGTCCTTGAAGTAGCGTTGCAAAGGCCAGTGCTGGCCAGGAGTTTGGGTGCTTCCTTGAGTATGTTGCTTTGCACACACGCATTGACTTAGCTACACCAAATCCGTATTTGTGGAAGGCTGCTCTGAACGGCTACAGACCAGCATGCTTCTTGGGAGCATGCAATTATGCGCACAGACTGCTCTTCCACCCCACATTTTACAGGGACAAAAACCAGTCTTGCTTACATGGGCCAGAACAAAGTACATACACTATTTATGCCGTTCAAGCCTGCACATTTCAAAAACATTTCTTTTCTGCAAAAAAAATACTACCTGGTCTGGCCAATCCTACCCACGTCACACAGAAAGTGTCCTTTCCCCCTGGAACTCGAATAACAATAGATCCTGTAGCATATTTTGGGCACGTCACACATTTAACCTCTGCAACAGTGCCTCGAAATGCCCACACCCGTGCACACACGCGCATACATACATACGCATGTACATTCAAACCTTTAAGCCTCGAAAGGGGGGCACGCCCGAGCTTCCTTCCCCCTGCAGGCTCCCTGTTTGGTCGCCGTGCTGCTGCAGGAAGTGGAGCGAGCGGATACCATTGCCCACCAAATGGAGCTCCTCTAAGCAGGGCAGGCAAGGCTCGAGCAGCACCACCTGCAGAAGGCAGGTACAGGACAAGACAAGATGCTCCTGTGTGTGTCAAAGGCTTGTAGTTCAAGCAGTTCGTTCCTTTGAAGGTATTGAGGAAGGAGAGGGTGCGAATACATCGTAAGGAAACCCCTTTGAAGTGTGACGGCGGGCACATACTTTAGCCGCACGTTACGTTACGTGCTACTTGTCGATGCCTGCTCTATTTTTGTTATCGATGGCATGCTCCTCAAAACAAGGGTTGTGCTGCTGCTTTGCTGCTTCTGTGTGTGGTAGGATTACCCTGTGAAAGCAGGTGCACATGCAAAGGAATCAAACGAGGGCGAAAAGAGGTGGTGTTTAGGAGGGCAGGTATAGTGTGCAGAAGGCAGAAGGCTTTTTAAGTTAAGGAGGTGAGGACTCGAGTCGCAGCTGTTGAGGTCTCTGGGCAGAGGGGGGCGCAGCTTCTTAAACGACCGTTGAGCCCTGCTGCTCTTCTTGCATGTCGGCTGCAGATGGCTGTCAAGTTGCAGAGAAGGGGCCTCAACCCAGCAACCCACACACAACCCAGAGAGAAGGAGGTCATCCACTTCCCACCCTCCTGTCTACCATCTACCATGATGCACTCGCCATATCGCGATCACTCATACATGTCAGTAATGTATGCACACTCACATGTACACGCACGCACACACCTGATGCCAGGAGATGTCACAGTCGTTCAGCACCAGAGCTCGCAGGGACGGTAAAGACGGGAGGCCCATGCAAGCCTCCGCTCTGGTCGGGAGTGTGAGCTTGTTGTCGCTCAAGTTTACGACCTGCCGTTATTTAATTAGGCACGCTGTCATTGCTGTCGCATTCTTAGTGCACACAATCGATGAGTAAGCCATAAATTCATTGCTGTCGCACTTTAAGTGCACACAACTGATGAGTATTTCATGAATTGCATACATATATCCACTTCTAACTCACACGTTTAGGTACAGAAAACCACCCATTCAGCATATTAGGATGGTTAAAAAGCAACAGTATGCTGAGCAGGTGCACCGATTGAATCAAAAAGGAATGTCCGAAAGGAAGTATAGAGAGGGAAAGCATTTTAGCAGCTCCTTCTTAATTACAGCGCTGTGAGCAAGCAGGGCTCTCTCTACTCTCCTTACTCCTAGGAGACACCGCTGGACCACATGCACACGGACCGAACGTGTTGCGCACTTTCGACACGTGAAAGCACTCAGCATTGCCATGTGGAGTGGGTTCCCATGTGACCTAAGGGTAACATGCCAGCGCACACACACGAGTATACGCATATATTTGTATGCTTATGCAGAGTAGAAGGCTTGCCTGTGCGCTCCAGCTCGGCAACAAGCGCAAGCACGTACACAAACGGATACACGCACGCCCACATACACGTGCACACGCACACATATTACACGTGTGCTTTTTGATGTAGCACTTCCAAGTGTCTACTTGGCAATCCACTTGGCAAGCATGCATCAGCCACTCACCCGCAGGTTTGGCAGTGCTGACACCAGCTCACTCAGGAATGCCCAATCGTGCACGAGGTTACCCGTGAGGTCCAGCTCAGTGAGGCCACCTGCGGCCTTGGCCAAAGCAGTGGCGTCTCCCTGTTATGTGTGCAGACAGACAGCACACTGAGTGTTGGACCCACATGTAGTTGTTTTTGCTGGCCAAAAAGTGCCTGTGAGGTCCGGCTGAGAGAGCGAAACAGAAAGAGCTACCCAAGCGCTCTGACCACCTAACAGACACCCAGACCTGAAAGTGAGGCCTGAAAAGCTCTTCTTAATAAAACTGTTGCAGTGAACTCTTGTTGATGTAATAGCTGCAGGTGCGGGATCACACCAGCCACAGGAAGAATCAGCAGCTACCATTGAACCAGCGAGGCTGACTGCAGCCTCGTTTGCGCATCCTGACAGCTGTGACTGGAAACTTCTCCGAAAAGTAAAACAATATGCTACCAGGAGTTGATGCACAGGTATATGCACACTGCACCTCCCTGATGCGCTGATGCAAGCAGGCAATAAACGGCCGGATTCTACCTGACCCAAACCATGTGATGCTGAAGGCAAACACTTTGCCCTTAAAAGGTCACCTCAGGAGTTAGTCAGCTTGAGTCGTAGCTCCAAACAAGCTCGTCCCACTCAAAATTATCACCAGCGCAGTCAGCCTGAGTCAAAGCACGACCGAGCCTCTTTTCTATTCCTTCCATCAGCCTATGCACTCATCTTACGCATATTTTATAAAACGACCCAGCTGTATTAAAAACTTTGGCCGTTGGCCGTGTATGAAGCCATGTTCTGCCGCGCCAACAGCTTACACCATTTTCAGTAGACCCTCTCCCATAAATTCAGGGGCCTTGGGGGATTGCAGGTTCAAAAGAAGAGATCCTACTGTATAACTAGTAAGGACAACTAACACAAATACACAAAAAAATTTAGGGTCTGCGGCATGCACACACGCTTGCATAATCAGAGCAAACAAACAAGAGCAAATCATAAATTAGTAACAACACACGCACATACACGCAGAGAACATTACCCCACACATCGAGTGCTTGAGCAAGGCTCATAAGACCTAGCGGACAACTAGCTGCATCCTCCATTTCCTTCCATCCCTGCCATCAGTCCTACTAGCCTCCCCTCCTTCATGGCCCCAGAAAGTGAATACGATGGTGTGTCAGTGAGTATTGAGGAAGGACCCCGACCGCATGTGGCCCACCACCAAATTCTGTGCCACACAGTGCCGCATTGGCCGCCACCAAATTCTGTGCCACAGTGGCCAAAAGAGCCCCACCGAGGAACAAGAGGGGAACATCAGAGACTATTTGTGGCCCCTACCACATGTGAAGTGCCTGCTGCCACCAGGCGTGCGGATGTCAACTTCTGGGTCTGGCTCTGCTGTGACGTGATTTTTTCAGCGCCCACAACCTGAGCGGGTGTGTAGCACGGTGTGTGGACTGGGAGCGCAAGCGCTGAATGCATGCACTTGTTGTCGTTGTATTTAACTACTGCACACATAGCTGAATGTACCAGATAAGAGGTGGTGTGCAATTGTGCTTTGGGGAACTTGTGTTTACCATGTTGCTGTAAAGTGAAAGGTGTTGGCAAAGGGGGCAGGGCCAATATTGCAATTATAGTTGTGCATGTGCTTGTGTGTATGAGTGTATGAGCATGTGTGTGTGTGTCTGTGTGTGTGTGTGCGTTGTGCGTGCATGTCTATTTGCGTGTACATTTATATGCTCTTATTCATGTAGATTGAAGGTGCATGGGAGTGTGTGTGTGTGAATGTGTGAATATGGCAAACTGGTGTGTGTGTGTGTGCGTGTACAGAGGTAAATTGGAGTGTGCTTGCGTGTTTACACACATACATTAGGAGCATGCACACAAGCACGTGTGTGTATGTGAGCGTGCGTGTGTATGTGTGTGCGTGTGTGTGCATGTGTATGTGTATGTATGTGTGTGTATGCTTGTGTGTGTGTGTACATAGGTAGGTTGGAGTGTGCGTGTTTACACACATACATTAGGAGCATGCACACAAGCGCGTGTGTGTATGCGTGCGTGCGTGCGTGCGTGTGTGTGTGTGTGTATGCGCGCGTGTGTGTGCGTGTATGCGCGTGTGTGTGTGTGTGTGTGTGTGTGTGTGTGTGTGTGTGTGTGTGTGTGTGTGTGTGTGTGTGTGTGTGTGTGTGTGTGTGTGAGTGTGTGTGTGTGTGTGTGTGTGTGTGTGTGTGTGTGTGTGTGTGTGTGTGTGTGTGTGTGTGTGTGTGTGTGCGTGTGTGTGTGCGTGTGTGCATGTGTCTGTGTATGTATGTGTGTGTATGCTTGTGTGTGTGTGTACAGAGGTAGGTTGGAGTGTGCGTGCTTACACACATACATTAGTAGCACGCACACAAGCGCGTGTATGTGCGTGTGTGTATTTGTGTGTGTATCATTGTGTGTGTATGTGTGTGTGCGTGTGTTTGTGTGTATCATTGTGTGTGTGTGTGTGTGTGTGTTCGTGTGTGTGTGTGTGTGTGTGTGTGTGTGTTGTACATTTTCACTGACCTGAATATGGACCCGGCGCTGGCTGACCGTGTGCACGTACAGGTCCTCGTCCAATACGTCACCCAGCTCACCGCGTTCATTGCTGTACCGAGAGAACAAGGCCTCCAGGACGCTGCACCCAAACCGCACTTTTTCGGCTCGCACGAACGAGCCCGCGTTGACTGACTGGATGCATTTAAAGTAGGACGTGCCATCGACCGAGCCGTCATGGCGTCCTCGCGTGGGGTCGTCCCATTCCAGCCCGTACCATAGTCCGTCGTGGCCTTGGACGGAGCCTTCGTACCGCACAGTGCACCTGTGCGTGCCGACCAGCCCCTTCCTACCCAATTTTCCTAACATAATTTTGCAGAGATGTGGTGTGTTATTTTGCACAAAATGGAGGGTGAGACACTAATCGCTCGAATTGGATCCCAAGCTAATGTTTGTTTTTCATTATGTGAGTGAAATGAAGCATTACCCCAAGCTGCTTGCGTCCCTGGAAAATCCTCAGCACCAGCCGGAGCCTTTAAACCTCTTAGATTCCCTTTGCCAGGGTCTGGTTGATCAGTGGCATCCCATCATCAAGAAACAGGCATCCTGGGCAAGGGCAGCCCCCCAAGAGGAGCTGTCGCAGGAGGCAAAAAATTCTGAGGATGTTGAGTCCAAAGATAGACAGCTGGACAGCTGCAACAAGGTCTTGTTGGCGTGGGAAAACATGCAAGGGAAGGCGCCAGCATTAGATAAGATGGTTACTGCTCTGCGCCAGGGCGTTGCCGTGTTGGAGCTGAACTCGCGAAAGGATCTCAGAAGCAAGGAATGGCTGCAATTGGTGTGTGAACATGATAACACGCACAGGCGCACTGCCTGCACTTGCTCAACAACACACACACACACACACACACACACACACACACACACACACACACACACACACACACACATACACGCACGCGCACACCCACCCACCCACACACGCGTGCACACACATACACACACACATACACACGCACACATACACACACACATACACACGCACACAAGCATACACATGACTGTGCACACGCCCATCAACACGCATGCATATATACTCATACACAGACACATCTGCATGCATGCTCACACGAACATGCATCAACAAATGCAAACGCGAACGAGACAAGCAAAGTCAGAATTGTTATGTGTTGTTTTGCTCTGGCAACAAGCATTAGTATGCACACAAACAAACGTCCAGTTTCACGCCTTTCGCAAAGTGTCATAACGTTGCCACACACAATCCTTTTGTCTTTTGTAGACCATGCAGAATCAACAGCAGCAGCAGCAGCAGCAGCAGCCAAGGATGCAACAAGGTAACAGGACGTCTCTTTTTCTTTTTCCGCTGTAATAAAAGACGACATGGACTACCTCCTGTCAGTGCAGCATTTCTGTGCTACCCCTTTGAGCATATGATCTTTAGCATATGATCTTGTCCCATTGTTGCTGCCTTTTTGTGTCACTTCCATCCTGTTTCCTCTTTCTTCTCAGGCAGCAGCAAGGGCAACAGTGGGTTCCCCTCCAGCATTGGCCTGCAGTAAGTTCTGTAAGAGCCACACAAATAGATTGCCAACTGCCATTTGAATAGCAGCTTTTGGACTGGCATGCATTAAACATGCACTTGACTACCTAAATTCCCAATCTACTAAGCTTCTTCTCCATCCATCATCATCTGCGCAGGCCTGCGCCACTCAAGAAACCCCAGGTAAAGCACGTTCCCTGCAATGCTTTCAGAATCAAAATACCTACTGATTTTTCAGGCGCCTTGTCAAATTAAGTCAAAGGGCAGCTGTCAAGTTCTTTTCCTTGCCCTCCTCTGAGCACAGGGGGGCGGGGGCACAAGCAGCAGAGTCCCTCTGACCGATACCATTTTAAGGCCGTCCCAGCCACAGCAGCAGCGTCAACAGCAGCACCAAAAGCAGCAGCAGCAGCAGCAGCAACAGCAGCAGCAGCAACAGCAGAGGCAAAGCAGGGCTCCCTCGTGCCCATTGCCATTGTATGCTGGCATGGCATTGGCAAACCAGCGGAGCCAACCAACACAACAGCGCCCGCCGCTTCTGCGAACACAACCACAGCAGTTGTTGCCAAAGAAACCACAGCAGCAGCAACAGCAGCAACAGCCGCAACAGCAGCAGCAACGGCAACAGCAGCAGCAGCAGCAGCAGCAGCAGCAACAGCAGCAGCAAGACGCGCAGCCAAAGCAGCAACAGTCAAAGCCTGCTCAAGGGAAGGGCTATCAGGCTAAAGCACCACCAGGTTTGTTCAGTACCACCAGAAGCTTGCTTGTAATCCTGTGCCTCTGTAAAAATAGGTTACAGCCCCCTAGTCTCTGGGCAAGGTCATTGTGGCATTGGATGCGCAAAGTTATTTCATGCCTTTGGTGGACAATCTGAGCATCGCTGCATCTTATTTTATGATGCTTTTAAAACCTGAGGGCAAGTGCCTCGTTGTGCCTTCTCTTTAACTGCTTAAAATTTCAACAACTTTCATTATCTTAGGGACACACACACACACACACACACACAAAACACACACACACAAGCCCACACAAGCCCACGCATTCACACGACGCACCTTACCCCCTCACAGAACCCGAGGTCTACTCCATCCCCCCCTCTGACGACGAGCAAGAAGGGGCCTGTCCTCCAGCAAACACGGCATCCAAGGCAGCGACCCAGCCTACCCGGCAAAGCGCACGCCTCAACAGCAGCAGCATCTTTCAGGAGGACGCAGATATTTTCAAGGCAAGTGTGACAGGTTGTATAAGAAGAGAAGAGTGACAAGGTAAGTGAGACTGAGTGAGACAACACGTGCAGTGGTCAAGGGGGGAATGCATCATCCTCTTTACTCTTAATAATTGAGAGAGTAAGACAAAGCGGGTAGTAGTTGGCTTGCACTTGATTGCCAATATTCTGTATAGCGATATTCTGTATAGAGAAACTGGATAACAGCAGGAAAGTGTAGAGGGGTGCTGAGCAGAGGGTGTTGTACGGCCGCACGTGTCATCCATCACGTTAGCAAGCAAGCAAGCGCTTGACATGCGTTGCGCTTGTGCGTGTGAATTACTGATTTCCCCTTTGCCTCATGTTGCACTGCTTCAAAGGACTTACTCAATGACATCCCTTATTTGAACGTATATGCATGGTGCTATAATGTGTTTGTGCGAGTGGGTAGCCGGCTCACCCTCTTAGAGACACCACCCATACCAACATGTTGCAGACTGTCAAGAGCTACAATGGTGCACAAAATTAAAGGCATCCTTAAATATGCACAAAATCAATATTCATCCCTGTGCTCAACAGCATCCTACATTGTGCTCAAGAACAATCATTCAAATTGTGCGCGAGTGAAAGGTCGCTGGTGCTTGCATGGCACATACACAACCTCAATTCATTTCAAGCAATGCACAAGGCTACATCCGTTGCGCCCCCACAGGATATGTCGTTCTTGTACCACCCACAAGACCCAAAGCGCGCACTCATAGTGAAAGCCAGCGACCTGAGGCACCTCAAAGACGAGGAGTGGCTGAACGACACCATCATGGAATTCTACATCAGGTGAACGAGGACTGCCTAGCCTTGTCCTGAATCGGCGTCATTGTGCAGCGCTAGTTCACTTTGTAAATCATCGCCTACCTAGTAAACGCAACCCCTAACTTTGTGCCTTGTGTAGTTCAAATGGCGAGTCACGCGTTTCAGAATACTGGAGCGAGTGTGACCAGCTCTGTTTTGTGTACGTCGTGTGTACGTGTTGTCACTGCGCACACTCAGACACGTGTTCACCCACGCAAATTTGAGTGTGCATAGGAACCATAGATAAACAAAACACTTGCACACTTAAAGGTAAACAAGCGCACGTAAAGATGAACAGGCACACACACGTAGGTACAAAAGTATGCACACATCGAGCGCCGTGCCTGCGCCACCTTGCTGGTGACATATACAAGCGCCACACATGTTCATGCACAACACACATTCCCTCACACGCACATGCGCATCACAAATCACACATTCACACGATTGCAGGTACCTCCAATACCAGCTCCCCTCGGAGCGCCGTGCCCGCTGCTACTTTTTCAATACCTTCTTCTACACCAAGCTGTCTGAAAAGCGTAGTAAGGCAGCAGCAGGAAGCAGCGCAGAGCAGCAGCAGCAGCAGCAGCAACAGCAGCAGCAGCCAGCGGTGTCTAAGGAGCGTGCAGGCCACGCACGAGTTATGAAATGGATGAAGGTGTGGGTTCGGATTGTTGAGGGATGTTGCTGATGGGGCTTGAGTTGGTGCCGACGTTAGGGAGGATTCTGGGGAAGGAAGCATTGGCCAATTTAAGCAGGGGAAAGCCTTGGTACGCATGAACTGCTGCCCGCTTCTAAGCAAGCTGCAAGCCTATTGCTTGGCATTCCCAGTGTTTTGCAGTGAAGCAAGAGTGTCCTGAAGGGATGAGCGGCTAGGGATCAGTACTCGTCAGTGAACCCGTATTTGCGTATTTGCTCTACAATGAAGCAGGAGTGTCGAAGGGATGAGAGGGATCGGTACTTGTCTGCGTCATCTTGTATGCTCCCTGTTCCATTTTCATGGGCTTCATTGGCAGTGTGTTTGTACGCCGCGCAGTGAGTGTGCATTGTGGATTCAACCTGCAATTTGTGCGCGTATCAATGCTGCTGCTTTCAGTTTTGCATTGTGTGCAGGTTTTTATGTAAGAGCATTCAAGCTTTATTATTGGCCTACAACTCAGACCTTGCAATATTCTTTGCTCTTGGCTATGATGGATGCCATAAATCACTCGTATCTTCCCTTTGAACGTACATCAATGTGCTGTACACCAATGTATTATAAGCACACCTTGTCAAGTCTAATGAGTAACTCTTGGACAACTCGTGTTGCGCTTCAGTATAGTGTCATTATGACTTCCACACCTTCAGTGCAGGTCAAAGCCTTTTGTCAGAAGTTCCTGCCCGCTCGCGGTTTTTACACGATTAATCTGTCCCTCCCTCTCTGCAAAATTTGATGTGTCCGCAACCGCTTCTGTGTGATCAGCATGAAGACGCTCAGCCACAACCACCTGCCAACTGTTTTTGGCAGAGCTGCTCTGATACTTATCCTTTACAAACAACAATCAATTTTGTTCTGTGTTCCCCTGCCCAGAACGTGAACATCTTTGACTATGGCTACCTTCTCATGCCCATCCACGAGGGCCCTCACTGGAGTCTGATCGTCATCTGCCATCCCCGCAATGTGGTGGACCCTGATGCTCAGGGCCAGGCCTGCATCTTGCACCTGGACTCTATGGACGGTGAGGGAGGTGCTGTTGTTGATAAGCGTAGGGTAATTGTGTGGCTGCTACGCGTTTGCTGCGCCTGCAGTGGCAGAGCAGAGCTGCAGGGCCAGGCCTACATCGTGGTCATTATGCTGTGTGTATGTAGGTGTATGTGTGTGTAAATAATATGTGCGCAATGCCGTGCCCTTGAATTCCCATGGTTCAGGAAGAGAAAGATACAATGGCACACAGCCAGCTAAATGATGCGGCTGCAAGCGACTAGCTAACAAATGCGTCCTCCGTAATTGGGGCAGCAGATATAGAGGTCCCTTGATGAAACGAGAAACGTATTTGTGCCACCGGCTTCATGTAGCAATGCCCACCTTGTGTGTGTTTGTGTGCGCAGGTGGTCACAACTCAAACCCTATTTTCAAGAATATACGTGACTTCCTGCGTTTTGAGTGGGAGCGGCACGCGCTTGCACGAGGCCAGGGGGGAGGAGACACGCTGCCCACTTTCCAGCCCGGTAGGCAAAGAGAAGGGATGTAACGACGTAGCTGTCCCCTTCTTTCCATGTCAATTGTTGTTTGTTAAAGTCGCTAATAGCCTAGCTGTGCGTGATAATGCAGCAAACGTTTGATCATGAGGAAAGCCCTTGCAGGGTACTAAATAGCTTCCTTAGCTTCATGAGCAAGGGTTTTGCAACATCATTGCTCCAGTGGCTCTTGATGGTGTAGGGCCTTGAATCACTGCCTGTGCAGTAATGATTTCAGCTTATGCCCTCCTTGACACACATTAGGAGTGAGTGAGGTATTCGGTGTAGCTTGACAAGACGCCCCTTGCCTTGGCCTGGTCACGTCTCACACCACTGAAGTTGTACGCGTGGAGCGCTCTCCTCTCACCACAAGACAGAATCATGGTCACCTGGTCACAGCATTTACGCTTTAGAGCATACACACACATGCATCCATACACACACATACACACACGCCCCTCCAAGCTCACCTGTGCACTGCTTAAAACCATGCAGGTACCAAGAACAACCCTCAATTCCTCCAGATCCGACTGCAGAGTATCCCCAGGCAGGATAACTACTGGGACTGTGGCCTGTTTGTGCTGACCTACATGGAGTACTTCTGCCACGACGCCCCAGACATCATGCCCAAAGACTTTGTGTCCTGTGAGTGTGCTGGTGTTGGTGTCGGCCTGCCTAGCGTGCGGAGGGCTTGCAAGTGCTTACAGGGTATGAGAAGCTGTGCGGGCAATATGACCACGCATGCATGTCCAATGCACCTTATAATGCAAGCACCATCTGCCTTATTCTTTTTAAAAGAGTACACAAGCAGTGGCAGGTCCCTCCCCCACAGCAACTAGTTGCTGGGATGCATCTAATGCTCAGTCAGCCATCTTGGTTTTATGAGTTCAGTTAAGCCCCGGGCACAGAAGTGACCTGCATGCATTTCAATGCTCGCTTCTCCTTCTCGGCAAGGTGCAGAAACGCAAGGAAGAAGCACGACCATGCGCGAATGTCGCGCGGTGCCCTTATGACATGGTCGATGATAACAGCTGAGAGGACAGGTTCCCTCTCTTCACCCTTATTATGCACAGGCCTCAAGCATGCCCCCAAGGAGGTGCACCAGGGCTTGCGGCCTGTCCCCTCAGCCAACCCCAGGTTCCTGACCAACGGCTGGTTCTCTGCTGCCAACGCGGGTGCACTGCGCTTGCACTTGCGCTACCTGTGCTACTGGCACATGCTAGATCAGGTGTGCACGTGTACGTGTGTATGTCCGTGTGCGTGCATGTATGCATGTGTGTGTTGTTGTGTGTGTGCGCGTATGTGTGTGCGCGTATGTGAATGCGTCTCTTGTGGGTGGGTGGGTGGGTGTCTGTGTGTCAAAGGGAAGCTGGGAGCTGCACCTCCTACACACCTGCCTATTTCATTCACCACAGCGTCAGACCTTCTGTTTGAAAGCGGCACTAGTGCAGGCAGCAGTGTGCAGGAATCGTTGTGCCTGCAGTTGCGCAGGAGTTTAATGGCACCCAGGTATCAGCAGGAACCCCTCCCTCCCTGTTAATGCTGTTGCACGGCACAACGCATGTTCAACTTGCAAGGAGTGCTACTGGGCTGACTGAGCTACGATGCCCTTGTGGATGATGCCTGAATTGTTGGCTGCTTGAATTGCGTGTGCCATCAGGATGGCCGTACAAGCCTCTAATTTGCCAAATGGCACCAGCAATCATCTACAAACAATGGATATGGTCTCCTGTGTTGCATGCGTCCAGGAACAAGAAAAGACCAAGCCCGAGTGCAACATTTTGAGGGAGCGTGTGCATAAGCACGAGCACTTGAGTCAAACGTGAGTACAAAGTCTGGGTAGGGTTGGCCAAACCATACATACATTTGCATACACAGTACATGTATGGGAGCTTGGAAAGGGACGATGTTTCATTTGCAATTTACGTAAGCACTTCGGCACTGGGTCGTGCCAGTATGCAACAAAGTGATGTTGTTGTACCGCCTGCAATAATTGTAAGTGCCCATTTTGGGCCAAATGGGTTAAAACTCTTTTTTTTGCTTGATCGCTGCCTAAGTCAGACAAATAAAAACCTAAGGGTTAGGACTGCATGCTTTTGAGGTGACTTGAGAAGCCTGGGACTGGCAGGCTGCACGCCTCTCAGGTGCCTCCTCAAAAGCAATTCAATAGGGCGATTGAATTTGAAGCATAGTGAACTTAAATGACACGCCAATCTCAAATCATGAAACACTTGTACTTGGCCTAGAATGGTTGGGACCCCTGTCTGGGGTACAAGTCACTGGGGTATCTGGCTTTCATACTTTAAGCCTCAGAGTTGATTGTAGTCCTCTCTTTAGCTACTTGCTTAACTGGTACACCTACTACACATAATCAGGGCTTAGACTCGCAACTCTTACCCTGTGGAGGTGTACTGTGATGTATGATGTATGCCATAATGGCTTTACATCTTGATGATGCTATGAAGGTATAATAGCTATATAAGAGGTGTGTGAAATCAGTATGCCAGTACATGGCGCTCCTGAAATCAAAACGGTTGTGGTCAACCTGAATAGACATGGCTGTGTGTGCTGCTGCTTCAGGCGCCACAGTGCCCACAGTGCGAGGATGGTCATGTGTGTGTCAGCTTTGTAGGCAGCTGAGTAACTGCGTATGGACGTTATTGCACGCACAGCTGCTTCAAAAGAAGCAGGCGCATGTCCAGCTGAGGCGCTAGATCAACAGAGATCCTGTGGCTCAGAAAAGGTTTTTGAGGGCGCTTAGAGTACAAAAGAAGCCGCACGCGAAGAAAATTAAAAAACGTTGCATTGTAGCCACCACGCATTGCTCTTCTATAAGCCACATTAATGTTTGCTCGCCAGCTGGCAAAAAGGTGTTGACTGATGCCACTTCTAATACTCTCTCGTAACTTTCATTAGATAGAGCTTGGCCAGCAAGCTAACTGAACGCTAGGTTACCAGAACAGCGTACGCTTATGAAATTATGTGACTCACGTCTCTCATACATGTCGTCCCTTAACACATACAGGCCTGGGCTGTGCTACCTCTCACCGGCGCAGTACCTCCAGTTTTTGCTTGAGCAGCAAGCTCAAGAGGAGCAGCAGCTGTACAGCCAGGGCGAAGAGGTGATGTACAACGATGAATGTCCGCAGGACGGGCATCAGCAGCAGGAGGTGCAGAGGGGGGAGGATCAGGAGGTGAGGGTTTGCAATTTATTAATTGCTTGTTGTCTAGGAATCTGAGCGGCAGCCACCAGTGTGGCAGGGTGAATGTGGAATAGAGCATGTTCAGGTGACGTTGCTTGACTTGCAACAGCGTCCTTTCTGCAGGGTGCATTTTATTCAAAGGATTCTCTGACGTTTGTATTTACTTGTTAACAGGCTTCAAAGGATAACCCTGATGTGCAGCAGCAGCAGCAGCAAGACCTGAGATTTGAAGAGGATGCCAGCAGGCAGCAGCGCGAAAGCCGACGCCAGCACCAGCAGCCACCACAAGCACCACACGAGCAGCAGCAGCAGCAGCAGCAGCAACAAGGAAATGGAGGGGAAGTGCAGGAGGAGGATTATGGTGGTGTTGTGGATGAGGATGCGCAGCTGATGGAGCTTCAGCAAGTTAGTCACCAGGCAGCCATCCCTGTGCATCACCGTCATCACCACTCGCAGCACCCACGAGCCCACAGCACTGGCTTAATTACTTCTTCGCCTCCCCGTTTGCACGAGGAGCTAATGTCAGACAATGAGGAGGCCTTGTCAGAGGAGGGCGAAAGGGGGGGCGAGGCCAGTGGGCCACAATGCAATGGGGAAGGTGAGGGCCAAAGCCAGCCCCTCCCAGCACCAGAAACAGTAGCGCTGCAATATCAGGGAACGCTTCAGGGACCGCAGGAGCACCACCAGCACCAGTACCGGCACCAGCAGCAGCAGCATCTGCAAGGGCAGGGCGCTGAGCCCTCGGCAGAGGCAGACAGAGGGGTGGAGATTAGACAGGAGGGGGACAACCAGGATGTTCCTTTTCACAGCGGCATTGGCGGGAGGGCTGCTGTGGTAGCTGAGAGGGTCAGGGAGCAGGATTATGGGGAGGGGCAGCAAGGAAAGGGCCAACAAGGCTGGGCTAATGAGGACTCTGACACCAGCGAGTTACAGGGTACCAGCATGGCCGAGGATCGAAGCGACCTGTTTGGAGAGAGGCACTCTGAAGACCTGCAAGGGCCGGGTGCCCACGAGGCAGATTCGCAGGGGCAGAAGGGATGGCGCGAAGGAGTTGGGGAGGTGGTCACTCAGCAGCAGCCGCAACTGCAGCTACACCGGCAGCAGCATGAACAGCAGGTCAGCAGTGCATTTGTAGGGGGTCGCACTCAAGCAAAAAAAGGGGGGAATACCGCCGGGTGCTCTATGCCCGTAGGGGATTGTTTGCATCCGTTGTCACAACAAAGTCAAGGAGAGCTAAGAAGGCAGAGACAGGCAAGCCTCAGCAACAGAGAAGGATTACAGCTACAGCAGCAACAGCAGCAGTGGGTAGAGATGGAAAACTTGGGCAAGAAGCAGCGGAGAGAGTGAGTAAAAAAAGAAGCTTAGTAATTGCACGCGACATGCCAGACTATTGAGGAGTTTTGTGCAGCGAAGTGTTCAACAAAGGAGATGAGCGCTCGACATAGAAATTGTAGCATGACTGCTTGCTCTGTGAAGATGTACTATATTATTTATTCTGTGCTTTACCCTGATTGATCATAACAGGGTTCTGTTTTTTCTTCCCTGGTCGTATATCATCACAATGACAGGCATTTCAAATTTGATTGCAAGCCGACACTGTCTACTGTTTGCGTTCTTCTGAGGTGTATTAGCAGGTAGTGTGCAGGACAAAATATCAGTCTTTCTTCTCATTTATATTTATGGGTGTGTTACATATATCAAGGGGAGAGCAAACTCCCTACTACGAGGATAGAAAAACCGATGCAATTGACTAATAGGTAGAGAGTGTAGAAGGGTGGAAGAGTTTACAGGTAAAGCCATCAGTCAACACGTGCAACTGCTAGGCTGCATATGTAAAACGTGTAAAATTGTGATCATCGTTGTTGTAGCTCCAGACTTGTAGCACCTAGAAAAACCCTTGGAAAGGGAAAAAGGCCCAACGCTGCTTTTGACATTGCAGCACTGAATAAAACCAGTAAAATCAATCAAGCGCATCTGCCAGGACCATCCGAGCGCAATAAATCAAAGTAGGTGGGGCAAACAAGATGGAGACGAAAGGATTATTGTAAGACTTAAAACGGAAAGGCAAGAAAAAGAAAAGAAAAAACTACGCAGGCAGTGAAAACCACTCCCCACATCTGTCCCCACATAAATTAAGCCGAAGGAGCCACTTTGGTACCGTAAACCGTAAAGCTCCTCCACTGCGAAAAGGAGAAGGGTAAGGGTAAGGGTAAGGGTTACACAGCTATATCCGCCAGCGAGGGCAGTTGAGCTATAGCATAAAAAAGC
>Ga0307974_1001149_pt1 | contig 17837 bp, 13 predicted proteins | sample OrgLakmetagen784_FD_201812 | JGI IMG/M metagenome (GOLD analysis project Ga0307974, IMG submission 201812) | Saline water microbial communities from Organic Lake, Antarctica - #784 | ecosystem: Environmental > Aquatic > Non-marine Saline and Alkaline > Saline | place: Antarctica: Organic Lake... | reverse complement strand
TGCATGTGTCTATGAGCATGCATGAACGTGTGAGTTACCTGCAGTTCGTGAGTCTGCAGGAATAGAGTGACGTGGGGAGGTTCAGGGGTAGGGGGCGGGGGAGGGGGGGCAGCGCCTATATATTGTGAGGTCTGCTGTTGCTGCTGTTGCTCAGGGCTTGCTGCATCTAGAGTGCTACCATTGTTGCTGCTGCTGCTGCTGCTGCTGCTGCTATTGCTACTGCTGTTGCTGTTGTTATTGCTACTGCTACTGTAGCTTTCATTGCTGCTGCTACTGTTGTTGTTGCTGCTGCTGCTGCTGCTGTCTTTGCTGCTGCTGCTGCCATCGCTATCTTTGCTGCTGCTGTTGCTGTTGTTGTTGCTGCTGCTGCTGCTGCTGCTGCTAATGGGTTGTCCATGGGGAGAGAAGGTTGACTGAGAGCGTTGGCTGGGCTGAGTGTCTGTGGCGCTGACGTTGGTATTTCGAGGAGTATCAAAAAACAGGGTAAGCTTGGTTTCCTCTACATCCTCAGCGGGCACACGCACAAAGCGATTCCAGACTATGGTTGCCTGCGAACACACAAGCAGTGGAAAGAGGAAATTAGTTCAATTTCTTTCCAAGTAGTTTCTTGAAAGCGCGTGCACAAAGCAGTTCCAGGCCACTGTTGCCTACAACCACACAAGCAGAGTGGTTTGATGGCATAATATAGGTCATATCTGCACAAACGATTTTAGGCACTGGTGCCTGCAAAGGAAAAGAGTGTCACATGGCAGAGCAGATGAGCACGTTTGTGTCTGTGTGTAAGTGAGCGTGTGTGTGTCCGTGTGTGTGCGTGCATGAGTGTGAGTGCGTGTGCGAGTGAAAGAGGGAAGAAGAGCTAGACATTGCCGTCCAGGAGAAAAAGATGTGACAGATGGCTCAAAAGGCCTGCGAGTAAGGAGACGGTGTGCACACAGAGAGGCGAGTCCTAATTACAAAATACCATAGTGAAAAACGTGTGCACAGTTACCTGTACGTGTGCGTTTCTCACCTCCAACCTGTACTCCCTGTCTGGTGTGAGTCATCAGTGTGCTGTGTGTGTGTACAGTGGCACGTACATGTGTTTGTGCGCTTCTCACCTCTGCATTGTAGTCCCAGTCCGGAATGAGCAATGATGCACTGTTGCTATGTGGGAAGAGGTCCTGTAAGAGCCACTGGCCTTTGGCACGTGCTTTTTGCCTGAGGTGGGGAAGGGCTTTGCCAGCGGCCAGCACAATGAAGCGACGGGCCACCTGGTGGGTGGTTTTGGTGAGAAGTGTGATATGTGTGGGTGTTTGGGATGTGTGTTTGCTTAGGTGCGTGTGTATGTGTGTGTGCCTGCACGTTGGATTTATATCATATGTGCTCAGGGACGGTCCTCATCAGCTATACAAGTTTATGGGGCGTCAATGCCCATGTACACATTTCTTCCAAAAGACGTAAGCCCTGAACTGTGCACACGCACACGCACTCACAAACATGTCTTCTTTAGCTCCATTTCACAGCCTCTCCTGCCCAATCACTCAAGCCTACGCCACACCATAAGCAAGCTAACCCAGAAGACCCACAGTGTGCGTGTGTGCATGTGTGTGCATGTGTGCGTGTATGTGTGTGCATGTGTGTGTGTGCGTGTGTGTATGCGCACACAGCAATTTCTGAGGTATCCCTCACTCACATCCTCGCCCGTGCGTACGTTGTCCCCCCCAGCTTTCAAACGCGTGCTGTGAGAACACTTTTCTGGCAGGGGAGGAACCTCAGGCAGGGCACCAGCATTGTTGTCTGCCCAAGAACCCAATGCGTTGATGAGGTTGGCGCGAAGGACGGATTCAAGCTTGCGAGAGGCATCTACAGAAGTGTGTGTTTGTGTGCGTGCATGCGTGTGTGTACATGTACTTAATAAGTTAATTAATGTTTGTGTGTATGTGTATGTTTGACAATGTGCGTGTGCTGATTTGTGTGCGTATTAACTTAATTGTGTGTGTATATGAGTCAGTGTGAAAGGATGTGTCAGTGTTTCTGTGTTTGATCTCGTTCAAGCTCTCGGGGAGCCTATGCAAAGGCCAGTGGGGGAAGCCGTGCTCTCGTTCGTATGCAGCTAGCCAAGTCAAAGCGGAGCTACATTCCAGCTGCAAGGTACCATGGAAAACTGCAACGAGGTAAGAGGGCTGATGTGTTTGGATGAGCGTGTCCTTGGTTACTGCTTATATACTGTCTCTAGATGCCTGTTTGTGTGGATTCTGTTTGGAGGCTTTTTTATTGATGCTGCAAGAGCAATACCTAACCATGCCAATTCAAGTCAGAGAGCATGGTCACTCTTGAAACCCACGACAAATAAATCCTCATTTTAATAAACCAGACCTCTTACATTGCCTCAAACTCCCCGACACCGAAAAGCGCGTCACTTTTGGCACTAGCACGCAAACTGGAGGAAGGCATTGCATCAATCTTCATGAAGTCTCGTAACACATGTAGATGTACGCATGCACACACACACACTTATACACACTCACACGAACAAAAACATTCAAACAAACACACACACATGAACACACACACACACTCACACACATACACAAACACACACACACACACACACACATCCACACAACTCCCGCACCTGCCATCTGCAGAGCCAAAGGCTGCTTAGTCTGAGCTCGCGTGAGCAGCTCATTAGCCGCCCGAAATTCGTAGCCCTGTCCTGCACCAAAGCTTGCACTCCCCTGTACGCACAGCATGTCCGTCAACACCATGAACGTGTGCAAGCACCTATTCAAGCAGGACCGCCTAAAAAGGTACATGGCAGCTTCCCCCAAGAAGAAGACACTCATCCATGCCAAACAGGGTGTGGCACAAAACCGTAAGGGAGTGCCGCGTGTGCTGGCCCTTAAGGCGTTAAGGAGAATATTTCCTCGAAGGCAACATAAGGGATCATCGAACACACACACACACACACACATATACACACACACAAATACACACACACAAACTTGTGTGATGCATACAATTCAGTGCAGTGCTCTGTATCTGCTTCTTTTCAGCCCACACGTGTAGGGTTGGCCAGAACTGTATACATCCACCGCATATGACCGTATATTTGGTGATTTCCCTGCCAAATTACCGTAATACACCGCATAAAAATGGCTCTGGCCAACCCTACACATGTGGTGCGCAAATAGCCTCTGCAAACATTGCAACTGCCATTTTTGGGGCCACCAAGCTTGAGCCCTCTCTAGCCGAATGCGCCCACTCCACACCTGACGAGCCTTGGCCAATATTCTTGCAGCCGCCAGTCCTTGGGCCTCATTATTTTCAAGATCAAGGATACATCACAGTAACACCACTACCCACTGTTGGGCCTGCCCTAGCCTGAGCCTACCTTGATATTTAATCATCCCACTTTAGTACTTTCCCATCAATATCCTCACCTTTACGTGAAAATCCCCAACAAAAAGGAATCAACACTAATTCCAAAACCGCTGTTCAGACTTTTATCACGAGGCACCATCACCACACCCAAAATCACTGTTCAGACTTTCATCAACTCCTCTTTACCCTTCTGCCTACCTGCACACCCTCAGCCCGCCCCAAGGCTCCTCGGCACAACCCACCGGCCACCCACGAGGAGCCAGGACGAGTGCTGTCCTCTATAATGGATGCAGGCATGTTGCGAGCAGGACTGCCCTTGCTACTGCTGCTGCTGCTGCTGCTGTGCTCCACACACAGACCACGCCCATAGGTCACAAAGCCCACCCGCCCACACCCAGGCCATGTGGAGGTGGCCGTCTTCATCATCTCGATCTGTTTACAAGGAAATGGATGGACAAGGGGGAGGTGCTTGCATGCAGGTAGCAGCGCATGGTACTTAAAGGTAACGGGCAGTGGAGGGGGGGAGAGGCACGCCTTGCTATCTTGATTTGCTTATGAAGATGTGTGTTGTGTGTGGTGTTTGTGTGTGTGTTGGTGTGTTGGTGTGCGTGTGTGTGTGTGTGTGTGTATGAGTGTGTGTGTGTGTGTGGTGTGTGTAAAAGGCCTGTGTTGCGCTAACTTGTGAAAGCATGCACTGGCACGGGTCATGTAGAGGACGTTCCTTTCATCTCATCAAGTTTGAGAAGGAATGGATGTGGGAAACAAGTTGGGACGCTGAAGGCTCTGTAAGAAATGAGAACACAACAAACACCGTCTCATCCCTCGTTTCCCTCTACTGTTATGGGGCACAGTCTACTTCCAGTTAAGGACAAGTAGTAGATGACTTCAGGTCTGCCTTGTGAGATAGATAGAGCAACATGACGTACTGGTGAGTGAAATTTGGCACGTCCATTTATACAAGACAGCACACCTGCTCGTGAGGTTGATTTGTTTGGTCAAGAACAACTGACGAAGACGTGAAACAAATCCCAGCGCACAAGCACGAGTATAAGAACACACCTGACCCTTGAAGTCCCTCGGCTTAGCTGAGGGCTACGGATGGCTGGTCATATTGACACTTGCTGTGTAAGTACCAACACGACTGCACAACGAGCACACACCTGACCCATGAGATAGATTTCCTCGGCTTTGTTGTGGGCCATAAATGACAGACCCTTGGGGAGGGTAGGGCTAGGAGGATCCTGCCTCCAGAGACTCCTGTGACGCATTGGAAACCAGCAGGAAAATGATGATGTAATATTCGATATGATTTGGTATGAATTACGCATGAGGAAGGTAGATGCATCAGGATTTATAGAGACTCCCGCAACGTGTAAGCCTCACATCTCTGTGGTTTAGATTGTAGTGTGTAAGAACGATGGGCAGGTCTGACAGGCTGTGGACCTTTCAGACCTTTTGCAACGAGTCAGACCATGTACACACAGAGACATTTACAACTATGTGAAGTGCCAAATCACACATTATCGTGCGTCAAACTACAGTAGGTTGTTTTTATGTACAGCTGCGCACAGGGTGCCTGCGTTGTTTACTTGGGAGAGTTGTGGGTTAGAAGTGGGGGTGGGGTGGAAGGCTTCGTCCCCCCTGGCTTTGCAAACACACACCATTGTTGGTGCAAAGCCACAAGTTATGAAACTAACTTGAATTGCACGTCACCTGCAGGCGAATGCATGATAGCTATACCTAATAACATCTTATACTGTGCTCGAAGCGCAGCAAAGGAATTCGATACCAAAGAAACTGTGCACACGTGTAATAGTCCGATGCTCCTTTTGCAACATCCTTCCACTCACACCACTACAAACAGACATGAATGATACGGCTTGCTCAAGACCATGTCTTTGCGTTTGCATACAAATATCAAACAACTTTTTACTAACAAGAGCAGTTGCAGAGATTTCTAGTCCTGCAGATTTCAATGCATTCTGCATTTTAGGATTGATGGTTAAGGTTGGGTGTTAGGGTTTAGGGTTTACACCTACCCCTGCAAGACATCTCTGCTCTTTCCATACCTCGCCTCAACCCCCGAAACCCCTGTACCTCAACGCATCCCCTGCAAGGCATCTCTGCCTCTATTGTACTTCACCACATCTTATTGCACCTGTTATAATACTTCTGTAACACTTGAAACTCATAACCAACCTTACGGTAGGTGTCTGTGCAGAATTACGCTGATTCTGAATCTTTTGGTAACCGGCCCCTGCTTTTGCAATGCTGCTTGAGTGATGCAACCGCAGCACAGCCTGCAGACATGCACATATGGAAAGGTACGTATGTGTGTGTGTGCGTGTGTTTGTGTGTGTGTATGTGCGCACTCATACATGCTGCGTGCGTAAGAGTAACTGCTTACAAACGTCTAAGTATTTTTGATACCGACCTAGCTTTTTTACAAATACCTTCAAACAGCTTTCAGCGGCATGTGAATGGTCACAGCTTGAGACTAAGATACTGCACTTCCAATCAGGCATGCACATTCCTTCCACCTATGCCCTACTCTCTGCACTGATCTGATTCAACTGCTCTCTCTCTCTCTCTCTCTCATTCTCTCCCACACACACAAACACTACACACAAGGAGGCACACAAGGACACGCACAGGTAAGCAGGTTCTTGTATATACACCTGCTGCAGCTTGTAGCCCCATAGGATCAGGTCACCGTCCATCTTAGCTTTGGCTCGATCAAGCTTGGAAGGCTGGCCTTGGTAGGTAGGCTGCAAGGGGGGTTTGTGTAGGGGGTTTTGAGCCGTAAGTGTGCGGTGCGTATGTATGAATATTTGCTCGTACATCCGTGCAAATGCATCGTGTGCGTGTTACACGTTAGTGCATGTTTGTGTATATGTGTATTGTATATATGTGAACATTGACATAGTAGAGAACCAGGAAGACGAGCGTGGCAGCCAGAAGTACATAAAGCTACCCTGTGCTTGCCAGCCAGCTTGCAGGTGATTGACACCACACTACCTGAAGCAAGCCCTCACAAATGCACTAACACCTTTGACATCTTCCCTCCTCCCAAAAGACACAAGCATCCGTCTGTCGCACCACCACCCACCTGGAGTCGCAGCTGGTTGAACGCAGTGTCTGCAGAATCTATCAGGATTTGGCGCACGTGCGATAGGGGCAGGACAGCTACCGACAGCTGCAGCAGATGAGGGATCATTAGGATCTCCAGGGTCGCAAAGTCCTTGGCTTGCTGGTTCTGCAAAATGGTTTGCAGGGGGGTGGGCCAGAGTCGTATGATTGCTCATATATGACTGCATATTTTAAAGGTGGGAGAGTCCCTTGCTAAAGATAATGTATGCATACCGTACATGATGGTTCTTGCCGTTATTATAACTGAGGCACACACTGTGTGCAACGCAGTGCGTTGGAACGTCTTTTTTGAGGCAAGAGAGGCACTGCGTCGGTTACGCCTTGTCTTTTAGCGTCCGTTAGCCACCAGCATTTAGCCAAAAAGGGTTTAGCTGAGCACATAGTTCAATTCAGTGGCACTTGTAGAGCGGATCTGAACCTTCAATATAGCCTATGTTTGTACCGCCAGAAAGATGAAGAAGCATCCAAGTAAAATCTTGGCACTGGCAGTATTCAAACACAGATTGTGCTAAATTAAACTAGGAGTCATACAATCGAAAATAAAGAGCTGGAGCAGCGACGAAAAATCCACCCTGCGCGAAGAACAGGTTTCAAGTGCTCTGCCCATTTAAAAAGTGATACTCCTGACATCAAATGAGGCGGTGCATTCGACCACCTGTAAACTTACGAATTTAGGCAATGACCTCCAATCAGTCAACAACGGCCATGTGGTCCCCCTGTAAACCCATACGAATAGATTGTATAATCATAAGGACCCACCTGCACTCTAAGCACAGCTTCAGGCGGGAGCACACCCGGCCTCACTTTTGCCATCAAATTCACCAAATTGGTCAGTTGCTTGCTCCTGCGTAGCACACGCTCCTGCAAACAAGACAAGTCAATGGTGGGCATGTCCTCTCCTCTTTGCTCACACACGCACTAATGCCGTAACTGGCAAGGATTTTTTAGTTAAATGCTTTCAGAAAAATAACAAGGTTCGAGTTGCCACTTTGTTGAGGTTTGCGGATAAGAGGGGGTCCTTTTTTTAATGAAGCAGAAGACTGCTCAGAGACACATACTTTGTAAGAAGCGCGCAACATAATATCCTAATCCTGCTTCACCCTACCTTGTCTTTCAAGTAAAAATGAACGAGGCTGAGGCCCAGGCGAAAACGTACGTCCACACAAAAACTTAGCAACCTTCTGCGTGCATTTTTTTCCTTCTAGCTTACATCCAGGTAAGCCAATCAGAGACCAACCTGGTTCACTGAAAGCAATGCCATGCGCCTGGCCAACTCCGGATCCCTCACTGCCCCTTCCACATCAAGCCACGCAGCACTGCCCTCCCAATTGGTAGCGACGGTGGTGCCGCTGTACTCCCCATCCATCTGTGTGAGGCCACGCAGGAGCTCTCCCTGCCAGCATACAGCAGTGAGGAATGAGGGTCTAAAGAATGATCAACATTCAGCAGGTTGAGCATGTGGACGTCGTCCGCTGTTTTGGGATGCATGTATCTATATAAAGCAAAACAAAGCACACGAACCCTCACCCCAGTCTGGGCCTGTCTTGATTCAGAGTGGTGCTGTCTCAACTCGTTCACAATGGTGTCCAGCAGCGGCTGCGAACTGCTCTGCTCCTCCAGACCTGCTATCTCCCCCCCCCTTCCAGCAAGTACTTTTGCAACCCTGCTCCTCATCTGCTTTCTCTTTTTGGTGCAGCACATGCCAGGAGGAAGTTGTGACGGAGCATGCCACAAAGATAGCTTGCATGGTCCACATGGCTGCATATTAGGACGCTGCTGCAATATATCCCTATTTTCTTATATTTTATTCAGGGAACTGGAAGCGTGCATTTGTCCTGAGCCCATAGCGCATTGTATTTAAACACACCAAATTCAATAATGTATTATTTAAGACACATCCTTCTTGACAAAAGCGGTCGTGACAGAAGTAACATATCCTCGGGATCATTGACTTGACCTAGCATGCTTGAGGCTAACAGGAGGCTACACCTCCCGTGCAAGATCTCTGTTGCAGCTCCCCAAACATTCAGGAGTCCCAGGAACTTGTGCGCACGAGCTTCGAGGCTCCAGCATCAGAGTGAAGGCCTGCTCGATGTGTACTGGAAGGCAAGCAAGTTAATCCCTGCTTAAATTGCACAATCATGTCAGTCGGTCCGTGCGCACACACGTGAGCACGCGCATCTTCAACTCTGTTGCAGGCCCGAGGAGTATTTGACGCTGCACAGAGGCGCAGGCTGCTAGACCTCGCCCAGACCCTCCCAACCTCAGGTACGGTCCGCCGTGTCTTCCACTTGCATACACACAAATATAGACACACAACACACACACACACACACACACACACACACACACACACACACACACACACACACACACACACACACACACACACACACACACACACAAACTTCCAGGCCCACAACAGCAACAAGGTCTCCGCCCCCTTGCAGCAGCAGAGCCGCTGCCCGGGGTGCCCAGCACATGGGCTTTGGAAGACGGGAGGTCGCCAGAGGTGATATAAACACAAAAAGGTTACAGTTTGTGAGCGACATTGGACCATTTGATGCCTCGCTGCTTGCTTTGTGCTGTTGCATGCGTATGATGTATGACAATTGATGGAGAATAGGTCAATAATAATCCTGCTTTGAAGCAATGCATGTTGGAATTTGGTGAGATTGTTTAGCATATTGTTCAGCATTGCGCAAGTTCTATTTGCTGAATGTGAGTGTAAACTTGGCACTTTGAGAAATCTGAGGTTTTTACTGGGAATGAAACATGAAGTCTTCACAGTTGCTAGTTGGTGCCAACTGGCAGATAAGCAGATAAGACAGGGGGACAATAGATCATTTTTGATTTCTCATCAGTGTCAATCAATAGCTTAGTGAATTAAGCCGCGTTGATTGAAGGCCTTCATTAATGTCTTTCAAGCGCCCATTTTTCTTCATGCCTTGTAATTTTCCTCGTTATTTTCCTCAGTCTCTTTTCTGCAGTCTAACGGTTTGTGTCTCCAAACTGCGCCTTTTTCTTGATTAATTAGGGGGATTCGCTATCAGCTTGCTTCATTGTGTGCTGCTGGAGTATTGATTGATCACCCTCTTCTTGGAAATCGGCAGCATCAGCTTCTTTGATGCATCAATATCTGTACAAGGGGTTGGTGGCAACGCCTCTTCATCCATCCCCTCCTCTTTCTGTCCTCTATAACCCTTGCTTCCTATCTCTTTAAAGCCCAGAGCTCAGCGTTCAGATCCAGTGTGGTTGCCACGCTTGCTTAATCAGGTGCTAGAAGTCAGCCGGCGGCTGCTGCAGCTGCATCAGCTGCTAGGAGGCAGTGACGATGAACGCAGAGAATCCAGCAGCAGTGGCATTCTAGGGCCAGCTCCCGAATCCTCTTCTGTGTCAGCACCTGAGCTTGTGTGGATGGTGACGCGAGAGCCAGGTGCTTTTAGGGGAATGTTTGTGTGTGTGTGTGTGCGTGTGTGTGTGTGTGTCAACTTGAGATAGTGAGTCAAAGTGCCTGTGAGGTATGTAATTGTTTAGCACGATTCATTCACTGCATGTTTAACACGACTCTCCCTCCTCTTACTTTCCATGAAGAATTTGTTTCGAGATTATGGTCATTTTTAATCGAGGATATCTTGTCCGATTAGCACAGGTTTGACATATGCTAGCCATAAGGACATGCGCTTTTGTCTCACGTGTAAGGACAAGGACGTGATGTAAAAGGGCAGTTACACATTTACACATGCATGCTCACACACTGGACAAGGACATGATGTAAGGACATTTACACATGCATGCTCACCACCAATTTGCCAGGATTGATGACAGCCGACTTCCGGCAAGTCACACGCAGGCTGCTGGAGATGAAGGTGTGTGTGCATGTGTATGTGTGCGTGTGCGCACGTATCTGAAGGGACTGCTGTGTTGTTTATAAGCGCCAAAGCTCAGATCTAGACATTTGTAACTATGTGGGTGCCTCAGTCGGTCTTTAGTGTACGACAAAAGTTAATTTGCCGCGCCGCAGGTTGCTGTTGTGGGCACAGGAGTAGATGTGTTACGTGTGGTGGCAAGGCAGCCTGCCTTGCTACTGAGTGACAGCTGGGCACTAGACCTAGCTGCCTTGCAACCTAGGTGAGGTTGTGAGAGGCTTTGGCAAGGCTTGAGAACGCGTTCATCAGATTTTGAGCGCTAGTTTGGTTCACTAGACAGTCACATTTGTGAGACCCATAGTGATCCAGCTTAGTACCAGAGGAACGCCAGTCTCCATTCCTTTGGCTCTGACTATGCAGGCCAGCTGGATGTAATGCTGGTGGGGACGCACCTCACAGCAACAGCAGCCGCAGCAGTGGTAATGGTGGCAGCGAAAGCAGCAGCAGCGTCAGCATTGGCAGTGGCAGGCAAACTCATGGCATGGGAAATGCAAGCAGCGAAATCCGTTTGGACGGAGCAGACTTAAGAGGCGCAGGCAGAAGTGACAGCCCTGCACTTCAGCAGGAAGAAGAAGATCCTGTGAGGGAGATGCTTGTGGCGTGGGAGCACGGCCTCAGCAATGATGGGTTGCAGGAGTGGAGCTGCAGGTGTGACTTGCATTTGTGAGTGTGCATGTGTGTGTATGTGTGTGTGTGTGTGTGTGTGTGTGTGTGTGTGTGTGTGTGTGTGTGTGTGTGTGGATTTTGGTGTGTATTTAGCATTAACTTTATGTGTGTGTGTGTGTGTGTTTGCATGCGTCTTTTCGCACATCTCCATCGAAATAGTAAGGTCTCAGCCTTTATGTGAGCGTGTTTCTGCAAGCGTGTACATTTGTGTGTGAGCCTGAAAAAGGAAAGGGTTGGACAGTGATTTTTGCATATCTCCATTCAAAAGTAAGGTTTCTGTCTGATACTTGGCTCAGATATGACCTGACAGCTTGGTTTTTCTTCCTACTCGTCAATCGTCTTAAACTTACTCTGAACCAGATCAGCCATGTACCTTACAGGCAAACACCAGTAGATCACAACACAAAGGCCACATAACATGTTTCAGGCCGACTGTTAAGAGCCAGCCACACCTTTTGCTCTTTACGAGCAGGTTCAGACAACTCCTAGATTACATTAATCGGCACGACGACACTGCTGTGGGTTACCGGGACGGGGATGATCCTGAGCTTGCACGCTGGGCTACAAAACAGAGATCTGAGCACAAGCGAGGGCAGCTACACTCCACCAGGTCAGTGCAAAATTGCATTGGACACTGCTCCCTTAGGATTGCCCATGTGATTTTGTACAGGAGAAAGCGTGCGTTGCTAGGTAGTCACGTTGCAAAAGTAGGCAGCGAAGGGGGACAGTTGGGATGGGATGGTGAGGGCTGCTCATTTTGTGCAGTTTTGTGCAATTGTGTTGCTGTCTGCAGTGTCGGTTGCCTAAAACAGCTACCAAACAGGCATGAAGCTGCAACAGTTTTGTTTTTTATCAGTAGGGCAAGGAAGCATTTGAGCACGCAAGTGTTTTCCTCAACAAATCCATTTCCTTGTATGCAGGTATCAGTGCTTGATTGAAGCTGGTTTTGAGTTTGATGCAGACCAAGCAGAATGGTGAGAGCAGGGGAGCATCATGGACTGAGCAGTTGCGTGAAGTGGACTGCATGAATGAAAGCTGAATAAGCATGCCAACAGTTTTTGGGGTCATGGTCAGAAAAGCAGAAGAACAATTTCATGTATATTCTTCCTTTTTTGTTGCCTGCCCTCAGGACACAACAACCTTCCTTGTTGCAAATCTGAACGTGCAGGTTGCGCTGGTACAAGGAGCTTGCAAGCTACCAAGGCTCCCAAGGCAACACAAGCCCTGCTCCTCTTACATTAGGTGTCGACCTGTACCTCATCAATTGGTGCTCAGTCCAGCGCATTGCACGCCGTTCGCGTGTGCTGAGCGAGCAGCGGGTGCAGGCTTTAGATCGGTTGGGGTTCGACTGGTCAGGAGCAGATCCTTTGTCTTGATTCTTTCTGGTAGTGTTGTGTCTGTCAAAAAATTTTGAAACAGGACAGAACATGCAAGCACCTAGGGGATGCCCGTTTTTCTTTAAAGGGGGGTTGAGTTGGAGCCTGTTTTGGCACACCAGTCATTGCTATGGCTTATTTGCTCTTATCCTGCCTGCCTGGCCCTAACTTTCTATCTGGGTGCCCCTTAAGTAGCATAAGCCATGTTGTGGCTTTTCCAGATCTTCGCTTTGACAGCTGGCCTGTACGGATGTCAAGTATGGGCCACTTTTTCACTGACAGTAACCACCCGTGCACACGTCCTTCATCTTGGCTTCCTGAAAAAACTCCTGGGTGTCAAGAAAGGTACTGATACTCACTGCGTGCTCTGCGAAACAGGCCAGATGCCCATCTTTTTCTACTGGTTCAGATGCACCATAAGATTCTGGAAAAGTTTACTCTCTTCAAACAACCCTCTTCTTGAGAAAATTGTGCGGGCTGATTTACTTCTTGCAAACAGAAGGGATACATGGACCTACCAGGTTCTGCATGCGCTCCAAGATTTACCTACATCTCAACAGTTTTTGGATGCCATACGATCTCGTCAGACTATCAATCAACGACAGTTTGAACTCACTCTTCGTGAACATATCATTGGGGGCTGGAAAGATCTTGACACCACATGAAGCTCACCATTCCAGCAGAATTATGAGGACATATCACACACATTTTGGTGTACCTTTGGGGAATACTCCTAAATGGTGAGATGACAGAAAAAGAAATCAAAAGCCTATGTTGCCTCTCTACCTTCGCTTGGACATTCCCAGCAACCTCAGCCGCGAACTTTCTTGCCTTCGCCTTTCTGGCCACAACTTTCTGGTCCAAAGAATGCGTCATGACAGGAATAGAAGGCCTTATGAGCTCAGGATATGTGACAGATGTGACTGGCACACTAATCAGGATGGAACACATTTTGTTGGACTGTCCGCATGAACATCTGGCCAGACTTCACACACAGCAACAGCTTATCTTCCCACCTCAGTTTGAGGATGGCCCAGCTCGTTTAAGGACCTTTATGAACCAGCCTGATATTTTTGGTGTTGCCTCTTTTGTAGCTAAGTGCCTAGCCCTGTTCCCTTGATGCATTTTTCTAGCGTTTTTTGGTTTGGTTACAGGCTATTTTCCAAGCTTCCGCTCAGATTCCCACCAAAGGCATATATAGCGATGTAACCTTACCTTACCTTAAGTAGCATAGGCGCCCATGGTTTTCAGACGGTCCCCTGTTTGCCCCTATCTGTTTGGCCTCCTTTCAGCAACGCAGCTTCCAAGTATTCTTTTGTTGGGTCCTTTATGGGTCCTATATAGAGATATATCCTATCCTATATATATATCCTTCTGAACTAACTTCTTCTGGTTGCCCCCTCTTTTCACCAGCCAGACCATCTTTTCACCCAATGGGTGCAAATGAGGAGCCCCACAACAAGAACCCATGTGGAATTTATTAAAAGAGAGGGCGTTTCAATGGGAATTAGATCACCACTACCCGTGAGGCGTCTGGCTGGTTGAGCTCCTCTGTATAATTTGTGTGTGAACCTGATGGCGTGTGAGCTCCGGTTTTCGTATTTGCCATGGCACATGGATGAATAACTCGACGCTGTGGGGAGCCCAGGGTTCCTTGTATGGTTTAGGACCTGTCGCTTGATCATACTGAGGAAGAAAGTGAATGCTGAGGTCTTGGGTTGGTACCGGGGTGCTTGACTTTCATGTCTCTCCTGCACTTTCTTGTGCCAATCCTACCCTAAATTCAAAACCACTGATTGCAATGTAATTAAATTTACCTCAAATATTCGGTGCATATAGTGTGTAGTGTACAATTGATACATTATTCATCTTCATCCTGAATGCTCTTGCTGCTCGGCTGTGGTGGTAGTGCATTTTCCAAGGTATCTGGTAGATTTTGAACAGCCTTCAGGTCTTCTTTGGAGGCTGGCCTAGATCTTCTGGGAGGTTGCTGCTCTCGACGCGGCATTGCTAAAATGTCCTGCGGTTCAGATTAACAAATGTTTGTGTGCATGCGTGTAAATGTCCATCATCTATGTTTCACCTTTTGCACGTGGGCCACAAAAGAGGAGTGTTTTACAAAATCCAGTGCCAGTGCAAGTCCTTGCCCGTGAATAGACGTGACTTTTCCCACTACCCTTTGCTTGTATGCCTTTTTGTTCTCTACAATGATGCTGTGCAAATTGCCAGAAAGCTTTGCATTGCAATCACTGCTGCTAAAGATTGGATTGCAAGCACAGATTTGGTACACAATTGAAATGCACAAGTACATGCCTCATCGCTCAGACTATGGCAGGGCACACAGCTTCAATCGTGTACAATGAAGGACATAAACCACGGAATGAGTTAGTGGTTTTTCATCTGAAACCAGCCACCAGCCAGATCATTTCAATTGGAGCCATGACGCGGCAGTTTGCGTTTGAACCAGTGCCAGTTATCTCGAGCGTACACACTTTTTTGCACAAGACTGCTCGCCCACACTTGCCTGCATTGCTGCTGCCCCATCTTCTCCATACATCTGTACAAGGCCGGCTTGGTCAACACCCATGTGAGCCTTTTGCTGCCGCATTGCCTCCACTATTGACGTCTGCAGATGATGTGAAATGATATAAAGAGGTACAGTAACCTAATGGCTTCACGGGAACAGGCAGTCATTAGATCAGTGTACAACCAATTTACAGAGCCCTGATGGCTGAAGGCCAAACGGCTGCTGAAGTTGATACTGCTGAGACTTCTCTTGAAGATCAAAGAGGAGGCACAATAAATTGAAGAAGCACGTACTTGGTCACACAAAAACTAATACCCACATGCAATCAACGGATACTGAAACTTGTTAGAAATAGGCAGCCACATACCTGCTGTTCTACAAGGGAGGGGTGGTTCACCCCAGTCGCTTTTAAAAGTGCTGTAGCTCGGGACCGCGTGGCACTTAAGCTGCTGCCTAAAAGCTCTCTAGACCTGAGAGCATGACACACACATTCAGGAAGAGCCTTTTACAATGATTGCATGCGGCAACTTGTACAAGCGGTCAATGTTAGTGGTTATGTTGCGGGCCGGGTTGCACGCAGCGCAAAATGCTGCTGATGAGCACCCTTATACCTTATACCGGAACAAACATGCACAAATAAAGTGCATTAATAAAGCTGATTGATTTTCATGTTGCCACAGTGGCACAATTGTAATGCACTTCATTTGTTACTGGATTGAGGCACCACAAAAACGCTGGATTGAGGCACCACAAAAATGAGGACGTGCATAATGGACTTAGTTTGCACAGTGATGCTCTATAGAGAGTTAACCATATCATGGCCTCCTTGGGCAACTTAATGCTTAGGACTTGGCAAAAAATGGCAATTCCCCATAATTTAAATGCACAAAGTAGGAGTAGGACTTACCATTTGAGTGCAAGAGGGTTATATGCCGCTATAACTAAGGTAACTGCCAAGCTATTAAAAACCAACACGACTAACTTGTTAAACAACACCAACAGATGTAGGCACATGTGGCTTTGTGAAAAATTAAAATTTCACGTGAAGACTTTAAGCTACAATAACATGTCCGGCAAGCACCTCGCTCAATTAAAATTCTCAATTGAAGGCAGAAGCAAGCATTCTAGCAAGCACAAACCTCATGGAACACCGATGCTCTATGCTTTTTAATGGCCATTCATGCTGTTAAGAAGATCCTTGTGTGCATCACCCACCTGTCTGCTAACTGTTTGCTGCTATAGGCAGTGCTGGCATTCCATGGGCCACTCATCATGCTGACCCCTGTGGTCCCCGGTGGACTTGATATTTCCTGGGGCATTTGCGAGTTTATATTATGAGGACAGTGCTGTGCAACGTAAATGCTGCGTTGCTTGTTCCTTCTCCTTCTTCCCCTTCTCCTTCATTTGTCAATATCGATTTGACTTGGTAAAGGTAATAAAAAAGGGGCGTGCATTTAACTTTCCCAGATACCAGTCTGCAGCCAGCCAGATGAGCAGATGAGGCAAAGAAGCAAATAAATTATTGCAAGGCATGATGGTTGAAGGGAATATAATCTGTCAATCAGCAGCACAGCAATACAGAAAAGATGACGTTAAGCCTACCACTAGGGGCGACCCATTGACACTTTTTCAGCTCTTCAACAATGATTGATGAGTACAGTAACTCTGCCTGCCTAGGGCTTCTCTCCCAGCGTATTGCGTTGCCTGCCCTCCCTATTCTTTCTAGAACGGGACCAAGTATTTTATATGCCAGCCACCCTGTCAAGCGAGAAAGGATTCAAACGCACCTGGCTAGTAGAATGCATGGTCCGACGGGGCTGCCGCAAATCATTCGGGTTAATGTCATTAGGGCGAATAGTATTTGACAGCGTCATGTCACTAGCAGTGTGGCTGTGCTTGCACGGGTGGATGAACACACTGCTGTTCCACTGTGTGTGTTTGTGTGTGTGTGTGTGTATGTGTGTGTGCGTGTGTGTGCGTGTGTGTGCGTGTGTGTGTGTGTGTGTGTGTGTGTGTGTGTGTGTGTGTGTGTGTGTGTGTGTGTGTGTGTGTGTGTGTGTGTGTGTGCGCCAAGCATATGCTTTAGAACGTCTGTTTTAAATGTTGCGACACGTGTAAGTTCCGCTACTCTAAGGACATGAGCACGTTGTGTCACATTTTACATTCAGCACTCTAAGAAAGCGTCCGCTTACCTTCTGTGTTTGTGTGTCCCTTTCTCTCTCATCCAATATTTGCTGCTTAGACTCCCGTGCCTGCAACTCAACCAGAGCCTTGAAACCACCTGGTGCAAGGCTGTCTTTGGAGCTAGCACAGAGTGCAACCCACGAGTGCAAGCCTGTCTTTGGAGCTAGCACGAGTGCCCAAGCCTTACCTTTTCATTGGCCTGAACGTGCACGACGTGCTCAAACAATCCATGATCAATCCTCGGATGGTGAATCGACCCAGGATTAGCTCTGTCCTTTAAAGCTGGCATTTTCAATTAATTGATTGAATACTAGTTGGTATCTGTTTTGCACCATGCAGTCCCTGCAGCACCATGCAAGCAGATTGCAAATGAGCAATATGACAAATGCCACTGCTTCCAGTCCAGTTCTCATCAGGAGGAAACCGCGGGTATCCGTGATTAAAAAGCACAGAACAACCTGCACGTCTTCGTTAAAGGTTTGACGCTGCCTGACTGCAAATGCGCACACACACACACACATACACACACACACACACATACACACACAGACACACACACACACACACAAACACACACACAAACACAGACACACACAAACAGACACAAACACACACACACACACACGCGCACACACACACACA
>Ga0307974_1001144_pt1:2500-17886 | contig 17886 bp, 22 predicted proteins | sample OrgLakmetagen784_FD_201812 | JGI IMG/M metagenome (GOLD analysis project Ga0307974, IMG submission 201812) | Saline water microbial communities from Organic Lake, Antarctica - #784 | ecosystem: Environmental > Aquatic > Non-marine Saline and Alkaline > Saline | place: Antarctica... | reverse complement strand
TGTTTGACCTAATATTAACCCTGTTTGTTGTAAATGCAAACGGGGTTAAAATAGCAACCGCGGTTAATTCGGAAATTGCAAGTCGGGTTAATTGACTTAACCTTAACCCGCCGTTGTAAACGCGCCGGAAAAGTACCGGAAGGCCCCAAAAAGAATTATTATGGGGTTGCTCCGAAACGTGTATATAAATTTTCGTTTAATACAAAATGAATATTAATCAGGGTAAGCAAGTAGGGAGCCGAGGGTCGCCATGCTCAGGATTGCATGTTGCGCCCGCCCTCATCAGAAGACCTGCAGGTATTGTACAATACCATGCAACAGTGTTCATGTACCTGCTTGTGTGCATTCGTGGAAACGTATACGTGCGTGTGGAAACGTATACGTGCGTGCGTGTGCAAGCATTTGCGAGCGTGTACTTGTGTACGTGCGCACGTGCGCGCGCGCGCGTGTGTGTGTGTGTGTTTGTGTGTGTGTTTGTGCGTGCGTGCATGCGTGTGTGTTTATGCATGATGCACACAAACGGCGCGCACCAGTGTTTCAATGCTTTTCAGCAGGCCTGCACCAAGCGAGACTTCGTGTGCTTCATCAGCCGAGGCTGGTCTGTAGACAAGGACCGGTCGTCACTACCGCGTACCAACAGCCTGATGGCGTTCCTTCGATTCCCACAGCCAAGACTTACAGCCCGTCGGCACAAAAGTTCAGGCTGCATAGAATCACTGGAGGTGGGGTACACAGGGCGACCATCTTGAATACTGATACGTACTGGACATTTTTAGCGCAGGCATCCATCCCTCCTTTTGAACAAGTCCTTTTGTAAAGTCATTTTGTACAAGTCATTTTTTACGTCTTTTTGTACAAGTGGACGCTGTCTGAAACTTCCCCCCTTCATGTCCCTCTTCTTTTTTATACATCGTGTTGGGTGGCGCTATGTGTTACATGATGGAAAATGTGTTCGATAAAGACAACATTATGATGGGTGCACATTTCAGATGACCCTCTCTCTAGTCCATACCGGCAGGGATTGAACTACCTTGTTCTGTTTTGTTATTTCATAGCAGCAATTGTCATGAAGGAGGGGCGAATAAATGGCCCGCTAAGCATTAAACTAAGCAGTTCTCTCTTGAAAATTGTTTCACATGTTTATACTACAGATGGGAGCTGTCAATTCAGAGCTATCGTACAAGGCATGCAATTATTGCAGCAAGGTAAAACCAATGTGTTTGCGATTCTCTTGTTCTCTTCATTTTTGTGGTCCCGGTGAAAGGACACCCGACGCCAAGTAAATCCCTTTCCTGAACTGAAACGGGGCGTGATCAGATGCCTACGCAGTGGTTTTAACCTGCCAATCATTTCTCGTAGGCTTTCGGGATGAAGTCATCAAATTGGGAAGCAATTTGCATATTTTTGACGTTGATCAGTGCGAGCAACTGCTGATGAACAAAGTGAGTCACTCACTTTAAGTGAATGTTGTGTGAATGCTCATAAAAATATATAGAGAGAGAGAGAGAGAGAGAGAGAGAGAGAGAGAGAGAGAGAGAGAGAGAGAGAGAGAGCTGATCATTATAGCCATTTGGCTGGCGTTGGAGGTACTGCTGTCACCTCCTTGCTGCCATTCTCTTGGTGTCCACTTATTGCCAACAATGCTGTTTTACCGGGTACAGTTGTCATCCATTTACCTGTACAATGTCTTCAGGCCAAACCTCCTGATTCCCATTGGTTTTACATCGTCTATTCAGTGGTGGAGTGGTACTTGATACCAAAGTGACTCCTTCTCCTTATTTCCTGTCGGGGGTAGTTTTTTACTTACTAGGTGCTCTCGTTTGTTTTGGAGCTTTCCTGAACGGGCATGTGCACTACTACTAGGCATTTCCTGCTCCCCTCATGGTGTTGGGTACGTACAGGAGGGCATACCAGCATGTATCAGCATGTACCAGCATGTACCAGCATCAGTATGTGCAGGAAGGCATAACAGCGTAGCTCAATGCCAGCTAGATGATGGCTTCGTAAGCCTTCACTTAAATTGTCAACAACCCTTTTTCACAGCTGCCAAGTGTATAGACACAAATACACTTGGTAAACAAATTCATTTGACGTGCACACCTACTAAAACACACAATCCACATTTGTGTAGGGAGCATGATGTCCACAGCCTCAGAAACTCTCGCTGCCCAAAATTTGAGGCTGAAGGTTGTACAAGAGCTGAGCAAAAATCGGGAAACCATGGAGCCCTTCTTAGCCGGGATCACTGACAACTGGAATTCATACCTGCAGCGAATGGCGGATCCAAATGTGTGAGTGTGGTTTGTCGCGTGGCTGAGGGGCTACAACTGTCTGCTTTACTTTTTGTCTTTGAGATCTATGGAGAGGCTCTCACAGCTGTTTTTGCTCTCTCCACTTTTCGCTCCTTATGTGTGATCGGTTTAACATTTCAAGGTGATTTAAGCCGTACAAAACTTGCCATACAAAAAGTACAGGCTACAGGCTAGTTAAACACCCCAGGCAGCATACACTGCGCTCGGTATCAAAGGTCTCCTTCTCATTATAAACATGGGGAGTGCTTCTTAGCTACTGTGCAGTGTTGCTTTGTTTCCGTACTGAGTTACCTGCATTATTTTGATGTTTCTTTGCAGGTGGGGTGGCGAGCCAGAGCTAGTGATGGCGGTGAACGTGATCAGGTAGGGTCTGGCTAAGAGTTGCTGTCACGCACATGGCAGGAGCGGAGAAGAGGCCGCCTTTGCATAATCAGAGTAGTGTGTCCTCCTTTAACAGTGGCACGTGTCCTCCGTCAATACGTCCGTGTCCTCTGTCAACACGTGTGTGTCCTCCATCAATACGTACGTGTCCTCCGTCAATACGTACGTGTCCTCCGTCAATACCGGACCCTAACTCTAAGCCGTAATCCAAGCAGATAGGAATCGAGTCAGCGCGCAGTCACAGCAGAGTAAACCTCTCACCTTTGCCGGATGGTACAGTGAACATTTCAGCTGCGTTTGTCAAATGCAAAGTGCATCTTATTAAAAGCAAAGAAACTGTATCAGTGTGCTTTCGCTTGTTCTGTTTTGATGCACACCACACCTTTTTGGCCACCCCACATAAATGTTGGTATTTGCCCTGTGGGATGACTGCAAATATATTTTAAACATATAACGTATATATTTTCTGGGTGCGGGGTTGTGCAGGGAGCGCAATAATAGAATTGATTTTAAGGCGCACAAAGAGGCAGGATTCATCAAATATTTCTGAAACTTTTGGATGCAAGATGAGGACGCTAAGGTTCCGTATGCAAATATTTGTGGCATGTGTTACAGTCCTATTTCCTTCATTTGTCCTGCAAGTAAGGTACTTTATTGTGTCGTCCAATTTCTGCAACCTCTTCCATAACTGGCAGGCATCAGGTACTTGATTGTGTCGTCCAATTTCTGCGACCCCTTCCTTAACTGGCAGGCGTCCAATTACTGTGTACCATCTTGTGGAAGGCTCAGCCACACCCATCGTGACCTATGTAAGTACAAAGAGCGGAACTCATGTTAATCAAAAGGAACTAATAATTGGCCATCGCCTTCTAATGTAGATCGTCCCTGCGGCTGGCACACTTAGGCATAGACTCTTCAGTGCCTAACGTATTGTGTAACCGAATCTTCTACGTAGAGCCCTAGACTGCTTTTACAGAACAAATGCATGAAACCGTCCGTTTTACTTGTCTCCGTGACAAAAGATTGATGTGTGCATGGATATGTTTAGACTGGTTGGAGGAGACAAGGGGGTTTGTTGGTAAGGCGAAATGGCACATTTGAAGGGTGTGCAACGTGTGTGCAACATGTGAGGACGACCAGTCTTGCTTACTTATTGAATGTTGGGACCTTTTTGCATAAGTATTTCAATATGAGAAGCAATCGAACAAAAAAGCTACGTAGGCATGAAAAACGGCTCCCCTTGTTACTTAATGAAAAGGAGTGTCCTAAATTTAATGGGGGGATTTTTACTGCCTTCGTTTCTATTTCTGAAAAGGAGCTTTGTACCGGGTGTTATAAAACCTCCCACCACTAGAAAGAAGAGGAAAATTCAATGTGGATCAGGAGGGGGCTTGTCCTGAAACTGGCTCCTGATGTGTGGCAATGGAAGTCAAACACTTTGCAAGCATTATAGGAATATGGTGGCTTTAGCTCAATTGTGTTGTTGCCGATTAAAAGTTAGATGCTGGTTTGGCCTGATACAGCCTTTATTGCCGCCCTGGATACAGCTTGGTTTGGCCCATAACTTTCACGCTTGCCACCTGTTATGCACTACAGGGAGAGGAGCTTGGCTCGAGTGGCGTTCATTTGCTATGGTCGACTGTGCACTACGATCTGTTGATCCCGGAATAAAGCTTATGTCTAGCAATAAAGAGGAGGCAAGCTTTAGTAATACTGGTGCCTGTAAGGAAGTGTTCTACATAACTTGTTGGAGAAGCAAATGAATTCAGCTCCCTCCAAACATGCTTCTTTCGTACTTGCATATGTTGCTCCCAAATATTTTACTTTTTAATTTCAATGACGCGTACTTCCTTATTTGGCTTCACCAATCTCTTTTTTCTGTTTAAGCTGCCCTATTTTATCCAAATTATCAAGAATTACTACAGGCAGGCACTCATGTGATTCTCTATTTCCAGTTTATATCTTCTTCTGGTAATTTTTAAAGTGAGCTTGTATCCATTGGCAGAGGTTGTCATCACTTGGTTGCGAATGTTTACAAGCTCCCATTGGACGGGGGCGAGCTGCAACCAGGTTCTTTGGCTGACCGGCTGTTCGTCATCACTTGGAACAAGTTAAAAAATATTCAAAACAATCCACCTAGTATAAGTGTTCAGGCCGCCTTATTAGGCCTAATCACAAGATCTATCTGGTCTACCCTCCTTCGAATTTGTCAATCAAAGCTACAGCGTGGCTTTTCTGGTTTCTGTTCGTAGCAGCTTTGCTACAGGCAACTGGAGGCTGTGTCAAATATGCTGGCCTAGGTAGCCTAGCATACTCCGCAGCCAAAACATTCCATAGGTTCCATGCCGCATTCAAGTCTCTGTGCATCTGCTGGAACGTGCAATGCATCTGCTCCACCCTGCAAGGAGCCTCCGTTACCCTCCACACCATCCTTTTGGGAGTGGGTGGCACCATCTACATTAATCACACGCTGGAGCCTTTTAAGGAGCCGGGTCTTGATTCTCAAAGAGTTGAGAAACTTGCTTCTAATTATCATGTTCATTCTGTCAATTACGCTGCCAAACTTGTCCATACCAGACGTGCTCTTTCCAGCACTGATATCAACTCTCATTAGGAGTCGGTTTCAGATCAAGCCTGCAACCCTCCTGATCCCCATTGATTTTTTTTGGTGGAGGAGTTTTACGGTACCAAAGTGGATCCTTTTCCTTTTTTAGTATGGGGAGTGATTTTCCACTGCCTGCGTACTTTTTTCTTTGCTAGCACTGGCTGGCACTGGCAGCATAAATATAAAGGTATGTGAATGATGGTACTTCTGTGATGGATAAAAGGTTTACATTTGTAATGGATATGGAGTGAGATTTGCTGCGTCTCCTACAACGCTGCTCTCTTGACGCTCTGCTGCTTTGTGCTGATGAGCTTGTCGAGTGGGATTGTGTGTGTGCTTGGTGTTTGAGGCTGGCAGGTGTCTGATGTGGATGGCTGTCTTCTCGTGCTGTCTTCTCTCTTGCTTTGCTAATTGCTTACCCTTTCTCTCTTGCTTACCGCCACTGACCTGTGTGCCTGGATTGACGGGCTCTGATGTGTATTTATCTCAGCAAAAATTACAGAAGAGAGATTCACTCGAAATTCAGGCAGTTGTAGACTCAACTAACACCCTAAAAAGTTCCTCACACAACACTTCTTAAAAAGAATAACGGCAACAGAATTACGCATGTACAAAAGAAAGGCCTGGAAAGAAAAAAGACAAAAGTACGCAGGCAGTGAAAGCCACTCCCCACATTAACTAAGGAAAAGGAGCCACTTTGGTACCAAGTACCGTAAAGCTCCTCCACCGCGAAAAGGAAAGGAAAAATCAATGGGGATTAAGAGGCTGCAGGCTTGGCCTGAAACCGGCTCCTGATGAGAGTATATAACAGTACTGGAAAGGCACGTCTGGTATGGACAAGTTAAGCAGCGAAGTTCACAGAGTGCACATGGAGCTTGAAGGCAAGATTCTTAACTCTTTTATGATCAAGACCCACTTCCTATGAAAGGCTTCAGAGTGTGAGTGTTGTAGATGGTGCCACCCACACCCAAAAGGATGATGTGGAGAGTAACGGAGGCTCCTTGGAGAATATTGCAGAGATCTTTGTGCTGTTCCTTTGCGGCGTTCAGCTGGTTCTGAGGTCTGGTGGGTGTCTTTACAGTACTTGACCTCGACGAGGTGAATGTCACGCCGAGATTTGCTGAGGTCTTTGGGTCGGTGCTGTCTGGGGTTAGTGGCTCTGCTGGTGGCTGGCGGTGCTGCTGGGCTGCTCCTAGTCTCCCTCAGTTGCCCCCTGCTACTCCGAAGAACCCACCCCCCTGCAGTAGTTTGTTTTCTTCGTGTTTTTGCAGATATTGGAGTAACCAACACAATATCTGGGCGGCTGGAGGTAATTCTGTCTTTATCTGAGAAGCGGGGTGGGAAGAACCATTTGGGAACAAATCTACTTTCAGCTGTTTCAGAAATCTGGAGATTTTGCATGGTCATCCGTCCATTGCTGCCTATTTCTTTGGAGACAATGCATGATCCTAAGGAGCCTGTTTTGCTGATAGCCTTAAAAATCATGTGGCATGCTAAGTTGTGTCTTTTGGTGATCACGTTCATTAATTGCGTGTGTTGGCACCCAGAAAGGATGTGCAGGGCACTGTCTACTTGTGGGCAGAGGGGGCAAGTTCGACTTGTTGAGAGTTTAAACAATACCGCATGTTTTTGATTATATAGGGTGCCTGTTCTGTATTTCATAATGATACATTTGATCTTAAAGGGGACATCGGATGATGTTAGGCAAGCATTGCTAGTGGATCCATTGGCAGTGCCGTCCTTATGAGGGTCTGGTAGTACGCATGGTAGTTCGCTTCAGTTTTAGCATTTCCCAGTTTAGGAGAAAATGCATGTGTGCTTGAAGGGCGTCACGGTGGTTTGGTAGGTACCAAAGCTTTGGGGGAGGAGAATGGGTCACGTTTGTTGTATTGCAGACCTGGAAAAAGCAGGATGGGACACTGTTAAGCAATCCAGTCATAGATCTCACACGGATTCACGCACAGTCTTCCAACACTGGGCTTCATAAAACAGGTTCATCCTAATTCTGTAAATGTTCAATCAATGACCTGCCGCACTCAAAGCTGCGGCAGTAAACAATGCGCTGCAGCTAGGGCGTGTGACATACTGCCTGAAGGAATAGAGCAAGTCGAGGCATACAGTGGCTCAGTTAAACACGCCTTTTCAGACAAACGTAGAATAACCCTAAAGCCATCATGATGAGACAGCTGAGAGCGAAAATGGTTTTTAGCGGCACTACCTTGCTCCTTACACTGTATCAGCGTGCATCGAAGAGCACCTCGATAGACACCCAAAGTATTACAAAGTGTTAAGAACAGAAAAAGTATGCCTTCAGGAAGTGGTACGTGCTGACTCAAGAAGTAAAGGTAGAAGGTCATTAGTATGCAGCACCACCGCACCAAACGCCGCAGTCAAGTTGTCATGGTTAAGCAAAACGGAGGAATGAAAAGGAAAACTATTATTGTAGTAAAAGCTGCTGACGAATAATATTGTCCTGCAGCCCTGACCAGATACAGGATAGACTACTTCATTTACTGCAGGCACAAACGAATGAAAGCTAGAGAGAAGGCAGCGATGCTGAGAAAAAGAAGACTGTCCGATAATGGTGCACCAAGAAGGTGTCAACCTGTTGTATTACGCAACAAAATACCAAAGGGAAGAAATGCAGGCCGTCAAACTACTCTTCACGTCAACGTAATGAAAGCAACAAAGCATGTACACAGTCATGTCGGCCCAACTGCAGCTCAGCAAAGCTGATTGGCTTGGAAACAAATTAATGTTGTAATAGTACAAGTCACGGTTCTGTTTGACGATAAAGGAAATCATGCTATTACTAGTTACTGTAGCAGCACCTCGTCGATGGCCAGACCCACCCGAGCAGCCATTTGCAGGCCTAGTTGCAGCACCCAAAGTATTGCCCGTCTTGATGCTCCTAGAGCACCACACGAGGCTTGTATCAAAACATGACTAGGTCCCCCAGACACGTCCTTGATCCCACCCCCCCTCGATGCGCCTGTGCCCCCGCTTCCGGATCCCCCTCCCCTTGTTGCTTCACTCTTAATCTCCTCCCCTGAATCACAGATGCTTGAATGCAGGGCGTGCACGCGAGAGCAGGCAGAGGAGGCCCACCTACACAAAGTCAGAGTGAGGATGGGAGTCGAAAAATATGGAGGTGCACCATTACTGAGAGTGATTGCACTCTCTGATTTCTTATAGTATACAGGGGTGTAACGAGAGAGATTAGGAAAGAAAAGAAAAACTACGGAGGCAGTGAAAACCACTCCCCACATAAATTAGAGAAAAGGAGCCACTTTGGTACCGAGTACCGTAAAGCTTCTCCACCACATTACGGAAGTGATTTCACTCTCTGATTTCTTATAATTGTTTGTTATACAGGGGTGCAACGAGAGATGGGAGGTTAGAGGCAGAGGCAAGCTAATGCAGACCCTAGTTACGAAAGACACAGGGAAAATGTCTGCAGCAGGTGTGGCAGGTATGGACTGTGGAAGCAACTGGAGTGACCATGTAAAAACTCACGGAGTACGTCTGCAGCAGGTATAAACTGTAAAGTCAGCAGAAGGGGGTATAACGATGCCACCTTACAATTCAGGCAACTGTTCTTGAATGTAAGAGACAAGGGACGAGCTGACTGGGTGCGACACAACAAAAATAAAGCCCTGCACAACCCACAAAGTCGCTGCATAACTCACTTGTGAAGCAAGAAGATGTACGGCACCTGGGAGCTGCCTGCATACCCATTGGAACTGTATGGTTTGTTCTGACCACTCCTGCTTCCCTCTGGGAAGTGCTCTGCGCGAACACCATGGATCTCTGCCCCATAATCATCAGCCACACACTCTGGTTGTTCTTGATCTCCTTTGTCGTGCGTGCTGCCACTGTCCCCTCCTGTGTGCTTCTTATGGTGCTCAGTGCTCATGACCGCGTCGTACAGCACGGCAAAGAGGTGGGGCCAAAAGCCTGCGTGATGTGAGGAAGAAGCAATGATCTGTACTTCCTCAAGGGAGGGGCAACATTGTCACATGTAGAACAAATTCAGTGTGCTTCCCAAGCGTGTAAAATTGCAAATTGCAGAGTAGGTTGATTTCAATGGCTTCCTTCGCCGCTTCACAGGCATGTAAAAGTGCAGTGTGCAGAGTAGGGCGTCAACGAGATGCACTCGGGTGCAAAGTCTCCCACAAGCACGAAACCTGCTAGATACAAACCCCCTGTGAACCGGCACTTTTGACATACACACATACACACATACACACATACACACACAAGACATACCTTTCACATCCACCCACAATTTCTCGGCCGTGGACCAGGGCCTACAATGGAAACTTGGGCTGCAGGCTCTGGCGCTGCCAGCAGCAGCAGGGGTGGTGTCAACCTCTGGAGGCGTGCTGCTGCTGCTGCTGCTGCTGCTGACACCGTTACTGACGGCGCTCATGTTGAACTTAATGCCCTCAATCCGGTGGCCAATCATTGCGTCCCCAACGCAACCCGGCTTGCAGGACTGTGGTGCCATCACAGCTCTGCTTGCCACCCATGCAGCGACGTGCCCGGGGTCGGGGTGGCCCTACAAAACGAGTAGTTAAGATGGAATCTATGTTAAATCCAAGGTTCCTTCCATCAGTGTGCAAAGGTATGAGGCCATCACGGCCCGGCTTGCCTAAACTGAGCAATGTGTCCAGGGTCAGGGTGGCCCCTGGAAGTAGAGCGGATATAGATGTTCAAGAATATCCATCCATCAAAATCTGAAATCCAGTTTCAGAATCCTAAAAATCCAGCCAGCTTAACCGTTGAGCTAAGATTAGAAACAAGTATCCATGGTGAAGCTGTCAGCGTGCAAGCCACCAAAAGAAGGCAAGGTTGCATTATTTGCGTGCGTGCCTACAAGCAGCTTCAGAAGCCTTTCCAAGCACTTCTGTGTGCTCTACCAATTTCCAGCCAGTGTTTTAAAAGGAGAGGAAGAGAACTTTGTCTGTCATATTTTGGGGGGTTCCAAACCTGTCCCTAGATCAGGGCGGCCACGAGTTAGGGAAACATCCAAGGTGGAAACGGGCGGACAATTTGTTTTACGGGGCTCAAATGGACGGATTAAAATTTAGCATGACAACTTCAAAAATTATGCGAACAGACGCTTCTAGATCTGATGTATCTCATAAGCAGAAGCAGGATTGCATAAGAGCCATCAAACCAAGGCTGTGCAAAACGAGTTTACCTCCAATGCACTCTGCAAAAGCTCTCCTGATTTTGTTATGTGTCCCTTGAGCGGGAGCAGGTTTCCAAAGACTTTAAATCCAACGGCAGTCATCACAGCGTCTCTAGCTTCACGAAATACAGCATAATGACACGCAAAAACGCAGGCAGTGTGTTCTCCCAACCAGAGCTTCTGATTTTGTCACGTGTCCCTTGAGCAAGAGCAAGGAGCAAGTTTCTTGAGCCTTTCAAACCAACGGCAGCCATCATAGTGCCCCGTACTGCATGGGACATAACAATGGTGGCAGCACATTCTTCCCATATCGACAAGCTTGCTAAAAGGATAAGGCTTTTGTTCCCTTCTATTCAAAATTAAAGGCAACGTCTCGTTGCACCTCAACAATTGCTTGCAAATTATATTGCCGTTGCCAATGATAGAGTTCTGGTATAAGTGAAGCAAGTTAATACACCGGTGGGGCACTGACTAGTGTGAGCACTAGATGAGAGCCTATTTTTAAAACACGCTGGTGTAATCCAGCGTAGACATTTACTTTTATTTTTCATACACTTTACCTGAGCTAATGACAACATGAAACCAGTGGCAAAAGTGTCCCCGGCACCATTGCTATCCACCTGTGTGTGTATTGCCGTGCAGGCTTGTGTGTGCGTGCAGGTGTGCGTGCATGTGAGAAGGTGCCCAAGAAAATGGAGTGTGCATTGCTGTTCTACCGGTCAAGGAACAAACAAAAGGGAGGGTGCCGTGTTGTGCATTCCTTCTGCTTTCTACTAATGTACAGCAACTCACACACGCCAATGTTTGATGGGCCCCAAAAGAAAAAAGTCCCCATCATATCCAGCTTCCGTATCAATTTGCCACACATCCAGCTTCCGTATCATTTGCCACACATCCAGCTTCCGTATCCAGGCCACACATCCAGCTTCCACATCGATTTGTCGCAGGTAAAAACAAATAAATTTTGCGAAAACAAAGACAACTGCAGGTTAAAGTTCTGCGTTTGCTTGCTTTACCTGCGGCACCGCAACTGTGTCAATCTGGAACACCCCACTTTTATTCCATTCTTGGGCCCCTCGCTGGCCCTGGGTGATCTGCAGGGGCCAAACAGTTTGGACCATTCTTGATTTAATGTGAAGAAAAAAGGGTTTTGCGATGTGCCTATGATAAATTAGGGGGAGGACTAGTGTATTGATTGACGTAGCAAATTCACAGGATTGATGTTTTTGCGTTTTCCCTTCTTCATCCGTGTTTTCAAGCAGGGAAGAAGGCCAAGACATGCTTGTACGTGTGCCTCAGTGTCATGGAGGCAAAGGCAAACAACATAGCGGCTTTCACACCTCCTCAGGATAGATGAGAGCAGGGTTGAGTTGCAGCCTAAACACAGGGCAGACGTGAGCAACCAGCTTGACTAGGCCTGTTTAAACAAGGGCCCCGGACCTGCAAACCTTACCACGCACCAGCATTCTGCCATGCCCCGCAGCCACCGTGGCCAACTCCTCTGCACTCCATCCCTCTGTCTCCACATCACTCAGGAAGAGGGAGGTGCGCAGTCTGTGCTTTTCCTGGGTTTGCAGACGTTATGACTCATTACTTATGAGTCATAACTTATGACATGTGTCGTCCACGCAAGAATGACCATGTGCCTGAATGCCCTCTGGCAATCCTATATATCAAAAGGCACAGGGGAAGTGAATGCTTGACCTGAGCTCAAGAGCTGACAGCCCTTCTTATTCCCCCTTGCCAGTGCATGTCCAGACGTGTCGTTCCTACGTTGCAAAGACCCATCAAAACTGGAACAAATACGCATCACGCCCTTTGTCATTCCCTATCCAATTGTTTTCAGCTGTATTAGCAGGGCTCCTCAATAACGTCAGCACACAGCACAAAGAAGGTAAGATATACACCTGTGGTATTACAGTCGGACTCCTTGTGTGGTGTTGGAGGCAAGAGCCTGTGATACTGGCTGCCATCAAGCGCTTCCTAATTCCTAATACACCAAGACACACATACACGACTGAGGCACAAAACGAGGTGAGAGCTGCACTGGAGCAGTGTCAGCCTAGCCTTTTCAACCTGCCATGGTCAAGGAGCATATCTGTGCTATGGTCAAGGAGCATAGCTGTGCTTGGCATCAAGTGGATGCCTTTCCCTCAACAGATGCGGATGCGGGAAAATTGGTTATCGTTGCCTTTCTGTCTTTCCATTTTGTTTGTTTCCTCCACCAGGTCGAAACACTGCCACACCACTAAGCGTAAGACGCAGCACATCCATAGGACGGTGCGAAACACCTCACTCACCAGGAGCTGTGCGGCGGGGTGCTTCAATGGGAGCACTCTGCCTAGGGTGTCCAGCTGTCTTTGATAGCCCTGAAGGAGGGTAACAAAATGTAACAAAACATGTGGCTGTGGCTGTTTGTTTGAATAGGAAAGGGCTGGATGGTTCAACAGAAGCGCCTTGCAGGAGCAGCTGGTTTAGGTAGCCCTGAAGGAGAAATGTCACAACAGGCAGGATTTTTGGTCAACTAGGTCAAAGAAGGAAGAGATTACAGAATTTAAGTGTTAGCAAGCCAAACTGGAGCAATTCCATTTCTCTCCCTTGTACATGAAAATGCAAAGATTGCAGTCATGTAGCGAGACTCGTGACTGGCCCTATACGATAAACAATGCAGATGTTTTTAACCTGTTTTGCTGCAGGAGGGTGTGGGAAGCATAACATTTGGACGGCACGTGTCGAATCGATTTAAAATCACATATTCGTGATCCTGACGTCGAGAGCTGTCGATTGGTATTTATATGGGTCGAATTGGGGGTGGGGTGGGGTGGGGTGGGGTGGTTCCCCAGTGGGGTTTTAGATTTGGGGGGAATCTCCAGTCTTTTTTTCCGGGCCATTCCCACGAAAATTTGAACTTCCAGGATTGTGCCAGCATGAGATAGTCAGTGGAATTCTGAAGAAATCAAAGCAATGTGGGGCTGTGCAAGTTAAGTGTGGGTGCCTGGTAGGTCATGTGTGCATGGGCGTCCATATCTCAGTTATTGCCCCTAACTCTACGACAGATCAGTTTCAGGTTTTGACGAGTATGCAGATGGATGCAGAATCTAAAAAGGAGCAGATTGGTACCTTTTTTATCTGGGTGGGGGCACTGGAAGGAGGGTCTGGGGGGTGGATGGACCCTCAGGGGTGTCCACCCTAAAAATATATGTGCCTTCAAATAGAAAATAAACACCCTCCTGATCGCTGCCGCAAATTTTGTGCAAGAAGCAACAAAGAGTTCGATTTTCCTGGCTTTTATTTTGTATAAAAAAGTCATCAACACATTCAAGTGTGAAAAAAAATGTTGCCAACCACATGTTATCTTACGCCAAATTCCATCTTATACGCTGAATCTGATTCATGCGCGATCACATACCTGACCAATCACGCCAACGCAATCACATACCTACCAACAACGCGATCACATACCTGACCAATCACGCAATCACATACCTGACCAATCACGCCAACCAATTGAGGACCACGAATCAGCAAATCCACCCAACCTGCGTGCATGTGTGTGCACTTGTTCTTAGCGCGCTTGTGTGTGTTTGCTCCATCCTTCAAGAAGTCTCCGTTAACCTCCACACCATCCTTTTGGGAGTGGGTGGCACCATGTGTGTGTGTGTGTGCGCGTGTGTGTGTGTGAGTCACAGAACACAGCTGTGATCAGTGAGGATTGTATTGGCTAGATTACTTGAGCTCTATTGCCTAACACAGTGCCATTGACAAAAGGAAGCTCCATTTCAAGCACATCATAATTCCCATAAGGCCAAAGGCTTTGCGTCGTTGAGGTGACAATTATTAGTCCGTCCCCCACAAATCACTCCAGTCCCAACCTCTGTGTGTTTTGCTGGCAATTTTCTTTGTGCTATGTGCTATGACATTTGCCATTTCACCCAGGCCATGCCTAACCTCTATTTTGGTATCATGAAATGATAGTACCCACATCATACAGTGTGCCGTTAATATCTTACAGTACAGCCACCTGGTGCTTGGTGCTTGGATATGTATTGCATAAAATAATGAATTGGCACCTGTCAAACTACCCTCTCAGCAACCTTCAACGTACTGTGCATAACATCTGTGCTATTCATTTCCACACAAACACACACACACTCGCACACACATTGTCATAATTCACATAAGGAGACACAACTACAGCGTCCATCGTACATGTGCCGAGGGGGCCCCCAACACCATTGAAAGCTGGTCAGACCCCTGCCCCATCCGACCCTTCCATGCCCCTCTCATCCATACCAGCAGCTGTTCCGACAGCACAAGCAGCAGCACTTCCCCCAGCTGCACCTGAGGTGCAAGCACCCCTTCCTGCCCCACAAGCACCTGCTGCAGCACCTCCAGCAGCAGCTGCAGCAACAGCAAAAGCCGCACCAGAAGCAGCATCAGAGGAAGCACCAGAAGCAGCAGAGGGGGTTAAGCGCAAGCGGCTTGGACGCAATTTTGGCACCCTGGGCAGCAGAGTCCCTGAGGACCATCGCCAGTACTTTGAAGAGCGGGAGGGGGGTACGGTTAAGTGCTTGCCATGCACGTGGCAAGCTTAAACTCAGGAAAGCAGGGAGGAACTGCTCATCAGACAAAAAGGAGAAAATTGACTCACACTAGGGCCTGGTGCGCAAGAGCAAAAGGCAGAAGGATCATGAGATGCAGCTGGTTAGTTGGGAAAAGCATCAGGCCCGGTATGAGCAGCAGCAGGGGATGCGCATGGCCCCGTACTCCCACCACCACCACGACCTACGCCACCACCACAGCCAATCTCGCAGCACCAGCAAAACGTGGGAAGCATGGAAGGAGCAGCAAGCACTACAGCAGAAGAGAGAGCCCAGCATCATCTCACTGT
>Ga0307974_1001142_pt1 | contig 17887 bp, 10 predicted proteins | sample OrgLakmetagen784_FD_201812 | JGI IMG/M metagenome (GOLD analysis project Ga0307974, IMG submission 201812) | Saline water microbial communities from Organic Lake, Antarctica - #784 | ecosystem: Environmental > Aquatic > Non-marine Saline and Alkaline > Saline | place: Antarctica: Organic Lake... | reverse complement strand
GCAAGCACCTTGGGCCTCCCCACGGGCCTCTTAACTGGGGCAGGGCGGGATGCAATGCTGGCTGCAATGGCTGCATCCCTGGCTGCTACTGCCTGTTGCACATCAGGCCTGAGGCGGATGATGAGCTCCCGAGCGGGACCATCGTCCTCTGTGCGCTTCCGTTTGGTGCAACCTAGGTCAAATGGTGATGCTTGCCCCTTAGGGCGACGGGGTTCCATTGGGGAGACCCAGAAATTACCGCATTAAAAAGTCTAAGTATTGCGAGGTCCGAAAAAACTTTATTTATTTTCGGCTTGACTTACTGCGAGGGGCCTCAATAATTATTTAATTACTCGCAAAACAACCAAGCGCAGTACGGTATGCCACTTGGAGATCACAAGAGGGTACAAATCGCACATACACACGCACACTCTCGCCCTTTACAAACAGGTCGGTCGAGCCACTGGCGAGCTCAACTCGGCAATGGGCACGCTGAAGCTGGACATGAAGCCGCCCATTGCGCCGTACTTTGAGCTGTTCAAGGTACGCAAAAATAATGGACAGGCAAGGTCAAGCACACAGACTGTGCTCATGGGTTTAAGAAAGCGGGGCATGAGGCCACTTGTTGCGCCACACTTTCTGGTCACTCAGGGCCACACTCTCAGGTTACTCAAATTAATCAAGGAAGAACATAGTTGGGCAGGTGAAGCAAGCGTGTGAATTGACAGGTTTGTTTTAACTCATGCCAAGCTTGCTGGACAGAAGCCCCTCCTTTGGCGAATTACGATCGAAAGCATCCTGTATCCACCTGCATCCTGCACCTGCATCCTGCATCCTGCACCTGACCTGCACCTGCACCTGCACCTAACCTGCACCTGCACCTGCACCTGCATCCTGTATCTGCCACCTGCCTTTGCTTTCAAGGTGTTACCCTGTTTGTTACGATTCAGGCGCACCACGCCATCAATGAGGAGCTGTTCTACCAGGAGATGGCAAAGCCTGAGCTGGAGCCGCGAGAGCCCCTTGATTACCTGGTAACCACTTTACGTTGATTGGAATGAATACCTGGTAACGACTTACGTTGATTGGAATGATTACCTGGTAACGACTTACGTTGATTGGAATGATTACCTGGTAACGACTTACGTTGATTGAAACGATTACCTGGTAACGATTACCTGGTAACGACTTACGTTGATTGGAATGATTGCCTGGTAACAACTTACGCTGATTGGAATGATTACTTGGTAACGACTTACGTTGATTGGAATGATTACCTGGTAACGACTTTACGTTGATTGGAATGATTACCTGGTAACGACTGTACGTTGATTGGAAGGAGCCAGATGTAATGTACAGATTTTCAAGGTGTACTTGTGCATATTCTGCTTGCACTTTGTATACATAGGAGTTCGCAGAAGTAGCTGAGGTGGCGGTTGACACACACTAGTGAAAGGCGTGATGTTTGTAAATCTTGGTGGCTCCTTGTAGTTTTAGCCAGTTGCTATAAGTTGAGGCAGGCAGGTGGAACGGACTGATGGAGAGGAAAGTCATAATATCCGGAAAACAGTTTTATTATTGAATTAGTTCCTATAAGACCAAGCAGGTGGAACGGACACGCATGGAAAGGCAAAGCAACCTATCTCAGAACTGCAAGGTGCCTTCACACTAAGACTGTAGAGCCACACACTCACGTTCACACGCAGGAGTGAGTTGTTTTGGCCGCACGCATGCACCCCCAACACACATGCACACACTCACGCTCACTTGCAGGAGTGAGTTGTTTTGGCCGCACACATGCACGCACTCACACTCACACACAGGAGTGAGTTGTTTTGGCCGCACGTATGCACCGCCAACACAACTGTCTGTAACTTTGCGTTCATGTGCACCGCAGGTTGAGCAGACCAAGATCCTGACTGGAAAAGTCCAGGAGTTCCTCAAGCTGGGCCTCCCCCTGCAATGGATCCACGGTGACCTGCATTACGACAACGTGCTAGTGGTGAGATGCAGCTTGTTAAATTGCCGAAACTTTTTTTAACGGACGTTACAGCTCCGTATTGTATTTGTATTTGTGGGCGTTGATTGATAGCACAAGTACGATCAGCACGGAAACTTTACGGTACTGACCAACGCAAGCCAGCTCCAAAATGCTGTGTGCAATGTTGTGGTGTGTGGTGTGGTGTGGTGTGGTGTGGTGTGGTGTGGTGTGGTGTGGTGTGGTGTGGTGTGGTGTGGTGTGGTGTGGTGTGGTGTGGTGTGGTGTGGTGTGGTGTGGTATGGTGTAGTGTGGTGTAGTGTAGTGTGGTGTAGTGTGGTGTGGTGTGGTGTAGTGTGGTGTGGTGTGGTGTGGTGTAGTGTGGTGTGGTATAGTGTAGTGTAGTGTAGTGTAGTGCAGTGTAGTGTAGTGTAGTGTAGTGCAGTATAGTCTAGTGTGGTGTGGTGTAGTGTGGTGTGGTGTGGTGTGATACGGTGTGGTGTGGTGTGCAGGTAGTTCCGCTTCCTGTGTAGCTCTTTCGTTTCTGCTTCACTGTACCTGTCAATCACATATTTGGTTGGTCCTGTCGGATGGCGACACGGCGTCTAGCCTCCTCGATTCCTCGACTCCTCGATCTTACTCTTGTGCATCATGCTTTGTGTGTTGTGTATAACACACTGTGTTTCTGTGTATCTGTATCCTGTGTATGCTGTGTATCCTGTGCATCTGTGTATCTGTGTACCATACACTCAATCTTACTCTTGTGCATCATGCTTTGTGTGTTGTGTATTACACACTGTTTCTGTGTACCTGTATCCTGTGTATCCTGTGTATCTGTATTCTGTATCTGTGTACCATACACTCAATCTTACTCTTGTGCATCATGCTTTGTGTATTGTACATCATGCTTTGTGTATTGTGTATCATGCTCCTTGGGGTCAGCTCTGTGGCAATAATGTTGCACTGCACACGCGCACACCCACCCACCCACACACTCACATATACACATTGATTCTAATCTCCAGGTGGGTGACAAGGTGTCTGGCCTCCTCGACTTTGAGTTTTGCTCGTACGACTGGAGAGCCATGGAGCTAGCTGTGGCCCTGAGCAAGTGAGTTTTGAAATGAATAAGCGTACCCTGGTCTGTGTACACATCTCTATGTGACTTATATCACATGTCTCCATGTTACTCTGTGTACACATCACTTTGTGACTTATATCACATATCTCTATGTGACTCTGTGTACACGTATCCGTGTATACACCGTATATATATGGTTCTGGCCAACCCTACTTATATACATGGTTCAAACACGCAAACCTCAAACATGCTGGACCGGACCAGCGTGTCAATGGGCGAGTAGGTTCATTGGGGGAATGCTGCAAGAAGACTGGCATATGATAATAAGGACGCGTAAGTTGCAAGTAATGTATTCTTGTGGCCCTTATGTGTTGGCATTGAGAAATTGATTCACATCAGTGAGAACCAAGATCAAATGGTGGGCACTAAGATTCGACGTGTCAAGCAGTGAGGGTTGGTAGTCATAGGAGAGAAGGGTCGCACAGATGGAGAGGGGTGGGTGACGCATGGCCATCTTGGAATGGCAGCATAAATGTAGGGTTGGCCAGAACCATATATATACAGTGTATATACGGTATTTTTGGCATGGAAATCACCAAATATACGGTCATATACGGTGTATATATACGGTTCTGGCCAACCCTACATAAATGCAAATGAACCTTTTGCCTTTCACTTGTTACAAAGATCAACCTGCACATTTATTACCTCACACAAAGATCGGTTCTTTAGGGGCAGAGCTCTGCTGTCACTTCAACCTGTTGCTGGGCAAATGGTGTAGCACTACCACTTAAAAGTACACTGCTGCCGAATTGATGCGGGGGGTAAAATGTAGTTACGGTACAGCCTGTGCTTGAGATTGTAGCTCACACTTAAGGATAGGAATAGGACAGCTTGGGCTGAAACTTCCAATGGATTTTCACTTTCACGTGCTAACAGGTACGTGGGTGAAGAGGAGCCCCTGCCCCCTACCCTGGACTTCATGGAGGTCCGTACTCTGGTTACTGTGATTTGCGTTATTGTGTGTGCCTGTGCGTGTGCGCAGCAGCGGTTCCACTGCTCTGCGTGTCAAGGGGAGTGTGCTTTTCTTAGAACATTTCTTGCCTGATCTTCATTGAAGTGGCCGAAAAACAGCTCTCGCCTTTTTGGTACCAATGCTTAAAGGAACCTGGTGAGGTCATGCTCGTGTAGGGTTGGACAGAACCGTATATGTACTCCGTACATGACCGCATAATCCGTGAAATATTTGTCAAGAATACCGTATACACACCACACCATATGTATATGGTTCTGGCCAACCCTGCGCACGTGTTGCAACAGCTGGGTGAGCATCCCCTGTTGGGTTACCGTGTTTCAGTTATCGCACAACCTTGCATATGATGAGAAGGCCAGCGTTAGAACATCGAAGTAAGATTCCAAGATACCTTACGTGTCACACCATCGTTGCTCTACCACTGCTCTACCACTGCTCCACCGGTGCTCTACCGTTGCTCCACCAATATCACTCAACCTCTGCTCCACCACTGCTCCACCGGTGCTCTACCATTGCTCCACCATTATCACGTTAGCTCTGCTCCACCGGTGCTCCACCACTGCTCCACTGGTGCTCTACCTCTGCTCTACCACTGCTCTACCGGTGCTCCACCATTGCTTTACCATTGCTCCACCATTATCACTCTACCTCTGCTCTACCACTGCTCTGCCACTGCTCTGCCACTGCTCTACCATTGCTCTACCACTGCTCTGCCACTGCTCTACCATTGCTTTACCACTGCTCTACCATTGCTTTACCATTGCTCCACCATTATCACTCTACCGCTGCTCTACCAAAAATTTTCCATGTGTCGCACCACTGCTCCACCATTGTCATCCCTTACCATTATCGCTCTACCACTGCCCTACCACGTGTCACACCATGAGTGCCCTACCACCACCCCGCCACCACATCGCACCCTGACCCTCCCAAAGCCCACAAGCAAAGTCACTTGTGTATGCACCACTCAAAAAGTCACTTGTATGTGCACCACTCAAAAGTCGCTTGTGTATGCACCACTCAAAAAATCACTTGTGTGTGCACCACTCAAAAAATCACTTGTGTGTGCACCACTCAAAAAGTCACGTGTGTGTGCACCACTCGAAAAATCACTTGTGTGTGCACCACTCAAAAAGTCACGTGTGTATGCACCACTCGAAAAATCACTTGTGTGTGCACCACTCAAAAAGTCACTTGTGTGTGCACCACTCAAAAGTCGCTTGCGTGTGCACCACTTAAAAAGTCACTTGTGTATGCACCACTCAAAAAGTCACTTGTATGTGCACCAGTCAAAAAGCCCCATGCCACTTTTCAGGCAAGCTCTCTTTGTGATCCAATATACTACTATACCGTACAGACTTTATATCACCGCGCAAAAATATCGTTTTTTGCCCTGCGGGGTGACTGCGCGCACGGAAAATATCTATTTTATTCTGGGGGTGCGGGATTGAAAAACGGGGATTTTTGGCGTATTTTGGAGCCTGTCAGGCAAAAGTCCCTGTGCGGGGTTGGTGTAAAATAAATATTTCCAGGGTGCGGGGTTGATGCGGGAGTGTGAAACTAAAATGTTTTTTTGGGGCTGCGGACTGAACCCAAGTCTGTACGGTACATCAAAGTGAGCTGCAGATCCCCATGCGCACCACCTGGATATTCACTCTTTTACATGCACTTGTTTTTGCGCACAGGGCTATGCTGTACACGGCCAGCTGACAGAGCTGGAAGCTGAGTGCATTCCTGTGAGTAACTCCAGAGGGTGGTCAATGGGGGAACTCTGCCCTGTCGGGACTCTGCAGGACAGACTTTACAAACGTGTTGCGGGAGGATCCAAAACTATCCAGAACTTACTGCAGACTGGCGTGGGCGCGTTTCCGCTGCAGCTCTCTTTGCCTCCGTTCTGCTTTCTTAAGATCCTCGCCCAGGATGCCACCTTCCTGCAACTGTCACGTTTCTCTCATTTCTAGGGTTGGCCAGGACCGTATATATACACCGTATATGACCGTATATTTGGTGATTTCCCTGCCAAAACTACTGTATATACACCATATATATATATATGATTCTGGCCAACCCTACTCATTTTGACTCAGATGTAGGTTGTCAGAGGGAAAAGAGGAATACTTGCAGGATAACAGCGTGCTGACAAATGTGTGTAAATGAAGGCACATAGGTTTGATCCTCCACATCTGATCACCGGCACTTTCTAGGAACCCTCATGCTGTGCGAGTCCCATGCTGCTGCTATGACATTTCTAGCACGTGAAAAGTGGGTTAATTAGCCACCCTCATATTTCGCTATCATATTTCGCTGCCGTCATGCATTTCGCTGCGCTACGTCATACTTTGCTGTCATACTTTGCTGCGCTCCAAAATGCGCTCCAGGCTCATTCCCCTGTTAATTTTGCCCCCTTGACCTTCCTTGCCCACTCTGTCTGCTTGCAGGATCTGATTAATCTTCGAATCGCGTCAAACGCAGTGTACTTTACCGGACGCGCTGTTGGTGGGGAGGATTCAATAGAGGCCCTGACCTCCCGTGCCGCCACTTACGCAAAGAGAGTAAAGTGGTGAGTAAGCTGGCATGTATGAAGCACAGATCATCACGCAATATTACACATCTTACTAAGTTGCAGACTTGTGTGAGTTGTAGACATGTGCCTGCAAATGTGACCACGCGTGCGCCCGTTACGCTACCTTTCTTTGCTTTGGTTTACACCAAATAATGAAAGCTTAGCTTTCAGGAGGTCTTTCAGGACAAACGTCCCGCTTGCACTTAAGCTCTGGATTCCAGCATAAGCTTGAAACCATACTTACAACTACTTGCTCTACACAATAAACGTCTGAACTCCAGCACAGGCTTGAAACCATGCTCACACCTATTTGCTCCTGCAAGGTAACGTTATCCCAGCACAGGCACGATACCTCGCTAACGCCTGTTTGTTCTTGCAGGGTGAACGCAAATCGTGACGCGCTCGTGGCTGCCATCAAAGGCAAAATGGCCGCCATCAACAAGAGCAAGGTGGCAGCGTGAAATGGCAGCCAGGCTGGAGTTGCTTGGTGTTGCTGACATGTAACATGTGACATGTGTCAGAGATGCTTGTTTCTGCTGGAGGGATGTGAGCCGGGAATATTTGTGTCTTTGCTTCCCTTTTGTTGCTGCGTTAGCGATGAGAGGTGTCAATGGTGTGGGGCAAGCTTTTGGATTTAAAGACATCATGAAGTACGGTATGTTCACTGGTCTAGTTCAAGTGCTGAACTGGTGTTGGTAGCATTCTCTGATAAAGTTTCTTTTACGATTAAAACGTACTGATTCTGATGGTGACAGGTCGCATAGAATTACTGCCTGTTTAAAGTTTGCTTGTCGGTTGGCTGTTCGTACCTCGTATTGCATTGATAAAATGTACAAGCAGTAGAGGACGCATCAATTTGAAGCAAAAGGGCGGAACACCATTAAGAGCCACCACCACAGATTAGAAAGGGAAAACCCGTGAGATTAGGACTGGCCTCGAATTCCAGGCTCCTAGTCCGCATGCTGACAGCGCTTCAAAAATGCTAACAAAACCAAAAAGGCGCTAGAAATAATCAAGGGAAAAGGGCTAGGCACCCAGCCACAAAAAAGGCCACATCTGGTTGGTTTGAAAAAGTCCTCGTCCTTGAAAAAGTTGGGCTATCTTCATATTGAGGTCTCGTGCAGTAAACAAGAAAGCTGTCACGTATCACAAGTGGTGTGGGAGTTCTGAGAGTGGTCCTAGAGGTTATCCATTTTTTATCCCCTCCTACTTGTACAAGGATTTGGACAAACATGTGTTGAGGAATTTCAGCAGGTTCAGATTGCGTGCACACCATTTGAAAGTGGAGTCTTGCAAATGGCATGGTGGTTCTAGCATTTGTGATTAATGTGAGTGTGGAGAAGTTCTAGGTGAGAAGCATGTGCTTTTCTTTTGCAAGTGTGCTGAAGTGTGCGAGCTGCGCATGAGATACAGAGACCTTTTTGAAGGAATGTTTAAGATTCTGCGTGTATTTGCTCCTTCGAGCTCTGAATTTCTTCCTTTCTTAACTTGTCATCACAGTATTACTGATTTTGAGATCAAAGCACTTCTGAATCAAGACTCATACAGACTCCTCAAGTTTGTGTCAGACTTAGTCTCAATTTTCGACACTGTGTCACGCCCAATCGTTGGCAGCGACAAATCGTGTGACGATCAGTAGAGGTGCTGAGTCTTATACTTTGCAGTGACCGTAATTTGATCTGACAACTGGTTGGTTTTGTTTCACCAGCCAATTGCCATCAGCCAGAGACTCGGGCTGTAGGCCATCCTTGTAACCCTTGTGACCCTTCATATTGAGGTGGGAAGACCAGCTGGCGTGCTGTGTGCAAAGGCTAACAAGATGTTCGTCCAGCAAAATGTATTCCTCGTCCTTGAACAGAGTGCCAGCCACGTTTTTCACAGATCCTGAGCTCATAAGGCCTTCATTTCCTGTATTGATGCATTACATTATATAATCTGTCATTGTAACCTACACCCAATTAGAATGACGTGCCAGGCAGACGTGCCAGGCAGACGTGTGATCTCGGCCTCATTGTTGTTACACCTTGATAATATAAACGAACGAACAAATAGAATCGGAGACCTTACACGGCACAGGGTCTCTTGAGGATCCCCTCTAATGGTACCTCTTAGAGTTCACATGTTGTCAATTGATTACCAAAACTATCAAATCCAGAAGATAAAGATTATCAATAAGACTGGCCATCCAGCTTATTGAGGAACAAGACATAAAGAAACTCTCAACTGTCAACCAATTTAACTGCTCCGTCACACGATTTGTCGCTGCCAACAATTGGGCGTGACACGTGCCAGGCAAAAGCTGTGCTCGGAATGTTTTAGCAGTCCTGCAGATGTGGCTTTTCATTCATCAATTAGCTTTCGCTTGACGCTTTCTTTACGCTTACTTCTCTCCTTCATTTACATTAGGGCGTCGCGTTACCCCTCACAGACCAGCGTGCATTAAGCCTGATCTCATAAGTGTTGTATTAGAATCCTTCTCAAAAATCAATCAGGTAAAATGTAACTAGCTTAGATGTACAAGGTTGGCCCCAAACCTTTCACTCTCAGAGTCTGTCTGCTAAATATCTTCCAAATTTAATACCTCATAAAGTAAACAACAAACAAGCTTGATAGATAACAAGCTGGAATGGGAAGCTCAAGTGTCACACTCAGTAATTTAAACCGACACCGGGACAACGAAATCGTGAGTGCAAGAGAAATGAACAACCTGTGCCAGGAGAACTGTCAAAAAGAGACTCGAACCAAAACATGATCAAGCACGACTAGTAGGGGTGATGATGTCAAAGGGGGGTGGAGAATGCCAACGTTCGAACCTAAATCCTGCGATAAAATGTAAAAAAGCAGTGTCCTGCACGCTTGTAAAAGCTACAACCTCTACAAGCTGTCTGAGACTTGCGTCGCCCCAGCTCCCACAAACATCCCATCCTCAGTGCCACGCACCCGCTCAGCCTGTGTGTACATTCCGTGTGGGTGTTACTGAGTGCGTTAACATATGTATGTTCGTGTGCGCATGTGTGTGTAAGTGTGAAAGAGAGAGAGAGAGATTTTTTTCTAGCGCAACAATTAGACAAGCACACTAAGACAGTTTCATTTCAGTAATGATGAAAGACTGTACACACACGCTAACCTACCCCCTCCCCCCTTCCACACACACGCACATATGCACACACACATACGCATGTACACACACATACACACGTATACACACACACACACACCAGCCTACAGACACAGGGTTGACCAGAAGGTAGAGCATGTGCATCATATATAGTGGGAAAGGAATATGAGTGAAACATAAACACAAAAGTATGCTCGCAGTTCACTGGCCAAGACGCACAAAACCAAACAGGTTGATTCTACATTCGCACCTCAGCCAAAGTTGCTGCTGCTGCCCTTGCCCTGCCATTGGCAGCTGCGCTGCTGCTGCTGCTGCCACCTCCTCTCGGTGCACCCCCTTTGCTTCCGCCCCGGTTAGCCTGGGTTGCACACAACGCACACATAAGAGACGGTAGGTCAGACAATGCACACATCAGAGAACAACAACTAGAGAACATCACGCAACATGATATAGAGAACAACATCAGACAACGCACACATCAGAGAAGGTGGGTCAGACAATCAGTCTCTCCCCAGCTCTTGCCCTGGCCAATTTGAGTGACTGATTAAGAAAGTGCACTAGGAACAAATTGACCCTTCGGGGGGCATCATTTCCCGCGATCGAAATGCGAGAGATCGTGCTCATGAAACAAATTTCCCCAATTAGGTTCGAACTTGTTGCGAGTAGATCGTCATTTGCTTTTTTGGGGTAGACGCGGGCATTTTCAATGTGAGTGTGAACATAGAAATGAATCTTGGACCATACGACTGCGTAAAATGGAGGCAGTCCAGGCAAAACAGCCCGCAGGAGGGGGGTAAAAAAAAATCGTAGACAGGCACGTCCAAATTTTGGGCCTATGGCCCAAAATGACCACCCACCCCCCCAAACCCCCCTTCCTGACCCCCTACATTAATAAAAAGGGTGTCATTCTGCACAGAATTAAAGCGTGCATTTATCTGTCTACTGATCATTTCAGGATAGCAATTTCTAGAGGAGTTGTAGGGCAAAAACTGATATGCACACGCTCTTGCACTGACCACCTAAATGGTGCACAAGCCCAGCCAAACCCTTTGCCAAAGTACATTTTTACTTCAGTTGTGCATTTGTACATGTTGCAACACATGAATTGCAAGTTTGGAATCATTTGCTGGTAGTTTGCCTGAACACACCCCCGCGGCCTACGTGGGGGCATTCCATGCATATCTGTGACCAAGCACCCAGACCCCCCACTGTAATCAATTCACCCAACAAGGGTGCCAATTGACTGGGCTTGAGCTGAGGATTCCAAAAATAAAAATAAAATTTTGTGGGAGTGGCCCAGAAAATGTCTGGAGCCCCCCCCCCTATTTTCAGAACCGCCCAAAAACTTGACCCCACCCCCGTGTCCCCGCTCAGAATCGACTCATTTTTATATCAATCAATAGCTCTCGACGCCAGGATACCGAATATATAATTTATATCGGAATTGACACGCCGCAAAAAGTTATGAGAACTCCTGCAGCCCGCATAGTTTTATTGTAGCACGTACGTGCAGCAGCTCCGTTCCACCAAACACGCATCAGATGCCGCGTGTGTGTTATTGGTATGTGACAGCTGAAACTATGAATATTTATGGCGTCCAAGATTCAAGGTCGTGTAGCTGCAGAAAGAACGCGCAGTTGTCAAGCTACATACAATGCAGGTAATTAAGCAACCTTTGCTTTGCATCGTTGTGAACAGCCAATCTTCTTTAGCTGCTCAGCATCTTATTCCTGTTAGCTGCCCAGCATTGTATTGCTCTTAGCTGTCCAACACTCTTATTCATGCCAAATAATTTTTAGGTTAAGGCGTCTTCCCAATGACGTGCGTTAGAAGTCGTCTTGTGCGAGCTGTCAAGTAGTGTGGTGGGCACCTTTGCGCAGCACAACCTCGTTTTTGGATGGCGACTACTTCATATTTCTGTGCATATCACCTTCAATCCTTGCCAAACATTGCATTCATACATTGCCTTCCTCTCTAGTAAACATTGCCTTTCGCCCAAATGCACTTCTGTACACTTCTGCCCACCCTAACACCACCATTCATTCCCCTGCCGTTCGAGAGCAATCTGTGTGGTCCCTGAGCGTTGCAGACACAGCCTTCCCTAAGAGGAATCTGATGAGCTACACAGGCACAGTGAAAACCCCAGGATCACTAATCTCTGCCACTCTGCCAACACACACCACACCAGCCACAGAATGGTGCGGGCCAACCTTACAAACAAAAGGGAGTAACACCGGCCCGAGTTGAGGCAGCAAAGAGGAGCCTCATGATTCGGTCCGACGTAGACAAATGAACATCCCAGCCAAAGTCGACGCTAAACTGAACGATAAAAAGTGAAGCACTAAGCACCCTTGACATCCCTCACCGTGGCCGGGATTGGAGCTGCAGTGGGTGGGTCTTGAGGAGTGTTGATATATGATTTATGATAGCCCAACCCAACAAAGACCCATCTCCAGCCCAACCAACATGTGTGCCATAAACTAAACTAAAAGGCTGGAAGGCAAGTAAGTGCCCTTGACATCCCTCACCGTGGCTGGGGTTGGAGCTGCGTTGGGTCCTGAGGAGTGTAGGTACAGCTCAGCTGAGAGGGGAGAGGTCCATGGGTGTGCCACCCAGTTAATGAGGTAGTGGGGGCTCACGACTGGGAGGCCGATGTCCAGGGCGGCTTGCACCAGCCTGTATGAATGAAGGCATGCACGCGTAGATCAGAGGAGCATAACTTGCGCAGCTTGCACCAACCTGCGTGAATGAGGGCGAGCATGTGCAATTAAGAGAAGCATCGCCTCTGATGAAGTGGGGGCTCATGACTGGGAGGCCGATGTCCAGGGTGGGTTGATGCACCAGCCTATCGCAACACAGCCTATTGCACCACAGCCTATTGCACCACAGCCTATTGCACCACAGCCTATTGCACCACAGTCTATTACACCACAGCCTATTGCACCACAGTCTATTGCACCACACCCTATTGCACCACAGCCTATTGCACCACAGTCTATTGCACCACAGCCTATTGCACCACACCCTATTGCACCACAGCCTATTGCACCACAGTCTATTGCACCACAGCCTATTGCACCACAGCCTATTGCACCACAGCCTATTGCACCACAGCCTATTGCACCACAGCCTATTGCACCACACCCTATTGCACCACAGCCTATTGCACCACAGCCTATTGCACCACAGTCTATTGCACCAGCCTACATGCACCGGCCTACGTGCACCGGCCTACGTGAGTGAACAGACGGAGCAACAGTTATGATGAGGGGGTGTGGGGGGGTCACGTACGGTAGGCGGCTTGCACCAGACGCTGTCAATTATCGAGTTGGGTGAGTGCATGCGTGCGTGAATGAGTGAGTGAGTGAATAGCAGGTGTGTCTGAGTGTGTGAGTGGGCATGTGTGTCTGAGTGAGCGTCTGTGCGGAAATTTGAGTGACTTTTTGAACTTAAGCACCAATCAAATTGAGCGATACTACTTTTTGATGCCCATGGCAATCCCTTCTCCTCAACCAGCAGTGGCGCATCCTACAAAAACAATCCACAGCAAACGCATAACGAGCCAAGTGGGTGATGTCAAAAGCTGGAGCTCAGCCTGTGCATCACCCCAAGTTCTGAGATCATAGGTAGAACAGGTGGCGCAAACATTGATTAGGTTTTCTCCCCCTACAGGGTGTACTTTTTTCACAGCAGATCATCCAACAGCAGATCAACAATTGCTCACAATTCCACTGCTTGATAAACCACTTTCTATCATAGTATATGGTCACTGCCTTTAAGTTCAGAACCTGGTCGGGCATGTCTGCCCAGCTAATGCGTGGCTAAGCCTATGGTCGACTCACTCATCCACAGCAGCCCTTTTGCCGGGGGAGATTCACGGCACTGCGGGCCAATGTGTCTCCTTTTCGTTAATTGATGCAGGGAGTGTTTTGCTGCCTGCATAGTTCTTCTTTTTCTCACTTTCACAGCAGCCCTGATTGCCTAAAGCATATGTTCATTGTGAATCGTTGAACTACTAGTCAGCATGGGCGTGGTCAGGTCTGTAGCTGCAGCGTATCATTGATCACTCCAAGCCATCCGTCATTCACTGTCTTTAAGCATCACCTGTCGGTGGAGGGCTTGGTGGGGTCTGCGACAGCCATGATGGGAGGTGAGGTTGGCTGTCCGCGTGCTGCTGCCCCCCTGCTGCTGCCATCAGCTCTCATGGCAGCCTGCCATTACACACAAGACACAAAAGTAAGTGGTTTTGTGGCTGCAGTGAGCGATGATGTGGATGTTGGAGCAATGTGTAACTATGCCATCAGCCCTCATGGCAGCCTTCCATTACACACAAGACACAAAAGTAAGTGGTTTTGTGGCTGCGGTGGCTGCGGTGCTGTAACTACACAAGACACGAAAGTAAATGGTTTTGTGGCTGCGGTGTAAGTTGATGCTGTAACTACACAAGACACAAAAGTAAATGGTTTTGTGGCTGCAGTGTAAGGCCATGCTGTAACTACACAAGACACAAAAGTAAATGTTTTTGTGGCTGCGGTGTAAGGTTATGCTGTAGCTGCACAAGTGTATGTACACAAGTGTGTATGTACACATGTACACAAGTGTATATGCTGTAGCTACACAAGTGTATGCTGTAGCTACACAGTGTAAGGTTATGCTGTAGCTACACAAAAGACGGGAGGGATCCCTTTCCACTGCTACTGCCGCCTGCACTCGTGGCAGCCTGCGTTCATACGCACAAAGGCAAGTGCTGTCGCTTAGGTAAAACAGGGTTTCCCCCTTTGCTCTGCTGCTGTCGCCTGCACTCGCGACAGCCTGCGTTCATACGCACAAAGACACAAGTGCTGTCGCTTAGGTAAAACAGGGTTTCCTCCTTGCTCTGCCGCTGCCGCCTGCCCTCGTTGGCAGCCTGCGTTAACGTCTATAGATACAAACATGGATATGATTAGATGGTGCGTCAGTGACATAATAGTCCCCGCACCCACTTCGCTGCTGCTGCCTTCATTGTCAAAAGGCAGATAAAAAACAAAACAAAGCTCACCTCACCTACTCCCCTCAACCATGGCCACATGCCTTTCATGTACAAGCACGCACCCCCCCCCATTCCTGCACACGAAAGGCACCCACAATATAACCATACACCCTCGCCTACATAACATTGTCACCATATTCAGACAGCCACATAAGCATGCGCACACGCATCTGAACATATACACATGCACGCGCGCACGCACACACCTGCAGCGCATGCGGCGCTCCCATGCCCTTCAAACGCAAGCACGTGCCCCCCCCTGCTTGCACAATAAGTGCCAGTGAGTCCTCATCCAGTGGTCCAGGGGGGCTACCCAGCAAGGCAATACACAGGCCCTCAAAGGCACCACCACAGCCCTGAATCTTGCGCGTGCGCCAGTGGGCAGGTGCTCCTGTGCGTGGTTGTGTGTGTATGTGTGTGTATGTGTGTTTGTGTGTGATTGTGCGTGCTTGTGTGCGTCTATGTGTGGGAGTGGGTGGGTGGGAGGTGCGTGTGTGCATGTGTGCTTGGGATGTCTATTTGTGGCCAGAATTGGACCTTGCATATGCAGCGCTGACCATGCTGAAGATAAAGCTTCCGCACGAACGATAGTTGGGCTCAACGCAAATGCTTGCCCCCAGATCGTGGATCATGGCCCACAGCAAGGATACGCCCAGATCATATAAGCGCATAGCCTTACCAGCAAACAACCCCCAACATGCGTGACGTGCGTGTAAGTGGCAAGCACACACACACACACACACCCCTTTGGAGATGAGTGGGCTGTCGTTTTCTGTTATCTCACTTTCTGAGCGAGTCTCATACAGGGCACAGGGCAGCAATACAGAGTCACTCAAGGGGGGGGGACACATGCCCTTACGCGCATACCTTTAGAAATGAGGGGGCTGCCGTTTTCATTCATCTCACTCGCAAGGCGTAGTTCGTATGCAGCGCAGGGCAACAAGCGGTAGGCGGCACTGCTGTCGGTAAGGTACCTGTTAACCCAAAGAATGGATGAGGGGCTGTGTTGAGAGGAAGAGGTCTTATATACCTTGGTATATTAAATCAAATTAAGCCAGAGTCTGTCGTGTTATTCCATGCTAATGTATTCAGAGCGTAGGCTTGCTTTGAACACTCTAATTTACTCAAACAACCTTGCCGATTCCATGTCCCAGACAGTTAAGCCCAGGAGCACGTCCCTGGCAGAAAGGTAGGCCGTAACGGTACTGGGTACTAACCAAAGGCGAATTGCCTGTCCATCGGTCTATTTTTTCCCCCATAACTTATATGACTCATTGAAAAGAATAGATTGGATGAGCCTTGCTTCGGGCAAAAGGAGACACTCATTTCGAAAGAGAAGCAGCAGGGGCTGAACGGCTGTCGGTCATATGCCCAGATAAGCACAGGCATGATACAGGAAAGGGTGACAGGCAGCATGCGCTTGTTACAACTCTTTAATTGCAAACAGACATACACATGCACAGAGACACCCACACAGAGAGAGAGAGAGAGAGAGAGAGAGAGAGCACAGGCCAGCAAGCGGTAGACTGGAGGCCGGCATTAAAGTATTAATGGGGCTAAAAAAAGGTGGAATGATTTGGAAGGCGGCAATAAAGAGTTTTTCATGCTGTCATACATAGCACAAAAAGTAACTTTAATATAACTAATCGTTCTTATTGATTGCTAGGGCTACACAGCTGAGTAAATCAATAATTATGATAGGCATGTTGACACAGCTATTACAGGCTACACATACAAGTAAGTAAGCAAGCAAGCAAGCTGATTTTCACACCGTAAGCTCCGACCTTGCAACATGCCTGCCTACGTGTCCCTGGAGTCTCTTCACACACACACACACACACACACACACACACACACACACACACACACACACACATGTTTCTATAACTAACGCTGCCTTGTAAAAATTCACACCATCACACCTCTTCTCAACACACACTTCATATAAGTGGAATGTGAACACATATTCCCACACGTACACACCTGTTGCTGTCCAGCATCCACCCCCCTGACGCCATCCCTGCCACCATCTTGTCACTCCGCTTCAAGCTGGGCAGCAGGATGTGGGTCATGCGAGGCTCCCAGCAAGGCCCTGCTCGTATGTTGAGAACGTGTTTAGTGATATGCAGAGGTTGGCCAAAACCATACATGTATACACGTATATGGTGAGTATACGGTGTGTATACGGTGTTTTCAGCAGGGTCATATACAATGTGCGTATACAATTCTGACCAGTTATGTGTACGCACTGACTTGTTGGCTTTTTGACTTTGCTTGGCAAGATATAAGTGGTGCAAGGCCCCCAATGCACTTCTTTTATCTATTATACGTGCGATGTATTTGATTTCGTTGCAGGTGAACTGCATGTGTTATCTTTGAAGATGCAGTATTTGGCTATTATTAGGATTGGCCAGAACCATATATATACGGTGTATATACGGTATTTTTGGCAAGGAAATCACCAAAAATACGGTCATATGCGGTGTATGTATACAGTTCTGGCCAACCCTAGCTATTATGGGTGAAAGTTTGTGAGCAAGTTGCGGTACCGTCGTTGACTGAGGGCAGGAAACACCGTGGAGCATATGAATGGACAGCACACATACACATACACACATACACACAGAGACACATGCGCACACACACATACACACACACTCTATTCACACATGCACGACCCAAAGTTCTTCAACACACCAGCCCCCCGGCACAGCAGCGGCCCCAGCGCACACAGCGTGTTCATGCACAGCACTCACCCAATGCATACTGCACCCAACGCATACTGCTCAAGCACCCATGCTTACTGCTCAAGCACCTTTTTTCCTTTGTATCTGAGCTTATGCATTCATTGTTGACTGGCGAGAACCGTGATGATAATGACTCATTATCAATTCAAAAGTTGCTGGAACCTGAATATCTTTGTCACACTTTTTTCCTTGCAATAGCCCAACAATCTGGCTAAAGGTCCCATGTAAAAATCAATCGTCCCGGAACTCACCGTCCAGCACAGTCGCCCCCAGCTTACGAAGCGCAAGTGCCGCACCCTTCCGCTCTTCCTTCAGCATGCCGCTCAATCCAAATCCTGCACTTGCACGCAGCACCGCCC
>Ga0307974_1001140_pt1:0-12500 | contig 17902 bp, 16 predicted proteins | sample OrgLakmetagen784_FD_201812 | JGI IMG/M metagenome (GOLD analysis project Ga0307974, IMG submission 201812) | Saline water microbial communities from Organic Lake, Antarctica - #784 | ecosystem: Environmental > Aquatic > Non-marine Saline and Alkaline > Saline | place: Antarctica: Organic... | reverse complement strand
CACCTTGTGCGCCAATGCCTCCAGCACCCTTTTCCCCATCAGACACATCATGTGCTCCTGCAGCCTCCCCTCCCCTGACATTCGACTTTGGTGCCGATCCTCCTCTGCCACCTGCTCTGCCACCACCACCGGCACCACCACCAGCACCACCATTCCCAGCAATACTTCCATCACCCCCATCAGAACTCGCAGGCTTGGCTCCCAAATCGCCCACACCAGGCCTGAGCCTCAGGCCAGCGTTCGACTCCCTCCCACCCCCTTCCCCGTCCCCAGCATCTGCCCCGACTGGTGCACCCTGATCTACCCCATTTTTAGGTCGCTTGCCAGTCCCTCCTTTGCCGCTAGGGTTGCCCTCCTCTCCAGAGATCAATGCTCCGACTGCAAGCGTATGCAAGCATGATTTTAGTGGAACAAGAGCACTGATTGAGAGGAACAAGAAAATCAAAGGTAGCACCCTCCTGCGCCACAAGCATAGGGCGTGCTTGCCCTCTTCTCCAAAGTTTGGTGCACCGCTTCTTTGTTATGCGTTAAAGGGGCATGATGGAAGTACATGATGCAAAAGCTGCTGCGAATACTGCCACAAGAAGAATCAAGGTGTGCTTTTCATGGTCTAATGCCACCTCTCCTGTGTTATGAGTCACAAAGAGCATGATGGAGCGCAGTTGCGTACATGATGCAAAAGCTGCTGCAAATACTGCCACAAGAAGAATCAAGGTGCGCTTGTCATGGTCTCATGCAACCTCTCCTGTGTTATGAGTCACAAAGGGCATGATGGAGCGCAATTAAGCACACAATGCAGGGGCTGCTGCGTGTGATGCCATAAAAAAGAACCAAAGTGTGCTTTTCATTGTTTTATGCCACCGCTCTTTGTTATGAGTTACAAGGGGCATGATTAGGGTTGGCCAGAACCATACATACACGGTGCATACACGGTAGTTTGGGCAGGGAGATCACCAAACATACGGTCATATACGGTGTAAATATGCAGCTCTGACCAGCCCTAGGCATGATAGGACGCAGACTTGTACATAATGCGAGAGCTGCTGCGTATGATGACAGAAGAATCAGGGTGTGGTTGCCATTGTTTTGTGCCCCAGCACAAACCTGTCTAAAACAGTCAAGGCCAACAAAGCCATAATTAAAATATGCAACTTTGACTGTTACTTGCAAATAAACCCACCACATTTGCCTCACAATCCCTAACTGTTCCGGTCAGATTAATAAAAAATAACAGCAAATTGCAGTGAATAGCTGTAAGCAAAAGCAGTCAAAGCTGCGCAATGCCAGCCAAACACAACAAAATTAGAGTGAGCTAAAAAAGTGTCATCCAAAAACAGAAAGGCAAAAGTAAAGTGAGTCTAAAAAGTCAATCAGAGCTGCGCAATGTCAGCCAGAAACAGAAGAGCGATGTCAGGCAAAAACAGTAGAGCAAGCAAGTAGTGTGCGTAGCCAAACTACCTGCTGGGGACGCCTCAGCGCCTTGCAAGGCCTTGTTGTTGGTCTTCAGAAGCACCTGCATTACAAAAGCCAAGGGAGGTCAAGGGGTTGATTTGAGCTTTCTCCTGTTGCACAGTTCCTCATTGTCAAGTCTTCTCATTGTCAATACCACCTTGACACATTTGCGCACGCACCTGCCCCTCCACCTCTTGTAGCGGGCAGCAGCTTTCGTTATAATCAAACACCACCGTGACACATTTGCGCCCGCATCTGCCCCTCAACCCCTTGTAGCGAGCAGCAGTTGTTGTTTTAAACAAATACCACCTTGACACATTTGCGCACGCACCTGCCCCCTGACCTTTTGCGGCGGGCAGCAGTTGTGGTCATTGTCGTTTCAAGAAGCTGACTGAATGCAAAGCACACATTGACTGAACGCAAAGCACACAGTGACTGAATGCACAGCACAGTGACTGAATGCACAGCATACAGTGACTGAATGCACAGCACACAGTGACTGAATGCACAGCACACATTGACAGAAAGCCCAGCACACATCACAGCAATAAGCAAACAGAAAACACACATGTGCACATACATACTACTCAAGGAAAGAGTGGATTAACGCAAACTTGATGGCAATTAGAGCAATGAACCCTAACCGCAAGCGTATGGTCACATACACTCGTGCAAGTATACACACACCTGCATGAGCGCCTTCTTTTCTACCTCTGGGACGTGGCCGGCAGCCTCGTTCATGTCCACCACCTCCTCTTCTGCTTCTTGCCCATGCTCATTTACGGTGATGGGCACTGAGCCGCCTATCTTTCTGGGCTTGCGCGAACCCCTGTGCAGCAGACGGGTGGAAATTCAAAAAGTGTCAGACAGCGCTTCTCAGCATTCCCTGCGCTCTTTTTCACAGTCATGGGGGCACTGAGCCGCCTATCTTTCTAGGCTTGCGCGAACCCTGAACAGCAGACGGGTGGAATGTGAGAAAGTGTCAGGCAGCGCTTCTCAATATTCCCTACTCCATTTTTCACAGTCATGGGGGCACTGAGCTGCCTATCTTATTGAGCTTGCGCGAACCCCTGAACAGCAGACAGGTGGAATGTCAAAAAGTGTCAGACAGCACTTCTCAATATTCCCTGCTCTCTCTTTCACAGTCATGGGGGCACTGAGCCGCCTATCTTTTTGGGCTTGCGCGAACCCCTGAACAGCAGACAGGTGGAGATTTAAAAGTGTCAGACAGCGCTTCTCAGCATTCCATGCTCTCTTTTTCACAGTCATGGGGGCACTGAGCCGTCTATCTTTCTAGGCTTGCGCGAACCCCTGAACAGTAGACGGGTGGAATGTCAAGAAGTGTCAGACAGCGCTTCTCAATATTTCCTACTCTATTTTCACAGTCATGGGGGCACTGAGCCGCCTATCTTTCTGGGCTTGCGCGAACCCTGAACAGTAGACGGGTGGAGATTTAAAAGTGTCAGACAGCGCTTCTGAACATTCCCTGCGCTCTTTTTTACAGTTATGGGGGCACTGAGCCGTCTATATTTCTGGGCTTGCACAAACCCCTGAGCAGCAGACGGGTGAAATGTCAAAATGTGTCAGACAGCGCTTCTCAATATTTCCTACTCCATTTTTCATGGTCATGGAGGCACTGGGCACTGAGCTGCCTATCGTCTTGGGTTTTTGTGCTTACCCCTGAGTATCTGTGTGAAATGTCACACTTTTTCCTCATAATTATCTTGTACTCATTCCCACAGTAACAATGCCATTTATCAACTTATGTATTTGGACTCTTGCGTAGGGTTGGCCGGAACCATATATATACGGTGTTAATACGGTATTTTTGGCTTGGAAATCACCAAATATAAGGTGTATATACACGTATATATACGGTTCTGGCCAACCCTACTCTTGCGCAAACCCCCAAAACAGGAAACAGAAGCAGGACGTCAAGTCATGTTCACCTCAGCAATGTGCTGAACAAGTATTTCACGTACCTGCCACCCCTAACACCCCCTCCAGATCTTCCTGCTGTCCCAGAAGTAGTATCAGCAGAGCTGTCGGCACCTGCGATCCACACACCGTTGCCCCTACCTCCCCTCCCAAGTGCACCGCCCCTGTGTATGTGTGTCAACGTGTATGTAAATGTATGTGTGTAAATGTTATTAAATGCATGCTTTTGAATGTGTGTATAAATGTGTGGGCATGCTTGTGTGTATGTGTGTTGTTTGTGTGCTTTAGTTTGTTTGTCAACATGTGTTGGCACATTTGTGTATGTGAGCTGTTCGTGTGCTTTTGAATGAGTGTATACACGTGCAGACATGTTTGTGTGTATGTGTGTTGTTTGTGTGCTTCTGTATGTGTGTGACTTGCGCGTTTGCTTGTCGTGCAAATGTCAAATGGATGCTAAGCACTAGCTAGCACTTGTGTATCTAATCTTGGGTCAAGGTTCTTGTTATACCTGCCTCAGCCACAGAAGTTCCTCAAAACTTGAAATGGGAATCATATATGATATAATCCTATATATCACTAACATAGGCCCCCCCTTCCCCCCTTCGGACCTCTCAAACCAATATCAAGCCACTGTTGCGCCCTTTAAAACACAACTCTAACTCCATAGGTATACATGCTGCCAAAGTTTCCATCCTCCGTCATGCCATACGCAAAGACACCACCTCACTGCAGCAATTGAAAACCATCAAAGTTTAAATCAAAATAAAATCAAATTATCTAAATCAAAATTCAAACGTACCTGCCACCGCCTCGAAAGTTGGCCCCCCTTCCTCCTCCCGCTCCTCCCCTGCTACTGTTAGATGAAGAGGTGGTGGGCTGGTTGTGCAGGCGTAGGATGTAGGCCTCATAAGCAGCCTGCACATAGACATGTAAGACGCTGAGAAGGTTGGGCATGGGATGATGAACTTCACACCAGTATGGACAAGCAACATTTGTTCAAGGTGGGTAGGTCAGGGGGATGTAGGTCTCGTAGGTAGCCTGCGAGAAAATACCGACAACACAGGGCCAAGAAAACAACAAATGCACAATGCAGATTGGCGTAGGTCATAAAAATGCCACATTTCATGCTTCATGCAACCCCTCGTCACGTGCTCCCATTTCATACCGCCTTCTGCAAAACACACACCCAAATCATGCATTAATTGCTAAGCTGCGCCCTGCAGCCACTCACAATATGACCCCTTAAACAAACATACATACACACATTCTCACACACACACACACACATACAAACACAATCACACACCTGCATGACTTGTCTCCCGCCCAACTCAATCACACGCTGCAGCTGACAAAACGCATGCTGCTCACGCGTGACCACCATCACTGTTAACGGCCCACCCTCATCATCACACGCTTCCTGGTCATGCCCCCACTTTTGACCTGCCCCCTGCACACCCTCTCCTCCATGCTGCTCTTGCTCTTCCTGCTGCTGTTCGTCCTGCGCCCCCTCTTGATGCGTTGCTTGCTGACTCCGATGCCTCACTCCTTCCTCTCCTTTCTGCTGCTGCTGCTGCTGCTGCTGCTGACGCAGCAATCGCTGCCGCTGCCGCCGCTGCTGCTTGTGCTCCTCTGCCTGTGCCATCAATGACCCACCCTGCCCACCTTGCCCACCCCCTTCTACCATCAATTCATCGTGAGCACCTCCAACCCCACCTTTTCCCACCCCCATCCCCGCACGCACACCACCGCCACTTTTTTCTGCACTACCTTTCCCTCCGTTCCCCTCCTTTTTGCTTGCCACTATCTCCTCCACTCCCTCATCATCAGAGGAGCACAGCGTGAGGTCAATGGCGGTGTTTGCGTTGTTTGCGTTGTTCGCCTTGGCAACTACTGCTGCTTGGCAGGCCTCTGCGTGTGCCTCTTTGAGCCCGCTGATTTCCTCAAGCACATCTTTGAGAAGGCCCCACTTGGGAGGCTCCTCCAAAATAGCGTCAATGTAGGGAGTGCCTGCAACAGACGATGTTTGTCTTGTGCTTATGGAGTAAAGTTGTTTCAGGTCATCTTCTAGTAGGACCCACTTGGGGGTCTCTTTCAGGGTGGCGTCAATGCAGAGAGTGCCTGCGACAGGCAATGTTTGTCTTGTGCTTACGGAGTGAAAACTGTTTCAGGTCATCTTTTAGTAGGACCCACTTGGGGATCTCTTTCAGGGTGGCATCAATGCAGAGAGTGCCTGCGACAGGCAATGTTTGTCTTATGGATTGAACATTGCTTCAGCACGTCTTTGAGTAGGCCCCACTTGGGATGCTCCTCCAGGGTGGCGGATTGCATCAATGCAGGGAGTGCTGAGGGACAAGGTTTGTGTTTGCAGCCAAAGTTGTTGGGTTGTGTCAGTACAGCGTTGAGTCTTTGCGTAGGCCCCACTGGAGGGCAAATGGATTGGCCTCCTTTACCGATTATGTCTTATAATCTGTTTCTACACCGCACCTGGGGGAAGCGCAGACGCCCCTTCCTCTTGGGCTTTGCGCTTACGCCCAGGAGCGCTTTTGGCGCCTGACTTGCCTTGCTGTTGTTGTTGTTGCTGCTGCTGCTGTTTCTTACTGGGGGCCTGGCGATAGATGTATACTCGCCTGCGTGCCTGCATACAAGCAGTGGGAAAGTTATATGAGGTTGGCTTTCCTGCCTGTTACTGCTGCTGCCGTTGCTGCTGCTGCTGCTACTGCTGCTGCTGCTGCTGCTGTGCATAGCAATGTGGCATTCGTGTTTGTGTGTGAGGGGCACCTGCTAAAGATACGGTAAGCTAGATTCCGCCTGCTTGCTGCTGCTGCTGCTGCTGTTGCTGCTGCCGTGCACAAGGGTATGGCATTCGTGTTGTGTGTGAGGGGCCACTGCTAAAGATACGGTAAGCTAAATTTTGCCTGCTTGCTGCTGCTGATGATGATGTTGCTGCCGTGCACAAGGGTGTGGCATTTGTATTTGTGTGTCAGGGGCCACTGCTAAAGATACGGTAAGCTAAATTTTGCCTGCTTGCTGCTGCTGATGATGATGTTGCTGCCGTGCACAAGGGTGTGGCATTTGTATTTGTGTGTCAGGGGCCACTACTAAAGATACGGTAAGCTAAATTTTGCCTGCTTGCTGCTGATGATGATGATGTTGCTGCCGTGCACAAGGGTGTGGCATTTGTATTTGTGTGTGAGGGGCCACTGCTAAAGATACGGTAAGCTAAATTTTGCCTGCTTGCTGCTGCTGCTGCTGCTGCTGTTGCTGCTGCTGCTGTGCACAAGGGCGTGGCAATTGTGTACGAAAAAGTGGGGAGGTTATGCTGTTGAAAAGGCTTGCTCAACTGGATTTTACTTCTGCTGCTGTGAAGATGAAGCTCTGTTACACATTCATGAGCTTTACAATGCCTCTTACTTCGGCTGCTGCTGCTGTGAAAGATGTGGCTTTTTACGTCCATGCTGCTGCAAAAGATAAAGTGCTGTCACACGTTCATGAGCTTTACAGCGCCTGCAGCAGTCTGGCAATGGTGTAGGGCTGCGTGCGCCGTCAATCAAGACTAGATGGTTTCAGAACCTCAACACGACTTCAATTACCTGATTAAAGATTGTGTGGGCGGCTTCGTGGAACAGCCACACGCACTGGGCGCCTTCAGATTGGCGAAGGCCCTGCACACAGAAGTTTTTTTTTATCTTCCTGGTGTGAGGGGACAAATATTATATGTATGGCTTGGTTTAGAACAGACACACGCACTGGGCGCCTTCAGATTGGCAAAGGCCCTGCACACAGAAGTGTTTTAAAAGACCTTTCTGGTGTGAGGGGACAAATATTATATGTATGGCTTGGTTTAGAACAGACACACGTCCTGGGTACACTCAGTTTGGCAACTGTCCTGCACAAAAAGAGTGCCGTGAAGTTTTACACGGAAGGAATGTAAATGCATGACTCAGAAGCTGTAAAGGCAATTTTGATCCGGATGACCTGTGGGCGCCTTCAACTTGGTACTACTAAAAGCGATATTTAATTTTTACGGTGAGCTAAAGCAGAACATATGCACTGTATGTGATCGTATATTTAGTGGCTTCCCTGCCAAAATATACTGTGTATGTATGGTATATATTCATGGTTCAGGCCAGCCTTATTTATGTGCAATGGAACTATGCGGACAGAGCTCTAACAAGTGGCAATTGAAAGGCGCTCCACCAATCATTTGATACAGCATTAATACAGCATCGATATCTATGCCTATACATTGATATATATATATATATATATATACATCTATATATATATATATATACATCAATATATATACATCAATATATATATATACATCAATATATATCTATATACATATCTATACATCGATAAATATGCATAACATCGATATCTATATCTATCTATCGACACAGCATCAATATATTTTTTACCTGAGACACCACGTCGGACCAGTCAAAACGCACCAACCAATCTCCACAATCTCACGACAGAAAATGTGAGGAGAAGGGCCAAAGGCAAAACAGATAATTACACATGTGCATGCACTCCTGAACTTCACAGATCTGCTGAGTACTCTGCAGCATGCAGAAATTACTCTAGTTTTTGGAGGCGAGTGCAACCAAACGTCAGTTAGTACTCTCTTGGCACAGCTTGCGCTGTGCTAACCATCCTTGTTATGCTTGCGCCTTAGTTGCAGCTTAGTTTTAAGCCCCTGCTCTTGCTGTTTTTGTTGGCAGGTATGGGTGTCAACGGCCCAGATGCCAACCTTCTTGTTTGACAGGTATGGGTGCCAACGACCCAGATGCTAACTTTTTTGTTTCTCTTCTAGGAGGGCACTTTTAGTCAGTTCAGTGTCTCCCTTGGTGTCGGCACAAGTGTAAAATCCCCCTCTGGAATAGAACAATCAGTTTTAGGCTTTGCATTCTTACCTCCAGGTACGCTAAAAAGGTAATGGCATCATAGGCGATCAAGTAGGAAGCCAAGGTACGGAGGGTCCTCAAATCCTAAGCACAGCAGCAAGGGGCAGAAGGTGATCAATTGTGTGTGTGTGTGTATGTGTGTGTGTGTGTGTGATTATAATATAATGATGTCACAAGCATGGAAAAGCAAAAGGGCGGCGACAGTATTACTTAAGCACATGGTATAAAAAAGAAAAAGCCCTAAGCATTCCCCCATCTTGCCTTATTACATGTGCTTATTATGCTTGCCCTTTCTGCAAACCAGGCCAGCAAACTCCTCGCACTTCTCAAATAAATCGAGGAAGTTGTAAGTTTTACCGTAAAGGAAGCTGGACAAAGGCCTTTATTTTGCATTCAGATCTTGCAAACAAGCCAATAGGGCAGTCTATATATTGCATTCGGATCTTGCAAACAAAGCAGGCTATATATTGCATATAGATCTTGCAAATAAGGCAGTCAATATAGTGCATTCAGATCTTGCAAACAAGCCAATAGGGCAGTCTATATATTCCTTGCGAGTGCGAACCTCAAACCAGCAAAGCAAGCTGCGCAACACAAAACAATAAAATAATAGTGGGAGTCACCTTAACAATCTGGCGTGCACGCCAGCCCACGGTATGCCATATGGGCTCCAGCTGTCGTCTGATGGACTCATCCACTGCCCGATGGAGCAGGCCAAGACCTGCCAAGCATCACACAAATTACGAGTTGCAGAACAAGGAATGTCGTTGCATGACGAGTAGTGCTTATTGGGCTCCAGCTGTCGCCTGATGGACTCATCCACTGCGCGATGAAGCAGGCCAAGAAATGCCATGCATTTGAGAGCAAATCATGAAATGGGATAGAGATAATGCAGTAATACCAGATAATGTAGTAATACCAATAGTGCAAAGCAAGCAACGCCAACAATGCAAAGCAAGAAACATTTTAGCAATTTAAAAGGCAAAGCAAGTAACATAGCAAATCAAGTAATCTATGCTCCATCTGTCACTTGATGGAGTCAATCACCACAGGAAGAAACAGGTCAAGCCCTACTAGTCGCGTGACATGTATCAGACACAATGGCAGTTGGCGTTCTAAAGAACAAGTGAAAGATGGCATAACTCGTGATGTTCCAGGATTGAGTTCCCTTGAGTGTGTGTGTGTGTGTGATGTATGTGTATTTGCGTGTGTTGTGTGTGTGTGAGAGAGTGTGTGAGAGTGTGTGTGTGTGTATGTTCGTTCTGTGCCAACCCCCCCCAAAAAGGGTCAAAAAGCATTCCATTTAATTAAGCCCCCTGTACCTTATCTGAATTCAAGATACTTGATTTCAAGTCGAAATCATTTGACAATTGCAAGACATCTGGTTTTCTGGGGTGCTGTGTAGGGCCCGGTGCCTATTTTGCATCCTCTTTAGCAGGGAACATGCACCAATCAACCTTTGCCTTTAAATGTAACATAGCAATGCTTCGGTGTCGAAATCGAGGCAGGGGTACTGGGAATACCTGCAAGTGGTCCTTCAAACAAGGGGCACAGTGGGAAAAAAGGAAATCTGTCGCTCCACACCTGCTGCGAGTTTCAGCCCAGTTTTTGTTACCAAAGTAGCAGGATTAAATGTAAATGGGGCCAATCGACAGCCTGGCTGAATGTTGCTGGAAACATTCATTTGCAAGCAATTTTGGCTGGAGCATTTTCGATTTCATGACACACCCTCACACCCTCACTTTCACACCAGAGTTGTATGCCAGGTTGTCAGATTGCGAGTCATCCACTGCCTGCTTCTTTATAGATGTGCGAATTGAAAAAGTGATTGAGGAGATATGTCCAATTTAGGGGTATTGGCCCTATTTGCCTGGGGGTGGGGAGGGGGTTGCTTGGGGACGACCGTTTGTTTGTATGTAACAGGCCAAAAATAACCCACATAAGGACATAGAGATGGAGTGCATGCCCATACCTTGAACAGCGGGGGCAAACGCCTGGTGGTTGGATGCTGCCCCAGATTCGTCAGTGCCGCCAGGCTGAGGTGCTTGGTTGGTCAGTGTGTCCGCAAAGGTGCTGTGAGGGTATGAATGTATGCATGTTTTTACTGAAGTGGGCACTGTAAACGAGTTTGGCAATATTGTATGCTTTGTTAGGGCCTGCATAAAGGCATTTGCCCATAGTAAGCTTATAAGTTATAAGGTGCCGTGAGGATTTCAGTGCGTGCAGGTGTACATTAAGATGGGCAATGTAGACGATGTTTGTTAAGATGTATGTTTTGATGAAGGCCTGTGGAGTGACGCCTACTCACAGTACGTTTATGAAGGTGTGGTGAGGATATGAGTGTGTGCATGTGTGCACGTGTACATTAAGATAGGCAATGTGAACGAGGTTTGGCAAAGGTGTATGTTTTGATGAGGGCCCGCAGAGTGACGCCTGCTCACAGTACGTTTCTGAAGGTGCGGTGAGGATACGAGTGGTGCATGTGTACATTAAGATAGGCAATGTGAACGAGGTTTGGCAAAGTTGTATCCTTTGATCAGGGCCCGCAGTATGACGTCTTCTTACAGCGAATCTGTATGGTGCTGTGAGAATTTCAGTGTGTGCGTGTGTACATTAAGATGGGCAATGTAGACGAGGTTTGTTAAGATGTATGCTTTGATGAGGGCCTGCAGAGTGACGCTCGCTCACAGTAAGTTTCTGAAGGTGCTGTGATGATATGAGTACGTAGACGTGTACATTATGATGGGCAATGTAAATCAGGTTTGGCAAAAGTGTATGGTCAGGGCCTGCAGTATGACGTCTGCTTACAGCAAATTTGTAAGGTGCTGTGAGAATTTCAGTGTGTGCGTGTGTACATTAAGATGGACAATGTGAACGAGGTTAGGCAAAGGTGTATGCTTTGATGAGGGCCTGCAGAGTGACGCCTGCTCACAGCAAGTTTCTGAAGGTGCTGTGAGGATTTCAGTGCGTGCACATGTACATAATGGGGCAACGTAAATGATGCTTGCACACAAGCCTGGCTTGTTTTGCCGTGGACTTTAACTGACACCTGCTGAAAGCAAGTCCCTGAAATTGCAATGGATTTAAATACATGTATGAGAACAATAGGGGGCCAAAATGATGATTAAGTGAGTGCGTCGCAAGTGTGCATACATAGGTGCAGAGAAACTGTTGAGATAAATTGAAGGTAGTAGTTGAGGCCTTTTAATCCTAGGTCTTTCAAAGAGTTCATCTATACCTCTTAGAGAGAAACCCTCTAGCACAACGCACCAGTCAATCTTGTTGGTGCGCTTGAGCTCCTTGATGAACGTCTCGACAATCTGCATACGTGCCCATGAAATTCAAGCTGATGTTGTGTGTGATACAGTGAGCAGTAGCAGCCATCTGCCTTCCTGAGCCACGTCTGCCAGGCAGGTCAATGAATTTGCCACTTACGCAACAAACAAAGCAAGTCCTCGATCCTGAGCAATTAATTCACCGAGTCCTTAAATTGTGCTGGACGGCTGCTCCCCTCATCTCTGTGGAAATACACCTGCATTTAAATGCACCGTCCAACTCCTACCAACCTCACCCACACCCTGATCCAAACGTAAGTTCATACGTAGCTGGTGAAGGAGCTATATGATACGCAGTACCAAAAATGGTCTTTCTTTTCCTTAATCAACGTGGGGAGTGGTTTCCACTGCCCGAGTAATTGTTTCCCAATTTAAATTCCCCAGCTGCACGCATGCTGGAGATTTTCACATTGTTAAAAAGCGTCTCCCACAGTTAGATCAGAAATACAATAATACGCATAGCAGTAGATGCAGGCAGTTACATTGAAAGAGTGCACTTGCATGCGTGCTTATTATCTTCAATTTACTTCACACAAGCAGTCCACTTCCCATCAGGCACCTGAGTACCTGCTCAGCATTAGTCTCACCTCTCACCTCAGCAATATAGCCGCCAAGACATGCTTTAGTGTGTACCTTGAACTTACTACTACTAGGACAGGCCATAGTGTATAACTTACTACTACTAGGACAGGCCTTCGTGTGTACCTTGAACACACTAAAACACCAAAGTCCATCCATTTTCTCAGCAGGACATGCCTCAGTGTGTACCTTGAACACACTAAAACACCAAAGTCCATCCATTTGCTCAGCAGGGCATGCCTTCGTGTGTACCTTGAACACACTAAAACACCAAAGTCCA
>Ga0307974_1001136_pt1:12500-17912 | contig 17912 bp, 17 predicted proteins | sample OrgLakmetagen784_FD_201812 | JGI IMG/M metagenome (GOLD analysis project Ga0307974, IMG submission 201812) | Saline water microbial communities from Organic Lake, Antarctica - #784 | ecosystem: Environmental > Aquatic > Non-marine Saline and Alkaline > Saline | place: Antarctica... | reverse complement strand
GTGGGGGTGGGTGTGGGGGTGGGGGTGAGTGGGTGTGGGTGTAGATGTCATTAGATGATTTAAAAGTGAGGTGATAGGTTTCTTGTTGTGGATTAGTGCTGCTGGAGTGTGAGTGGCATGAGTGAAAGGCAAGTGTGCTGGCGAGACTGGTCTAAAAAGTAATTAGCGGGCGTGCTTGTTAAACAAAGAAAGAGCTCATGAAGCTAATGTCTGTATACCGTACTGGGCTTGGTTGTTTTGCAAATAAATGTATAGTTATTGATGCCCCTCGCAACAAGTAAGGCGGAAAAGTAAAGTTTTTGCGGACCTCGCAAAACTTCGACTTTCCAGCGCGGACAATTCAGGGCTCCGCAAAAGACCCCCTTCGTTTTCAGGGGCAACCATTATGGGCGAGTTGCGCCCTGAAAAGCGAATGTGGTTCCGCCTTGGGAGCTTTTGAGGCTGACATTGCCTAGCTGAGCAAGCTCGCAAGCACCTTGGCTGGCCAGAAAGTGTCTTCCCTGCCCCATTTGGACTTTGGACAGACCCATGCACAGCCTTTTTTGGGGGTTCAAGCTTCTCCAGGAGAGAAGCTGGAGGGCAGAGCTGCTGCTGCCTCACCTGCAGTCTCTTGGAGCACAGTGTGCTTGCATGCAGCAGGCAGCCATCCTCCAGCAGCAGCACAAGGGGTAGAGGCTTCTAGAGGCACCCAGGAGAAGGGAGGATGAGCCCAGTAACACTCAAAAAAATCGCATTTTTCCCAACTTTTGAAAACCTTGCAAATGCTCGATGCTCGCGAATTAGTTATTCTTTTTAAGTTGGCACCTCGCAATAATAAGGCGTCATATTACTAAAAGTATAGTACGAGTATTCAAACATATCAACTCATTGTCTAAACCGCATTTCTCGGGAGGTATATCAAGGGCTGACCTGTTTCCTCCATCTCTAGGTGTAAGGTGAACGTGGGGGCATTCTCACACTCATTCAGTTTTCTGCATTTTGAGATCAGGTATGTAGGTACAACTGTTGTGCTGAAGATGAAAACAGCTGTACGCTCAACATTTAAAGCAAATTCAGCAGGTATCGAACATGCGGAAATGATGTGTTTGCAGGAAAAATGATGTGTGAACAATGCAGGCCTGGGGCTCCATGCACAGTATAATATCAGTTCAATGCATGCCATGCAAAAGTAAGCAATTATGTGCTACCGTAGAAAACAGGCGAGTGTGTGAACAGTTCACGTGCCCGCATATTAAACAAACAGAGTTTAAAGAGACAGTCAGCATATTTAAACAAACACTCCCAGGAGGAAGAGTGGTCTGCAGACAGTGGCTAATTTTGCAATCGTATAATACGGCCCAATTTGTTTGATACAGTAAAATACGCACAAAATACCATACGGCGTGTTATACGAATACGCCGTATGACCCATCCCTGTTTTTTTGCATGTTTGATCGAACACTCCCAGGAGGAAGAGTGGTCTGGTGACAGTGGCAGTGAATCCAGCGACCACAGCTCAATGCCAGGTTCAGGTATGCACACTTCATTTTCCATGGAAAAATGCACACACAATGAATAAACGCAATACAGTGTTTTTGCTAGGAGCTACTGATGGCTAGGACTATTGATGGAATTTATGTCACGTACTAGGAACTAGTTTCATTACACTAACCAGGAACTAGTTTCATTCTATAAGCCAGTATCATGTCACGTCCTAGAAGCCAGTTTCATGTCACCTACCAGAAACTAGTTTCATGTGGCACTCACCAGGAACTAGTTTCATGTCCCTTGCCAGGAACTAGTTTCATGTCTCGTACTAGAAGCCACTTCCGTTCTAGAAGCCAGTTTCATGTCACTTACCAGGAACTAGTTTCATGTCACTAGCACTCAAGCAAGTGCATATTATGATTGCGCTCAAGCACGTGCATATTGTGATTGCACTCAAGCAGGTGCATATTGTGATTGCACTCAAGCAAGTGCATATTGTGATTGCACTCAAGCAAGTGCATATTGTGATTGCACTCAAGCAAGTGCACTACAAGACACACTCTCACAAATACAATACAGGTCGCCATGAAGCGAATGACGTCCCTCACGCTCACACCGTTGGTCAGCGCACGAAGCAGTTCCAATTTGCAACCTCGGTCTTGGGGTCGGGACAAGGTCTGGAGTCTGGTCAGGGCGTGGTAGCACCGAGCCTGACATTGCAAAAGAGGCAGAATCTGCGGAAGGTGAGATGACAGTGCCGCTTGGCAGTGGGTTCAGGGCAAAAGGCAACGCAGGGCCTTATAGTATACCGTTTGTTTACAATTACTTCGGAAATTAATTAATTATTTGGAAGTGTGATCACGAAATGATCGTAAACGAACGGTATTATAAGATAGGCAAAATATAAGATAGGCAAAATTTGCGGAAGGTGAGATGAGGGCGCTGCTTGGCAGTTTGTTCAATGTGTGGCATGGCTGCACCAAACCTCACAATGCAAGAGAGGCGAGATCTGCGGAAGGTGAGATGAGGGCGCTGCTTGTTAGTTTGTTCAATGTGTGGCATGGCTGCACCGAGCCTGGCATTGCAAAAGAGGCAGAATCTGTGGAAGGTGAGATGAGGGCGCTGCTTGGCATTCAGATCTCGACCTTGGTGTGGCTGGGTGTGGCTGTTTGGGGCTTAACAACGCAAACGTGTAAAAATGAGTGTGGGGAGATGGCGAGCCCTGCTCAGAAGGGTTCTGGAGTGGATATGAGGCCATTCAACTAAAAGTCATCTGGGGCGCCTGATCCAAAAGATCAAGGGAGTGCACTCTGCGTTTTCACCCAGCGTGCTGCCGCGTGCTGCGTGAGTGCTTTTCGCCCACGATGGAGCCCGAGCGTGAAACCCTGACAGGTGTTATTTTTCTTCAGTTTCACCAAACGCCGTGACATTTGTTACGAGGTATGCGTGTGAACAATGAGAAGCACACCAAATTAGGGTGCAGGTGTACGTATGCCAACGGACTGCGCACTCACACACACACACACACGCACGCACGCACGCACACACACACACACATGCGTATGGAAACCATCACACACCACATGCTAGTGAGAATCATCACACACCGCATGCTCCTTAAAATAAAGACATTATTGCATGAGCTTGCATACTACTGTCGAGCATGCTTCCTCTGCTGTTATTGCATGCTAAGCAAAAAGCTGCCCTGTGCGCGTGTTTTTTGGCTGCAGGAGAGCCTGAGCATGAAGCCAAAGCGCTTAGGCAAATGGGAGCGTGCTACTCGAGATGTCCTCAGGGGACGTGCGCTCGGTTTCTTGCGGCCCTCTAATCCGCTGCGTGTGTTTTGTGCCAGGGTAGGTACGCCTCCATTTGTCAGGGGTGCCTGTTATGAATTTTTGTTCGAATTGTCGAAACAGACCTTTGCCTTTTTGCGCTTGTGCAACATTGATTGCAGCCATTCTGTGTTTCATCACACATGGAATGCACTTGGGTAAACAAAAGCTAAAACTTGACATGACATGACGCTTGCGACCATTTAAAGAACTAATGCTTTCCTGCCCGCCACTTCATATGGACTTTTCTCTTGTTGTGTGCATATTTTTAATATTTGTGATGTAACAGCGTGCAATATATTTAGCATCGCCGCACACACGCACGTTCCCTGCCGCACATCGTTTTGTCGACTGCCAAACCCTGCCAATGTGGCGCACAGGTCACCTGCCACCGCTTCTATGAGGCCTTCATTTTGTCCATCGTGATTGCTGCCAGTGTGCTGCTCTGCTTTGATGTGCTGAGCTTGGACCCTAGCTCGACGCGTGGCATCATCGTGCGATCCCTTGACACCGCTTTCACTGCCATCTTTGGAGTGGAGGTGAGCAGCGCTCTATACAGCCCTAACGCGTCTTGAAACCGCTCTTGGAACACAGCCGCACGTTTTTAGCTCAGGGCTTAGGGTTTAGGGTATAGGGTTAGGGTTAGGGTTAGGGTTAACCCTAACCAAACGCGTCTTGAAACCGCTCTTGGAACACAGCCGCACGTTTTTAGCTCGTGCTCTGATCATTGCCAACAGTTACACAAAATGGCGCTTAGCCGTGTGCAGTGCTTGTGTATGTATGATACGCAATGAGTTTTGGACGAAAGTGTTAGTGAGCGCGTTCATGCGTGCATGTGTTTGGAGTGAGGTGAGCAGCGCTGTGTACAGCCCTAACGTGTCTTAGGACCGCTCTTGGAACACAGCTGCGAGTCGTAAGCACGTGCTCCGGTGGTGCTCGACAATTAATGAGATTGCAGTGTAAGCCATGCAACTCGCCCTTGTATGTATCTCAAACACCGATGGTGCACTGTTGTTTTTTAACCTCTCTCATGAATGTGTGTGGTCCACTGCAATTGCATGATGAAGCAGGAAGTCGTACGACTTGTATGGTGATTACCGAGTTTGCACTGTTGTTTAAGTGAACGTGCTTATGCATGTGTGTGGTGCACTTTAATGCACACACATATTGAAGCACACTCACATCTTGACACACACACGCACATCCTGACACTTATATCTTGGATAAACACACTCACACATTGAACGCACACTCACATCTTGAACACACACTCACATATTGACACACTCACATCTTGGATAAACACACTTACATCTTGACACACACACTCACATCTTGAACGCGTGCTCAAATCTTGAATAAACGATCACACCTTGAACACACACTTACATTTTGAACGCACGCTCGAACCTTGATTAAACGATCACATCTTGAACACACGCTCGAACCTTGAATAAACGATCACACCTTGAACACACACTTATACTTTGAACGCAGGTCATCATGAAAACCATTGCCCTGGGAATGTTTTTCAACGGATCAAAGTCGTACCTCCGCAGGTGAGAAGGAATGCAGATCGAATGCACATACTCACAAACACACACACACATACACCCACTTTCACACACATATATGCGAACACGTACACACACATGTACATACACACACATCCGTGCACATACACACACATACACACACACATACACACACATACATACATGCACACACATACACACACTTCTACACACACATACACACACATACGTACATGCAAACGCACTCGCAATTACACAACTAGTAATAATTGATTTGTGTGCTACAATAGCATTTGATGACCCTATTTGATGGAACAAAGTGACCCTCACCTCCCACTTTTTACGCATGCGTATTTGCAGTGGCTGGCACCTGAAATGTTTTGTCTGCGTTGCTGCTGATGAACCCCACACTCTATTAGTTTTTGTTGCCGAAATTCTTGTTGCCAAGATATCTTCATCCTAGGACCCTCAGGCTTGGTGCATCCTACAACATTCCACAGCCTCGTGCTCAACCGAATGTATAATGCCTAACCAAATGTATCTTGCCTAACCAAATGTATCAGGCCTAACCAAATGTA
>Ga0307974_1001136_pt1:0-7500 | contig 17912 bp, 17 predicted proteins | sample OrgLakmetagen784_FD_201812 | JGI IMG/M metagenome (GOLD analysis project Ga0307974, IMG submission 201812) | Saline water microbial communities from Organic Lake, Antarctica - #784 | ecosystem: Environmental > Aquatic > Non-marine Saline and Alkaline > Saline | place: Antarctica: Organic... | reverse complement strand
GTGGTCTGACCGTAACTGCACCGCGTTTTGTAGTGTGTGTGGTCTGACCGTAACTGCACTGTATTTTGCAGTGTGTGTGGTCTGACCGTAACTGCACCGTGTTTTGCAGTGTGTGGTCTGACCGTAACTGCACCGCGTTTTGTAGTGTGTGTGGTCTGACCGTAACTGCACCGTATTTTGCAGTGTGTGTGGTCTGACCGTAACTGCACCGTATCTTGCAGTGTTTGTGGACTGACCGTAACTGCACCGCATTTTGCAGTGTGTGTGGTCTGACTGTAACACCACCGCGTTTTGCAGTGTGTGTGGTCTGACCGTAACTGCACCGTGTTTTGTAGTGCGTGTTGCCTGACCTTGACTGCACCGCGTTTTGCAGTGTGTGTGGTCTGACCGTAACTGCACCGTATTTTGCAGTGTGTGTGGTCTGACCGTAACTGCACCGCATTTTGTAGTGTGTGTGGTCTGACCGTGAATGCACTGTATTTTGCAGTGTGTGTGGTCTGACCGTGAATGCACTGTATTTTGCAGTGTGTGTGGTCTGACCGTAACTGCACCGTATTTTGCAGTGTGTGTGGTCTGACCGTAACTGCACCGCGTTTTGTAGTGTGTGTGGTCTGACCGTAACTCACCGCGTTTTGTAGTGTGTGTGGTGTGACCGTGACGTACAATCATATGCAATCGTACGCTGTGCTTACATTGTACAACCATTTGCAACCATACACTGTGTTTAAATCGTTTTCGCACAAAATTGGTGACGATACCCCAAAAATCACTGGGAGGGATGGTGTGTGAGGTGTCCTTCCGTGTTCTACACTCATTTACTTCACACCCTCTGTCCGCGCAGTACGACGAGATGAAACTAGAGAACGATGGCATCCGCCCCGATACACATTTACTGTACACCCTATATATGCGCAGTACAACGAGATGAAACTAGAGAACGATGGCATCCGCCCCGATACACATTTACTGTACACCCTGTTTGTGCGCAGTACAATGAGATGAAGCTAGAGAATGATGGCATCAGCCCCTACATCACACCAGAGCAGCAGCACTGGTTGTCAGTGCAGCAGATGCTGAGCTCCACCACAATAGAGGTGTCAGTGCAGCAGTAGAGGTGTCACCACAGTAGAGTTGTCACCACAATAGAGTTGTCACCACAATAGAGTTGTCACCACAATAGAGGTGTCAGTGCAGCAGTAGAGGTGTCAGTGCAGCAGATGCTGAGCTCCACCACAATAGAGGTGTCAGTGCAGCAGTAGAGGTGTCACCACAGTAGAGTTGTCACCACAGTAGAGTTGTCACCACAATAGAGTTGTCACCACAATAGAGTTGTCACCACAATAGAGGTGTCAGTGCAGCAGTAGAGGTGTCAGTGCAGCAGATGTTGAGCTCCACCACAATAGAGGCGTGTCTGTGTTGTTTGGATGTTGGTTTTGCTGGTGTACGTGTGAGGGTGGGTGGGGTTGCGTAAGCGGTTGTGATTGTGTGTATACTAGGTGCATACTAGGTGTGTATTAGGTGCATACTAGGTGCATGCTAGGTGCATGCTAGGTGCATTCTAGGTGCGTACTAGATGCATACTAGGTGCATACTAGGTGCATACTAGGTGCGTACTAGGTGCATACTAGGTGTATACTAGGTGCATACTAGGTGCGTACTAGGTGTGTACTAGGTGCGTACTAGGTGCGTACTAGGTGCATACTAGGTGCATACTGAGTGCATACTAGGTGCAGACTAGGTGCACACTAGGTGTATACTAGGTGCGTACTAGGTGCAGACTAGGTGCATACTAGGTGCATACTAGGTGCATACTAGATATCTGCTCTTGCAAAAGTGCTGATGGCCTGTGCGGCACATGCAGAGCTCCACAGTGAGGAAAATTGTGTGTAGCTGCTGAGTGGTGTGCACTGTTGTTTTCATGTGAGTGGTGTGCACAGTTGTTTTAATGTGAGTGCCAACTGTTTGTGCAGAGAGTAGCCCATGCAGAGCTTCAGTTGGGGTATTTTGTGATGTGTGCGCACACACAGACACACACACACACGCACGCACGCACACACACACGCACGCACGCACACACACACACACACACACACACACACACACACACACGCACACGCACACACACACACACACGCACGCACACACACACACTCAATCACAAGATTATGCACGCATACTCACGTACACATAAATATGTAAAGGCATTCACTCATACACGCACACATCCACACACACACACAACAAAGTCAAAAGCACACACACACACGCACACGCACACACACACGCATACACTCAAGTACACACAAAGATGCACGCATACACTCACACATACACACACGTGCATACACTCAAATCCACACCTACACACGTACACAAGCACACATGTACACACATTCTCTCTCAGGAGCGTCACCTGCCCCCTGAAAACTGCCTGCGCCGAGCCGTCCACACAATGATGTACAACCGCGTTATGGAGGGCTTCATCATTGCAGTTATTGTGTGCAATACCATCATCATGCTCTTTGTGAGTCTCCGCCCTGAACTATCCACCTGATTTCAGACGCTCCACACAGTATGTATAGCGTGTATCAAGTTGCGCTAAGTATGCGTGGTTTAGAGTAGCCTCGATCCTTACAAACTGAGACTTCATAAGCTATGTATGCTCAGCACATGATGGAAATAAGGTAGCATGCCGTTCAGGTCAAGTTGTCTGCTGCGCTCCATCGTCTTAGTTTTTGACAGCAATGTATGCATTTTTGAATTTGTGTGCACAGGCGCACCATCGACTTAACAATTTCATGTATGCACTTTTGAATTTGTGTGCGCAGGCGCACCATCCACTTAACAATTTCGGACAGCAATGTATGCACTTATAAATTTGTGTGTACAGGCGCATCATCGACTTAACAATTTCGGACAGCAATGTATGCACTTATGAATTTGTGTGCACAGGCGCATCATCTACTTGACAATTTCTGACAACAGTGTATGCACTTGTGAATTTGTGTGCACAGGCGCACCATCGACTTAACAATTTCGGACAGCAATGTATGCACTTATGAATTTGTGTGCACAGGCGCACCATCGACTTAATAATTTCTGACAGCATTGTATGCACTTGTGAATTTGTGTGCACAGGCGCACCATCAACTTAACAATTTCTGACAGCAATGTATGCACTTATGAATTTGTGTGCACAGGCGCACCATCGACTTAATAATTTCTGACAGCATTGTATGCACTTATGAATTTGTGTGCACAGGCGCACCATGGTATGAACAAGCAGTGGGAATTGGCCATCGACTACACCAACACAATCGTGACTGGCATTTTTGTGGTGGAGATGCTCCTCAAGTAAGCGGCACTGTGTGTTGTGTGTTGTGTGTGTGTGTGTGTGTGTGTGTGTGTGTGTGTGTGTGTGTGTGTGTGTGTGTGTGTGTGACATAAACTCGATTACACCAACACAATCGTGACTGGCATTTAAGTGGTGGAGATGCTCCTCAAGTAAGCGGCACTGTGTGTGTTGTGTGTGTGTGTGTGTGTGTGTGTGTGTGCGTGTGTGTGTGTATGTTTGTGTGTGTGTGTGACATAAAACTTGATTACACCAACACAATCGTGACTGGCATTTAAGTGGTGGAGATGCTCCTCAAGTAAGCGGCACTGTGTGTTGTGTGTGTGTGTGCGCGTATGTGTGCATGACATAAACTCGATTACACCAACACGATTGTGACTGCGACATTTTTGTGGTGGAGATGCTCCTCAAGTAAGCGGCACTTTCTGATAACTTTCATCAAAACCCCTAATAAATAGGGTTGGCCAGAACCATATGTGTACGGTGTATATACGGAATGTATGGCAGGGGAAGCACTGAATATTCGATCGGTCACATACGGTGTGCATATTTGTACGGTTCTGGCCAACCCTTCTTATGAAGTCATCATGCTGGAGTAAAGGCTCAAGTTTAGAGGGAAGAATGCATCAAGCTTTGTGAGATGAAGGCCATGGTTTCGCGTTCATTAGTTTGCTTGGGATGGCAATCATTTGCAACAACATGTTTGCTAAAGACATCAATCATGAGCATCGCCGTTAAAATTAAAAAAAACTTTAAATTGCTAATGTATACAAAGAATTAATGGTCGCGTTGATTGCAGCAAACACCAATGGTTTCGCTAATTGCAACGAACAGCAATGGTTGTGCTGATTGCAACGAACATCGACTCTTGCATTGATTTTTTGTGCCGGTGCTTCATGCACTCTTCACATGTGGCACGCATACCTACCAACACTGCAACAGTTGTGGCCTCACGTGTGCCCGGTGTGCCTGCCTACTTGCGCTCCAACTGCACAACACACAGGCACTTTTGACCTGGTGCTTGAGCTTGTCAGGTTTTAAGTTGTACTGATACTCTCAGGGTTTTTGCCTTCGGCGTGCCTGCCTATCTGCGCTCCAACTGCACAACACACAGGCACTTGTGACCTGGTGCTTGTAAGGTTTTGAGCTTGTAAGGTTTTAAACCGTACTGATACTCTCAGGGTTTTTGCCTTCGGCGTGCCTGCCTATCTGCGCTCCGACTGCACAACACACAGGCACTTGTGAGACCTGGTGCTTGAGCTTGTAAGGTTTTAAACCGTACTGATACTCTCAGGGTTTTTGCCATCGGTGTGCCTGCCTATCTGCGCTCCAACTGGAATAAGCTGGACTTAGTGGTCACCTCCCTCTCCATCGTGAATGTCCTTGTGGAGTACCTGGTGCGTACATTCCTGCGTATGCGTGTATGTGAGAACCTGGTGCGTACATTCCTGCGTATGCGTGTATGTGAGTACCTGGTGCGTATATTCTAGCGTGTCCTTGTGGAGTACCTGGTGCTGGGGCGTACATTCCTGCAACACAGCGCTGAACATTGCTGGATCGTGTGTGTGTGTGTGTGTGCCAAAGTCTCCTGGTGCACGTGGGGTGTGAAGGTACCCTTGACTGTATGCTGCAGATGACATATGATATGTGTAGGATTGGCCAGAACCATGTATATATGGTGCATCTACGGTACTTTTGGCAGTGAAATTACCAAATATACAGTCATATATGGTGTATATAATAGTTATAAGGTTCTGGCCAAATAGATATGTGCTGTTGCCAAGTGCTCCTAAAATGTGGTGTGGCCACCTCACTCTCCTTCATGAGTGGCCTAAAAGCATACCTGGTACCTTTGCAGCATATAAAAACAACAGCTGCTTATTCCTAGTGTTAGCCAGAACCATATATATATACGGTGCATGTACGATATCCTTGGCAGAAATTTCACAGAATACACGATCATATATGGCGGGTATTCACAGTTCTGGCCAGCCCTACTCATTCCCCTCACACATTTTCTTTAACAATCAATCGAGAGCACCCACACACAGCATAACACATGTTCTTGCAGGCCAAAGACGGGACAGGCTCCTCCACGCAATTCCTGCCTGTGCTGCGCACCCTGCGTGTGGCGCGCATTTTCAGACTGGTGCACCAGGCTAAGGGCATGCGCAAATTGCTGAATACGCTGTACTGGTAAGTGTGATCCGACAGGTGATCCTGAACCCAAGACCGCATGCATAGAAACACGAAAATACATTAGCGCGTAATTGCATTAGCGCGTAAATGCGTTTGTGCGTAAATGCGTGAGAGCATAAATGCGTAAGCGCGTGAATGCGTTTGTGCGTAAATGCGTAAGCGCATAAATGCGTAAGCGCGTGAATGTGTTTGCGTATAAATGCGTAAGCGCGTAATTGCATTTGCGCGTACATGGGTTTGCGCGTAAATGCGTTAGCGCACACATAAATGCGTTAGCGCAGAGGCGTAAACAGGTTAGCGCAGGTGTTTTGGTGCACACAAATTGAAGGTATGCCTCAAGTTCGGATTTCCCTCTATTTGCTGCACAGCTCAACTTGTCCATTTTGACGCGCCCTTTCCCTGTCCGATTTCCATCTGACTGACTGTGAGCTGGGTCTTAGCCTTCTGAGCCTAAAGGCCAAACCTGCAAATCTTCTGATTTCCGTTCATTGTATTTCCCTCTTTATGGTGGAGGATTTCCTAGTTCCCCTAGGTGGCTCTCCTTCCTCTTGTTTTATGCCAGGCATGCTTTGCATCGCTGCATGCTTTAAGGTGCCTGCGAAGCATATATTTGAATGCACACGTTTACATTTGCTTAGCACATTTAAACACACACACACACACACACACACACACACACACACACACACACACACACACACACACACACACACACACACACACACACACACACACACACACACACACACACGCACGCACACACACACGCACACAACCTCAGGTCCATCCCCGCCACAGGGAATGTCGCGGTGGTGCTCCTTTTGTTCGTATACTTGTGGATCATCGTGGGCATGAACTTACTGGGCAACCTGAAAATCACGGTATGCACAGTCCAGGAGCATACTGAGGCCAACAGAGCAGCACCACAGCTGTTTGTGTGCTTTCTGATCTTTGTGGGTGGGTGCACCCTACCAACTCACACGGCTGGCCTCGTGAGCTTGCTTGTGAGCTTGCTTTGACCTACTAAAACAAAACGTTGGGTTGTGTTTACCATGTGTGCTATGTGGCCGGCTGGCCTGAACGGCCATTTTGATTCAGCAGTCAACTCAATGCAAGTGTGCGACACATTTTTTCCACTCAATAAATCAGTGGATTGGGCCTGACCCACCAGCCTTCCTCAGAAGTATGGCAGTAAAGGAGAAGCGAACAACGAGAGGTCAAGGTCTGCACAACACCCTCGTTATGACTCAACTTGATTCAAAATGACTTATTCAAATGTTTGCTCTATGAAAACGTGACACAATTAAAATTAATTAAAATTATTATATTCGAATGTTTGCTCGATGAAAAAAACGTGACACAATTAAGATTTTAGTATTATAATGTTTGCTCGATGAAAACGTGACGCGCATACGCATGCACCTTCAGGATAATGAGTCAGGTCTCAACCGCCACGCAAACTACCGCCACTTTGGCAAAGCCTTTCTGCTGCAGCTGAGGTGGGTTACTATAATTCACACGTTTAATAAATCAGTTATTGCTATGTAAGATATGTGTGTAATACTTTGTTCTTATGAAAGAGAACAATAGAGAATAAAGCCCACTCCTCACATTCACTAAAAAAAGGTGCTTACATTTTATAGAGTGAAGAGGGGGGATGTAGGGATGTGATGAGTGAGGTGCTCATTATGCTTACGCTTTGTTCGGTTTTGGGGTATGGCAAAGGGCGTGAGAGTTGAGCCATAGAAGTGTGTGATGATGAGACGGGGGGGTTCTTTTGTAGTTTCAACAGTAGGTAACCATTAGTAGGGTTGGCCAGAACTGTATACCTACATACACACAGTACATAACCGCACATATATGGTTCTGGCCAACCCTACCCATCATGCTACAGGTAGGGACTGCCTGCTGCTGAAGTGTAAGCTGTTTGTGCTTACGCTTTTTGTGTA
>Ga0307974_1001134_pt1 | contig 17927 bp, 20 predicted proteins | sample OrgLakmetagen784_FD_201812 | JGI IMG/M metagenome (GOLD analysis project Ga0307974, IMG submission 201812) | Saline water microbial communities from Organic Lake, Antarctica - #784 | ecosystem: Environmental > Aquatic > Non-marine Saline and Alkaline > Saline | place: Antarctica: Organic Lake... | reverse complement strand
TTAGGTTGCCTGATGTCCAGAGGTACTCTAGCCTGCCTTCTCTCTGACTCCAACTTCTAAGGTTAGGCCTTTTTCTGTCTGTTCTTCAGACACACTCTTAGCTTGTGCTCTTGCGAGCGTGGGCCAATTTCTCAGACTGTGTTTTTAAAGGAGGGCTTTCTGTTTAGGCAGGAGTTTTCCTTTTCCCAGTCTTATAGGTTTTTTCCTTCATTCTGTCAGGCCCTTGCTGAGGACCGTGTAACAACCCCCACCAAAAAAAAAATCATGGTAAATGTGACGGCAAATAGAGTAACCAGTGAACTTGGAGGAGAAGGCGTTGCAGTTTGCCCCGAAGGCCTTATCTCTTGGGTGTTCACTCCAGTATTGGGGGAGCGTGGTGTCATGGTCAAAAGGGGATGCCATCTTTTCTTTAGTGACTAGGGCCCATTTTTGTAGGGCGGTGATAATGTGGGGGGGAAGCATCCGTGAAAATGAGTTTTTAATCTTTTGGCTTGCATGTCTGAAGGTAGCAGTACCTTTGCTTGTAATGAGGCCTATGAGTTCTGATGCAAGATTCTGGAAGGGAGTGGATGTTGTCATGTAAGCCGCTGCATTTTGCCTTTTCAAAAGCCCTTCAAAGAATGTTGAAACGCTCAGGGGTGAGCATGCCTTTGCATCTTCCGTCTACGTTGTAGATGCAAGCTACTGTGGCAGTGTACACTTCTGGGAATACAGGGTCGTCTGAGGGGGATTCGGTGTCATTCCCTTGGTGCTTCATGAGATCAACGGCAGTGATCCAGTACTTGCAGCACCCAGTGGCTACAATGTCTGCTTGAGGGTTGGTGGGCTGGATGTCAAAACTGACTTCAAAAACTGGGCTGGATGTCAAAACTGACTTCTTTGTTCCGAAGTTTGATATCTTAGGGCTGGTAGGAGTTTTGTTCTTGGTTGGCTGAGAACCCTGTTTTCTGAAGATCACTGAGATGTATGTCCAGTGCAGGTTGCAGTAGGGGGTGTCGTGATATGCTCTTCGTACATTTGGAGGCTGCTTCCAAAACTTTCACGAGTACTTTGCAGTTTTTCTGGCTCCCATATTAAGTTCCACGAGACTTTCACCATTTCTCTTTGAGAGATCTAAAAATTCGTTCTTTCTTTTTATTTTCATCTAGGTAAACACAGGCTGGGCAGGCCCATGTGTATTGGTGTCAATAGCCTCTCGCTCAATGGTATTGTAGCAATTGGTTTCTAGTAGGCACTGCCAACTATAGGTACAATTACAGACGTTGCATATGTACATGTCTTTTAAGGGAGGAAGCATATCCAGTGAGTCAAGTCCTATATGGGAGGAGCACATTTCACAGGATGCACATGCAATATCAGTGCGAGCAGCAGCTTGAATAGTTTTGGGCACTAATCCAACTGCTTCGGATAGGGGTAGGGCCCATCTTTCTAAAATCATAGGAGCGTAGTATGTATGGTATTGCTTCTTTCTGGGGGGCCAGCGTCTCTACCCCTTTTGTTGCAAGATTAAAACTTCCAATCATCAATGTTGTGGACGCCCAGGTCATCATGATAAAGCGTCTTTATGGCCTCAGTGGGTGTCATAGAGAAGACCCGGTCTTTCTTGTACGTCCAGAGTTCTTGTTGGATGTGGATACTAGTGCGTGAGGGGGTCAGACTCAGGCTAGGTAGGCACTGTGTTACATGAAGGAATTCACACTTTGGGGGGGGGGGCGGTTCCAATAAATCTCCAGCACCGAGTACATCTAAAAAACATTTATAATTACAGCAAGTTATGTTGTGCACGTGGTTCTGTGTAGTATGTATTCATGAAGGTTGGGTTATTGTGGACGCAGTAGATTGAATTTATGAAGAGAAAAAAAATACGCAGGCAGTGAACATACTCCCCACATTTATTCAAGAACAAGGAGCCCCTTTGGTACCGGATACCGTACAACTCCTCCACCAAAGGAAAAAGAAAAAGGTCAATGGGTATCAGGAGGGCTGCAGGCTTGACCTGAAAGAGTTGAGTTTATGTCACTTATCTGCTGTGTGAAGGGGTTGGTACTATTGTCTTGTGAGATGGAGGAGGCAGTTGTCTGTGTAAGCGTCTGTGTTGCAGGTCGATCGTGGCAAGCGGTATGTGAGCGTGTTATGCGTTTGTTGGGTTGGCCATTGGTTGGTTGTTATATCACTTATATATAGGAGGGGAATAAATTTGCGTGCTGAGGAGATGCTCCTTGCTTACTATTTGGCTGCGTTTTCTCTATTTAGTGGTATGTGGGGGAGCATATTGTGTCTGCTGCGCACGTTTTGTTGGCTGATTCTGTGGGGGAGCGGCAATCTGGGAAGTAGGTGCGAGTTCAGACAGGCATTCGATGGCTGTAGTTTGGGGCGGGTTGGGGGATGGTCTAGACAATGAGCCTACAGAGTTATGGCTTAACTTTGTTAGGTTGGAACTTCTTTGTGAGTAGCGTTGTGAGCGTGGGTTTTGTAATGGAGGGGCAGCTGGCATTGTTGTGGTGGGATGATGGTGTTGTGTCTGAGAGGGCCCCGTGTGGGGTATGTTGTTGTATGCTGTGTGTTTCCTGGGCCGAGCATTGGCGTCTTAAGGGAATGTTTGTATTGATGAAGGTGCTAGTGCGTTTTGGGTGGCACATCTTTGGATTTGATGGACATCCAGCTGCTATTGTGGCGGGAGAAGGGGATGTATGTGGTTCTGGGCAAGGTTCAAACACAGAAGTCTGGCTAAATCGCCTAGTATCTGCCAGTAGATCCGTGGGAGGTGGCCGTCTAATGAGGTTATTTGTAATAGGACATTTAAAGTGTGTTGCTGAGCGTGGTTGTGTTGCAGATGTTGCATGGGTGGGCACACTCTGTTGAGGTTCAACGTCTGCGGAATCAGGGGGCACGTCATCATGAGCCAGGATATTGATATGTGTGTCCAGGACGCCTGTGAAGGAGGCATTTCTTGTTTTACGGTGGACAAGCAGGGTGTTTTGACTTGTATTTCTGTCTTGAAGGAGTTGTGTAATGCTGGCAGTGCTTAACTCTTCTGTTTCTGGCATGTTAGCGATGGCTGCAAGTCTGTTAAGTGCTTTTTGATTTATTATTGAGTTGTTTCCTAGAGTTCTCTAATGTGGTCCTCGTTTGGACTTGAGATTGTGAAAACCATTAATGCCTAGTCTCATAAGTGGTTTGGTAAAGCAGTTAATGAGGGTGATCATTGTTCAAAAGGGGAATTGCGGTTGGAAGTGACCTCTGAATACACAATTTCTTTTCAGAACTAGGTGGTTACTGGCGTGGATGCAGGCTAGCTGGCGCGCTCGCATATGGAGGTAGAGTCGCTTCTTTAGTTATAGCGACGTTCCTTTGTTGTGGACGGGAATGTTGTGGTAAGGTGTTTTAATTGGGAAACCTGGTGGGTGAGGAGACATTGTCACAAATCGGTGTTGATTAGAGAAGTCCTCTAGGCTAGTTACAAGTGCCACTGCTGAGCGCCTGTGGTATTCTACGTAAATTGAGGGGGCGCCTATTCCAAAGTTATGTACATCTTCACGGATCATGGCCGTTAGAGAGCTGCGCCAGAGGTTGTGCTTGCTTTTCATCACCCTTCCAATTATTGCATCCCATTTGTCTAGGTCTGGGTAGGAGCATTGTGTAACGGCAAAGGCATAGGCCAAACTAGGGATGATAGCTGTGCGTATTATGTTAAGTGTTTGTCGTGGTGAGGCATTTTATCCTTCAAAGGCATCAAGCTTTTGTTTTTGGTTTTTGTTCAAGCGCCTGTTTTGGTGCTTCCGGTTAGGGTCCATGGTCAGAGGTGAAATATATATTGTTGCCTGGTTTTGGACCATTATTTGTTGTTGATGTTCGAGGGCTTCTTCAGTAGGTATTAAACCGTTGATTTTGATTTTGAGGGTATTACATTTCAAGGGGAGATAGCAAACTCCCTACCACGTGAGTAAATAAAGGAAAATTGAAAGAAGGGCAGCAAGAGAGGCTGGTTGGACAGAAAAAGGAGGCGAGGGGGGAGGCTTTCAAGGGAAAACCCGTTATCTTTGGGATTTAACACATTCAAGCTACCTGAGACCTTGGTTTTGCTGCCAGAAATAACGGCCCAATTAGAGTGTGAGTTTACTAGCTTGCACTTTGAGGTTGTGCAGGTCACCAGTGGGGCAGAGGAGGACGTCTGCAAATTGCGGCACTAGTGATGTTGTTGGGTAGGTTTGAAGCGTGTTATCTTTTGGGACACAGGTATGTGTGTAACCGTGTCCTCCTACGTGTAAGCATCTTAGCAGGGGCTCCCCATAAAGAGTAGGAAGAGAAAAGGGGAGAAAGTGTCACCTTGTATAGTAGCCCTTTCTATGGGTATTTTGTTTGTACAAACCCTGGAAGGGAGATTTACTTTAGTGGTGGCATGTTCATAGAGATTTCTGACAGCATCTATGGCATCAGTAGGAAAGCCAAGATCATACATGATCCAAAGCATACGGTCATGGTCAGTGGTGTTATAGCATGACTGCTCGCCTGTTCATAAAGTAAAAGAAGTTTATGAGGAAAAAGTTGGAGTTTGTCGTCCTCCTGGTGCAAAAAAGCAGACACATCCGGTATGTGAAAATAAGATCCTGTCTGTGAAAGTAAGGACACATACTTCCTGCGAAGAGAAACCTGTGAAAAAACTTATTTTTTATATCCTGGACATCATCATCAGCCTCACACGATTCACAATTAGGGGAAGAGGTGGAATTCCAAGTAAGTTGCTGCTTCAAAGCAAAGGGCGTGAACACAAAGTCTGAAACGAGCCATACTGCGAATGACATCTCTAGGAAAGACATGGATAAGGAACATTTACCCGGAAGACTGTAAGGAGAATGGGTAATCAGAACTCTTCTTGCAGGCAGTGCGCATCACTAATGACAAGTCAGCAATTTGCTGTTGCGCTCTCTCGGATGGCCACCAAATAAGTTTCCAAGAAAACCCTCATTGCTTGACCCTGAGGTCCACAACAAAACGACTGAGATCAATAGGCTCACAGACCAATAACTTCTGTTTGGACATGTATGCATGATTGTGTCAAGCCATGGCTAGCCTGAAAGAATGTAGGAGGACCAGCGGTCGTGTGTCCTGGAGCTAAAAGCCTTTCTAGTCATTCCTCGATGCCTTCTGCTTGCGCATTTTCAAGCAAACAAGCATTCTCTTTCTCTACTTCACATATTTGTTCCAAGTTTCTCATGGACGTTTCCCAGAGGGGGGCGACTGACCCCCCAAATGGGGGTGTTTTTCAAATGTTCCCAGAATATGGGCCCCCTCATTGGCAACTGTTAAACTCAGTTCCGAATGGTAGCTCCATAGCAGTTGAGTTTGACTGTTGCCAATGAGGGGGTCCATGCTTATTCGGCTGCGCCGTGAAACCTACTTTCCAGCCACCTGTGTGCCAGATCTGACCACCCCCTGCACCAAATCACATAATTTCTGGTGGTATGGAATCCTTGTAACAAACGAATATCATTGCAAAAAATGGAGTGAAACGACTAAGCACTTGGGGATGTAGGCCAACACAGGCTGTTTTCCCATGCAAATGCACCCTACTTGGGTTTTGGTAGTCAATGTGAGCTTGAAGCCCTGCCAATTTGCACACAGAGTGACCCACATGAATCCAAGCACATCCTCGTGTAACCCATAATGCCAGCTTCGATTTGAAGCAAAAATGGTCTAAATCGGATTAAAGGGTAGTGGAAGACCGGCTTCTGAGTGCATAAAAGCACATATTTGGACATTTCCCCAGTTGACCCCCTCTGGCCGTTTCCCCTTTTATTTAGGTAGGTGTGCTCGTGTGTTTACAGTATTTTATTCCAAGGTTTTGCACGTTTTACATACGCAGCCTAGCAGTCGCACGTTTTGACTGATGGCTTAACTTATAAACCTTGTAAGCTTTACAATCTTTTTCCAAGCTTCTGCTCAGATGCCCCCTGAGGCTTATATAGCGATGCAACTTAACCTGAACTTGATACATGGGTAGCTGTACTCCGAGGTACGCTAAAAAACTCATTTAACAAAATATTTCGTGTGGCTTGCCCTTGGAGTTCCTTAAGTTAACGTGAGGAACATTTCACTCCCTGCAAGTTTTGTTGTCTTATCAAAAAATGGTTTTCAACGTTAATGCGTTCAATAAAAAACTTCACTACCTGCAAAGATTTATCTTTTCAAAGACATGATTAACAGGAGACAGCAAACCCCGAGAGAAGGAAAAAAGCTTTACATTTAAACAGCCAAACAACATGCCCGCAGGCTCAAGGTCACCCTTATTGTATTAATTGTAACCCCGGTAATGGGCAGTGACGGCAGGCAGAAACTTGAACGAGAGTAAGGAGGGCAGGAACAGGAGCAAGAGGAGGAGGTGGAGGAGGAGGAGGAAGAGAAGAGTTTGTTTCACAAGTGATGTTTTAAAGTAAAGGACATCAGCACGATTAAACAGTTTTTTTCCTTCTACTCCTAATTACCCAGATTAAAACCTTTCCTACTCCCAGGAATGCACAGACCGCTCCCTGCATAAATCTAGTAAAATTCTTAGACCACTATGTTCATTTAAATGTATATCACATGGAATCGAATACACTGGGTACAGGTCAAGAACTGCATCGTGTACATTTGGACATCATGTAACACAGTATTGATGTCTTTCCTTCTCGGTGGTCATACACACAATCGTAATAGTACAATTCCTAGTATACACCACACCAAGGTACTGTGGAAACTGTTAGTTTTTCAAATCAGTCAGGGCCCCAGAAGGAGTGTGAGCTGCGAGCCAACAAGCTCACATATAGGAGCTCCCTGTGCTTCCATAATTAGAAAGCTCTATTCATCATCCCTGAATTAAGATTAAAAGGCAAATTGAAAGCATGGATGGTCAGGGCGTGCCCACAGTGCTTGCGTTGTGATGTAGTGAAGATTATTGGAACAAAGGTTGGAAAGTCACTTGAATTCAGGCCACCAAAGCAGGTCAAACGAGGTTGAGCTATATCTTTCCTTACCAATGGGCCTCCGGCATTGCGTCCATCAAGTACTTGGCCAAACATGCCGTGCTCAGCACGAGTATCTGAAGACAAGAATTGACGCAAAGTACAGGAGCTGAAGTACACTTCCAGTCACCGCGCGGAGTGCGTAACGCAGGCACAAACAAACACTCTTCAAGAGTCGTACCACCTCGCCATGTGGCAAAAACTCACAATCCCGTGGCAACTGCTGAGAAGTAACAGTGCAGACACTCTGCTATTTGTAATTGTCGACTTGATTCCTACACATGCACACACAAACATACACGCACACAAACACATGCACACATACTAATGCTTATACGCAAGATCTGAACATAAAGCCCACCTGTGCAAGTTCGAGCCAATCCTCTTCAGGCATAGGCACGTGCGTAGCTTTTTTGGCATGAGAAAGGCCCGGAGGCAGGAGTGAGGACAACTGCGTTCAATCATGGGTGCGACGAATACGCGTGTGCTTTACTTCTGTGACGCAATTTAAAAACCGTCCTCCCTGATACAGGAGTTTTGAGGGGCACCGGCAGCTGGCCTGGAAAAGCACACAAAGGCCGCAGACAACATCTTTAAACACAGGAGCCTATATCGATATATTTATAGGCTCAGGGCAAAACGAGGAAATGGGCAATTGCGTCTTCAAAATCACCTGTTGCGGTAGGAGTGCGAACCCGCCCCTCTCCTTTAGCGTAGCATCACTTTCGTATGCAGAAAAACTTGTGAGTAGCGCCACCTGCGAGTGGGCGCAGGTGCGTTTGCGTTTGTGGAAGTAGCATGAGCTTTGCAATCTAGGTTCTGGTCCTTGACATTACTTTTCAAAGTTGATGTACCAGACAAACACGGGTGCACAAAATTAGTCGACATGTGAATTTTAAGCACGATGCAGCAAACAAGTAACGCCAGTGATCTAGGTAATGTTATGAGGGCTTACACGCACAAGTCCTAATGTTATGAGGGCTTACACGCACAAGTCCTAGCATACTTACAACCTTGTGGCAATAAGCGGACTAAAACTTTTTTTACCATAGAATGTACACAAACACACAAATGCTCTGCAAAATCTGCTTTTGCAATGTAAAATTCTGTGGGGAATAAAAAAGGGTGCGGTCTACTCCGCACACTTCATACCTGCCAGCGCAATGTCACCAGGGCACCAAATTGGAATTATTTATTTCACCTATACAACAGGAAGTGCCTCACCTTTTCTTCGTAAGCTTTGCGGTAGGGAAGTGGCACGGTTTCTAACACCCCATTTCGTATTTCCTCATCCATACAGATGACAAGATTGTGGCTGCAGCATGTGTGTATATATATGTGTATGTGTGCAAGTGTGTGTGTGTGTTTGTGTATATGTGATATGTGGTGTGTATGTGTGTATGTGTGCGTGTGTGTGTGTGTGTGTATGGGCAAGCAGTGTGCATTGCTGTGCATTGCCCCATCCATTTAACAAACAAGCATGTGACTCAGCCATACAACCAAAAAATCAGGCTTGGGTGATCTGTTACCTGCCTGAACCCAATTAGCCTTTCTAGACCCTATCTGTCATCTTGATCAACCAGGACATCGGAGGACAGACACTCCCACACATGTATGCATGTATTTTGTTTTGGCACACAAAAAAACACAAAACACACACACCTGTCCAGATCATCCACTTCAAACACTTCAGGCACTCGAGCGACGAGTTTAGTGTTTATTTTGAGCCTGTCCGCTCGAGACAAGATAGAGGCCATATAGTCCAAGCTTGCTAAGCGTTCCTGCTTGCTGGCACTCCTGTGACCGTGTGATGAAAAGGGGAGCAGACACGCGACACAATCAGAAGCCACGCACGCGCAATGGGCAAGCGAGCAGGGTTCGAACTTTAAAGGAAATATTCAGTTGCAAGTGGCCAGCTTAGTCAAGAAGCGCTCAGCCGTGAGCACTGCTTTAACAAAGCACCCCACAGCATTTTTGCGTGGTAGAGCGGTAGAGCGTAGAGCGGGTGCCTATCACTCACCGATTGCTATTGCTAGGTGTGAGGTCCTCCTCCGTCTCTTTGCTGCTGGCACTGCCACTGCCACTGCCTTGAAGGTCACAGTTGTTTTGATAAATAGCTCTTCCAAATCCGTTCCTGTGCAGGGATGACAACGTGTATGCGGATGTTTCTGAGGTTTCTAATTGCGGATGGCGAAGGTGCTGGGCAGCAGCTGCAGCCACAAGGAGCAGCACTTATAATGGTTTCTCTTGCTTATTGACCAAGGCGAAAGGCCCGACCAGGGTTCAGCGTCACCAGGGGGTGCACCACAGCAGCTGATGGTTGTGATGATAAGTGCGTGCCCTTTTGTATGCTTGACATGAGAGCAACCACCTTCTGTTGACTTGAGAAATTACGCCATACAGTCGTACACGCGGTTATACACAAACCACGTGCTGCTTACCACTCGCTGATTCTTTCGAAAATGCCTGCTGCCATTCGTGCCCGTGGGTCTGCGTGGTCTCGCCCCACAAACAGAATCTGCCCAGGAAGTCAAAATGGAGTGTTAGGTATGTGACGGCGTTTCAGTGCTTTCTGAACAATCAGGAGGGGCATTTGGGGATGGCTGTAGACTTGCCTGAATGTAATACAAACTCCAGTCAACGGGCGGAGCGGAGAAGCCCACAGTGTGTTGGGTGGTAGAGGATTCTTCACGGGTAGCTACTTGAGTGTTGTCCAAGCTGAACATCCTCTCCAGCGCATCCTGTGTGTGTGTGTGTGTGTGTGTGTGTGTGTGTGTGTGTGTGTGTGTGTGAGAGTGTGTGTTGTGTGTGTTGAGTGTATGTTTTTGTTGTGCGTATGTTGAGTGCGTGTGTGTGTGTGCACGTGCGTGTGTGTGTGTATGTGTGTGTGTATGTGTGTGTGTGTGTGTGTGTGTGTGTGTGTGTGCGCGCGTATGTGTATGTGCGTGCTTGTGTGTGTGTGTGTGTTGAGTGTGTGTATATGTGTGTGTATGTGTGTGTGTGAGTGTGTGTGTATGTGCGTGTTGTGTGTGTGTGTGTATGTTTGTGTGTGTGTGTGTGTGTGTGTGTGTGTGTGTGTGTGTGTGTGTGTGTGTGTGTGTGTTTGCTTTATATCTTAAAGTGTAAATCTCACCCTGTGACTGCTGTGACTGCTCGCAGCAACGCGTGGTGGATCACTGCCTTGCTTGCTGGCCACATGTTTGGCATTGCTGAGGCTCCTGCAATCCCAAGTAGCTCCTCTGATACTAATTTTGGGAGAAATCATGTGTAGAGAAATTGGTCAGAAGCGGTTTGGTTGTGACAAATTGGAAGACAATTTTATAAAATTGATGGAAAATTTTTAATGAATTAGTAAAATATGCTATTTGCAAATCCGTGCTGCAACTACAGGAATGCCAAGGACCAGAACTCTCTGAAAAATGTTTTGGGATGTTGTCCTTGACCATTAATGGTGTGAGCAGAAAGTTAGGGTGTAACGCAGCGGCACAGCGCAGCAGGGCATTTCGTTTCTTGAGGAATGCAAGTCCCTCAAACCGGCTTCAGTCCCTCCTGGGCCCCTCTCCAGAGGAACAAAGGGAGTTTGATACCCTCTGGCAAGTGTGCTTTGTTCACGTCGTGATGCAGTACCAGTTAATTTGCAGCTGCTTTGAGAGGAGGAATGCGCCCCTCTTCCCTCACAGGGCTGAATTTGCGCGAGAACTGGAACTCAGCAAGGAGGCAGGGAATGCAATCGCCCTGCAAGCAAGAGAGGTGAGGTGCCTTCCTGCTTTGCTTCTGTGCTTGGTTGTAAACTGCTGGCATATGACGGCACGCAGGGTCGCCTGGTGTGCGATGCCAGCTTCCTGAGGGCCCGTACCTTAAAGTTTCTGGACGTGAGCAAGAAGGTGTGTCTCCCGCGTGTGTGTGTAAGCGTGACTGGTTGTCAGAGCATGTGCAGGCAGGATAAAAAAGCAAAAGCCTGGGGTTCTTGCTCAACCCTTCTTCTGAAATTGCAGATTCCTGGTCTTAACCCTCGAATTGTGCTCAGCCAGAGCTCCATGACACTCCGGTAAGGGTGGGGAAGGGGGAGAAGAAAGGAAAAGTGGGTACCTGCACTGTGCTGTCTCTGGATTTAACACTGTGCTGTCTCTGGGACCACGCTGCAAGTGTGGTACCTTGTGCATGCAGTCCATTGCTTCCAGAAGCCTGTTTGGCAATCACCTGCCCTTGAAACCAATGTCTCTACCTCCGTTTGTCAGGATGAATCTATGGTTCTTCCTTCACACCATCCTTCCATCCATTGCCACGTATGTACACAGATATCAACCCCTAGAGCTTGCATCGACCGCACGTCGGCTGCTTGTGCTTCTACCTGATCATGATGTCACAGCCACCCTCGTGACCGTGATGTCACACTTAGACCTTGGGCCTGACATCCTTGCAAGCCACGTAAGCACAAGTGCCCTTGGGTGTTGAAAATTGCGAGCATTGATGAGCTACAGTCTTCCGCGTGCGGGTTATACTTTTAGGGGCACGCCATCAAGAAGAATGCAAGAAACAATTTCACTTTCCTGGAATTACTTTGATTTGGGCTTGCCGTACGATGTATGCTTGCATTTCTAGCAGATGTTATATCAATGAACCCGCGCTTAAGCGATTGATCACTGGACGTCTTATTCACATTTCTCCTGGCTAATAGCTTCATCTATCATTAGCTCATGAGGCATCCTGAGCTGTTCAGCTTAATTTTACTCTTACATTCACGCCTGCAGCTTCTTGAATTGGAGTACGTTTTCTGCCCTTGCTTCTTCGGGGCTGCGGTACCACCTGTCATGTTTGCCTTTTATGTGTCAGAGCAGCTGGAGCTGCAGGCGCTTAGGAGGATCAGTGGCTTAAATGAACTTGATAGTGTAGGGAAGGAGCTCGACGGTCCAGTGACCTTGTTAGAAAATACAGGCAAAGAGCTAGATCCAGTGACAATGCTCAGACACCAGGATGGAGAACACATTATTGGTCTGGAGGAGGAGGAGGAGGAGGAAGAAGGCAGCCCTGTCGACTTCGGAGAGGCTGCTGCTCGCCAGCCCCTTGATGTTGTCCAAACCACGGTGAGCAAAGTAACTTTCTCTTATCAATTTCTATGCAAGCTGCTAGCCAGTCTTAATACATACTTGCAAAAGAAAACCCCCTGCTCATCCACTGTTTCCCTTGCCTACTTTCATGGCTGATGCCTATTTTCGTTTTGGCGTGTCTTGGGGCGCAAGGTGGCTCTTCCCACATTGCTATTAAAAACAAATGTTGCTGTACTCCACTCGCACTTGAGCTCTGGAGGCACGCTGTATCACAGGTGACTTGTGCACCATGCCCTCACATTTTATATTTCAACAATTCCTCTGCTCTTTCTGATTACAAACAGCTGCGCCTTCAAAGTCTGGTGCAAGTCTTAGGACCTGAAGTTGCATACTCTGGCTTGTGTCGTGCACCCCGCCTTCTGCTAGGAACAGAGTCACAGCAGGCAGCCGCCTCTCATGCAGCATTGCAGGTGAGCCCTAGGTACAAGTTTTTAGCTTGTGACTTAAGCCTGCCATTAAAAAACGTTATGTGTGCTAGCCACATGGAGGCTCTTGCTGCATAGGAGTCGGAACATAGGGTACATTGCGTCATTTAGTAAATGGAGGTAAGAATGCGGATGTCGTGTTTAAATCCAGGAAGCGCTAGTTAATGGAAAAATCAATGCATAACTGCATGGACTTACTGAAAATACAAAGAGAGGGTAAGATTGCAAAAAAATTGAAATGGGTCCTGGATCCAGTAATTACTTGGGTGTTCTTAAATTTGCACATCTGTTATAAGCAAAGATTTCATTGCCGACGTACTGAGAGAACAGACCATGTAATTGCTGAACAAAGCATACTCATGTGTAATTGCCCGTGGAAAGCACCATAACAGAGACTAATCGGCGTTTGAACTGCGTCTGGGTCTGTCTATTTGTACGCAGAGCAAAATGCAGTTTGAAGCTAGATTGGTTTCAGTTTGATGAGGTGGTGGTTGTTAAGTTGCCTTTTTAGTACAGAAACTGACACCCTAGGGCTTTGCTCAGATTACCCCCTTTGGCAGATATTTGCTTATAGGGATTCGACCTTTTTGCTGCATACTATTTCCCCAGTATTTCAAAACATGTAAAAGTACCTCTTCTCAGACCTATGCACATATACACACTCTCATTCTCTCACACACACTCTCTCTCTCTCTCTCTCTTACTCTCTCTCTCTCTCTCTCTCTCTCTCTTACTCTCTCTCTCTCTCTCTTTCTCTCTCTCTCTCTCTCTCTCTCTCTCTCTCTCTCTCTCTCTCTCACACACACACACACACATACACACACACTCTACCTCACTCACATGCCCAAACATACACACACAGGAGGCGCTTAGTATCAATGGAGCGCTTGCTGCTCGCATGATAGAGTCTAGAGGACGCCTGCTCTCTGCTGCCACTTCCTCTCTTCAACCACAGCTGTCAGCTCTCACTATTGCCTTAGGGTGAGCATCTCAAATCATTGCATTTCTGCTTTGAGCCCCAACATTTTTGAAGTTTAAACAAAGCATTGCTGGGAGCGCTCTGTGGAATGTTTATCAGAAACAAATGAATTGCAGCCAACTCTGATGGATGCCCAACGGCCTGGGAAACAGGCACGCGTGCACACGTGCACTGCACGCATTCATATGCCTGCAACACGCAAGCACACATGCACGCAACATGCAAGCACGCATGCACTAAAACAACTACAACTGCACACATTTAAATACACAGGTGGCCAAGGTCACGTGTACGATTGTTGTGTCTAGAGGAGCCTGCCGTCCTGCTGCGCCCTCCCTCTAGCACTGGCAAGCTCTGGCGGCGTCTGCAGCGCGCTGCCAAACTGCAGCGGGCATGGTTTGATGCGGTGAGAAGAGATGGTTGCATTCGTGTGCTCTTGTTCTGTGACATGATTTAGTGTGTGTGTTTGCAAATTAATATACTCAATCCAAGGCTGCATTTTGCAGTGTGATGGGTTGAAGAGTACCGTTGTGACGTGTCTTGCAGGCGTTTTGCTGATCACTTACATAGATATAGCTCGGTCAGTTTCTGGCTACAACCCAATATGCTGCTATCTTATTGAGCAGGATTTGTTTTAAACCAACTTGTGACTGCCTACGAAAAAAGAAAAGGAAAAAGGAAAATTATGCAGGCAGTGGAAATCCATTCTCCAAATTATTCAAGGAAGAGGAGCCACTTTAGTATCGGGTACCGTAAAACTCCTCAACCAAACGAAAAGGAACAGATCGATGGGGATCAGGAGGGTTGCAGGCTTTACCTGAAACCGGCTCCTGATGACAGTTGATAACAGTACTGGAAAGGGCACTTCTGGTATGGAAAAGTTTAGCAGCGAAGTTCACAGAGTGCACATGGAGCTTGGAGGCAAGCTTCTTAACTCTTTGAGATTCAAGACCCAGCTCCTTAATAGGCTCTAGCGTGTCATTGTTGTAGATGGTGCCACCCACTCCCAAAAGGATGGTGTGGAGGGTAACGGAGGCTCCTTGAAGGATGGTGCAGAGGCCTTTGTGCTGTTCCTGCGCAGCGCTCAGATGGCGTCTAGTGTTTTCACAGTACTTGATCTCGGTGAGGTGGATGTCACGTTGGAGAATGCTGAGATTTTTGGGTCGGTGCTGTCTGGGGAAGGTGGATCTGCTGATGGCTGGCAGTGCTGTAGAGGTGCTCCCAGTCATCTCCCCCTTTTGCCCCCTACCACTCCAAAGTATCCACCCCCCTCCACTACTAGAAGTCTATTGCTTTTTTGATTCATGGAGATGGGAGCAACCAGTACAGCATCCGGACGGCTGAAGGTGAACCCATTTTTGTCTGAGAAGCGGGGTGGAAAGAGTCACTTTGCTTTAATCCTAATTTCAGCTGTATCAGGAATCTGAAGAGTTTGCATAGCCAACCGTTCGCTGCTGCCTACATCTATGTAGACAGAGCAGGATCCCACCATATTCCTTATTTGCGTGTGTGTATGTATGTGTTGGCACCCAGAGACAACATGTAGGGCACTGTTGAGTTGTTGGCAGAGGGGGCAATTTAGGCTTATTGAGTGCTTAAACCATGCCGCATGCTTTTGGTTGTACAGGGTTCCTGTTCTGTACTTCATATTGATGCACTTGGTTGTAACAGGGACATAGGACGCTGTTAGGTAAGCGTTGCTAGCGGCTCCATTGGCAGTGCCACTTTTGATAAGGGTCTGGTAGTATTCATGGTAGTTTGCTACCGTATTGGCATTTTCTAGTTTGTGGAGTGTATGTGTGCTTGCAGGGCGTCGCAGTACTTTGACTAGTACCAGATCCTTGGGGTGGGTGACTGAGCCGTGCGTGGATAATTATGTGTGTGTATAAGTTGACAATCGTTACCTTCTTTTGCAAGGCAGTAGATGCTATTATAGAAGAGGTTCCCTCAGGTCTTGCTGTTCTCGTGGAGGTATTAACAATGTCGGAGTAGGTTGTGATTGACTTTCTAGCAAGAACATCAGCATATTCATTGCCTATAATACCTGCGTGGAACTCAACTTTATAGGAATGAATGGGCGATGGTGACTGGTGGATTGATTTGGCAATGGATTGGAGGACATCTCCCTGGATGTGGTGGCGGTGGAGGTTTGGGTGTGAGAGCTGTTTTAAGGTAAGGTAAGGTTACATCACTATATATGCCTCAAAGGGCATCTCAGCGGAAGCTTGGCAAAAGTCTGAAACCACACCTGGCTAAACAAAAGAAACAGTAGCTAGAGGAAACATGAAACAGATGTATGAAGCTTGGCAAAAGTCTGAAACCACACCTGGCTAAACAAAAGAAACAGTGCTAGAGGAAACGTGAAACAGATGTATGTAGAGGAGAAAGAGAACGTTTGTTTTGAAGAAACGCGGAGAGATGGCATCAGGATTACGAGAATTAGCTTTTCATATGAGAGCTGTTTTTATCATTTGGTGCATTGAGGTTAGGCTAACTGTGGCTATATGGGAGTAGCCGTGAATGATTGCGGCTGCTATAGCTGCTAGCTCTGCACGTGAGGTGGTATTAATTATACCTACGCCTCTTGAGTTTACGTGATGGGATACGTTTAAGCAAGGGTAGTATACACCTGATCCTGTGTCTTGCTTTTCTTTGTGTTCTTTAAGACTGCCATCGGTGTAGGTCCATTCCCGCCAATCTTGTACTTTTCGGACCAGGTTCGGGCTGAAGCTGTGTTGGGTCGCTTCGTCAGAGCTCTGAGGCCGGTTCTGGGTACTTGTTTTATCTTGGGGGCCTTGTGGGGTTTGATGAAGGTGGTCGCTGGGTAGTTTCCTTACTTTAGTAAGGCCAGGTGTCTTTTCAGGGCTAAGTATAGAGGGGTAGGGGTCGTTAGGAAAGTAATTGATTTCCCACTTTGCCTCAGGAATTTCTTTGGCAAGCCCTTTTAGCGAATTTTTGTTGCGAGCATTGAGGCAGTTTCTGTCTTCAGTATTCCATATGGCAACGATGTGCATATCCCAATTGTGTTTGGGAAGTGGCGTCTTATATTGTTCCGGAAAAGTACTTCTGCATATTGGATTGGTCGAATGGTCGGTATGGAGCTTAAGAATTTGCACATGTGCGTACAAAACCTCTCTTGCCCTCACGTTTGCTAATTGCCAGCCTGGAACTCTGGCACAAACTCAATTCTATACCCCTTTCTTTCATGATTGGCCTGCAGCTTGCACAGTCCCCTGTGGATTACCTGGCCATGCTCAGCCGATTGCCCAAGCCAGACGAAGCCTTGGCCCGCCTCAACTTTTTGACAGATGTAAGAAAGGGTTGGTTTTTGGAACGTAGGTTGGACATCATACAGGCATGGGGTGCCTATGGGTTGAGTCAATGTGGGTTAATTCTATGTTTGTGATACATGTGAGCTCTCTTGTGTGCACCCTTGAACCAATAGGCATGTCTTTAAGTCCTGGCAGGCCTCATGCCGACTCCTAATTTTGCACACCTGGAGAGTTTGCTTTGTCGCGTGGCATTGCCATCAGGTTATTTGTGACCTTTCCTTCTAATGAGTATATGATAAGTTTGCCCTCAGTTAAGGCACATGGTGTTCCTTCCACGTTTTGCTTCTTCTTTACACATGCGCCTCTCCAAGCCAAAAAAATGTATTGTTCATGAACCTTGCCTCCTTTGCTACACACAACGTGCAAACAGGTTGGGCCAAAGCAGGCCACACCTACCTTGGAGCGCGTATTGCGCACACCCATTGGTGCCTTTATCAACGAGCACCCTGAGTACAGCAGAAGCAAGCGTTAGAGCAAAGGAGGAGCTTCAAGGGAGATCTCCGTTGATGTGGCTCCTTTTCCTTGCCTAGGAATTACTATAGAATTGAGGATAATTTCACTGCCTGCATACCTTATCCTTTTTGTTTGCAACAATGCGGTATTTACTGCCGCGTAGTTTCTTTCTTTGTTTGCGCTTACTTTATGCCTCCACGCTCCATGTTCATTCTGTTAATTACGCTGCTGGACTTGTCCATACCAGACGTGCCCTTTTTAATACCAATACCAACTCTCATCAGGAGCCAGATTCAGGCCAAGCCTGCATCCTCCTGGTCCTAATTGGTTTCTCTTTCCTTTACCCAGTGTCAAAGCGGCTCCTATCCCTTAATGTGGTGAGTTGAATGTGGCTTAGCTGCTTTTATCCTGGCTAACTCCTAGCTTCCCTAGTTTTTTATGTTGAGTGCCTCGCGGTGGTGTAGCTAAATCGGCCCGTTGCCTTTTTACAATGGTTACAATGGGGGGTGACCTTCAGCCAGGTTGTTTGGCTGATCGGCTGCTGACTGGTCTCGGCCAGCCACAAATAAATCCATAAGCTCAAAAAGAAAAAGAAAAAGTCTATTGTTCTGCTGAGAAAGGAAATCATG